>Ga0268359_10958_pt1 | contig 102779 bp, 102 predicted proteins | sample BioMet11_FD_194416 | JGI IMG/M metagenome (GOLD analysis project Ga0268359, IMG submission 194416) | Sewage microbial communities from Oakland, California, United States - Biofuel 11 (PacBio Assembly) | ecosystem: Engineered > Wastewater > Sewage > Unclassified | place: USA: California...
GACTTAACTTAAATCGGCTATGATCGGATACTTCCATTTCTTCTGATTTGACGTCAATGATTCCTCTCATGGCAAACAATTTTTCTGCCGGATAATACAATACCGGGGTTGTCACTCCGTTGATAAGGCCTATAATGCATACTGCCGGGAGCATCACATTAAAAAAAACTGAATCTGGAATATTCAACGCTAATTTAAAAGTTGTTAAAAATATGGTTCCGGAAATGATGGTACAAATCAATCCCGTAAAAGCGGGAAGAACCGTATGCCCTTTACACTTAATGATATCCAAATGTTTTACTGCAAAACAACAAAGCAACGCCGCAACCGGCTCACTAATGAAATCCCCGTAGGGAAATGCCGCCTTGGACGTAAGAACTCCAACGAAAGCATATACCATGCCAATACCGAAGGATTGCTTATATGTAGGCTTAGTCAGATGAATCGCGATACAATACATCGCAATCGCCCAATTAGGAGTAAACCCAGCCACACTCGGAGATACCAGACGAAGAATAGTCGCTATCGCTAAAAGCAATGTACTCACCGTAATCCATCTATATTGACCACCTTGTCTGTGATGAAATTCTAATATTGAAATATCCGCAATATGTTCCATTATCTCAGCCTCCTATTTATACAAAAAAAGCCTTTCATCCTTTGCTTATTAAGCAAGGGACGAAAGGCTTATAATTCTTCCGCGGTGCCACCCCAATTGACTATGATTAGTCCGGCTTTACATGTACGGCCTAAGCGATACACGTTTCTTTGATAGCGGTGGAAATACACCGTCGTGCCCTACTTGTTCCCGTTCAGGCCGCATCTCCCGAATCCATTCCATTCATTGACCTGTACCGAACTCTCACTGTCATCGGCTCGCTGCAACTGTCGTTTTGTATGTACTCGTTTCGTTCATCGATTTATTTTAAGTTACTTATAATTATACCTGATTTTTAACGTATGTCAATAGTTTTAACTGGAAAACCTACGGAGCTCTCTCACCTTAGTTTTAAATATCTATGACTTTTTCCACATCACCGCTGATCTTATGCGGCAGTATAAGAGAAAGAAAAACACAAACAATAACCGGAACAATCCACCCTTGCCCGCTTGTACCCAAAGGCAGCATGGATATAAAAGATTGTGCCCACGCAAGGTGAGCAAATTGATTCAATATATCAATTACCGCAATACCTGCTGCTACGGTTATGGTTAATCTCATACCTATACGAGACAATAGTACAAATTTATTGACAATAATCAATACGACAACAGAAATAGCAATAGGATACAAGAACAACAGCATCGGCAGGGACACTTTAATAATTTGGTTCAGTCCCAAGTTTGCCACTGCCAAGCTTACCAAAGAACATATAGTAACATACTGTTTATATGATATAATGGGAAATTCCTGAGAAAAAAATTCTGCAACAGATGTAATAAGTCCAACGGAGGTCGTAAAACAAGTAATAACTACCATAACCGCCAAAAACCATACACCTATGCTGCCAAACAGCTCATACGAAGCCTGCGTCAATACATATGCACCAATATTGACCGCCGGATCATGGTACACTGCTGCTGGAATAGGAAAATGATTTCCTAAGAACCCCAGTCCCATATATAAAACCGACATAAGCACTGCCACGGATATACCGGCAGACCACACGCTGGTATAATATTCTTTCATTGAATTAAAACCCAATTGCTTCAACGTATTCAACGCAATAATACAAAAAGCAAAAGATGCCAGTGTATCTACTGTATTGTACCCTTCGATAAAACCACTGCCAAAAGCTGCTTCGGCGTATTTACCGATGGGAATCGCCAATTCCGGCGTCGTAAAAACGGTCAGCCCCAAAGTAAAAAGCAGAATAATCATAATTGCAAAAATCGGGGTTAACACCTTACCGACGCGCGATAATAATTTAGAGGGTGTAATAGCCAGCCACCACGCCAATCCAAAATACAGAATAGTATAAGCAGCCAGTTGCCAAGTTCCATTACCTACAATAGGGAGAATGCCAACGGAAAATGATGTCGCTGCTGTACGAGGTATCGCCATTAACGGCCCAATAGATAAATAAATAAGAGAAAGTATAAGTAAAGAAAATAACGGTGAAATTTTACGATTCATTTCCGCACGGAAACCACCGGGATTAAAAGTTCCCACAATAAGTGCAATAACAGGCATGCCAACTCCGGTTACAATAAAACCAATAATGGCCGGCATAAACTGATTCCCCGCTTGAAAGCCGAGGGACGGGGGAAATATAAGATTTCCGGCACCAAAGAAAATGCCGAATAATAATAATCCAATCTGCATACCTTTTTTTAACATATAGCGAAGCTCCTTTCAAGAGCATCCGCAGTCTTCCATACTTACGTATTGTACCTGTAAACAGTAACCATGTCAAAAAATTTTTTTTCTTGACAATTTATTTTTCATGATATACTCGTTTATAAGACAACTACAGATGCTTTTATCCAGAGAGGCGGAGGGACTGGCCCTATGAAGCCCGGCAACCGATAACACGGTGCCAATTCCTGCGGAAGAAATTCCGAGAGATAAAGATACGTTTTACATGCCTCTTTCTCTTTTGGGAAAGAGGTTATTTTTATGGAAAAAGCTCGGTGTCAAATCTATCCCCCTAGGAGGAATCATGCATGAAACAATTTAAAAAACTCACTTTTCTAGCTGCTACAACTCTTTTGTCACTAGCGCTCCTTGCCAGTGGCTGCGGCAGCAGCACTCCCGAGAACAACAAAGACGGTTCCAAAAATGTCACCATCACCGTCGGTGCTACACCGGTACCTCACAGTGAAATTCTCAACGAAATCAAACCATTACTTGCAAAAGAAGGAGTAAATCTAAAAATCGTTGAATTCACGGACTATGTAAAACCCAACTTGGCTCTTGCCGACAAAGAACTAGATGCTAACTTTTTTCAACATAAACCATACTTGGACAAATTCGATGCCGAACATGGTCTAAAACTTCAAGAAGCCTGCAAAGTTCATTTGGAACCGATGGGTGTATATTCAAAGAAAATCACGGATTTAAAGAACCTTCCCGACAATGCCAAAGTAGCGATTCCAAATGATCCAACCAATGGCGGCCGGGCATTGCTCATACTTCAATCAGCCGGTCTTATTACGTTAAAAGACAAAGATAACATTACTTCAACAGTACAAGATATTACAAATAATCCAAAACAACTTCAGTTTGTTGAGCTAGACGCTGCACAAATTCCCCGTTCCTTAAGTGATGTAGATATTGCCGTCATTAATACAAACTTCGCTATGGAAGCAAATCTTAATCCTTTAAAAGATGCATTATATCTGGAATCAAAAGATTCTCCATATGCCAACATTCTCGTGGTCCGTGAAGGAGACATCAATCGTCCCGAAATTCAAAAACTGATAAAGGCATTGCAATCACCGGAAGTCAAAAAATTCATCGAAGAAAAATATAAGGGAGCTATTCTTCCCAGTTTCTGATAATGCTATGCTATCTATTTTATAAAATGATAAGATTCCTGTCTGTCCTGAATAAAAATAAAAGCCGTTCATTAGTTTGTATATAATGAACGGCTTTTATTTTTATTTCTTTAATATATCTTTTTCCGCTTTTTCTGTCAATACATATCCGTAAGCTTTTGTTTTAGTGTCTTCTTTTTCAAGGTATACGCCTTGAATTTCCGAAGCAAAGCCTGGAAGAATATTGATACTTTCTTCCAGTGTTTGAAAATACTGCACAGCAGTTTGTGACCAACGTTCTCCAGGTACAACGCAGAGGACCCCTGGTGGATACGGGAGGGCTCCTTCAAGCGCAATACGCCCCTCTATCTCAGATAATGGTACAAGTTCGCTTTGTCCGCGAATAAAAGCATATTGTGCCGCTTGCGGATTCATAACATATTCCGGAAAATATTCCCGGCGAAATAATTTCTTTTGCAAATCTTTAACATTGCGGTCCTTATAAAAATCATGCATTTCCTGACAAAGCTGCCGTATATGATATCCTGCATAACGTGCCGGATGCAAATTATACACACCAAGAAGTACTTCCTCCATAGGAACATCCTTTTCAATAAAGCGTTCAAAACGTACAAGTTGTGATGTGAGGAAACGTAGTTTATTTTTATTTTCTGCCGGCGTCAACAAGAATAAAATAGAATTAAGATCACATTTCTCTGGAATAACGCCATTCCCACGCAAATAAGTTGCTAAAATATTAGCATGAATGCCAAATTCTTCATACTGTCCTGTTTCCGGATTGATTCCCGGAGTGGTAAGTAAAAGCTTACAAGGATCCACTAGATATTGCCCGGGTCCATATCCCTCAAAAGCATGCCACTTAGCTCCTGGCTCAAAGGAAAAGTAAGCCAAATCATCAACCATCGCCTCCGTATCCCCATCCTGCCAGCGCTTTCCATGTACAATAGGAGATATGAAAGGTTTAATATATTCACAGCGCCGCAAAATATCTTTACGGACTTTGATGCCCATCTTAACACAATCCCTCCACATTTTACGTCCCGCATCGCCCGAATGGATTTTTGCATTGACAGCAATAGTTGCAAACATCGGATAAAACGGACTCGTCGAGGCATTCGCCATAAAAGAATTATTAAAACGCTTATGATTGCAATACCGTTCTTGATCACTAATATGACTATCTTTTTTGTGGATCTGGGAAGCCTGTGAAAAACCGGCTTGTTGCTTGTGAACAGACTGCGTCACCATAATACCCGGGTCCTCCGGTGTTAAATGCAATAACAAAGGGCTGCAGTCCCGCAACATGGGGATAAACTGTTCATATCCTACCCAGGCAGAATCAAAGAGAATATAATCGCAGAGAGGCCCGATTTTATCCACCACATATCGTGCATTATACAGTGTGCCATCATATGTTCCCAGCTGAATAACAGCCAAACGGAAAGGACGTTTTTGTTTCGCTTTTTCCGGATTTCTTTCAGCTGCCAGTTTTCTGAGATACATTTCGTTAAAACAATGGTCGTCAATACCGCCAATAAATCCGTAGGGATTACGCGCCGTTTCTAAATATACCGGTGTCGCTCCCGCCTGTACCAACGCTCCCAATGCTACAGATTTGTGGTTATTGCGATCATAAAGCACAAGATCTCCCGGGGTCAAAAGCGCATTAGTCACAACTTTATTCGAAGAAGACGTTCCGTTCAGGACAAAATATGTCTTATCAGCATGAAATACTTCTGCCGCAAATCTTGTGCTTCTAGTGCCGGCCCTTCGTGAATCAGCAAATCTCCTAATGTAACATCAGCATTGCAAATATCCGATTGGAAAATATGGGGGCCATAAAAATCATATAAATATCGCCCTGCCGGATGTTTTTTAAAAAATTCTCCGTCTTGGTGTCCCGGACAATCAAACGGATTATTTTTTTCACTGACATAATCCACAAGATCTGCAAAAAAGGGAGGCAGCACATGTTGTTCATAATTACTTGCCAAGCGTTCCGCCATCTCAATGCATCGGCTCTTATTAACCATCTCTTCTGTAATTACACAATCTACCTTATCCACATACTGGGAAGGCATCTTTTCTCCTCCCGGCATAATCACCATAATAGGTACTCCAAAACCGGCAGCGTCAATCTTATCAATATAATCAAAGTCTTGATCCGATACCACGGCAACGGCAATATCGGTGAAATCGGTCTGTTCAATAGGGACTATTTCCCGATCACTGTCTACAAAATAATATTGTACATCAAAACTATACGCTATTTTCAAATGTTTCATTGGCTATACTCCTATCTATCGCGACCTTTTCTTTTGAATTTTTAACTCAAACTAATTGTAAGCAAAAATATCTCTAATAGCAAGAAAAATATAAACATACGTGCCATAACACACACAATGTATCAAATAGTCTACATGATTACTATCGTTGCACATGTCTTGATATGTAACATACTTTACCAGCGTTAACATCGTGTACAAGTACCGTCTTTATATCTTTACTAATTGAAAACCGGCGCAATTGCTGAAGTAACCATACTTCAGCAATTGCGCCGATTTGCTTGACTGCTATATATTTCCAAACAACAAAAGGTTATGCTTCAATAACCTCTTTAATAATGGCAATCCCTTTTTTCAATACGTCCATGGGTATGTTAAGCGGCGGTAAAAGACGCAGAAGTCCATTTGCCGTAAGAACGAGAACGCCCTTATCAATACACTCGTTAACAACATCCATGAGGTTTTTTTTCAATTTTACCCCAATCATTAATCCCATACCTGAAACATATTCTACATTTTTGCAGGATTCCAGTTCCTTTTTAATATACAATCCTTTTTCTTTGACTTCAGCTAAAAAAGCATCATCAAGACGATCAATAATGGTAATCGCACCGGCTGCACAAATAGGATTCCCGCCAAAAGTGGATCCATGCGTATGATCCGTCAAGGTGTACTGCGTCGTATCAGCAAACAGTGTCGCGCCCATAGGAAGTCCTCCGCCAATCGCTTTTGCCGTTGATACGATATCAGGATGAATGCCATAATTCATATAGGCATATAACGCACCGGTCCGGCCATTGCCGCTTTGCACTTCATCAATAATGACGAGAATATCATGTGCTTTGGCATACTCGCTGACCTGGTGAACAAACGTCGGATTCAATGGTTTTACTCCCCCTTCGCCTTGCACTACCTCCATCATAATAGCACAAACCGAATTTTCCTCAGCGAGTTTCACAACAGAATTAAAATCATTAGCATCAGCATACACAAAACCATCCAGAAATGGCCCAAAATCTTCATGCAGAGAGTCTTGTCCACAAGCAGTTAATGTTGCCATAGTCCTCCCATGGAAACTATTTTTTAATGTAATAATGGTATAGCGTCCATTACCGTATTTATCATGAGAATACTTTCGAGCTGCCTTGATAGCACATTCGTTGGCTTCCGCTCCGGAATTTGAAAAAAACACTTTTTTCATACCCGTCTTTTTACAAAGCTTTTCCGCTAAAATTATTTGCGGTTCTGTATAGAATACATTAGAAATATGGCTTAATGTATTAAGTTGGGAAATAACTGCATTTTTCCAAACATCATCACAAACGCCAAAAATATTAACAGCAATGCCGGCACTTAAATCAATATATTCTTTGCCATTTACATCATACAATACAGCCCCTTTGCCATGGTCGATTACTGCATCAAGCCGATTGTAAACATTAACGATATATTCCTTATCTAACGCTTTGTAATCCATCCCAACGCACCTCCTATAATTTTTCCTGTTCATATTGGGGGCTGACAAACATAGTCCCTAACCCTTCTTCTGTAAGCATCTCAATTAAAATCGCATGAGGTACCGTGCCATTAATAATAAATACTTTTTTAACACCCGCCCGAATGGCATCTGTACAGCAGTGTACTTTCGGTATCATTCCACCGGCTATAATTCCCTGCCGCTCCAATTCATCGGCTTGTCCCAGTGATATTTTCCTGATCAATGTAGTATGATCATCCTTATCACGCAGAACACCATCTATATTTGTCATGGACAACATACACTCGGCATTCAGTTTCCCTGCAATTTCAGCCGCTGCCGTATCGGCATTGATATTGTAAGCTTGTCCTTCTGCATCTGTTCCAATCGTAGAAATAACAGGTATATACCCTTTAGAAAGAACATCCTCGATTAAAGATACATCAACGTCCGTAATATCGCCTACAAGTCCCAATTCCTTGTCCAGTTGCTTCACTTTTATCATCTGACTGTCCAATCCACATAGTCCAATAGCCTTACCGCCTATCATGCCAATTAAATTAACCAAATCCTTGTTAACTTGACCGGCCAACACCATTTGAACAATTTTCATGGTATCTTCATCCGTCACTCGCAACCCGTTTACAAATTTCGACTCTTTCCCTACCCAGGATAAGACCTCTGCAATATGCGGACCTCCGCCATGGACAAGAACTACCTTAACTCCAATGAGTGACAAAAGAACGATATCCCCCATAACAGCTTTCTTCAAGTCCTCATTCAGCATCGCGTTGCCGCCATATTTGACAACAATAGTCTTGCCGCTGTACTGCTTGATGTACGGCAGCGCATTCATCAGAATCTGCGCTTTCTGCGCATTAGTCACAGCTTTTCCTGCCTGTGCGATGACTTCCTGTACTTGTTCCTTTTTGTTCATTACCTTGTATCTCCTCCCTAGTTTGTGGTTGAATGCGATGTGGTACAACAAATCAACCTATATGAAAAACTGATTTATTGTACCACATCTGTTTGAAATTGGATAGAAAATATGACCTTACCTATATATGAAATTGTAATGATACCTTAAATAAAATTGCATTCATAAATCAACTGCACTCTTTAAGTGCAGCATGAATGCCGTCTTTTGCCATAAAACAGCGCATAGCCTGAACAAGGAGCTCGCTATTGCTGCCCCCCGTTGCCGCCATCCCATTTGCCATAACAATAATGGTATATCCTTGCAGATCAAAGCAGTCCTTGCTGCTGCGAATAGCTTGCTGAATTTGCTGCGGTGTAACTGCCATATCAGTCGTCATCAGGCACATACCCGGATTGCCCTGTACCTCTTCCGTCATGATGCCGCCCAGCGTATAACTACTGCCTGACGCAGATAAAGATACTGCACCGCTTACAATATCACCGCCATTTTGCATTACACGTTCTACCAGATGATCATGTTCAGGTGAAAGGGATGTCGTTAGCGTACTAATGCTGTTAATCAAGAGAGAGGGTCGGAAGTATTGATTGCTTATACCCGTTGCAGCAAGCGATACCGCTTGGGCCGGAATATTCGTGTGTTCTGCAGCAGCTTTACACACTTCTGCAGTAATTTCATTTCCCCTGCCGCTTGGTGGCAGAGCTAAGCCGTTATGATATAACAAAACCCGCCCTGTGTGCTGCCAATTTCCAAAAGAACTTTCCATTACGATGGAACAATCATTTTGGCTAAGAATCATTGCCAAATCTAACTGTATGCGGCAATTGCAAACACCACTGTATGTTCCAGCTGCAAAAAATCCTACCGGGGCACATATACTGCCATTTCCCTGTTCCATACTCTCATCTCCTGTACGTCATCAACTTTATTATTTACTTAATTTTAATCCCGTTGCCGGATCAATGCCCATCATGATATTCATATTTTGAATGGCAGCGCCTGAAGCACCTTTGCCCAAATTATCAAAAATAGAATGAATAACCAGACGATCCTCATTACCTGTCACGATAATTTCCATATCGTCGTACCCAGACTTGCCGTTACCGGCAAGAAAACCACCTTTATCTTCACCAAATGGCAAAACATGAACAAATGGACAATTTTCATAATGCGCTGCATATATTTCCCATACATCTTTAAAAGATGGAGTCCCTTTAAGATATTTTGTAAATATGGGAATCGTCACTTCCATCCCACTGTAGTAATCATCAACAATAGGAGAAAATATGGGAGCCTGCGAAAGTCCGCATATATCAACGATTTCTTTTAAGTGTTTATGCTTTTGTCCGAGACCATATTGACGCGGCGCTAAAAGCTCCTCCGTTTTTTCGCCTTCTTCATATTGTGTAATCATTTTTTTCCCGCCGCCGCTGTATCCAGTCAGAGAAAACGCCGTTACAGGATAATCCGCCGGCATAAGATCAATATCTCGAAGCGGCTGAACCACAGAAATAACACCGCTGGCATGACATCCCGGATTGCCAACGCGACTGCTTCCTGCAATCTGTATATACTGTTCTTTCGAAAGTTCAGGAAATCCATAAGTCCACCCAGCCGCTGTACGATGGGCTGTTGAAGTATCAATAATACGAACCGTACTGCCTTCTGCAAGAGATACAGCTTCTATGGCAGCTGCATCCGGAAGACAAAGGAAAGCGATATCGGCAGCAGCCAGACATTTCTTAATCTCGTCTGTATCCTTGCGCAGTTCTTCATGAATTGAAATTAATTCAATATCGCCGCGCTTGCTCAACCGTTCATGTATCCGCAAGCCAGTTGTACCTTCATGGCCGTCAATAAACACCTTTGTCTTCACATTCAACACTCCTTTGTGTCTGAAAAATAAATCCAAATAGTATTTGAATTTTTATACATTATATATGTATTTTAATCCTTTGTCAAGATTTATGTTGGATTTATGCAAAAATTTTACATATTTTTTAATATAAGAAAGAATATATGTCATAATAAAAACCCTCTCAAATCAACAACAATTCATATATCCCGGACAAATTAAACAATCGAAGTTCTCTTTGTTTATAAATGCACTTATTTTCTTTTATTAGGATATAGAATGTGAAGAATGGAAAGGGTCTTTCAACATATATTGTTCCTTATTATTTACATTGTCCTACAATTTCACCAATATTAACCAGTCCTTTACCTTGACCATACTGTTCTAATTCTTTGGTAATATCGACGATAGCCGTCGGGCTGCAAAGTGTGGCCGTACCAACAGATACCGCACTAGCTCCAGCAAGCATAAATTCTGCAGCATCACGACCACTCATAATGCCGCCCATGCCAATAATCGGAATATGCACGGCCTGCGCTGCCTGATAAACCATACGTACAGCCACCGGTTTAACCGCAGGACCAGATAAGCCGCCAAAACGATTCCCCATGAATGGCTGCCATGTATCAACATCAATAGCCATGCCAAGAAGTGTATTAATCAGTGATATACCATCAGCCCCCGCGGCTTCAACCGCTACGGCTACCGATACAATATCGGTCACATTCGGCGTCAATTTGACAATTACCGGCTTGTGCGTATTTTTCTTCACTATTCTTGTTACCTGTGCCGCACTTACTGGGTCTACTCCAAAAGCTAAACAGCCATTTTTAACATTAGGGCAGGAAATATTAACTTCCAAAAAATCAATTCCCTCGATATCGAGAAGAGCCGCCATTTTTCCGTATTCCTCAATATCACTTCCAGATATGTTGGCCATAATAGGAACATCGTATGTGGATAATTGTGGCAATATATCGTTAATAAAAGATTCCACTCCTGGATTTTCCAGTCCAATGCAGTTCAACATGCCAGAAGGAGTTTCACAAATACGTCTTCCATCATTACCACGCCGCGGTTTCAAGGACAACCCTTTTACGGAAATAGCTCCCACTGTATTTAAATCCAAATAATCGGCATATTCAAGACCAAATCCAAAGGTTCCCGATGCCGCGATAACCGGACTTTTCATTGATACACCGCACAAAACCGTTTCAAGCACGGAAGAACACCTCCTCTGCAGCAAAAACCGGGCCATCATGACAGACTTTATAGCGTTTGCCGCCGCGGCCATCAATAACGCAGCCTAAACAACCGCCTGTGCCGCATCCCATATAAGCTTCAAGCGATACTTCACAGGAAATACGGCAAGCTTTGGCAATTTCCGCGACCTTCTTCACCATCGGAGTCGGACCGCAGGTATAAACCATAGCCGCTCCAGTAGATTGAATAAGCTCTGCCAAAACATCTGCAGCAACCCCTTTCTTCCCGGCTGATCCATCATCCGTAGTCGTCACTATGTTCTGCACATCAAACATATCCGTCCAAAACAATTCGGAAGCTGTTTTACCGCCAATAATCACTGTCACATTTTCTTTTTTAAGTTTTGATGCCAAGAAAAGCAGCGGAGCCACTCCGACCCCTCCGCCAATAAGAATAGCCGGTTTATCGGAAGGGGTAAAACCTCTTCCCAAAGGCCCCAGACAGTCGATAACTTGCCCTGCCGACAATTGGCTCATACAGGTTGTTCCTTCACCAGCCAGACGGTATATAATAGTAATCGTACCTTTTTCGCTATCAGTCTCCGCTAACGAAATAGGCCGCCGCAATATATGTGATGAATCCTGCATCAGTCCAAAATGCACAAACGTACCGGGCACTGCCGCTTTGGCAATGTCCGGTGCATTTACTACCATTTTATATACAGACTGTGCAACGGGTTCATTATAAATAATAGTCCCAATTTGCTTTATGCCTGTCATTTTTCATGCCTCCATATCGTAGTCCTGCAGCGCTGCCACGTGATGATAACCTTCTTTGCCTCTATTGGCAAATACCCGCAGCACTTCCCTTGCTGTATCCAATGAAGTCAGACAAGGAACGGCTAGTTCTACCGCCATGCGACGCAGATTAAAACCATCTCTTTCAGGACGTTTGCCCGCCGTTAAGGTATTGACAACTAAATCCACTTTGCCGCCGCGAATGACCGTAGCACAGTTTTTTCCCTGTTCATGAAGTTTATTAACAATTTCAACATTAATTCCTTTTTCTTGGAAAAATTTACCCGTCCCTTCTGTCGCCATAATATGATATCCTAAGTCCATAAATCCTTTTGCCAATACTGCAGATTCTTCCTTATCTCTATCGGCTACAGTCATTAAAATCGTACCGCCGGCAGGGATTCTCATATTAGCACCGTTTACAGCCTTATAAAGGGCTTCAGAATATGTTTTCCCAATTCCCATGACTTCTCCGGTAGACTTCATTTCCGGTCCCAAAGCAATTTCTGCAAGACCGATTTTACTAAAAGAAAATACCGGTGCTTTGGCGGCTACATGCTTTTTATTCGGCATTAATCCGGTCGTAAATCCCATGTCTTTTAAACATTCACCCAGAGTTACACGTGTCGCCAATTCTACCATAGGCACATGTGTTACCTTGCTTAAGAAGGGAACGGTACGACTGGAACGAGGGTTCACTTCAATAATATATAATTCATTATTAGATACAACAAACTGAATATTGACACTCCCCTTTACCTGAAGCGCTAACGAAATACGGATCGTATAATCAACGATCTGATCCATAATATGCTGACTTAGATGTTGTGGCGGATAAACCGCAATACTATCACCCGAATGCACCCCGGCTCGTTCAATTTGTTCCATAATTCCCGGAATGAATACATCTATACCATCTGCAATTGCATCAACTTCTACTTCGCGTCCAACCATATACCGATCAATCAAAATGGGATGGTCTGGAGAAGCAATAACAGCTTCCTTCAAATATCTTTCTAACTCTTTTTCATTATATACAATTTCCATCGCTCGACCGCCTAATACATAGGAAGGACGAACAATAAGAGGAAAAGCTAGTTTCTTGGACACAGCCATAGCTTCCTCATCGCTGGTGGCAATACATCCTGCCGGACGTGGAATGTCAAGACTGGCTAATAATTCATCAAATCGTTCTCTATCCTCAGCCATATCCATGCCATTCACGGAAGTCCCTAAAACTTTTACCCCTCGTTTTGCCAACGGAGCTGCTAAATTAATTGCTGTTTGTCCACCAAACTGACAGATAACCCCAACCGGTTTTTCTTTTTCAATAACTGCCATTACATCTTCCACCGTAAGTGGTTCAAAGTAAAGACTGTCAGATGTGTCAAAATCCGTACTAACCGTTTCCGGATTATTATTTATAATAATACTGTTCATCCCCGCCTTGCGCAAAGCCCATGCGGAATGAACGGAACAATAATCAAATTCAATGCCTTGTCCAATTCGTATCGGTCCCGAACCAATGACAACGACGCTTTTCTTCCCCAGCGTCTTAACTTCATCTTCCTCTGCATAGCAGGAATAATAATAAGGAGTGGCTGCCTCAAATTCAGCCGCACAGGTATCTACCATTTTAAACGTAGGATAAATGCCCATAGCATCACGGAATGCTCGTATTTCATCCTCCGTTACATTGGCAAATTGCGCCGCAACAGCATCTGGCATGCTATACCGTTTTGCTAGTTTTATGTTTTCTTCCGTAAGCCCTTTTAGCTGCAGCTGATGTTCTAAATCAACAATATTTTTCAATTTATGAATAAACCACATATCATACCCGGTGATATAGTGAATCTTTTCAGCACTGATACCTAGCCGCAGCGCTTGTGCAACAACAAAAATTCGTTCATCGTCCGCTTTCTTCAAGGCTTCGGCTATATCGACAAGGGACCGGGATTCCAATTTTTTCAAACTTAAATAATTGACGCCGATTTCTAAAGAACGCACGGCCTTCAACAGCGCCCCTTCAAATGTACGATCTAATGCCATGACTTCACCAGTTGCCTTCATCTGTGTGCCTAAGATACGATCGGCAAGTGCAAATTTTTCAAAAGGCCAGCGAGGAAATTTGACGACTACATAATCCAATGTGGGTTCAAAGCAGGCTGTTGTTTTTCCTGTAACAGCATTGGGTATCTGATCTAAAGTCAATCCGGTAGCAACTTTAGCCGCTACCTTGGCAATAGGATACCCTGTCGCTTTTGAAGCTAATGCGGATGAACGGCTGACCCGTGGATTCACTTGCGATAACATAATAATTGTTCGAATTAGGATCCAATGCATACTGTACATTGCAGCCCCCTTCAATTTTAAGATGACGAATAATTGCCAGTGAAGCCGTCCGAAGCATCTGGTATTGTAAATCATTCAAGGTTTGACTAGGTGCTACAACAATGGAATCTCCCGTGTGGATACCCACGGGATCAATATTTCCATATTACATACAATAATACAGTTATCCGCTTTGTCACGCATAACTTCATATTCAATTTCCTTCCAGCCGGCCACAGAGCGTTCTACCAAAATTTGATTGATGGGGCTTAGTTTGATTCCACGTGTGGCAATCATGAACAGTTCGTCTTCATCATGAGCAATTCCTCCGCCGGTGCCGCCCAACGTATATGCCGGTCGAACAATAATCGGATATCCAATGCGATCCGCAAATCAATTGCTGCATCAACATCTTCAAAAATATCGCTTTCCGGAACGGGTTGACTAATTTCATTCATAGCCTTTTTAAAAAGTTCTCTATCCTCTGCTTCTTGGATAGCACTCAGCCTAGTCCCCAAAAGTTGTACATTATATTTATCGAGAACGCCGGCTTTAGCTAATTCCACTGCCATATTAAGGCCTACCTGTCCCCCCAATGTAGCCAGTAATCCTTCCGGACGTTCCTTGGAAATAACTTCAGTTACAAAGTCAAGTGTAATCGGTTCAATATATACACGATCAGCTATATCTTCATCTGTCATAATTGTAGCCGGATTACTATTGATAAGGACAACCTCCAGTCCTTCTTCTTTCAAAGCTCGGCAAGCCTGGGTACCAGCATAATCAAATTCTGCAGCCTGCCCGATAATAATAGGACCGGACCCGATAACAAGTACTTTTTTCAATCCTTCAACCATATTATTTCCCCTCCATCATTTTGATAAATTGTTCAAACAGATACAAATTATCAGTAGGTCCTGGTGATGCTTCCGGATGATACTGAACACACATAATATTCATTTCCGGACATGTAAATCCTTCCAATGTATTATCATGAAGATTGCGGTGCGTTACAGCAACATTGTTTGGCAATGAATCTTCATCAATGACATATCCATGATTTTGCGAAGTAATGTATACCCGGCCCGTGCAAACATCCTTTACCGGATGGTTTGCTCCGCGATGTCCAAATGTCAACTTACGGCTTGTTCCTCCCAGTGCCAATCCCAGCATTTGCAAGTCCCAGACAAATACCAAAGATAGGTTTTTGCCCAATCATTTTCTTTACTTCGTTTACAATATGAGGAACATCCTTAGGATCTCCCGGACCATTAGATAAGAAAATGCCATCAGGATTAATTGCCAACACATCTTCGGCTTTAGTTGCCGCAGGGAAAACAGTCAATCGGCAATCATTTTTTTCAAGGTCTTTTAAAATATTAGTTTTCGCTCCATAATCCATGACGGCCACATGGAAACGTCCGCTTCCTTGGTGTCTGATAGTTCTTGTTGTAACTTGCTGAACAAGTTGTGTTTCCAAAGGTGTATCAAATAATTCTTTTACAGCGTTTTCTTCCATATCAGCCGGAACAATAACACCCTTCATGACACCTTGCTGGCGAATCGAACGAGTAATCGCCCGCGTGTCAACCCCATATAAGCATGGAATGTGATGCGTCATAATAAAAGTAGAAAGAGTCCCCTCATTCTGCCAATTACTCGGCATATCACAAAGCTCGCTGACGATAAACCCATTAGCATATGGTTTATTTGCCTGTTCGATTTCATGAAATAATCCATAATTACCAATAAGTGGATAGGTCATGGTAATAATCTGTCCAGCATAAGAAGGATCTGTGAAGGTTTCTTGATATCCTGTCATGCCTGTATTAAATACAACTTCTCCTACTGCAGCTTCATGTGTCAGCATATGACCATAAAATTTCCGGCCATTTTCCAATATTAGGACACCTTTCATTTTAATACCACTCCATCCTTCATAACAAATTCCCCATTAACAATAGTTGCGACAGCTTTTCCTTTAAATATCATTTCATCAAACGGTGAGGCATGGCTTTTGAATAAAATTCCTCTGCATTCACCGCCCATTCTTTATTTAAATCAAGTATTGTAAAATCTGCAGATTTACCAGTTGCAATGACTCCGGCATCAAGATGTAAAATATGCGCCGGTGCAGTAGACATAGCCCGTATAATTGTCTTCAATTCCACTTTCTCTTGATGGTATAAAAAAGTTAACACTGCACCTATACTTGTTTCTAATCCCACAAAACCACTGGGTGCCGAATTAAATTCCTGATCTTTCTCTTCCCATGTATGGGGCGCATGGTCCGTTGCAATAACATCAATAGTACCATCTTTAAGACCGGCCACAACAGCTTTCCTGTGATCATTCGAACGTAATGGCGGATTGACTTTAAAACGCGGATCAAATGTCTTAAGAGCTTCGTCTGTCAATATCATATGCTGTGGTGTCGCTTCCGCCGTAACACGAATTCCGGCGTTTTTTGCCCTGCGCACCATGTCAACTGCTTTTTTTGTACTAATATGAGCAATATGTACTGCCGCTCCTGTGGCTTCTGACAAAAGAATATCCCGTGCGACAGCAATGTCCTCCGCAACAGCTGGACGTCCTTTTATTCCCAGCTCATTAGATACGATGCCTTCATTCATATTTCCTTCTTTGACAAGGGTTGCTTCTTCACAATGATCAATTAACACCTTATCAAACATATTGCCATATTCCAGCGCTTTCCGCATAAAATCTGAATTTTCAACATATCGCCCATCATCAGAAAAAGCAACGACACCGGCTTTTGCCATCCCTCCCATACCGGATAGCTCCTTCCCATTTAAATCTTTGGAAATGGATCCGATCACTTCAACTTTTATAACCCCTTCTTTTTCTGCTTTATATTTCACACCCTCTACAATAATCGCTTTATCAATAACGGGAGAAGTATTCGGCATTGTTGCAATACACGTAATGCCGCCGGCTGCTGCCGCCCTTGTTCCTGATTTCATATCTTCTTTGTCTGATTGTCCGGGCTGGCGTAAATGGACATGCATATCTATAAATCCCGGTGCGACAATCAATCCTTCCGCATCATATATTTGTGCTTCCGGTTCCTGAATATCTCTACCAATTTCTTTTATTTTATCATTTTCAATCAGGATATCGCAAATTTCATCTTGTTGTAATGCCGGATTTACTACTCGGCCTCCCTTAATGAGTAATGTCAACATCATCGCCTCCTATAATCGTTAAGTAAAGAACTGCCATTCGTACAGAAACTCCGTTTTTAACCTGTTCTTGTATAGCGGATTGACTCCAATAGCACACATCCGGTTCTATCTCCAGACCGCGGTTCATCGGACCAGGATGCATAATAAGTACATTTTTCTTAGCTTGCTGCAGCCGTTTATGATTAATACCATAAAAAGATGCATATTCTCCAGCACTTGGAAAAAATCCTACTCCCTGGCGTTCTCTCTGAATACGCAGTACATTAACTACATCAGCCCCTTCTAAGGCTTCATCCAAGTCATAATGAACAGTAACTCCCATGTGTGCTAATTCTGGGGAAAGGAGGGTCCGCGGCCCGACAAGATGTACATCTGCTCCCATAGTTTTAAGGCCATATATATCAGAACGTGCTACCCGGCTATGATTAATATCGCCGACAATAACCACCTTTAATCCATTAATGTGTCCTTTAGCTTCATGTATAGTAAATAAATCCAGCAATCCCTGCGTTGGATGTTCATGCGCTCCATCGCCGGCATTAATAATGGGAGGAGTAACAAATTGTGACGCAAACGCATGGCATCCTTCTTGTTTATGCCGCATAACCACAGCGTCAACACCCATAGCTTCAATCGTCAGTAACGTATCACGGAAACTTTCACCTTTTTCAATAGAACTTCCTTTCGGAATAAAAATAACAGTATCTGCTCCTAAATATTTGGCAGCCATTTCAAAGGATCCGCGAGTTCTTGTGCTTGGTTCCCAAAACAGATTCACAATAGACCGTCCATGAAGAAATGGAAGTTTTTTGTCATCTCGGTTAACAACCTCTTTCATTTTTTTTGCTACCCGCAAAATCAAATCAATTTTTTCTTTCGGCATTCCTTGTAATCCCAAAAGGCTTTGTCCTTTTAAACTGACCATCCGTTATCCTCCTTCAAAAAATTGAACTCAGAACTGGCACCAACAAAAAAGACCCCTGCCGAAAGGCAAAGGTCATAAAGAACATACAAAAAAACATGTCCCTTCTTAGCCTCTCTGGACTATATTAAAGGTACCATCTTCTATCCAAAAACAAAACGGTTTCACTGAACCGTCTTCATATTTTCTTTATCTATTGTATCCATATGCAGACATAAAGTCAAGGGAAATATTAAGGTGGAATCATAAATTTATGCAAAGGCTGTCAATCACACTGTCTGCGTCCAGCAAAGAATTGCTATCACCCTATATATCTTTTTTACTGCTTTCATATATTTCAGCCGCCCCTCCCAATAAAGACGATCTGCGTCTGTCAAGGAACGCAATATACGGCAAGGATTACCCGCAGCAATAACATTGTCCGAAATATCTTTAGTAACCACCGATCCTGATCCAATGACAACTCGATTTCCAATTGTAACACCCGGATTAATAACTACACTGCCTCCGATCCAAACACTGTCGCCAATTTTTACTGGTTTTCCATACTCGACACGAGTATCACGCACAGCAGCATCCAGCGGATGCATTGCCGTATAAATAGATACGCGCGGCCCCAACAAGACATTGTCACCTATCGTAATGGGACAAACGTCAAGCATAATACAATCATAGTTAGCGACAAAATCTTCACCAATATAAATATTACCTCCATAGTCACAATAAAACGGTGAACCTATCCAAAATTTTTTTCCAACACAACCTAATAATTGTTTATATAAACTATTTTTCCGATCTATTTCTCCCTCTTTACATTCGGCAATGAGTCGCCGTAATTTTCTGGAGCGAAATAATAAAGCATTTAATTCACTGTCAGGAAGTTTATATAATTGGCCTGACAGCATGCGTTCTTTTTCTGTCATTGTAATTTCTCCTACTCTTATTCATTTAATTCTATTGTAACTTTCCCTCGATAACTTTACAAGATTAGCTCATTTGATATAATAAATACATTGCTATGAAAGGAATGTATTCTATGGTTGAAGAAAACTTCAAACGAGGGATGCTTTGCACTGTACTTGGCTCCTTAAGCTGGGGGATATCCGGTACTTGCGGACAATACCTTTTTTCTAATTATCATATTGATGCTATTTTTCTGACAAATTGCCGTCTTCTGGGGGCTGGTACTATCCTCTTATTATTTGCACTCTCAAATCAGCGTAAACAATTGTTCGACTTATTACAAACTCGCCAAAATTGGTTTCGTCTTTTTCTATTTGCAGTTTGCGGTCTGTTATTATGTCAAATTACGTATTTATCTGCTATTCAATATTCTAATTCCGGTACAGCCACTATACTGCAAACGCTAAATGTGATTATGATGGCATTCTTATCTTGTTTCCATTTTCGCCGCTTACCGACATTACGAGAAAATATTTCCGTTGTTTAGCACTTGTTGGGGTCTTCCTTATGGTAACAGGAGGCACACCTTCTCATATGCTGCTCTCCCCACAAGGATTGTTTTGGGGCATTGGTGCAGCTATAGGCTCCGTAATTTATACTATTCTTCCGAACCGCCTGATTGTAAAATGGGGGTACTATCCCCGTTAACGGTTGTTCTATGCTTATAGGCGGCATCTTATTATCTTCTGTCTCTCACCCTTGGACTGCCTCAGTTTCTTTAGATATATACGGAATACTAGCTATTATCTTTATTATACTGATTGGTACGGTTGCTTCCTTTACACTATTTCTGCGCGGTGTAGGTGATATTGGTCCCGTAAAAGCCACTTTTATAGGAACATTAGAACCCGTATCCGCTGCTTTCTCTTCTTTTCTTTGGCTTAATACTCCCTTCTGTCTTGCTGATTTTTTTGGTTTTATTTGTATTCTGACTACGGTCTATCTTATTACGCTCCGACATTGATATTCACATATATAAATAAAAAACACAGATATTCATCCAAAAAGTGTAGTGACCCCATAAGCTAGATTTCTAGGTCTAACTTATGGGGGTCAGTACAAAGATGAATATCTGTGTTTTTTGTCTATAGAAAAATATACGATTTATCAGCAGCATGCATGTAATTTTTCAGAACGTATCCTACGAAAAAAGCGGTAATTCCGGAAATCCCGAAGGAACTGGCTGTGTTAACATAAATATAAGAACAGCTAAAACAGTTAATCCCAACGCCAAATAAGAAAATTTCCCTTTATCCGATGGAACATAAACGCCGAACAGCCGAACACCAATAGCGGCTCCAATCGTTGTAAATAAGGATCCCAGAGAAAAATAACGGTACAAAACAAAAGATATCAGCAACGCTACTACTTGTGCAGTATTGATAACAATCGGATAACAACGGCATAGTACAGAACGATTATTGCGGTGCATAGCCCCTAACCAGTCAGAAGCATCTATCCCCGTAATTCCAGTTATAAATGCAGCACCATACAAAATCTTATCCCAAATAGACTGCATGGCATTGCGGTTTCCAGCAGCCCACATAAAATAAGCAAACCCAATAATAACAATACCATCGAAAGCAAAATACCATTCTTTAGGTATAAACTGCACCAGAATCAACCAATTACAACAAGTATAGAGGCAATGCCGCACATAATCAGCAATTCTCTGATTGATGGACGTATTTTAGGTTCCATTTGCTTATATATCATAGCAAAAATTTCTAATAAAAATATAGCTACAAAGAATGTAATTCCCATAAAAGGCTGTATTGCAATACCTGCTATCGTAAGAAGAATAGGAATAACAATACGTATTCCTGGAAAAAAAGTAAAATTTTTAAAACTAATACGATGTTCTTGAGAGTAAATCGTAAAATATGTATATGTGTTAAAAGTCAACATAACAACTACTGCTTCCACCGGAGTAGCACCCATGTAAAGTATACCCATCAACACACACATGCTCATGTTGATTCCGGTAATACGGGCTGCTATAGAACCGACAAGCCCGGCATTAAAAAATGGAAGAATCGCAAATATAAGTCCATACATACATCTCCTAATATATATTTTATATGGTGACTGCCACGTTCTGTCATCGGAATTTCCTGCTTGCACATAGGACATTCTTCCGGTTTATATGTAGGCACTGTCAAGTGAAGCAATGCCTGGACATCTTCTTTTGGTACTCCAAACTCAGCTTTGCCTCCGCTGCGATCAACCAAAAGTCCCACTCCCACAATGACACCCCCACTATTTTTCACAACATTAACAACCTCTTGCACTGATCCTCCAGTAGTAACAATATCTTCAACAACGAGTACGCGTGTCCCTGGTTCAATACGGAATCCTCGCCGTAAGGTTCATTACACCTTTTTCTCTTTCTGTAAAAATAGCGCGTGTTCCCAAAGCCTTGCCACATTCATGCGCAAGTAGAATACCACCTGTCATGGGACCAATAACAAGTTCAACTTGTTTATCCTGAAACCGTGCTGCCAATTCTTTACAAAGCTTTTCGGTATACTCCGGATGCTGCAATACATTGAATTTTTCTACATATAATGGGCTGTGCAATCCAGATGTTAATAAGAAATGCCCTTCCAATACGGCTTCTGTAATCTACTAATAATTGTTTAACTTCTGCTTCTGTCATCATACAATCATACCCCCTGAATTTCTTCTATGATTTTTTCAACAGCCAACACTGGATCGTCTGCTTTCATAATAGGCCTCCCAATGACAAGATGAGAAGCTCCGCAAAGTAACGCCTGAACAGGAGTCGCTATACGTTTTTGATCATTTATTTGCGCAAAAGCTGGCCGAATGCCAGGTGTAACAATAAGGAATCATCCCCACAACATTTACGAATATCCATAGCTTCATGCGGTGATGCCACAACCCCATCAATACCAGATTTCTTGGCTAAGAGAGCCAATCGTTTCACTGTATCTTTAAGCGGCACTGCACCGCCAACCTGTTGCCAGCTTCTTTCATCAAAACTAGTCAATACGGTAACTGCCAATAATTGCGGTGAAGATATCTGCAGTTTTTCTGCTTCATTTTTTACAGCTTCTACAGCAGCCATCATCATGGCTTCGCCGCCAGTTCCGTGCAATGTCATAAAATCAGCTCCCAATCTTACGAGAGCCCTTAAACTCTGACCTACCGTATTAGGAATATCATGAACTTTTAAATCAAGAAAAACTTTTTTCCCCTGATCTTTCAAATATCGAACAGAATCTGGCCCGGCACTATAAAATAATTCCATGCCAACCTTATAAAAAGAAATGTTCTCTCCCAACCTTTTCACAATGCTTTGCATATCATCCAATGAGTGAACATCCAATGCTGCAATAATTCTATTATCTGCCATATTATTCCTCCCATATCAAAAAAGCTCCCCGTGCCATATACGGAAAGCCTTTGTGTTAAGGCATATCTAATTAATTATGTCATGTTTTTCATACACTGTCAATGAAGGTTCCCTATTTTAAACTTTTCCTCTGTAGGTTTGTCAAACATATGTTACACAGTAGCAAGAAAAGAACGAAGGACTTCGTTAGGAGATTTCCAAGCCAGAGGACGCATAGGAAAATTATTGTATTCTCTATTACGGACTGCTAACTGTTTTTTGAAATCTTCAAAGGAATAAAAGCGATGATTCGCATAGAAATACTCGTTATCTTTTCGGTGAGATCGTTCTACTTTTCCGTTATGTCTTGGTGTATAGGGACGGATTTTTTGATGGATAATGTGATAGGCTGCCAATTGTCGTTCAAACAGCGTGAGTTCCGCTGTCTTACTTCGACCAAATCGGTTGGTGAATTCAAAGCCATTGTCGGTTTGGATTTTACAAATGGGAAACGAGAATCTTCGTACCAAGTGTTGGAGAAATATCGTGGAAGAATAGGTGCTCTGTTCTTGGAATGCTTCCAAATACCGAACGCGCGTACATTCATCCATAGCGGTGTACTGGTACATCTTTTCACCCAGCGCATGTGCCTGCCCCACGATGCAAGCAGAAGGAACGACTTTGACATCTACCTGCACTTTTTCTCCAGGGAACAGTGCTTGTTGATAGGGCTTGGGGATGTACTTTGGGTTCGGTACGGATTCCCGTGTGAGTCCGATACGCTTTAAACAGCGATATAGGCCAGTGATGGATCGTGTATATCCCCGTTTTCTTAGCTTGATCCAAAACACGACCAGCCCGGCATGCGGATTTCGTCGTCGCATATTCTGAATAAACGTTATCTCTTGAGACGTGTGTTGATTGGGATGATGGTGAGGGCGTCTGGATCGGGGCTGTAACGATGCCGGGGTCCCATCATAGCGCCATTGCAAGCGATAGATAAACTGGCGATTCGTACGATATTTTATGGCAGTTTTTGTGACACCATGCTTTGTTGCATAGGAAAGAATAGATAGACGATATTTTACATCTTGTGTTATGCTGTTCATGAGAGGACTCCCTTTCTGTTATGGTTTTGCGTAGTAACTTAAGCATAACACAAAAAGGTGTTCTCTCATTTCTGTTTTTGTAACATATCTATGGTAAACCTACAGGTTCCCTATTTTAAACTTTTCCTCTCACTATGCACAATCATAAAAAGATTAAGGATATCACGAAAAATAAGAAAGCTCAATACGACAAAAAGACCAGCATACTGGTAAAGTATGCTGGCTTCCAATCAGCGGCTTCCTATCCTCCCAGGGCGCTTCCACCCAAGTACTTTCGGCGTTTGCGGGCTTAACTGCTGTGTTCGGCATGGGAACAGGTGGATCCCCGCAGCTGTCGCCACTGAATCGTTCAGGGTCATACCCTGACAACCACAAAGAAAAGTATCTGCGAACTAAAGGTCTTACATAGCGGATGTTTCGTGCTTAAGTCAAGTCCTCGGTCTATTAGTACCGGTCCGCTCCATACATCACTGTACTTCCACTCCCGGCCTATCAACCACATCGTCTCTGTGGGACCTTACTTACTTGCGTAATGAGAAACCTCATCTTTAGGCTGGTTTCACGCTTAGATGCTTTCAGCGTTTATCCGTCCCGGACGTAGCTACCCAGCTGCACACCTGGCGGTATGACTGGTACACCATTGGTCCGTCCACTCCGGTCCTCTCGTACTAGGAGCAGCCCCTTTCAAGTTTCTTCCGCCCGCGATGGATAGGGACCGAACTGTCTCACGACGTTCTGAACCCAGCTCGCGTACCACTTTAATGGGCGAACAGCCCAACCCTTGGGACCTACTTCAGCCCCAGGATGTGATGAGCCGACATCGAGGTGCCAAACCTCCCCGTCGATATGGACTCTTGGGAGAGATAAGCCTGTTATCCCCAGGGTAGCTTTTATCCGTTGAGCGATGGCCCTTCCACTCGGATGCCACCGGATCACTAAGCCCGACTTTCGTCCCTGCTCGACCTGTCCGTCTCGCAGTCAAGCTCCCTTCTGCCTTTGCACTCTGCGCGCGGTTTCCGTCCGCGCTGAGGGAACCTTTGGGCGCCTCTGTTACTCTTTTGGAGGCGACCGCCCCAGTCAAACTGCCCGCCTGAGACTGTCCGCAAGCTTGTTACGCTTTTCGTTAGAATTCCGGTAAAACAAGGGTGGTATCCCACCAGCGGCTCCGTGAATACTGGCGTACTCACTTCCCTGCCTCCCACCTATCCTGTACGTCTCTTACCAAAATTCAATCTCAGGTTACAGTAAAGCTCCATGGGGTCTTTCTGTCCAGTCGCGGGTAACCTGCATCTTCACAGGTACTTCAATTTCACCGGGTCCCTCGTTGAGACAGTGCCCAAATCGTTACACCTTTCGTGCGGGTCGGAACTTACCCGACAAGGAATTTCGCTACCTTAGGACCGTTATAGTTACGGCCGCCGTTTACTGGGGCTTCAATTCACTGCTTCGCTTGCGCTAACACTTCCTCTTAACCTTCCAGCACCGGGCAGGTGTCAGCATCTATACATCAGGTTTCCCTTTAGCAGACGCCTGTGTTTGTGGTAAACAGTCGCTTGGGCCTCTCTTCTGCCGCCCATTCCGGCTCCGCGCGCTTCTGCGCTTCACCTACTCTGGGCTATCCTTTTCCCGAAGTTACGGATATATTTTGCCGAGTTCCTTAACGAGGGTTTTCCCGCGCACCTTAGAATTCTCTTCCTGCCTACCTGTGTCGGTTTACGGTACGGGCACCACAGTCCTCACTAGAAGTTTTTCTTGACAATTTAGGTCCGGCCCCTTCGCTTCTGTCTCCAGAAGCTCCCCATCGCTTCTCGGCCTTCCGGATGAGGGATTTGCCTCTCATCCAACCTACCAGGCTTGGACATGCTCTTCCAATCGCATGCGCGCTTTCCTTCTTGTGTCGCTCCTTCGCTCGAACAGACTGTCGTGGTACAGGAATCTCAACCTGTTGTCCATCTCCTACGCTTCTCCGCCTCGGATTAGGCCCCGACTTACCCTGGGTCGACGATCGTTGCCCAGGAAACCTTAGGCTTTCGGTGGAAAGGATTCTCACCTTTCTTTTCGATACTCATACCGGCATTCTCTCTTCCTGCCGGTCCACCTGTCCTTCCGGTCAGGCTTCTTCCCTGCAGGAACGCTCCCCTACCCATGTGTCCTCAGACACATGCCAAAGCTTCGGTTCCAGTACTTTAGCCCCGGTCATCTTCGGCGCAGAGTCTCTCGACCAGTGAGCTATTACGCACTCTTTTAATGGTGGCTGCTTCTGAGCCAACATCCTGGTTGTTTTCGAAATTCCACATCCTTCGCCACTTAGTACGGCATTGGGGACCTTAGCTGTTGGTCTGGGCTGTTTCCCTTTTGACTACGGGCCTTATTACTCGCAGTCTGACTCCCATGTATAAGTACAGCCATTCGTAGTTTGATTAGGTTCAGTATCCGGATAGGACCCTACCCCGTTCAGTGCTCTACCGCCTGTACTCTCGCCATGAGGCTAGCCCTAAAGCTATTTCGGGGAGAACCAGCTATCTCCACGTTCGATTGGCATTTCACCCCTACCCACATCTCATCCAAAAGCTTTTCAACGCTCACTGGTTCGGTCCTCCACACATTTTTACCTGTGCTTCAACCTGGACATGGGTAGATCACTGTGGTTTCGGGTCTACTCCATCCAACTTGTCGCCCTGTTCAGACTCGCTTTCGCTGCGGCTCCACGTTTCCCGCTTAACCTCGCTGGATGAAGTAACTCGCCGGTTCATTCTTCAATAGGCACGCCGTCGAGCTGATATATATACGCTCTCCGACTGCTTGTAGACATACGGTTTCAGGTTCTCTTTCACTCCCCTCCCGGGGTGCTTTTCACCTTTCCCTCACGGTACTATGCGCTATCGGTTCATGTCAGTGTTTCGCCTTGGAGGGTGGTCCCCCCTGCTTCCCACAAGGTTTCTCGTGTCTCGTGGTACTCTGGATCCTACCCCGCGCGCGCCGTTTCGCCTACCGGGCTTTCACCGTCTCTGGCCCAGCTTCCCAGCTGGTTCGGCTCGCCTTGCGCGCTTGTTGGTAGTCCGCAACCCCGGGTCGGTTGCCCGTCCCGGTTTGGGCTCTGCCCCGTTCGCTCGCCGCTACTTGGGGTATCTCTGTTGATTCCTTTTCCTCCGGCTACTTAGATGTTTCAGTTCACCGGGTGCCCTCTCTCACTTGCGTGGAGTGGCAGCACTCCTGCTGCCGGGTTTCCCCATTCGGAAATCTGCGGCTCTCTGGTTACTTGCACCTCCCCGCAGCTTATCGCAGCTTATCGCGTCCTTCTTCGGCTGACATGGCCTAGGCATCCGCCGTACGCCCTTACTTACTTGACTTTCTCTTGGTACGTTCGTACCCACCTACTATGTTTGAGTTTCTTCGGTTCGTTAAGTTTGACTCTCTTTATTTAAAGAGGTTTTACTTATTCAATACTTTTCTATGCAGTTGTCAAGATACGCGTGAGATACCATACAAAAATGGCCTCTCAAAACTAAACAATGTAACGTACATGTACCAAAGTGCCGACCTAAAGATGACTGCAGGCACCCCGTCGGGGTCCTGCCCATGTCTCCCTAGAAAGGAGGTGATCCAGCCGCACCTTCCGATACGGCTACCTTGTTACGACTTCACCCCAATCATCGCCCCCACCTTCGACGGCTGGCTCCTTGCGGTTACCTTACCGGCTTCGGGTGTGAATGACTTTCGTGGTGTGACGGGCGGTGTGTACAAGGCCCGGGAACGTATTCACCGCAGTATGCTGACCTGCGATTACTAGCGATTCCTGCTTCATGCAGGCGGGTTGCAGCCTGCAATCCGAACTGGGACTCTGTTTTTGGGGTTTGCTCCGGATCGCTCCTTCGCGTCCCTCTATTGAGAGCCATTGTAGTACGTGTGTAGCCCAAGCCATAAGGGGCATGATGACTTGACGTCATCCCCGCCTTCCTCCGCATTGTCTGCGGCAGTCTCTCCTGAGTCCCCACCCTTACGTGCTGGTAACAGAAGATAGGGGTTGCGCTCGTTGCGGGACTTAACCCAACATCTCACGACACGAGCTGACGACAGCCGTGCACCACCTGTTTTCTTGTCCTCCGAAGAGGAAAAAGGCATCTCTGCCTCGTTCAATCAATGTCAAGGCTTGGTAAGGTTCTTCGCGTTGCGTCGAATTAAACCACATACTCCACCGCTTGTGCGGGCCCCCGTCAATTCCTTTGAGTTTCAGCCTTGCGGCCGTACTCCCCAGGCGGGATACTTATTGCGTTAACTCCGGCACAGAAGGGGTCGATACCTCCTACACCTAGTACCCATCGTTTACGGCCAGGACTACCGGGGTATCTAATCCCGTTTGCTCCCCTGGCTTTCGCGCCTCAGCGTCAGTTGTCGTCCAGAAAGCCGCTTTCGCCACTGGTATTCCTCCTAATATCTACGCATTTCACCGCTACACTAGGAATTCTGCTTTCCTCTCCGACACTCCAGCCTGCCAGTTTCCGTCCCATCACGGGGTTGAGCCCCGCACTTTTAAGACAGACTTGACCGGCCGCCTGCGCGCCCTTTACGCCCAATAATTCCGGACAACGCTTGCCACCTACGTATTACCGCGGCTGCTGGCACGTAGTTAGCCGTGGCTTTCTCTTACGGTACCGTCACTATCTATGGGTATTGGCCATAGATACGTTCGTCCCATATAACAGAGCTTTACGACCCGAAGGCCGTCTTCACTCACGCGGCGTTGCTCCGTCAGGCTTTCGCCCATTGCGGAAGATTCCCCACTGCTGCCTCCCGTAGGAGTCTGGACCGTGTCTCAGTTCCAATGTGGCCGTTCGTCCTCTCAGACCGGCTACTGATCGTCGCCTTGGTGGGCCGTTACCCCTCCAACCAGCTAATCAGACGCAAACCCCTCCTCCGGCGATAGCTTATATATAGAGGCCATCCTTTCATCATCCGGCCATGCGGCCGTTTGATCGTATTCGGTATTAGCAGCCGTTTCCAGCTGTTGTCCCCATCCTGAGGGCAGGTTGTTTACGCGTTACTCACCCGTTTGCCACTCGGTCTTTTAAGAAGCAAGCTTCTTGAAAGACCTCGTTCGACTTGCATGTGTTAAGCACGCCGCCAGCGTTCGTCCTGAGCCAGGATCAAACTCTCCATGATATATGAAGAGCCATTCGGCTCCTTCTTGCTATTGTTTTTGGTTCGTTTTCTTACTCGTTTTGACGTCTTGTTTCCAAGACCTCGCACTCTGGCGTTTGTTTGTTCGTTACATTGTTCAGTTTTCAAAGGTCATTGCTGTCGTCCGACAGCTTAATTAGTATATCAAAATCTCTTCCGTTTGTCAAGAGACTTTTTTTCGTCAGCCTTGATGGAGCCTCGTTTCCTTGCCCTCATCGCGACGACTTGATTAGTTTATCACAAGTCGTTTATCCCGTCAAGAGGATTTTTTCGAAATGTTTAAAACTAACAGTTTAGCATTGTGTCCCGCACGGGACAACTTGTATATGATATCATAATTCAAACACCTTGTCAATGCACTATAATAGTAAAAGCAAGGATTTTATCTCTTAAAGATCAAATCCTTGCTTTCTGATTTTTATTGTGCCATTTTATATATATTATATATATCTTTTGCAGTGAGCTGTCCAAATGCCCCTTCGCGTTTTGTATCATTGTGCGTACATTTCCCAGCCATTTCCCAATACTGCTCTTCCGTTGGAACGACACCTAATTCCGTTAATGAAGTAGGCATATCAATCGAATGGAAAAATTGTTCCATTCTGTTTATTCCTTCTAAAGCTGCTTTTTCATCTTCCACTTCGTTAACAGAAAAAACGCTGCGTGCTAACTTAGCAAACCGTGCAATATCTTTTTTACAAACATACCGAGCCCAGCTTGGCCAAACAGCTGCCAGTCCGGCCCCATGAGCAACATCAAAAATAGCACTGATTTCCATCTCAATATGATGCGCTCCCCAATCTCCCTTGCCGTTTCCGCCCTCTAAAATCCCATTATGAGCCAAACTGCCTGCCCACATAATTTGAAACCGGGCATTATAATCACAAGGAGTCATTTTAACAATTTCACCGTTTTTGATGACATTGCGAATAATAGCCGCAGCAATCTCGTCAGTCAAATCATCTTCTGCATGCGGACTAAAAAAACGTTCCAGAATGTGCATAATCATATCGACTACGCCGCACGCCGTTTGATAGGGCGGCAGCGTATAGGTCAATTCTGGATTCATAATAGTAAACACCGGACGCAGTACATCATTTTGATACCCCAGTTTAAACCATCCATCCTCATTTGTCATAACGCTGGCCCAGCTCATTTCGCTGCCTGCTGCCGCAATAGTCAAAATCGTTCCAAGCGGAATACAGCCATGGTCAGGCTCCTTGCGAGTGTAAATATCCCATACATCACCTTCATAACACAATCCCATGCCGATACATTTAGCTTCATCGATCACACTGCCGCCACCGACAGGCAAAAGAAAATCAACGTGTTCTTTTTTGCATAACTCAATTACAGCCCGTGCGTGAGACAACCGGGGATTCGGATGTACCCCGCCCTGCAGAACATATGGAATCCGGGCTTCACAAAGCGATTTTTCAACCCGATCCAGCACTCCTGACTTTTTGGCACTTTGTCCACCATATAGAACAAGTACTTTTGTAGCTCCATATGCTGTTAGTATTTCTCCTGCCCGGTTCTCTTCTCCCTTTCCAAAATAAACTTTTGTCGGTGTGTAATATTCAAAATTCTGCATATACTATCCCTTCTTTCCTGATTGTGTATACTGATATAAAATAGACAACCTTTTACTAAAAAAGGTTGTCTATTTATAATTATTCCTTAAATAAATTTTCCTGCGGTGTATCGTCTTCTGCTCCATCGACAGTAATCGTATCCAAGGCTGCTACTTTATCATTTTCTTCCAGCTTTTGAATCTTTACACCGGATGTATTACGGCCCTTTTTGATTCCTATACTTTCAATGTCTGTACGAATAACAATTCCGTTCGTTGTGATAAGTATTAATTCCTGATCCGCCCGTACTACTTCAACACCTACAATATCCCCTGTTTTATGGGTAATTTTAAAGTTCTTTACTCCTTTTCCGCCGCGAAGTTGTACTTTATAAGCATCAATATTATTGCGTTTGCCAAATCCTTCTTCACTGATGGTTAACGCCTGACAACCTGGTTCCAGTACATCGGCACCGATAACCATATCCGATTTGGCTAAAGTAATACCGCGGACACCCCGCGTATTTCGTCCCATAAGTCGAACATCTTCTTCTTTGAAGCAGATTGCCATACCCAATTTTGTCGCCAGAATAATATTTTGATCGCCCTTGGTCAGCAAAACTTTGGCAAGCTTATCTCCATCCATTAAGGAAATTGCGATCAGCCCATTACGGCGTACATTACGGAATTCATGAAGTACCGTTCTCTTAACAAGTCCTTTTTCCGTAACCATAAACAGATTCATAGTAGGATCTACCTGATCTATATCAATCAGTGCATTTACCTTTTCATGGTGGTCAAGGGGCAAAAGATTTACCGCTGCTACTCCTTTAGAGTTACGGGTATTGGCCTCCGGAATTTCATAGGTTTTCAAACGGTATACACGCCCCAAATTGGTAAAGAACAAAACGGTGTGTAAGGCAGACGTATATAATAAATGATTAACTGCGTCTTCATCCTTTGTACTCATACCTTTAATTCCCCGGCCGCCCTTATTCTGAGTACGGTACACATTGGCATTCATACGTTTGATGTATCCGCGACGAGTAAGTGTCAGAACCATTTTTTCGTCGGGAATCATATCTTCAATTTCAAAATCCGATATAGCTCCTACAATTTGTGTTCGGCGTTTATCGGCAAAACGTTTCTTGGCGTCCAGCAATTCTTCTTTTACAATTTCCATAACCTTACGTTCATCTGCCAACACGCTGCGCAAATAAGCAATCCGTTCTTCCAATTCCTTATATTCTGCTTCAATCTTTTCACGTTCCAAACCCGTCAAGCGACGTAACCGCATATCAAGAATAGCGATAGACTGCTTTTCACTTAAGCCAAAGTTGTCCATCAGCGCTGTTTTAGCTATTTCATCCGTCTGAGAAGCTCTAATTGTCTTGATGACTTCATCAATATGATCCAACGCAATAAGCAGGCCTTCCAAAATATGTGCGCGGGCCAAAGCCTTGTCTAATTCAAATTTACTGCGTCTTGTAATAACCGTCTTTTGATGTTCCAAATAATAAACAAGAACCTCTTTCAGCGTAAGAACCCGGGGATGTCCGTCCACCAGTGCCAGCATAATAACACCAAAAGTTTCTTGGAGTTGCGTATGTTTATACAGTTTATTCAATGTGATATCGGGATTAACATCCGCACGAAGCTCAATAACAATACGCATTCCCTTACGATCTGATTCATCCCGCAAGGCAGTAATGCCATCAATTTCTTTATTGCGGGATAATTCCGCTATGTTTTCAATAACACGTGCTTTATTAACTTGATATGGGATTTCGGTTACAACAATACGATTTTTTCCCTTTCCCATTGGTTCCACTTCAGCACAAGAGCGCATTTTAATACTGCCACGGCCAGTAGAATATGCTTTAATAATACCATCCCGTCCCATGATCTGCGCTCCTGTTGGAAAGTCCGGGCCCTTGATTTTAGTCATTATTTCTTCCAGTGATGCCTCCGGATTATCAATCAGAAGCACGCATCCGTCTATGACTTCACCTAAATTATGCGGTGGAATATTCGTTGCCATACCTACAGCAATTCCTGCCGAACCATTAACCAATAAATTAGGAATTTTCGAAGGAAGAACCACGGGTTCTTGTAAAGAACCATCATAGTTTGGCATGAAATCTACCGTATCTTTATCAATATCTTCCAGCATTTCACCGGCAATTTTGGACATACGAACTTCGGTATAACGCATAGCTGCCGCAGAATCACCATCAACAGAACCAAAGTTGCCGTGTCCATCAACAAGAAGATAGCGCGTGGAAAAATCTTGTGCCAACCGGACTGTTGCATCATACACCGAACTATCACCATGAGGATGATATTTCCCCAAAACTTCTCCAACGATACGCGCCGATTTTTTGTACGGTTTATTCGAAGTCATACCCGCTTCGTGCATAGCATAGAGAATACGGCGATGTACAGGTTTCATCCCGTCACGCACATCCGGCAGTGCTCGTGTAATAATAACGCTCATCGCGTAATCAATATACGATGTCTGCATTTCGTTTTCCAGACAAACCGGTAAAACTTTATCAGATTGAAATTCGTCCACAATGTCACCTCATATAACAATATAAATAATTAGAATATATACTAATACTATTTAATAACTATCTTATACATTATACCAAAACATCAAGCGAATTTCGAGCTTTTTGACAGTTTTTAGATAAAAAAGTCAAAATCCCACTCAAAAAGCGCTGAGCGGGATAAATAGACGCATTTTAAAACGTTATAAAGCCAGATGTAACGATAAGTCTTACGGCTAGCAGCAAAAGTGCAAAAGAAAGCAGCATTAAAATAAACCGAGCTTTAACTTTTTTAGATAACTTAGCTCCCAGCTGCGCGCCAAAAACAGCTCCGATTCCTGCAAAAAATGCTGGTTCATATAATATATGATGTTGTAAAAAATGAGATAAAACCCCCACTAAGCTACTAACTGCCAAAACAAAATGACTAGTTGCCGTTGCAATATGCGTCGGAAACCCAAGCAGATATACCATTGCCGGAACATGAATAATGCCACCGCCAATTCCAAAAATGCTGGAAATAAATCCTACAACAAAACTAACGGCAATCCCTCCTGCCATGTTGAAATGAAATGTCTCTTTGTCTATTTCTACTTCCGGATCACCTTTTCCTTTATTCCAATTTTTGAAACCAATAACTAAGGAAATAAACAAAAGCAACATACCAAAGGAAAAACGAAAGGTCACACCTGTAAAATAATTAGACCAGACAGCTCCTAGAACAGCCCCAGGAAGTGTAGCAACACTAAAAGCAAAAGCAGCTCGATATAATACCTTCTTCTGTTTGATATATGCATAGGATCCAGACATCGCATTGAACATGACAACTGTCAGTGAAGTACCAATAACCAAGGTTGGTTCCCAACCAAAAACATACAGGAAAATTGGAACAAAAAAAATGCCTCCGCCCGCACCAACTAATGTACCAAAAGCTGCAATAAAATATCCCATCACAATAAAACCAATATCCTGTATAAATGTGAATTCCATAAATAAATACCTTCCTTCTTCTGTATAATTGGCATTTTTCCATAAGCAAGAATTGGCAGCTGATAAATAGACAATTTTATTGTACTACTATACTATTTTTTTTCCTAGACAAGTTTGACATTAATCGAGTAGGATGTCACCTATTCGTTGAGGAATCGACCTCTCCCACCACCGTACCTATCGCTCGGGATACGGCACTTCCATTGTTTGCACGCTGTTTCCAGATATACATCCGTATTCATCGCCGCAACCATGAGTTCCAAGCCCTCGGTGTTCGTTTTGATATCTGCTATGTTATAGCAGCCCAACCAGCCACGTAGGAATATCTTCACTTCCTGCTGGACCGCACGAATATAATATACCGTCCTATCTTTCACATTTCATGCTATCCGTTTACGGGCAGCCATTCGGTTTTCTGTAATCATCGTACTAGTTTCTTTTCTTATAAAGATTTAAAATTTACAATGATTCCGCCCTTCTCCAAAATTCAAGGATTATGTCCACGACGGACATCTCACAGCAAACATACTCCATTTTTGGATAACCTACTCACGTCTGTGAGACCTCCCAACGTAAAAACGCAGTCTTTCTCTCCCTCTGTCTGTCATATGTACAGAATTGGCCTCGAATAGTTTTGGGCTTTAAATTTGTTAAGCAACCTTACCCGGTTACTCCTGTCTTGTATGGGTTTCTGTTCATCAGACAGGAGATTTACCGCCGGCTTCCTTCCGATTCTACCTCGCCATGGACACCCTCGCCTTACGCTATGTACTTGGCACTATTTCCCGCACTCGGGACTTTTATCCGTTAGACTGCGTCCATGCCGGGCGCACTTATAAAAATATCCTCCCCGTTGATGAGGAGGATATGTCATATTATCATTATCTCTTATTGCTATACCGCCAGATTTTCATATCTTCAGCTGCCTTGATCAGTCCTTCACGAAAGTCCGGATGAGCCAGGCTGATTAGGCCTTCGGCACGTTCCCAAGTGGATTTACCCATCATATTAACCATTCCGTATTCCGTAACAAGCCAATGAACCTGAGAACGCGGATCCGTTACAGTCGTACCCGGTGTTAATGTCGGCAAAATACGTGATTCTGTTTTACCTGTTTTTTTGTTCGCAAAAGTAGAACGGAAAGCAATGAAGCTCTTCCCGCCCTTAGAACGGTACGCACCATCCGCAAAGTCTAACTGTCCACCGCTGCCGCTGATTTGTTTTGTACCGGCTGATTCAGAAGATACTTGTCCAAATAAATCAACATCAATACAGTTATTAATAGAAATAAAATTATCCATCTGAGAAATTACAAACGGATCATTAACGTAATCAACCGGATATGCTGCTAAAAACGGATTATTATCAACCCAATCATACATTTCCTTAGACCCTAAAGCAAAAGACCAAACGGCTTTATCTGTATCCAAAGCTTTTACTTTATTAGTCAACCGTCCTTTTTTATACATAAGATAAAAAGCATCTACAAGCATTTCTGTATGCATGCCGAGATCCTTTAAATCCGAATCGGCAATCATAGCTCCAATTGTATTGGGTAATCCGCCAACACCAAGCTGCAGCGTAGCCCCATTGGGAATTTCCTTAACAATCATTTCCGCAATTTTTGTATCAATTTCATCACCTGTACTGAAAGGAATAATAGGCTGTGGTATATTCCCTGCTTCTACAATAGCATCAATATCACTAATATGGATACATTCACCACGACCGCCTAATGCACGCGGCATGGATTCATTTACTTCAACAATGATTTTTTTCGCTTTTTTGGTAATAGCTTCCGTTGCAGAAACATTTAATCCAAAATTAAAAAATCCATGTTTATCCATCGGTGCAACTTGAATCATAGCAACATCCACATCAAGAATATTCCGATACAAGGAGGGTTCATTACGATAACAAAATGGCGAGAAATTCATCTGTCCAAGTGCACATTTTTTACGGTCATACCCACTCATATGCCAATTAGATACAGTAAAAGCTTCACGATTTGGATCTTTTTCGACTACCTGGCGAGGTGCAAAAGAAAAAGATGTACGTATTTTCACATCTTTCAATTCATTTTTGCGGTTAGCCAGTGCTTCATCTAACAAAATCGGCTGCGTTGTTGCCATACCATATTCTACCCAATCGCCCGATTTCACTACTTTTACGGCTTCTTCCGGAATTGTTAACTTTTGACGATACATATCCGTCCATTCAGACATTGTTTCCACCAATCCTTTCACTACTGTAATAATTATGTTCCGTATTTCACAATTATTATTATAGAACTTTTACACGTAATATACAAGTAACTACGTGGTATAAATTTATATGCCAGAACGATACGGTGATACAAATTATATGTCTATGTATGCAACAAAAATGCTCCCGCCATTTTGTGGAGGGAGCAACGTGAGGAGGATTTATTCTTCTTTACTAGTTATATAGTCAAAAATAATTTCATCTGTCGTTTTCTTTGGAACTTCTTCATAATCAAAAAACACCATGTTAAAGGTTCCTTTACCTTGTGTCATGGAACGCAATGCGGTGACATATCCTTTCATCTCTGAAAGCGGTACTTGGGCTTTGACAACAATAATACCTTCCCGGTTGCGATGATGCTCCATTCCGAGAATTCGACCTCTTCTACCGCTGAAATCTCCCATGACATCCCCCATATACTCTTCCGGAATAACGACATCAACAGTATAGATAGGTTCTAAAAGAACTGGCTTTGCTTCAGGAACCGCTTTTTTCAAAGCAATAGAAGCCGCTACTTTAAACGCCATTTCTGATGAATCTACTGGATGGTATGAACCGTCGGTAAGTGTCACTTTAACATTAATCATCGGATACCCTGCAATAAGTCCCTTCTGCAGCGTTTCTTTGACTCCTTTTTCAACAGCCGGGATATACTGTTTGGGAACAGCACCACCAAAAACAGCATCGACAAATTCAAATTCGTTACCGTCTGTAAGTGGTTCGATTTTTAAGAATACATGTCCAAACTGACCATGTCCACCGCTTTGTTTTTTATGTTTCCCTTCCATGGTAATACTTCCCCGAATCGTTTCACGATACGGAATATATACATCTTGCAAATAGCTGTGACACCATATTTTCGTTCCATTTTATTAATGATGTGGTCGAGATGCACGTCTCCCATACAGCGCACAAGGAGCTGTCGTCCTTCGGGATCTTTTTCCACTTGGCAAGTTGGGTCCTCTTCGCTGATGCGAGATAATGCCGACATTAGTTTTTCATCTTCCCCTTTCTTTTCCGGAACCATGGCAATCGTGTGAAGCGGTGCAGGAAAACGGACAGAATCGTATTCGACAGGGAATTCAGCGGCCGCAAACGTATCTCCTGTCCTAGCATTGGATAACTTAGGAATAACAATAATATCACCCGCAACTGCTTTTGCTAAAGGCAACTGTTTTTTACCAATCAGAGTAAACATCTTGCCAAACTTTTCCTCCTTGTCCTGTGTTACATTATATAGTTTATCTCCTTCCTTGAGTTCTCCGGAGAAAATGCGAATATAACTTAATTTTCCAGAAAAGGATCGATAAGAGTTTTAAAAACAAATCCTGTAAACGGTTTATTGGGATATACCATGACCGGTTCTCCGGTTTTTTTATCGGTCCCCATCATAATTTTTGTGAAGCATCCGGCATATATCGTATGAGGCGTCCCAGTAATTCCGCCGTACCAATATGACGTATCGCACTGCCGCACATAACCGGGCAAACACGACCGGTTAACATCCCCTGCCGCAACCCATGCCGCAATTCTTCCAGTGTCAATTCTTCGCCTTCAAGATATTTTTCCAACAAACTATCGTCACCTTCAGCAGCGGCTTCCATACACATTTCACGAACTTCCCGAGCCTTGGACATATATTCGGGCGGAACTTTAATTTCTTCCTGCTTCCCGTTTTTCCATTCCCACGCAATCATTTTGCAAACATCGATGATCCCACGAAATCCGTTCCTTCTCCTATAGGAATCTGCAGTGGCATAATGGATTTACCAAATGCTGCCCGCATTTTTTCCAAGGTATCAAAAAAATTGGCTTTTTCCGCATCCATTTTATTGATATAAACCATCCGCGGCAATTGTAACTCTACCCCATAATCCCAAGCACGTTCCGTATCTATTTCCACACCTGATTCGGCAGATACAACCAACAGAATTCCATCACTGGCACGCAAGGCCGCTCGAACTTCTCCGCAAAATTCCGAATATCCAGGAGTATCAAGGAAATTCAATTTGTACCCTCCCATTCACAAGGTGCAATTCCGAGTTGAATAGTAACATTACGTTTAATTTCTTCCGGTTCAAAATCCATAATATGCTTATTATCTTGCCCTGTACCGACGGCATCGATAGCACCACAAACGAATAACAAGGACTCCACGACGGCAGTTTTTCCAGCACCGTCGTGGCTAAGCACAGCTACGTTGCGAATCTTATCACTAGCATACTCTTTCATAAACAATCGCCTCCTATGAATCACGTTAATTAAACATATTCGCGATGTTATGAGGATAATCCTTTTTTATAAGTGAGTTTTTATAATTTTATCTATGATAGTTAGTAATATCGTGCTATGTATTGATATCTGAGAGAAAATTAAAAGAACTAAGCCGGCGTAATGAATCCATAAAACAAGGCATATCCGAACGAAGAGAACCAAAATATGCTGCATCAATGGCTTCGATCAGCGGCAGTCCTTGATTCACTTTTTTCAAACCGGCCTCTAATATGAAAATCATTTTTGCCCGCGTATCTTGGGGATGCTGCTTCCGTTGTATATATTTTTTCTTCTCAAGTAATCTTATTATCTGGGATGTCGTCATTACATCAATAGAAGCATAATCCGCCACCATTTTCTGCGTTGGATTGCGCCCCTCGTGTTGTAAATACGCAACAACGGTTAATATAACAAATTGAGGATGTGTCAGATTAATAAGACGCAGCGTTTTTTGTATTTGAGTATGCCAGTTATTATATGCTCTGATAAATAGAAACCCGGGACTTTCAAAAGAATCGTTTTCAAATTGAGAGTTAAACATTTATTTTTCAACAGCTTTCTTTATAGTTAATACCGCCTGTGGCGTATCTGAAAATACTTGAACCAGAAATTGAATATCTTCGTCTGTCATTTCACCGTGTTCCTTCTCAAGTCTTACGCTGATTTTCACGGTTGTCTCATTATTTATTTCATTAAATTCGTGTCCAAAGCAAATCGAAATCCCCATTCCGGGAATTTCGCTTTTATCCCAATATTCCTTATAAGGTATAACCGTCGTAAGAGTATACGGCATCTCCAGCTGTCCCTGCAATTTCATCCTGCCGGAAGTTCCTGTTGAAAAATTTCCTTGCAGTATCATATATTCCAAATCAGTTTCCCATTGACGGCGTTTATTAAAATCAACATACATTTCCCAAATTTCTTTTGCAGTTGCATGCACTTTTGTTTGAAATGTTAATTCTGTCATTGAATTTTCCTCCTTTTATATTATACGTGCTTATATTATATGTATACTTATAATATAAGTCAATGCTTTTTTTAAAAAATCTCCCACTGCAACACGATAGCAGTAGGAGATTTTTACTCTTAACTATTTAAAATATGCATATATACGCTACTTTTGTTTAAGTGCCGATAATGCCAATGCCGACAGTAGTTCTACGCCTATAGGCAACTGTTTTCGTCCACGGAAAAACACGCATTATGAAGAGGATAGATTTCAGCATCTTCAGCAGTGACTCCCAGCCAAAGAAAAGCACCGGTACAAACCTTTAAATATCCAGAAAAATCTTCCGCCGTCATGGCCGGTTCAGGTACATCTACCAAAGCCTTTTCCCCGAATCTATCAGTCACTACCTTGGCCGCTAATGCAGCCTGTGCAGTACTGTTGACAACGGCATCATATCCGCGGTCATACTGAAGGCGGCTGGTTGTCCCAAAAGCAGCATCAATACCTTCCAGTATTTTTCTTTAAATGCATTTCAACCGCATCTTGTGTCTCCTTATGATACGTACGACAAGTTCCCTCAATATCTACCGTGTCAGCAACAATATTGTACCGGCTGCCGCCGGTAATTTTCCCAAAAGTAAGGACCGCCGGATGAAGCGGGTTAATTTGCCTGCTTATGATATTCTGTACCGCAGTAATACACTGTCCGGCTGCAGCAATAGCATCAATCCCTCTATGCGGCATGGCAGCATGACTGGGTTTCCTACAATCTGTATACTGACGCGATCTGACGCCGCCATCACCGGGCCCGTACGAACCCCTATTTCACCCGTACGCAAGGTCGACCAGACATGAAGACCGTAAATAGCATCCACATCATCTAAAAATCCTGACGCAACAATATTTTTAGCACCACCATCTGGAGATTTTTCTTCAGCCGGTTGAAAAATAAATTTTATTGTACCATCGAATTGATTCCGCATATCATGCAAAACATGAACAGCACCTAACAACATTGCCGTATGTGCATCATGTCCACATGCATGCATCTTCCCCGGATGTCGTGACGCAAAAGAAAGTCCCGTTTTTTCTTCAATCGACAACGCATCCATGTCGGCCCGCAGCGCTATTGTCCTTCCCGGATTGCTGCCATGCAAAACAACGAGAACACCGTTACCGCCAGTTGTCGGAGACGTCACTATCCACGTGTAGTCCTTGCAATTCAGAGACTACTAATGCTGCCGTTTTGACTTCTTCTCCTGACAACTCCGGCATTTCATGAATCTTTCGCCGCCATGTTCTTACGCAGTCTGTATATGCCTTTACAAGATCCCTCAATTTATCTTCTCCTGCCATTTTCCCTCGTTTTCCCCTTCCATTTTTACTAAAACAGATTATAATACTATTATAAACATATAAATATCAATTTAATGTTGTTTCTCATTATATCATAGGGAGTGTTATCAATGAAAGCATATGACATGGAAAACAGTGCTTGGGCACGATTTTCTGAAGAAGAACGTATAGAGGTAGAGGAATACAATAAAACCTACAAAGAATTCCTTGATACCGCCAGAACGGAACGTCTTGCGGTAAAGGAAATTATACGTCAGGCGGAAGCCGCCGGTTTTCGGTCTATAGAGGATGTTGCTTCGCTGGTTCCTGGCGACAAAATTTACTGGAATCAAAAAGGAAAATCAGCTATTCTTGCAGTTATCGGTGAAAATCCGCTACCTGCAGGCTTAAAGATTGTCGGATCACATATTGATTCTCCCCGCCTTGATTTAAAAGCAGCCCCCGTTGTCGAAAACAAAAAAATAGTATATCTAAAAACCCATTATTACGGCGGTATTCGGAAATACCAATGGGTCTGCATGCCACTAAGTCTCATTGGTGTTGTTTATACAACTGCAGGAGAAAAAATAGATATAGCGCTGGGCGAAAATCCAAATGATCCTGTTTTATTTATTAATGATTTACTTCCCCATTTGGCAAAAGATCAAAGTGAAAAAAAACTCAGCGAAGCTATTCAGGGCGAAATGCTTATGCCCATACTTGGTTGCAACAGCACAGAAGAAAAAACAAAACCGGTTATCCTAACTTTATTAAAAGAAAAATACGGAATTGAAGAGGAGGACTTTGCTAGCGCTGAATTAGAAATTGTTCCTACTCAAAAAAGCCGTGATGCCGGCCTCGATCGATCAATGATCATGTCTTACGGCCATGATGATCGTGTCTGCTCATACGCCAGCCTTACTGCAATCCTTAATGCGGAAAAAGGATCACACACACAAGTATCACTTTTTACAGACAAAGAAGAAATCGGTTCCGTTGGTAACACCGGCGTCCAATCTTCATTTTTCCTAGATTTTTTAGCAGAAGTACTTGCTTTGCAAGGGCATACAGATGATCTTGCACTGCGGCGTACATTGAGACATAGTGAAGTTCTTTCCGCTGATGTCAGCGCTGCTCTTGATCCTATATTTGCCGATGCCTATGAAGAAGCAAACTCAGCTAAACTTGGCTATGGCATATGTATCTGCAAATATACCGGAGCTCGCGGTAAATCGGGAAGCAATGATGCGAATGCCGAATTTGTGTCAAAAATCCGGCAGACATTCAATGCGGCCAATGTTCCTTGGCAAACTGGTGAATTAGGCAAAGTAGATCAAGGAGGTGGCGGTACCATCGCTTATATTATGGCTGATTGGGGTTGTGAAGTTGTCGATTGCGGTGTCGCTATGCTGAGCATGCATGCTCCTCTGGAAATTGTAGCCAAAACCGATGCCTATTGTGGTTATTTGGCCTATAAGGCATTCTTTGAAAGTAAATAGGACGACTAAGCCATATTTTATAGCAATTTTATGTATATACAAATACCCTCCGGAAAAATCAGGAGGGTATTTGTATGTTACAAGCGCCTTTATTGTCCATCGTACTAAATCATTCATGCATATGACGACGCATATTACTATTGGCAATTCCTAAAATCAATCTGAATTTAGCAACAGTCCTCCGGGCAATTAATATATCCTGGCCCTGTAGATATACAGCAATTTGCTGATCCGAATACGGATGTTTAACATCCTCTTCTTTAATAAAACGAGCAATTTTCCCCATAATAGCCCGGCTTGAAATATAGTCTGTTTCGTTTTTATCACTAATCCGGCTATACGACTGAGCAAAAAAATCCTGTATAGCATATATTCTTCGATCAAACAAAACATAACGATCCCGACAAACACGACTGACCGTAGACGTACTAAGCCCGGTTTCTTCCGCTAATTCCTTTTGATTTAACGGACAAAGTGCTTCCCCTTGCAAAAAAAAACTTTTCTGATGTTGTGTCATCGCCGTTACGACAGCAAAAATCGATCGTCTGCGGTATGCCAATGCTGACTGTAAGTCCATAAAAGCCCGCCGTGCTTTATGAATATATTTTTTTGTTTTACGATCTCCCTCTTTTTCGTATGAAGCATATAAATCATCCCGAAAAAATACATCCGGAATGTCTTCCAGCATCCGTATCGCCAAATCTCCTTTTTCATCCTTATATATTTCCATATCAGCTCGGACAAATTCTTCTTTTTGTATAATCTGCTGTGCGGGCTGTAATGATAGTTTTTTTAAAAAATCGCATATACATTTCAATTCTGTGTCAGAAATATTCATTTCTGTCCGCAGCCGTTGCCATTTTCCTTTAAGAAAGTCTTCGTAATGGTATTGCAGCAATTCCAAGGTATGATCTGGTACCTTTTCACAGCGACGTGTCTGAATTAGTAATGCTTCATTAATGCCAGAAGCTCCAATCCCCGGGGGATCCAGTGTTTTCACAACAGCCAGCCCTTGCTCCATCTCAGCTAACGCAATGCCATAATCCATTCCAATACTATCTAAATTATCTGTAAAAAAACCTTTTTCATCAAGCGAATGAATAACCAATCCCGCCGCCATTTGTATTTTTTTAGGGATAGTAAGGACACGCAGCTGTTTCATAAGCATTTCTTCCAGCGAATCTTCGCGGCTGTGAATATTATCAATGGGTTTTTCTGCTATATGGGTATTGCTTCGTTTCACATCAGGATAGCGGACATCTAATAGCGGGTTATCTGTAATCTGCTCATAGAGAAACTCTGTTAAATCTTGTGTTTGTAATCCCAGTATTTTGATCGTTAAGCTTTGAATCTGCGTCATTTTTGGTTTTAATTGAAGTTTTAGGGAAATATCAGCCATATCAATGCCTTCTTTTACATACGAGGTATACCTATTACAACATATTTATATTTTCCCATATTTTTCCTATATTAGTCAAATAGGAATTTTAATTATGAATTTTCTACTTACAGAAAAGCTATTGTATATTTTTAAAATACAACAACTTTTCATATGCATTACACAAAAATAATCTATATTTTACTAAACAACTCATTTCCCTGCTAATTTAGCATACCGCTTTTTTCTCTCATAAATAGAAAACTTATTTCGACAAAATCTGACCAAGTTTGTTAAAACACACAAAAATAAAAAATGGTTCCAGTAACAAACTTCATACATATCGCCAAAACCATTTTATTGTAAAATAAAATGGAACCATAATAAAAATGAAGTAAATTACCTCATTTCATCATGGTTCCACAAAATAAGCATATCGTATATCAGTTCACTATTTGATATGAAAATTATTATTTCAATTCAACAGTAGCGCCAGCTTCTTCCAATTTAGCTTTAAGAGCTTCAGCATCCGCTTTAGCAGCACCTTCCTTAACGGCAGCAGGAGCGCCATCAACAAGAGCTTTAGCATCTTTTAAGCCAAGGCCTGTTACTTCGCGGACAACTTTAATTACACCGATTTTCTTTTCACCGGCTTCTTTAAGAATAACATCAAATTCAGTTTTTTCTTCTTCAGCAGCAGCAGCGGCCGGAGCAGCAGCAACGGCAACCGGAGCAGCAGCGGACACACCAAATTTTTCTTCCATAGCTTTTACCAATTCAGAAAGTTCTAAAACGGTCATGTTTTCAATGGCTTGCATGATTTCTTCTTTAGTCATTTTAAAATACCTCCAAGTATCTTTTTTGTGAATTAAAAATTAAGCACTAGCTTGTTCTTCTTTTTGTTCTCGTACAGCATTAAGCACATATACCATATTGCGTATATTGCCCTGCAGTACATTGACAATGCCGGAAATCGGCGCCTGCATACTGCCAACCAATTTTGCAAGAAGTTCTTCGCGACTTGGTAAATCTGCCAACGCATTCACAGCAACACTGTCAATTACCTGTCCATCGACTAAACCTGCTTTGATTTCTAAAGCCTGCGTCTTGGTTTCTTTGATGAATTCCTTTAAGATTTTTGCTGGAGCAATTGCATCTTCTGTTGAAAACGCCAAGGCTGTCGGACCTTCTAAGTGTTCACCCAAAGCTTCCAATCCAGATTCATTAGCAGCAATGCGGGTTAAAGTATTTTTAATAACCTTATATTCCACACCACCTGCTAAGAATTTACGGCGAAGTTTTGTTACCTGTGCCACAGTAAGTCCTGTAAAACCAACAAGGACAGCACCTTTTGATGTTGTCAATTTTTCTTTCATATCGGCAACAACAGCTGCTTTTTCTGCAGAAACAGGTTTTTTTTCATAATTAGACATTATTCGATACACCTCCTTAATTTGGGATTTATATCGTCTTAGCAAACAAAAAACGGCCTCATTAATAATATGAGGCCGAACTAGTTTCAATTTATATATCTACTAGTTACATAGCCTCAGATGGCGGACTTACGTCCATTATACATACCCTCAGTCTACAGCTAAGAAAGATATTTAATTTTCGTCAGCTTTTACAATCCCTTTAACGCTGAACTGATTAATACGGATACCAGGTCCCATTGTAGAGCTTACAGTAATAGACTTGATATATTGACCTTTTGCACCTGACGGTTTAACCTTGACGATTGTATCAACAAGAGTAGTCAGATTTTCAATCAACTTTTTCGCATCAAACGATTTTTTGCCGATAGGAGAATTAATAATACCTGCTTTATCCGTACGGTACTCTACTTTACCAGCTTTACTTTCTTCGACAGCTCTTGCTACGTCCATCGTTACCGTACCAATTTTCGGATTAGGCATCAACCCTTTAGGTCCTAAAATCTTACCTAAACGGCCAACTTTTCCCATCATATTCGGTGTAGCAATCGCTACATCAAAATCCGTCCAGCCACCTTTGATTTTTTCAATCAGCTCTTCTGCCCCGACAAAATCAGCACCGGCTTCTTGAGCTTCTTTTTCTTTATCGCCTTCAGCAAATACAAGAACCGTTTTGGATTTACCGATACCATGCGGCAATACAATAGCACCCCGCACCTGCTGATCAGCATATTTCGGATCAACATTCAGATTAACAGACAATTCAACGGTTTCGTCAAATTTGGCCGTATCCATTTTTTTCAAGATATCAATTGCTTCAGCCGGTTCATACAGTTTTGCTTTATCAACCAGTTTTGCAGCTTCAGCATATTTCTTGCCTACTTTTGCCATCTAATTTCCTCCTTATGTGGTAATGACGGGGATATCCCCTTCCACGGGATACGCATCAATCAACGATATCAATGCCCATGCTGCGTGCAGTGCCTTCAATCATCTTCATTGCCTGTTCAACTGTGTTAGCATTCAAGTCAGGCATCTTTGTTTCCGCAATTTCACGGACTTTGTCGCGTCCCAATTTTGCAACTTTTTTCTTATTCGGTTCACCCGAAGCCTTGTCAAGACCTGCTGCTTTCTTTAATAATACAGCTGCAGGCGGCGTCTTCGTAATGAAAGTAAAGGATCTATCGTCATAAACAGTAATTTCAACAGGAATAATATAGCCGACCTGTTTTGCAGTCCGTTCATTGAATTCCTTTACAAATGCCATAATGTTGACACCAGCCTGGCCTAATGCCGGACCAATCGGAGGTGCCGGAGTTGCTTTGCCAGCTTCGCATTGAAGTTTTACCATTCTTGCTACTTTTTTTGCCATGGTTGTTACACCTCCTTACAATACAAGATGTGGTTAAACGGATTTTAATATCCTCCCACTCGCGGCAACAAGTACCGCATTAGAAGCATTTATTCCAGACTCTTCTCTATTTGAGAATAGTCGACTTCTACCGATGTTTCCCGGCCAAACATATCAATAAGGCCTTTTAAGGTTCCTTTTTCTTCATTAATTTCCATAATAACGGCAATGAAGTTTTCAAATGGACCGGATGTAATACGAACTTGTTCGCCTACTTCTACCGAAATATGCGGACGCGATTCATTATCCATACCCTGCGATTTAAGAATGCGCTTAACTTCGTCCGGTTCTAACGGAATGGGTTTCGTAGCTGAACCGACGAAACCGGTAACGCCCGGCGTATTGCGAACGACATACCAAGAACGGTCATTAACTTCCATTTCCACTAAGACGTACCCCGGAAACACTTTACGTTTAACCGTGCGTTTCTGTCCGTCTTTCATATCCACTTCATCTTCCATCGGCACAAGTATACGGCTTACCATATCTTCCATACCCATAGATTTGACCTTGCGTTCCAAGTTGGCCATTACTTTATTTTCATAACCGGAATACGTATGGATGACATACCATTTTTTGTTTGTTTCCATCTATACTCGGGCCCCCCTATCCAACTACTAAGCGGAGCAGTTTAAACAATTGAGAAAAAACACCATCTGACACAGCAATAACAGCCATAACAACAATCATCGTAACAAACACCATTACGGTGTATGTAATCATTTCTTTTTTTGTCGGCCAGATTACCTTTTTCATTTCTACTTTTACTTCACGTAGGAAATTGCCCGATCCCTTTTTTTTCTTTTTTTGCGACGCCGCACTCGGTGTTGCCATATGACCTCTCACATCCTTAAGTTAGACCTTGATAGTCTTACTTAATACACAGAATTATTTCGTTTCTTTATGTAATGTTTCTTTTTTGCAGAACGGGCAATACTTCTTTAATTCCAAACGATCCGGATTATTTTTCTTATTTTTGTTTGTCCGGTAGTTACGCTGTTTGCATTCTGTGCATGCTAATGTAATCGCAGTACGCATCCCTTACACCTCTCTCAGTAATAATCAAATTAGTAATCGCAAGCCTAACTCGCGCATGATTGCTATAATACTTTATCACAAACAAGCAATCAAAGTCAAGATTATTTTTCCACAACTAAAAAAGCTAGGTGTCAAGCACCTAACTTTTATCAGTATATCATATAAATACTCCGCTTGTCAATCTTTATGCGGTTCAATATCCGCTCCAAAAATTTCTTTTCCCAAGCCTTGAAACCAAAGAACAATAATTTTTTTTAAACTATCTTTATCATTTCCAGCATCTCCCATGACAGTAGTCAAAAGATGTTCCACCACCATTTTTGCCCAATTGTAATCATATCGTTGAAAGGTTCCTCTGCTGGAAAGTTCGGGAATTCGATCCATAAGAGGTTGGAAAATATCGTTGCTGATTTCCAAGATATTTTTTGAAATAGGGTACGAATATGTTGATTTATCTTCATCATTTTTCATAAAAATTAATGCTAATTCATCATTTTTCTCATTATCTTCTGCATATTCCACATGATACGCAGGAAGATAAAATTGTTTTTTTTCTTCCTCTTTCAAAAGATGGAACGCCCCATATTTTATAAATTCATACAAGCGATCATCATAGGAACTTTCCAATTCAATAATTTTTTCCCGCCATTCGCCCCACGAACGTGCCGTGCGGCAACAGTAACTTTCATAATCGCCCACTCCGAAAAAATCACGAAGTTCACCAAGACTCATTTCCATATTTATATCAGGCACAAGCCAAACCATAAATTCCCTGCCCCGATCAATATATAAACAAGGTGCATCAATACGAATCCTAGAAAAACACTTCGGACAAAAGTAAAAAACAACATCGGGTCGTGCAGCAACCGTTCTCTCAGTTCGGGATTCTTATCCGCATCAATGCAATCCCAAGTTTTAAAGCTCCCCTCACCTTGGCATTTTGGACATGTAATTGCAATTTCAACCGCATGGGTTCCATCTTTTGCAGTCATTTTTATCCCCCTTTATATTACTATATATAAATTACTTCATATAAATTACTTCAATATGCTTCCATAATTTGTAATGCCGCTTTTTCCATATCAATAATACTATTTTTTTTTCGTATATCGAGAAAAGGTCGTAAAAATCCTTTCATTTGCCGTATTCCCTCAGATAAAAGAATCGGATCGGGCTCATTTTCCTTCATATGCAGTAACGTTAAGGCCGACATTGCTTCGTCAATACACTCCAGTTTTTCATTTTTATCAGCTGTAGCTAGATACTCCAACCAGAATATAACAGTTGCCTTAGTATAGGCATCTTGTGTCATTTTATCAGGGCACACCATATCAATCCGGTCCAATCCCATACCATCAGTCATGATAACAGGTACAGCAGTAGCCGCTGCTTTTGCCAAAGGATACCGTTTATCCGCAGTTGCTATAGAAGTAAAGGCAATATGATGCAATTCTCGCTCTTTAGCCAGCGCCAAGCTTTGTTGATAGCAGGAAATAAGAATTTTATCCTCGTTTTTTTTACCACCCGTCCACAAGGGGCCCACGGTATGTATTACAAACCGTGCCGGCAAATGATAGCCATACGTAATTTTGGCTTTTCCTTCCGGACAGCCGCGAAGGTTTCGACAAGCAGCAGTTAAAGATACACCCCCAGCCCGATGAATCGCACTGTCCGTTCCACTGACACCTAATAACGTCGAATTTGCCGAATTAACAATTGCATCGGCTTTCCATTTTGTTATATCTCCTATCAAGATTCGGAATTGCATAAAATCACGTCCTTTGCATGAAGAAAATAATACAACACATTGCACTATGATAATTATACTTTATACTGGCAAAAATAGAAAGTAATGAAAATCGGGTACCAGCATAAAACATGTATCGTATTCATCTCTGCATTAATAATACAATGAAAATTTATATCTTCCTTGCTTTCTTCATAAAAAAGTGTATATTATTGTCTTGTAATTTGGTTAACTTATTAACTATTAATTTGTTGTTTTAAAACTAAGGAGTATCTAATGAACCCTTTATTTCAAGAATTATCCTATGCCGCACGACGAATGATCAAGGCTGAAAATGAACTATTAAAAAATTTTGGTATTACCTATTCTCAATGGGCTTTTATCGTATATTTACATCATCATACTGCCACTCCATTAGTTGCTACTGCCCGCTACTACATGATAAAAAAAACCGGCAATTACCGCCATGAAAAATAAATTTTTGGAAAAAGGCTGGATATGTGAAGAAACGGGCCGCGATCAAAGAGAAAAGCGTATTTCTCTTACCGTAAAAGGCCAACAACATTTTACGGTAATCAATTTGCAGATCCGAAAACTTGAAATTGATTTTTTTCAGATGCTGGATGCAGAGGAACAACATCAATTACAAAAATGCTATCGCGTATTAATGAAGGAGAACCCAGTTTATGAAAAGTAAATTATGGACACGAAATTTTATTCTTGACACTAGCATCAATTTTCTTTTATATGTTATTTTTTATCAGCTTATGCTATGGTCTACAAATTATTCTATCGTCACCTGGCATTCTTCTATCAGCGAAGCCGGACTCGCCTCAGGAATTTTTATTATTGGGGCACTTCTTTCAAGAATTATTACGGGACATATTATTGACATATTAGGGCGTAAAAAGTTATTAATTATAGGGACTGTCTTATACTTAACAGCCATTCCCTTGTATTTTTCTGCCAGTACTATTGTTTCATTTTTTGCTGTACGATGCTTTCACGGCATAGCCTATGGCATATCTGCCACCGCTGCCAGCACGATAATTGGCGCTATTGTCCCGGCTGACCGAAGAGGTGAGGGAATTGGGTATTATGCACTCGGGAATACATTAGCCTCCGCTGCCGGTCCATTCCTAGGTATTGCCCTCTGCAGCGGCGGAAACTTTTCACTCAATCTCTACGTCTGCATGATATTAGCAATAGTCACTTTAATCCTATCGCTTTTACTGCATTCTCCAGAACATACTTGTTCTGCAGAAGAGAAAACAACACTTCGTAAAGTTTCTTTCAACAGTTTTTTCGCAGTTCGTGCGTTACCGATTTCGTGCATATCGTTCCTTTGCGGTATAGCATATTCTGCCGTACTTAGCTTTATGGGTGCTTATGCGGATGCGCAGGAACTTGCTGCCGGCGGCAGTCTTTTCTTTTTTGCCTATGCATTAACGTCTCTATTCAGCCGTCCTATTACAGGTCACTTGCTCGACCGTTTTGGCGGCAATATCGTCATGTATCCCACATTGATCATTCTGGCTCTGTGCATGGCTATACTCGGTCTTGCTTCGTCAACTACTTATTTCATCTTAGGTGGTATCTTTCTCGGACTTAGTTACAGCACGGTTACTTCCGCAGGGCAAGCTCTGGCAATTTACGGTATCCCCAGCAATCAAATAGGTCTTGCAACATCAACTTTTTTTGTTTTAATTGATTTAGGTGTTGGTATTGGCCCTTACATGCTCGGTGAACTGGTACCTACTTATGGTTTTTCCAGTGTCTATTACCTTGCTTGTTTTATCGCCATCGCAGCTATTCCATTATATTATATCACGATTGGCCACCGCGGTATGTTCACACCACGCTGGATGCATGTGGTACAGCGCCGTGTTGAATTACATGAAAAACGTGCTAACGCAGCTGCCGCTGCCCATCACATTGTGCCCCCATCAGTATCTGACCCTTTCTAATTCAAAATATGCAAAATAATCAATAATAAAAAAACCGCAGTATAAAAATTCTAATAGAAACAACAATATTTCTATCAGAATTTTTATACTGCGGCACGAAACATCAACTCAAAAAAATGCTGTGATCTTTCTTTCATCCATTAAAGCTTACCCTTCCACAAATTGCAGTGCTTTCATCGTTTTATCTGCCAGTCCTGCCATTTTTCTTGTTGTAACAGCACAGACAGCAATACGAACTCCCAGTTTCAGCGGCACAGCAAATATTAAATCATCATGCAGCTTATGACAAACAGCATCCGGATCTTTCGACGGAATAGACAAAAAGAATCCCGCTTTATAAGGAAGCGCCGGCAATCCGCAATTTTTTGCTTCTTTCATAAAGACTGCCGCCCGCTGACGGATAATTTGATAAAAACTTTCCCGTTCTGTCTCAAACTTTTTTAACAATATCGGATCTGATTGGATCTGTATCAATGTTGTCATTGCCGCTCGGTTAGTATTAGACCACGTAGCCCGGCTTGTGTATTCGCTCACAGCTCTAAATTCATTAATGATATCTTTATTAGCAGACAAGCCAATAAGCGCCCCCATACGTTGTCCATACAACGTATATCCCTTGGACATACTGAAGGCAAACATAATAAAAAGTTCGTCTGGGAGATGACTGAACAACTTCATAAAACGTCGTGTTTCATTTTTTTCTCCAGCATATGCAATATACGCAATATCAACAAGAATAGAAATACGTTTGCCATTTTCCACACATTTACGGCATACCTCGAGAACTTGAGCCCAATCTTCTTTAGACAGAGTATATCCCGTTGGATTGTGTGCCGGTGTATTAATAATAATAAGCAGTGAGTTTTGATTTTTTAATATTTCTGTAACTTTATTAGAAAAAGAACAAGTATTAAAATTTCGATCTTTATCAAATAAAGAATATGTCGTCAAATTGCAACCCACTTCCCGGCATAATACACTATACGGTCCCCAATACCAATCAGAAGTTAATACTTGATCGCCTGTTTCCGCATAATTAGCAATAGCATGATGAACTGCGCCAGCACCTCCGGCAGTAGCAACTGCTTCCATATATCCCTCCGGCCGTTGTCCCGCAAAGGTTACATTAATAACATCCTCCAAATATTCCGGGAGTCCGGCAATAGGCGCATATTGGATAATATCCTGTATTGATAGCTTGCGGAATACGTTTTCTACGGTTGGAATACATGCTAATGTTTCTTCTTCATCCATATACGCTCCAATAGTAGCATTTATCACATGCTCTGCTCCATGCACTCTAGCTGCTGCTACTGCTGCTCCACTAGCACCAAAAATAGCATCACTCAATTTTTTCCCCATTGCGTGGGATGCCGCCATGCTCTTACTCATGTAAAATCCCTCCTTATTTTCTTCCCCTTTACGATACTGTATAAAGTAAGAACCCGGCTTGGTTAGCCGGGTTCTTACTTTATACAGTACATCGTAATGCATACTATATACACCCTGCAGCAGGGTACTATCTCTTTATTGCATATTAATTATACTCTATTATTATATAAAAGAAAATATAGTTTTACATGTATACAATATACTGCTTATCGCTTAAAAAGCATCCCATTCAGCAAAACGTGCATTCATGCGAGTTTTTTTTATCTTATCTTGTTTCTTTGATTCTATCCGTCCAAACGGCATCCTTCCACAGGCTATCACTCGTTCATAAAACAGTACTACGGCTTCTTCTTCTGTAATTCCCATTTTTTTAAATATTTCACATGCCTGCATTCGTGTTTTCTCTTCTATGCTGATTTCCATCTTTATTTCTCCTTATTTATTATGGAACAGTTTTTTCCTGCGCTACTGCTTCTGCCTCACGATTAATACTGGACAAAGTAGCCATATTCGTAACTGCATACAGCACCGACTTCAAAATAACGGTCGCTAAAACAGCTCCTGTTCCTTCCCCCAAAGCCATCTCTGCATGAATAGGCACCTCATATTCATCAATGCCGGCCATACGCAATGCCATGCCCATCCCCGATTCTCTCGACATATGAGACGGCAAGGAATAGTTTTTGACCTCAGGGTTTAGCTGAACGGCACATGCTAATGCTACGGCAGTAATAAAGCCATCAATGTAAAACGGCAGCTGGTGTTCCCTACAGGCCAGCATCGCACCACACAAGGCAGCCAAATCAAAACCACCGACATATCTGATCGCATCCGCCGCCGTATGAATCTGCGGTGCATATCGCTTTACTCCCTTGCTAACTATTTCACGTTTTTGCAGAACCTGGCTATAGTTCCCCTGTGCGGAACCATAGCCTACAAGAAAGGCTGCATTAGGTGGTGCAATTGCCGTTAAAACGGCCGCAGAAGTGGTTGTATTACCAATTCCCATTTCACCAAAGGAAAGAAAATTATATCCTTTTTCTTTGGCCCAATATACCATATTTTGGCCGGCTTTCAACGCTTTATTCAATTCCTCCTTTGTCATCGCCGGCTCTACAGAAAAATCTTTCGTACCACGAGCCACTTTATAATTTATCCCTACCGCCTCTTCATGGTCAATGCCAACGTCAACAACCTGCCATGGAATGTTATTGCAGCGGCAAAAACAGCTTACCGCTGCCGAACCTTCTACCATATGTTTTGACTGCATATATGTAATCTCAGGAAGCTGCTGAACAATTCCCGATCGGACAACACCATTATCAGCGGCAAAAATAAGATGTACCGGATTAAGTTTTTTTTCAAAATGTCCCCATGCCAAAAACACTTTACGGATTTGCTTCTCCCATATACCTAAACTGCCTGGGGGTTTTGCCATATTATTGATGCGTTGTTCCACTTCTTCTGCAAAATTCATCTAGCAGCACTCCTTCAATCGGCAATATAATTGCTGCCGCTCTAACGCAGATGTTTCCAGCGCAGCCAGTTTTACATAATGCGGCAAAGGCCTCCCGGACGCTTCATCAATATGTGCAAATGTCACAAAACATTCCGCTGCTTTTTCTTTCACAGGAAGAATTGTCATGCAAATATAAACTCCTACACTAGCTGTTCCTGCATAAATAATCGTACTTGCAATACGAATAGAATCATTTTTATGTACAGGCTGAAGAAAAGATAATCGCTCTAATCCAGCACACACAATATGGGATGTCTGTAAAAAATTTTGTACGGCTAAAAAACCACATTCTATCATGTAAGAGGCTGCCTGTCCGGCAAACAACGTATCATGTGGATTCAAATCTTTTCCCAATACCATATGCACCGCTGAAATATGTGCATCACAACCCAATCGAACCTCTGCCATATATATTCATCCTTTCACTAAATTAAATACATCTGTTTATTATTGTAACTCATACAAGCAAGAACTTCTACCTTACAGCAATATAACACAACACTCTCATATTGCATTTTTTTTTGATATTTTGTTATTCTTATCTATATATTCTCTTTATACATACATTCATTTTAGTAAAATCATAATTGATTTTACTAAAATGAATTGAAAAATACTAACATTTGTGTCACAATACATAATAGAAATTGAGGTGCATACTATGTCTACAATAAAAGATATCGCCAAAGATGCCGGTGTATCCATCGCCACTGTATCTATTGTATTAAATGGCAAGGGAAAAGAACGCAAAATCTCTCAGGATACGCAGACCCGGATTTATCAAATAGCAAAAAAGTTAAATTACGTACCAAATCAATCCGCAAAAAAGTTGCGATCTATGCAGGAAGACAGCTATGCTGTAGCATTTTATTGGGCTACAGATTTTCGTATTAACTATTTAGCTCGAATTACATTAGGCCTCCAGGAAGAAATGCTGTGCCAGAAAAAACACATTCATTTAACCGTTGTTCCATATAAAGTAGACCAGCTAAAGGAACAAATGGCGCTTACACAGAACACTTTTTTCAACGGTATCATCATCGCCAATATGTCTGATAAAGATTTAGAATTTTTAAATACATGGACACCTTCTTTTCCAATTGTACTTTTTAATCGTGAAATGGATAAATTCAGCAGCGTTACTATGGATAACTATAAAGTGGGTAAACAAGTCGCTCATCATTTTCTCAGCAAAAACCTTTTTGATGCTGCTGTACTCACACATGGCACAACATTTCCCATTATGCGTAAATGGATGAAAGGTTTTCTTGATACATATGCAGAAGCAGGCCATCCGCTGCAAGAGGATAAAATCATACTTTGCAATACATCTTCTGCCAGCGCCATTGATGTTTGTAAAAAATTGTATGCAGAAAAGCGCCTTCCTAAAGCAATGTTTTGCGAATCAGATGTATTAGCTCACGGAATGCTTTTTGCTTGTCATGAATTAGGCGTGTCTATCCCTCGTGACCTTGAAGTCTTTACAGTCGGCATCAACATGCCTGAATTAAATGATTATGCCGTTCCATCCTTATCGCGCATTGATATCCCTATGGGTGCGATCGGCGCCCAATGTATGCATCTGCTGATTGATCTTATTGAAAAAAAAATTACTCACCCTGCAACAATTTATTTAGAAGGCAAGAAAATTATTGCCCAGTCATCACCGGGGAAATAATTTATATTTTATTGTTGTATATGTATATTACATAAATGACTTTCCATTTATTTTTCTTGCTTAAAACAACCATTTACCATAACAATGGTTGTTTTTTTTTGTACAAAAAAGCAGATACACCAATAAAAACAATGTATCTGCTTCAGACGTATTTTTTACAAGATAACGTTTCTTTGATTTCCCGTAAGATATGTGTCAATATTATCAAAAACAATAACAGCACGTTTTTGCATAGACTCTTGTGTAGCAAAAGCAACATGCGGAGTAACAATAGTATTTTTTGCATGGAGGAGCGGATGGTTCGTATCAAGAGGTGGTTCCTTTTCAAAAACGTCAATGCCAGCACCCGCAATTTGTCCCTTATTAAGAGCATCTGCAAGAGCCTGTGAATCGACAACAGGTCCCCGGGCTTCATTAACAAGAATTGCAGTCGGTTTCATATAAGAAAGAGTTTTTGCATTAATAATTCCTTTAGATTTATCTGTTACAGGGCAGTGCAACGATACAATATCGGCCTGCTCCATTATTTCTTTCATCGGAAGATAAGTGATTATATCTGTATTTGATTTATGTGAAAAACCATTATATGCAATAATCTTTGCTCCAAAAGCATGTACAAGCTGAGCCACCCGGTTACCAATCGCGCCAGTACCAATCAGTGCAACTGTTTTCCCTTCTAATTCCGTGCCAATAAAACCAGTTTTTGTACCCCCAGCACGGCATGCTCTATCCACCTGAGGGACATAACGCAAAAGTGACAAAATCATTGCCAGTGTCAATTCTGCCACTGCCACCGTAGAATACCCGGAAGCGTTACTGACGGCAATTCCTTTAGCTTTTGCCGCAGCAAGATCAACATGATCTACTCCCGTAAAAGCAACATTAATATATTTAAGCTTCGGGCAGGCGTTAATAACAGCTGCCTTCAATGGCATATTCGCAATAATAAGGATATCTGCATCCTTTGCTTCTTCAATTTGAACAGCCGTGTCATCACTGCGTTCATAAGCTGCAAATTCATATCCCTTTTCCCTTAACGGTTTAACATACGATTCAAGAAGTTCTTTACTAATTCCTAAAGATTCAAGCAGTACAATTTTCATAATCTAAACTCCCTTCAACAATAAAACTAATAGATAAATACACCCGCCATCACTGGTACTACCAATTTACGATGTTATAATACCACACTTAATCTAAAAAGTCTATAAAAAAGTACCTTACTCTGCTCGGGAACTGCCGCTCCCATTTTTATTAAAAATTATATATGTATCGTCAATGACATGCGATCTATTATATCATAATGCTGATCAATGGCTTGAATTCCCTGTTTGGGATTTCCCTGCACAAAACTTTTATAAATAGCAATATGAGCATTATGCAACTGCTTCATAATATCCGGCGAAGCATGTCGCAATACCGTACCAATCCACTGTCTATACACAGCAGAAATAGAATTCATCATGGTAATCAACAACGTGTTTTTTGTTGCACGAACTAGTAAATAATGAATTTCTTCATCAATCTTAATTTGCATTTCTAAATCGGCAGTGGGAAAAACATCTAATAATTCAGTCATTTTAAAAAGATACTTATTTTCATCTCGTTTTTTATACGCCAAATCATAAATAGTTTTTTCAATACCTCGTCTAAATTGGCAGATATCAGCTGCATTAGTTTGATGTAAGATAATCATCATTTCAATAGCATTAGAAAAGCTTTGTGCAATATTACCACTTAAATAATTTCCGCGTCCCTGCTGACTCTCAATAAGTCCCATATTTTCTAACCGTTTCAAGGCTTCCCGTGTAGAATTACGGCTAATAAACAATGTCTCGGCAATTTTTCGTTCCGAGGGAATCCGACTGCCAATTGTTATCTTTTTTTTTATAATTAATGAACGAATATATGCTATGGCTTTTTCGTACTCTTTTTTGTTCTCTTCCATCATATGCTCCTTCACAATAACTATAACAATAGGTCTCCGTCATTTGTATTTTATCATGTTACTAGATAAAGCTCAACTAAAAGAGACCTCAAAAAAAATGTATTCTTTCGAGGTCTCTTTTAGTTGAATTTTTTATAGGCCAAATCGAGCAAAGATAGTATCTACATGACGAAGCATCTTATTGACGTCAAAACAACTTTCGATTTCTTCCGTTGTCATAAAATTAGCAACATCTTCGTCTTTTTTTAAATTTTCCAAAAAATCTTCTCCTTCAAGCCAACGTTTCATCGCATTACGCTGTACCCATCGATACGCCTGTTCGCGAACAGCACCTTTTTCCACAAGTGTATTAAGCAGGATCGGACTGTAAATAAGTCCGCCTGTAAGATTTAAATCTTTGAGCATCTTATCTGGATATACAATAAGGCGGTCCATAACGTTTGTAAAAGTCTGGAGCATATAATCCAGCGCAATCGTACTATCCGGAAGAATAATACGTTCTACAGAAGAGTGAGAAATATCCCGTTCATGCCAAAGTGCCACATCTTCCAATGCTGCTTGAGAATTACCGCGGATTACACGCGCAAGACCACACATGCGTTCACACGTAATAGGATTTCGTTTATGCGGCATAATAGATGATCCTTTTTGCTTTGGACTAAAATATTCTTCCGCTTCACGAACTTCTGTCCGTTGGAGGTGTCGGATTTCTGTTGCGAATTTATCAATAGAACTAGCAATAACAGCAAGTGTCGACACAAACTCCGCATGACGATCACGCTGTAAGGTTTGTGTAGAAATCAGAGCCGGTTCAATGCCCAGCTTTTCACAAACATATTGTTCGACAAAAGGATCAATATCAGCATAGGTCCCGACAGCGCCCGAAATTTTACCAACAGCAATTGCTTTTTTTGCATGTTTCATGCGTTCGATATTTCTATCTGTTTCAGCAAGCCATACACAAAGTTTAAGTCCAAATGTCGTAGCTTCAGCATGAATACCATGCGTACGGCCAATCATAGGAGTATATTTAAATTCAACAGCACGCCGGCGCAAAACTTCACGAAATGTTTTCAAATCCTTAATGAGAATATCCGAAGCCTGCTTAAGCATATAGCCCATAGCGGTGTCTTTTACATCTGTAGAAGTCAGACCCAAATGAATATATTTCCCCGATTCCCCGACGTTTTCTGAGAGATTCGATACGAAAGCAGCAATATCATGATGCGTTTCCGCTTCAATTTCATGGATACGATCTACAGAAAACTTTGCTTTTTCACGAATGTCCTTAGCTGCTTCCTCAGGTACAAGTCCTAACTTCGACTGTGCTTCACTGGACAGTATTTCAACCTGTTTCAGTGTATCCCATTCATTGAATTCTGCCCAAATCTTACCCATTTCTTCTTTCGTATAGCGTTCTATCACTATAATCTCCCCTTTTTGAAAAAATTACCCTCTGTCGTATTCACTTGACAGCATTTTTTATCTTAGTTATATCATTATACACTATCAACCCTGTATTCGGTAGATGGTAATATTATTTTCCTTCTCGCACAAGAATCTCACGCCCAACAGTTACTCCCGCCGCTGAAGCTTGTACAAGACCACGAGTTATACCCGCTCCGTCACCAATAGCAAAAAAATTGGGAATTTTCGTTTCCAGTTTATTATTAAGCTGCATGCGGCTTGAATAAAATTTAACTTCTACACCATATAACAACGTATGGCGTGAATTAGCTCCCGGTGCGATAACATCCAATGCTTCCATCATTTCTTTAATATCCTGCAAATGGCGATATGGTAAAACCAAAGATAAATCTCCTGGTGTTGCACTGGCCATCGTCGGTCGCACCAAACCACGGCGTATACGTTCCGGTGTCGACCGACGGCCGTCAAGAAAATCACCCAAACGCTGTACAATGACGCCGCCACCTAATATATTAGCTAGACGTGCAATATATTTCCCATATTTGATAGGTTCATGAAATGGCTCCGTAAAACATTTTGAAACAAGAACAGCAAAATTTGTATTTTCACTGCGTTTATGAGCATAACTATGTCCATTCACAGTAAGCAGTCCATCGTTGTTTTCCGTAACAACAAAACCATATGGATTCATACAAAATGTGCGGATTCGATCGTCAAAAGAGCGGCTGAAATAAATTAATTTCGATTCATACACAACTTCTGTAATATGTTCCATAACCTCTGCCGGCATTTCCACCCGAACACCAATATCAACAGCATTAGAAGTAAATGAAAGGCCTAATTTTTCAGCTTCATCCACAAACCACTCCGATCCTTCACGCCCCGGTGCACAGACTAAATATTTACAGGTATAGAACTGTTCTTTAATTTGAACACCTTTTACCTTTCCCGCCTCCACGAGAATATGCTGTACATCCGTATCCGCCATAATATCCACTTTGCCTGCCAGATAATCCCGCATATTTGTAAGGATTTGAGCATTGACATCTGTACCCAAATGACGGATACGTGCAGGAATAAAACGCAAATCAGCAGCCGCAGCCTTACGTTGTATTTGATGGATACGCTCCAGATTATCATTACCATATACCTTACGATCTGCTCCACCAAATTTTCCATATATAGTATCTACATAATTAATTTTTTCCATTAATTCGTTTTTTGACATATAGTCATCTAAGTTTCCGCCATACTCAGTGGTTAGTGTAAGTTTGCCATCACTAAAAGCTCCAGCACCCCCCCATCCACATACAACATTGCGAACCTTGTCTTTAGTCAGCGCATTTTTATTAAGGCTTGTAGCGATTCGTTCTCGGATATCTTGTCCTTTTTCCACAATAAGAATATCCAGTCCCTTATCAGCCAGTTCTAACGCTGTAAAAATACCAGCAGGACCTGCTCCAATAATAATGACATCATAATTTTTTATTGCTTTCATAACGAACCTCTCTTTCCATAACAAAAGCCCAAACGGGATACCGATTGGGCTGATTTAACTTATTTAATTATCCTAATTCAGGATATCACAAAATAAGTTAACTTGTCAAATCAAAAATATGCTATAATAATGTAGTATTATCTGCTTAACGGAAAGGAGAGTCATAATGGTAAAAGAGCGAAATCGTAAACGGCATGACCCTTTGCTGAGGAAGACAAACTGGACTTAAATCGTCAAAAATTTATTTTTCTTTGGACTATGATGCTTATGGTCATTCTCCTGATTGCCTTATATTTGCAAATGGATATGATCCTTATCGGCGGGATCACAACAATTCTTATTTTATCTACTCTTGGATTATATATAAAGTTTAGAAATTTTTATAGTATGCGCGACCGCGGACAACGTACTGCTTGTATCACTATTTCTATGTATGCCAGCCTTATTTTAACACTTGTCTGTGCCTATTATTATGTACAAGATGAACCGCTTACACAAGAATATGCCCTTGTATTTCTTTTCGGCTTTTTCTTTTTTACGTATATGGTATACAAAAGCGTCAGCCGTTATATGGTCGTAGGAAATAAACGACAGCGTTTTCGGTAAATCTTTATTTTTCAGTTGCATAACGTAACGTAAAAAAATGGGTATCTATTAACAGATGCCCATTTTTTTATTATTTAGATATATTATTTATCTTCTTGGTGAGTTTTATAAAAAATTTCTGTCGAAATCGCATCACTACAACACACCGCTACAACATCAGCAACATCATCGGAAGAGCAGCCACGGGATAAATCAAGAATTGGTTTCGCCAAGCCTTGTACCAATGGTCCCAGTGCCGTAGCATTAGCAAACCGCTGAACCATTTTATATCCAATATTAGCCGCGTCAAGACTCGGGAAAATAAGAACATTCGCATGTCCGGCAACTTTGGAGCCAGGTGCCTTTCCTTCTCCAACATCGGGAACTAATGCTGCATCTGCTTGCATTTCACCGTCAAAATCAAAATCAACATTACGTTCTTTCAAGATTTCTACAGCTTTACGTACTTTGTCAACAGAATCTCCAGAACCGCTGCCCTTTGTAGAATAGGACAAGAAAGCAACCTTAGGGTCAAGAATCTGAACAGTTGTACGTGCGCGTTCTACACAAATGCAAGCAATGTCAGCAAGTTGTTCTGCCGTTGGCTCAGGAATAACACCACAATCGCCCAAAACCAAAATACCATTATCGCCATATTGTGGAGTATTTGTAATCAAAATAAATGCGCTGGATACAGTTTTATTGCCCGGACGAGGACCAATAACCTGTAACCCTGCACGAATAACTTCAGCAGAAGTTGTAGCTGCACCGGAAACCATACCATCAGCTACATCAAACGCTACTAAAGCAGCACCAAAAAAAGTATTATTATGAAGCAGAATATCCTTTGCCTGTTCAACTGTCATTCCTTTTTTCTTGCGACGTTCCGCAAGATACGCAGCAAATTGGTCAAGACGAGGGTATGTAGCTGGATCAATAACTTCAACCCCAGTTAAGTCGATTTGGAATTTAGCAGCATCTTTTTTATCTGTTCTAAATTTCCTACAAGAATAATTTTAGCAAATCCTTCTGCCAAAACACGTTCTGCGGCTTTCAGGACACGACGGCTGTTGGTTTCCGGAAGAACAATTTTCTTCTGAGCTTTAGCAACACGACTTTTCAAATCATCAGTAAATCTACCCATTCATTACCACTCCTTAAATATATTAGGAAATTTAGAAATATTTCCACTTAAGCTAACTTTTATTATAATACATTTTTCTTATGAATAAAACAATATTTTGAAATAAAACTTTTATAGCAAGTATAACAGGACAGCATAAGGATAGAAACAAGCATCCTCTATAATAACTATACTGACTCAAAATAAAAAGAACCTGCCTACGCAGATTCTTTTTGGTGGGCGATAACGGGTTTGAACCGCTGACATCCTGCTTGTAAGGCAGGCGCTCTCCCAGCTGAGCTAATCGCCCATATAATGGTGACCCCTGCGGGATTTGAACCCACGTTCACGCCGTGAAAGGGCGGTGTCTTAACCACTTGACCAAGGGGCCATAATAAATATGGAAATATATGGTGATCCACCCGAGATTCGAACTCGGGACACCCTGATTAAAAGTCAGGTGCTCTACCGACTGAGCTAGTGGATCATAAAAAAAATGGCAGGGGTAGCTGGATTCGAACCAACGATGACGGAGTCAGAGTCCGTTGCCTTACCGCTTGGCGATACCCCTACATGGCTCCCCGAGTAGGACTCGAACCTACGACAAATCGGTTAACAGCCGATTGCTCTACCGACTGAGCTATCGAGGAATGTGAAAATATGTTATCCGATATTTTCAAGAAAATATGGAGCGGAAAACGAGACTCGAACTCGCGACCCCCACCTTGGCAAGGTGGTGCTCTACCACTGAGCTACTTCCGCATGACAAAAGATATTTTATCATTAATAGATGGTGATGTCAATACCAAAAATTCAACTTCTCAATTGAATGCTTTAATATAATATCAAATCTCACATCTTATGTCAACACATTAACGTGAATGAGATGGAAAATTCCACCCGTTTTCCACTTTTCAAAATTTTTCCGCTTGCCCAATAAAACCGCGAACAACATTCGGTATAGACAAATTCTTAGTCCCGGCACCGTATGCTGTACAGGAGTGAACAAAAGATTTGGGTCGAGGACCTATATATGTTGCCAGTGTCTTAATTAATGCCGCCCCCGTAGGTGTAACTAATTCGCCGCAAACATCCGTAGAATAGTACGGAATACCAGTCAGAAGTTCTGCAGAAGCCGGTGCCGGAATCGGCATAACGCCATGTGCACACTGAACAAAGCCACTGCCTACATGAAGCGGGGAGGCTCCTATCTGCTCAATACCTAAATAATCCAGTGCCCAAACAGTACCTACAATATCAAGAATACAATCAATAGCACCGACTTCATGAAAATGTATTTCTTCAACAGGTACACCGTGCACTTTAGCCTCCGCAGCAGCTAAGACTGCAAATACAGCTAAGCTTTTTTCTTTAATCGTATCAGTAATCGCTGAATCCTGAATGATTTTTGTAATTTCTGCCAATCCTCTATGCTCGTGATGATGATGCCCGGCAGCCGTTATTCCCATCTGGTTATTTTTATAATGATGATGTTCATGTGCATCATGTTCTGTTTCTTCATGCGCCTGTTCATTCGCCAATACTACATTATAATATACTGCCTGGATTCCTAATTTAGATACAGTTTTACAGATAAGTGAATACCCGTCTAAATGCAGCTCTTCCATCATTGAACGCATGTCTTCAAAAGGAACTCCCGCATGTAACAACATGCCAATAAACATATTACCGCTAATCCCCGAAAAGCAATCTAAGTATAATGTTTTCATATGCCACTTCCATTCCTGATTATGTAACTAAATACAGATTACGATACTTTCTCTGTTATCATTTCAATTGCTGCATCCAATACGGATAACCCCAATGCCGAGCCAATCCCTTGATCTCCCGTCACATCATACCGTAAAAACGGAGTAAGTCCTAGTTTTCTCATTTGCATCTGGTGTACCGGTTCTGCATACCGAGCGGATGGATATACATAGGCATCCACACCGGAACATAAGGTATGTGCTAATAAAACTGCCGTACCGGTAACCGCATTATCAAATACAATAAGCAACCGCCGCTGTGCTGCCGATAAAATAAATCCAACCATTGCAGCAATATCCGGACTGCCGGCACAGCGCAATAATTGTATTGGTTTTTTACGATTTAAACCAAGTTTATCCAACATTACACCCAATCGAGTTATCTTATCCTGAGCCTCTACCGTTTCAGGAAGTTCATTCATTTTATCTCGAAAAAACGCCGCCGTTATAACAAAAGCAGTAAGCAACCCTCGTTCTCCTATATTTCCAAGACCGATTGCCGTATATCCTTCATCAGCTAATTGCTGCGCTAATTCCACCCCGCAAAGTAAGGCTTCCGTCATTTCATCTGTGCTCATAGCTGCTCCGCTGCCAAAAAAACGACTCCCATTTCTGACTTTACAAACTTGTACCCCTTCTGTTTCGGGAATATTCTGCTGCAATCCCATATCCACCAATAAAGCACCCGCTCCAATTCGATGTGCAATCTTATTGATAACTCCAGTTCCTTGAGCTACCTGCAAGGCTTCTGCTTTACTATTTTTCCCTCTGGTCGTGTTTTCGCTGCCATCTACCGCATGATCTGCAGCAAAAACAATTACAGCTTTCTTTAATTTTTTCGGACAAATTGTCCCCTGAATCCCCGCAATCCGCTCTGCTAAAAAACACAACGTCGGGTCTGTTCTATCTGACAATGCCTCTAACTTGGTATGGCATTGAGCCATAACAGCTGTCTGCAGCGGCTCAATCCGATCGACGAGTTCTTCCAGCACCGTATGCATGTGCGTCCCTCCCCATTATTTTATATTATGATTTGATTTTATTATATCATTAATCATCAACCTCGCCTATTTTCTCACCCCATATTTACGAAAAAATAATTTTTGACTATATTACTTTATATTACTTTTTATTTTATAACAATAAATGCCTTTAATACATTTCCTTTTATTAATTAGCAAAAATAATCTATATGTTGCATTTTTATTGACAATATTTTATATTTTATTTATTTCTTAATGTGAAATTATTTGTTAAGTAAAACGTAATACTTATGTATTTTAAGCATAGATGCATCATGCATTATCATTTTTAATGCTTTTCTAATGTTATTTTACTTTTATTTTCTTGAATTTTTCGATTTTATGTAATACTATATGCTTATACAAGGTATATTTAGAGGACTTATTTCTAGCTTAGTATTCTTCAAATTTCGAAAAGGAGGTTTTTGTATGAACGGTCTGTTTTTAGTTATTATTAGTGCATTAGTATTCGTATTGGCGTACCGTTTCTATGGTGCATTCATTGCTGCCAAAGTTCTCACAGTCAACCAATACAAGGTAACACCGGCATTTCGTTTTGAAGATGGCCACGATTATGTGCCTACAAACAAGTATGTAGTATTTGGTCATCATTTTGCTGCTATCGCTGGCGCAGGTCCTCTCGTAGGGCCAGTTATAGCTGCCCAGTTCGGGTATCTGCCAGGTGCTTTGTGGATTCTCATCGGCGGTGTATTAGCCGGTGCTGTTCATGATATGGTCATCCTGTTCTGCTCAATGCGTTATGACGGCAAATCTATCGCCGAAATTGCTAAGTCTCAGATTGGTGATAAAGTAGGACTCGCAACAAGTTTTGCCGTACTATTTCTAAACATTCTTGCTATGGCTGGTATGGCTGTTGTTATCGTTAATGCCCTTCACGATAGTGCTTGGGGGACATTTACAATTGCAATGACAATTCCTATTGCTCTTTTCATCGGTGTTTACATGCAGTATCTGCGCCCGGGAAAAATTAAAGAAGGAACAATTATAGGTGTTGCCTTGACATTATTAGCGGTTATTGTTGGTCCAGCGGTTCAAGCATCTCCCACAATAGCGCCTCTTTTCACAATTGGACCTACGGGTATTGGTGTAGCACTTATTATCTACGGCTTTGTAGCTGCAGCTCTTCCTGTATGGTTGCTCCTCGCACCGCGTGATTATCTATCTACTTATATGAAAATTGGTACTATCGGAGCTTTGGCTATTGGCATTATTATAGTTGGTCCGATGATTCAGATGCCTGCTCTTACTCAATTTGTATCCGGCGGCGGTCCTGTTATTACCGGTCCGGTTCTTCCCTATGTTTTTATTACTATTGCCTGCGGTGCTGTTTCCGGTTTTCATGCGATGATCAGTACTGGTACGACTCCTAAAATGCTGATGAACGAACGGTCTATACTTCCCGTCGGTTATGGCGCAATGGTAACAGAATCTTTCGTCGCCATGATGGCTTTAATTGCGGCCACCAGCTTAGTACCTGCCGATTACTTCGCAATCAATAGTTCTGAAGCGGCATTTAAAGCATTAAATATGTCTGTAGTAGATTTACCTCAATTAAATGCAATGATTGGTGAAAATGTGGCACATCGCCCCGGCGGTGCTGTTTCTTTAGCTGTCGGCATGGCATTTATCTTCTCTAATCTTCCTGGTTTAGACCAATTAATGAATTACTGGTATCATTTCTGCATCATGTTTGAAGCATTGTTTATTATGACAATCATTGATGCTGGTACCCGTGTCGGTCGTTATATGCTGCAGGAATTGATTGGCCGCGTATGGCCGAAATTCGGTGATGCTCACTGGATGCCGGGCGCTATCATTGCTTCTGCTCTTATCTCCGGTGCATGGGGGTATATCGTACTGCAGGGCAATTTATCTACAATTTGGCCGATATTCGGTGTATCCAACCAATTACTTGCAATTATCACATTAGCTATCTCATCCGTTGTCATCTGCAGCATAGGTAAAGCCCGCTACGTTTGGGTAACGGCGATTCCATGGGCCTTCCTGACAGTTGTTATCTTCTGGGCAGATTACCTTAACATGTTTAATATTTACTTGCCAAAAGGAGAATGGCTCCTGTTTACCGTAAGTGCTGTTATGGCAATTTTAGTCATTATCGTCAGCATCGGTTCTCTCAAAAAATGTATGGAACTCTCCAAAACAGTTCCCCCTGATTATAAGACACAGGCAGAATATGAAGCTGAAGAATTGCAGCATTTAAAAGAACAAGAAGCGGCTGGCGGAGATTATGCTGCTACGGTAAAAGAATTTGAAGCAGATACATTAGTAACAAAATAATTTTCTATATCTATAAGGAAAAAGAGAATGGTTAAATCCATTCTCTTTTTTATGTCATTTTCTCTTCTTCCCCGCCGTGCTATAATACTTGTAAATAAACTTGTATTGCATGAAAGGAGAAAATCATGAATATACAATCCCCTTGTAATGACTGCCCCCGCCATTGCAATGTCGTGCGGCCTGAAACTAATGCGTCGGAAAAAACCATTCCAGGTTATTGTCATAGTCCTTTACAGCCTATTGTTGCTCGAGCTGCCTTACATTACTGGGAAGAACCTTGCATCAGCGGCACGAAAGGTTCGGGTACTATTTTTTTTACAGGCTGCAATTTACGTTGCTGTTTTTGTCAAAATACGGCTATCAGCCGCTCCGGAAAACAAGGGAAACAAATTACAACACAGCGCCTACAGCAAATTTATAAAGAACTGATTATCCAAGGTGCCCATAATATTAATTTAGTAACACCGACACCTTATATACGAGCAATTATAAAAAGTCTTGATAGCCCACTTCCTGTTCCTGTTGTTTACAATTGCGGCGGATATGAAACAACGGAAACTATTACTGCACTTCAAGGTAAAATACAAATATATCTTCCTGACTTCAAGTATATGGATACATCTCTCGGCTCGACATATAGTATGGTCAGTGACTATCCAGAAATAGCAGAAAAAGCAATTTTGCAGATGTATAAACAAGTCGGACCTTATGAACTTGATGAGCAAGGTATATTAAAAAAAGGACTTATCATCCGTCACTTAATCTTGCCAAATTGTCTGGATAATACTAAGCGTGTTATTGATTGGGTAGCTTCTCATTTTAAAGAAGGGCAAGTATTATTCAGCCTTATGAGGCAATACACACCTTACGGAAATGCTTATAAATATCCAGAAATTAACCGGTCTTTAACTGCTAGAGAATATAATAAAGCCGAGCAATATCTTTTTGACAGTGGTATTGAAGATGGATTTGTCCAAGAAAAAAATTCTGCTAGTAAAATGTTTATTCCGTCTTTTGACGGAACTGGTGTATAAAAAAGGTCCTATACTGATCGAGTAGGAGGTCACACATTAGTTGAGTGAACGACCTCTCCGTCAGCCGCCCATAGAAATTTCACCTGTAAGCTCTCACAAACACCATATGTGAATCTCTCAATGCATACGGGCTATCATTCAATCACTAGTTAGACAAATACGAGATTCCAATGTGGAAACATATTGGGCTCTTTTTCGATGCCCCCGGAACCTCTTGTATTGGCACATTGCTCATTTGACTAATCGTCGCTTGAGGCAATTCATTGTACATTTTACTGCCGACGGATTATATTTGGTAAAGCAATTAAGCCATCCTCGAACTATCGGATTCATACGTTCCGCCAGCATTTCAATTTTGCTTCCAGTGTAACGGTGTAGTTGATTTGAACTGTAATCTTCCAAGTCTGTTTTTTATGAACATTCTTCGGACTGTATAACCCAAAAAGTCAAACTCTGTATTTGGATATGTCCTTTTCCTATCTTTATCTTGGCAATAAATAATTTTGGGGTTCAGCGGATGCAATTCCTGCCTGCACTTTTCCAGGCGCTGTTTAAGTTGTCCCAATATTGCTTCTGCTTCCATTTCCGTTTTGCAGTGAATAATGGCATCATCTGCATACCGTTCGAACGGTGTCTGCGGATTTGTTCTTACCCTCCACATGTCAAATACATATGTGCTTGGCACTATTAACCTGCACTCGGGACTTTCACCCGTTAGACTGCACCCATGCCGGGCACATAGCCTAAAAAAGACACGGATCAACGTCAGTGTCTTTTTTATTTATTATGAGTACATGTTCTCATACAATATAATTACGATAATATTCCCCGCATAAAAGGTACCATATAAGGTTCATAAAAAAGATTAAGAAAAAGAAATACCAAAAACCCGATAGAAGCACCTACAAGAGCCCCATTAATCCGAATCCAAGCTAAATCTTCTCCTACTTTGCTTTCTAAAAAATCATTAAATCTTTTTTTATCAAATCCCGAAAGTACCTGCCGAACCGCGACACCAATTAATGCATGTTCATTTTCCAGAATAACCGTACAAGTTTTACGAATTTGTTCATCAAGCCAATCCTTAACTTCTGGATATTGCCCACAATACCGAACATACCGCATCACTTCATCTTCCATGAAGTTTGTCAACTTCTCTTTACCTTCTACTCCTGTCGTAAAATAATAGGTACCAGAGCGAAGCATTCCATTTAGCCATGCCTCAATAGGAAGTGTGTCAATAAAGCGATTTTGTCCATTTTGAATCGTATATGTCAGCTGCCCACTCATTGCATATATCTGAATTTCCAAACGACTGCAAAGCCATTCTCGTTCTTTAGCATCTGCATGCTGCCAGCGTTCCAGCCATGTCACAATACTTTGTTGAATATCTTTTGCTATTTTACGGTTATCCATCAATCCGGTAAATTTCGTTACCGTATTTAGTATATTTCCTCGCTTAGTATCTTCCATCCAACTATCTAAAATTTTCACCAAAAAATCCTCAAAATCCTTACTGCGAACACATTCAGAAAACACTTTAATCAATTCATTCAGTATTTTTCCATCAGGTGATTCCAGCATAGTTATAATTCGATCTTGCATAAACATCATAATTGGTTGTTTTTTTAAATAGCTGCGGATATTTTCTGCAATTGCTTTTTGAGTTTCCCCTTTTCGTGCATAACTATAAATTTTCTCTGCAATTTCATATAAAAAAGAACGAAATTTTTATGACCATGCTCACTAGACAACCACGCTGAAATTTTAGATGTTAAGGAAAATTTATCAAGTTTCTCTTCCCACATGTGTGGTTTCAATAATTTTTCTGATACAACTGTAGTCATTGCATTGATCAATTGTTCTCGATGATTATAGATTAATTCGGTATGGTAAGGAACGCCGAGAGGTTTATCAAATAATGCAGTAACGGCAAACCAGTCCGCAATACTGCCAATAAGCGCTGACTGCACAACAAAAAATACTAGTTCTTCCCAAAATCCGTTTTCATGTGTATACCACCAAAAAAACACAAGGCCAAAACAAAAAAAAGATAACACCAAGATACTATTGGCACGTTGACGATAGCTCATATTACCAGCCTCCTTTCAAAGCATACATTGCCAGGAATATGCACGCACCTAGGAGTGCTCCAACAAGAGACCCGTTCACGCGAATCATCTGCAGATCATACCAAACTTTGTCTTGCAGTTGTATTGCCAAAACTTGACTGTCATATTTCATAATTTCCTGCTCTGCTGTAGCTCCAAACCAAGTCTGAAGACGCTTCAGCGATTTAACTGCCATAGCTAGGACAGCTCGGTTTATTTGCTCAACAGAAGTTTCCATTTGACGCCATTTTTCTAATCGCTCAACTGTATAATCAGCCGCTATATGACACAAACGATACTGCCGCGATGGATTTTGAATATACCGCAGCCAAGATTCACTTAAATCGGGACGGGATAATGTATAATCAAACAACATCATCTTATAACTTTCTACTCGACTTTGCCAATCTTTATTCATTTCCAACCGTTCCGCCTGTTGCCACAAAAATTGCATAGCTTTACGCCGATAAGCTGAGTCAGTATGTTTCGTTTCTTCTAAGACTTCAATAAATTTTCCTTGTAATACTCCAGCAACATGTTCCGGACTAAAAAGCTCACTGGATAACGCTGCCTTGATGACAAGGGCATAAACAAAATTTCGTTTTTCATATTGACGCAGCGATTCACGATAAATTTCACCTAAATAAACTTTTGCCGTATCACTTTTTGTTGCTGTTTCCAATGTCATAAGCAAAAAATCCAGAAAGTCTTTGCCTGCAACTCCGGCAAAACTAACTTTTAACGATTCACTTAACATCGGTGCTATTTCAATTTTTTCAATAGTTTGACGGCCCATACCGGCGGTATTCCGAACTACTGTCTGCATATCGATGGTATAAAGAAAGGTATTAAGTATTTGTCCCAAAATTTGTTCAGCCGATTTAAAACCTTTTTCACTATGAAGATAATCTAACACAGCATCGAGAACAGGATGACTTTTTAACACATTATACATATTAGGAACTGTCAAAATTTCACATTCAATCATATGCCTGGCTGTTTCCGCTATTCTTTCCTTACTTCGCGGAATAAGCGCCGTCTTAAAAGAAATTCCCAACGGCTTCTTAAATAAAGCAGTTACCGCGTACCAATCCGCGAGTCCGCCAATTAAAGCCGCTCCTGCCAAATGTGTCAGTAACCCGCCCGCAAATAAATCTCGGAACGGATATGCCAAAAGCAACACAACAGCAGCAATAATCAATATATAATTAGCTATATAGCTGCGGTTTTGTTTTGTCATCTCCAATTGATCCATGTATGTATTCCTCCTCCGGCTATATGCCAGATATTAATATCTATCAACACAATATGCTTAAAGCAAAATAGTGATAGAATTACCGCCTTCTCGCGGAATCCAAAGCGGCACGTCATCGTGTTTAGCTTGAAAATCAATAGATGGCTGCCACGGTGTTCCAAAATAATGCATAGGAACAAGGCATTTTGTAATTTTTACTCTATCAAGAAAACCCAAAACGCCCCATTCACGTGCTTCTTCCAATCGCGCATCTACCGGGAAAAAAGCTACATCTATAATTTGTCCCTCCAGATGAGACATTTCTTTATCATACATTTTTTTGGCTTCCGCATTATTACTATCTGTATCTCCCATCCAATGCCACCAATTTAGATCACCGGCATGAAAGATACGGCAGTTATCTGTTTCCACCATAAAGGAACCACCTTCATCTGTTGAACCGTATTGCGTAATGTTAACTCCGTCGATAGATATTGTATCATATATATCCAAAGAATGCAGTTTTTCTGCTGTAACTTGTTGCAACTTCACATCCTTGTTTACAATATATTGTGACGTTTGCTGCTCAAAATCAGCAATATGCTTATTAAAATGATCTCCATGCCAATGACTTACAAAAAACCATAAAGGTTTTGTACCGACTGCATATGACGAAACAATGCCTGCTGGATCTTGATAATAATCAAACACAAGCACCTTACTTTCTGTTTCTACGGTAAATCCACTATGATTTAAATAGCTCAACTTTAATGCTGCCGCCATTTGCCATCTCCTCCTTATTTATTTTAAACTTTCTATCAAAAGATTTTTAAATAAAAATATATTTTACTTAAATTATGTTTTCCATTTTTATTATATTTTTTCTTAAGGCCAAAACTAATACTGCTTTATTATAATAATAAGCCGTTTCCTCATCAATCAGAAAAGCTGTTTCCACAGCTTCTTCCGCACAAAGGTAACGGCGCGCGTGTATTTTTTCTTTTATTTCTCATCGAGCAGCACGATCCAATCCTTGTTACCCACCTCGAAAACTGTCCACCTGATAAAAAACAATTTGTAAGATATTTCCACCATGCCATATGTTTTGTTCAAATTTACATTTCCAATTACAAACTTCATTATATCTATATAAATTTTATTTTTCATATTCTCTTATATTATACCGTAGTCCCTTGCTTATTTCAATTATTCCCCTCTATGTTGACTATGATATTACACACCCTACAATAAACAAAAATAATAGAAATTTATAGATATATATTTTTATTATTGTAGGTTTGTCAAACATATGTTACACAGTAGCAAGAAAAGAACGAAGGACTTCGTTAGGAGATTTCCAAGCCAGAGGACGCATAGGAAAATTATTGTATTCTCTACTACGTACTGCTAACTGTTTTTTGAAATCTGCAAAAGAATAAAAACGATGCTCCGCATAGAAGTACTCGTTGTCTTTTCGATGAGAGCGCTCTACCTTTCCGTTATGCCGCGGCGTATACGGCCGTATTTTTTGATGGATAATGTGATAGGCTGCCAATTGTCGTTCAAACAGCGTGAGTTCCGCTGTCTTACTTCGACCAAATCGGTTGGTGAATTCAAAGCCATTGTCGGTTTGGATTTTACAAATGGGAAACGAGAATCTTCGTACCAAGTGTTGGAGAAATATCGTGGAAGAATAGGTGCTCTGTTCTTGGAATGCTTCCAAATACCGAACGCGCGTACATTCATCGATAGCCGTGTATTGGTACATTCTTTCACCCAGCGCATGTGCCTGCCCCACGATGCAAGCAGAAGGAACTACTTTGACATCTACCTGCACTTTTTCTCCAGGGAACAGTGCTTGTTGATAGGGCTTGGGGATGTACTTTGGGTTCGGTACGGATTCCCGTGTGAGTCCGATACGCTTTAAACAGCGATATAGGCCCGTGATGGATCGTGTATATCCCCGTTTTCTTAGCTTGATCCAAAACACGACCAGCCCGGCATGCGGATTTCGTCGTCGCATATTCTGAATAAACGTTATCTCTTGAGACGTGTGCTGATTGGGATGATGGTGAGGGCGTCTGGATCGGGGCTGTAACGATGCCGGGGTCCCATCATAGCGCCATTGCAAGCGATAGATAAACTGGCGATTCGTACGATATTTTATAGCAGCAATAGTCACACCATATTTTCTGGCGTAAGAAAGAATAGATAGACGATACTTTACATCTTGTGTTATGCTGTTCATGAGAGGACTCCCTTTCTGTTATGGTTTTGCGTAGTAACTTAAGCATAACACAAAAAGGTGTTCTCTCTTTTCTGTTTTTGTAACATATCTATGGTAAACCTACAAAATTTATAGATATATATTTTTATTATTCTATTGACAAAAAAAAAATTAAAGTGTATGATATCAATCAATATAAAAATGCAATGATCAAAACAAGTACACGAATCCCCCCGTTTGACAGAAAATGTAGGCCACCGGCTGAGAGCTTACACCCAGACGAAATACGTGGAATGCCTTTGAGAGCAGAGCAGCTGAAAATATAAGTAGGCTGTTTCCGGTTACCACCGTTATCGGATTTGAGGGGTAGTGTATTTATATGCTACAATCAGAGTGGAACCGCGATCCATCGTCTCTGTTTAGAGACGATGGATTTTTTGTTATATAAATGGAGGTTGTATCTATGTTAAAACAAGTACGTAACGATATACGCGTTATCAAAAATCGGGACCCCGCTGCTAAAAATAGTTTAGAAATAATTTTATGCTATTCCGGTCTGCATGCTATTTGGAATCACCGTATTGCTCATTTCTTCTATATACATCATTGGTTTGTTATCGCTCGCATCATTTCTACTATCAGCCGTTTTATAACGGGCATAGAAATCCATCCAGGAGCACAAATCGGTGAAGGTTTGTTTATTGACCACGGTATGGGTACCGTTATCGGTGAAACAACGATTATCGGCAAAGATGTTTCTCTTTATCAAGGAGTAACACTAGGCGGTACAGGAAAAGAAAAAGGGAAAAGACATCCTACTATTGGTAATTATGCAGTCATTGCTTGTGGTGCCAAAGTTCTTGGCTCTTTTACCGTTGGTGAAGGAGCTAAAATTGGAGCTGGATCTGTGGTTCTTCATGAAGTGCCTCCCTATTCGACAGTTGTCGGCATCCCCGGACGCATTGTTGTTCAAAAAGGAAAACGTCTACAGGCACATCATACAGAACAAGATATTGATTTAAATCATAATCGGCTTCCTGATCCCATAGAAGATCAAATTACGGCACTAAAACAACAAGTCACCTTGCTCCAAAACCGTCTTGATACCATAGACGATACTACTGCTATACATCTTGCACTACATAAACAAGCATAATTTTTTATGTTCTTCTTATACAAAGGAAATTTCAGAGTAGTTCAATGCAAGGATAAACTGCACTGTTTTTGTATTCTTTTTACTTATGATACGGAGGTCTATATGTTACCTATATTTACATATTTATGGGTATTTCGATGTAGTAGATACTCATTGTAAAAACATTTTATTTTTAATGGATACCATCCAGGAAGGATCTGAATATTATGGGAAAAATTTATAAAAATGTAGTAGAATTAATTGGTCATACTCCCTTGCTAGAACCAGTTCGATACAATGCAGAATCTGGAATAACCGCAAAAATATTAGTAAAATTAGAATATTTGAATCCAGCAGGCTCTGTCAAAGATCGTATTGCCAAAGCTATGATTGAAACAGCTGAACAACAAGGTATTTTAAAAGAAAACTCAGTTATTATCGAACCAACCAGCGGCAATACTGGTATCGGCCTTGCATCCGTTGCCGCTGCAAAAGGCTATCGGGCAATCTTTACCATGCCGGAAACCATGAGTATTGAACGACGAAATTTAATGTCTGCCTATGGTGCAGAAATTGTTCTTACTGAAGGTCCTAAAGGAATGCAAGGAGCAGTTGATAAAGCAGAAGAATTAGCGAAAACCATCCCCAACAGCTTTATTCCAGGACAATTTACCAATCCGGTCAATCCTGCGGCCCATAAAGCAACTACAGGACCTGAAATATATGAAGATACAAAGGGTGACGTTGATATCTTTTTAGCTGGTGTTGGCACTGGCGGTACGTTATCGGGTATTGGTGAGTATTTAAAAGATAAAAAACCTTCTGTACAAATCATTGCGGTTGAACCAGCAGATTCTCCGCTTTTATCCAAAGGTCATGCAGGGTCCTCATAAAATTCAAGGTATTGGCGCCAATTTCATTCCCAAAACCTTAAACACCGCTATTTACGATGACATTTTTACAATTACCACAGAACAAGCTTATGAAACAGCTAATATTTTTGCCAAGCACGAAGGTATTCTCATTGGTATTTCTTCTGGCGCAGCACTCTATGCCGCAACAGAACTTGCTAAAAAACCGGAAAATTCGGGCAAAACAATAGTTGCACTTCTTCCTGATACCGGAGATCGTTATCTCACAACACCTGGATTTCTGGTGCCTGGAAAGGAGTAGTGGTCAACGACCATTACTCCTTTTCCCATGCATCGTCTGGCAAAGATAAAATATATTTCCATTCAGCGTTAATGGCTCCTGCTATCATCTGTTTTCCCTGCGGATCAAGATGTAATCCATCCAACGCTAAGTAGGTAAATAAATCGCCATCTGTATCTGACATTCCCGGCGTAATATCAATATAAACCTGCGTGCGAATCCAAGCATTTACTATGGCTACACGCTGCTGCCAATCTTCTGCCGTATCTTGATCAAATGCTTTTTTGATATTGGCAGGATTGATTGGCGGTACCGTTAAAAACACGGGTTTTATATCATGATCCAGGCATGCTTCCTTGACTTTCTTCATGTCGTAAATCACAGAATAGGGCGATTCTCCAGCTCGCAAACTATTAGACCCCATAAGAATAATTAGATATTTCGGATGAAAAGGTAAAACATCTCGTTCAAACCGTTCCGCTGTCATATTGCTTGTATCTCCGCTTTGAGCTAAATTGATAGTAGGAAAATCAAGATAGTACTGATAACTGAACGCCCAATCACTTGGCGAATAAGAAATACTGCCGCCGCCATGACTAATACTATCCCCCAGTGTAGCTACTTCATAATTATCTTCCGGACTCGTCTTAAAAGGAACTGCATCAGAGTACACACCTATAGTATGCCCCAAATTATCCATACCGCGGACACGCCAATATAAAACCGTATCTGATACTCGAGATTTAGGGTCGTATTGTTCTGAACTTTCACAAGTAAGTGAATCTATACGATGAACAGATGGTTCTGTACCGTTAGGATTCTCTGGTGCTGCATCCAAAATTTCTATTTCATACTTATCTGCTTCAGGAATAGGTATCCAATCATAGACAGGGTAAAGAAGAACCGTTCCATTTCCTTGATCATAATAAGATAATGGCACCGGCTTTTCAATTATTGGCAACGCTCGGTTTACATATACTGGTTCAACATCAGAATAATCACTTACTCCATTACCATCCAAATCAATTCCCCGAACACGCCAATAAAACACATCACCATCAAAATCCTTCGGAAGATAAAACATATATCCGGTCACATATACTCGCTTTGTTGGCATAATTGGTTCATATGAATCCTGTTCATCTTCGTTTTTTTTCAAAATATCCACTTCATATGCTACCGCCGTATCAACGCGGGACCATCGTAAAAGCGGCATCAAAGAACTTTTTTCCGGAGTTTGCGCCATGACTTGCGGTTTTACCTGCTGTAAATCCGATGACACTAATTTATTGCTGACTTCATAGGTCTTACGTACTTTTTCCATCGGCGGTGATATAATATGGCGCTGCACAGCCCCTGGGCGAGCCAAGGAAAGGAATGCAAAACTTACGGTGAAACAAAACAAAAACATCGTAATATATGCAACTCTTCTCATATTTACCGCCTCCTTGCAGAAATTTTTTTAAGTAAAAGCACTTATATATTGTATAGCGTAAAGATACGTTAATGTCAAGTGTTTTTAAACAAGCCGTTACATAAATGATCCCATAAATCATTTATGTAACGGCTTATTGTTCATCCCGCAACATGCTCAGATATTCCCACTGCAGGTGTTGATGTATTCTTATTTTTAACGTTTCTTTTGTCTTTTCCTTATAACCATGTGTTTTAAGCCATTCTTCTTGTAATGAAGAAATTTTATTTTCATTCAGCATATCTGCCTTGGCAGATAACGCCAATTTTAAATTCTTTATAATGGATGCTTGGTCATCTCCCACAGCACAAGTCATAATGGTTGTCCCATTAACAGCAATATCACTGCCATCCCGTGCTATATTCCATTGCCAATCCGCTGTTTTAGAAGTTGAACGCACTTGAGGTACATTCTTTTGCACCGCTTCGCCATAAACCTCATGTGTCAGCCGCGCCAAATTTCCAGCGACAAGATATGCCCGACGGCAGGAGGAATAGTCTCCAAAAGAAACGGGAGTCACAACAGGAAACGCGTTAACATATACTGTTGCTCCGCCAACTTGAACGCGATTGCCAGACCACAGTGTCATCCGGTTTCCTAACCGTTCAATACGATTCGACATTTTAGGATGATTATTGGGGTTGATAGCACGTTTCCAGCCTTCCGTATATAGATTCCCGTATTTTTCATAAATCAGTACCATGGATGCCGGTGCTCCACCTACATTGTATTGTGTATTTTTTAAAATATTGAACCCCGTTGCATCCGCTTCTTTTTCCTGATCCATGGTAATTACTTCATTGTCAATGTAATTTACTGCAAGACCGCCAACTAAAATATCCAGCAAGTCTCCATTACCGCCAAAAGCCAAATCTACCGCCGTCGATACGGCTATCCCTTTAAGAATGCCGTTAACAGCATGACGATGCTCACCATGTCCCATTTCATGGCCTAAAGTAAACGCCAATTCAGAATCATTAAGAGCATTCATCATACCCTGATTAATAGAAATAACTCCGCCGATAGTTTCAAATGCATTCATATCCGGTGAAGGGTTGACATACATCTTATAGTCTCTTTTGATCATACCCGTTTTCATCAAATTTGCATGGATATTATCTAATCGCTGATTGGCCGCCTCATCATGAGACACCCCTGTTTTTTTCTGCGTTTCTGCCAGCATTTGATTTTGCCTGTCGGCATCCAATTGAACCAACTGTTGTTTTACAATAACCATAGCCATTGTACCGTATGCCAATATCTGCCAAGAATTAGCCGCCATTACTGCTCCTACTGGAACGGTTGTCAATGAGACACTGACAAGAAGAGTCCCAATCCACTTTTTACATCGTTTCATGTTGCCATCTCCTTAAACCAATTCTTATTCCTCCACCCGGCATATACCATCCTTATACAATTGCTCTTTTTTCTTTCGCGGCCATTGTTTAATTAATTGTTCCCAATGCATTGCATCATGCCTAGTAGAAAAAGCTTCATACCAGACAAGCTGCACCGGCCGCCGATATCTGGTATATTTGGCCCCCATACCGTTGTTATGCACAGTCACACGTCTTTTTACATCTAGTGTCCAGCCAGTGTAAAGTGTATTGTCGGCACAGCGCACCATATATGTATAATATGTCATATGCACGTCTTCCTCTGTTTACAATGTATCCTTTATTTCCAATGATTCAATGACTACCTTATTTACGGGACGGTCAAATTGATCCGTTGGAACATTGCTTAATTTCTGTACTATGTCATAATTATCAATAACTTGGCCAAATATAGCATGATGATTTTGAAGCCAAGGAGTAGGAACAACGGTAATAAAAAATTGTGAACCACCCGTATCGGGACCTGCATTAGCCATCGCCAATACCCCCGGTTCATCAAAAGTTAATCCTGATCCAAATTCATCTTCAATGACATAACCAGGGCCACCGCGTCCAGTTCCTTCGGGATCACCGCCTTGAATCATAAATTCTGAAATAATGCGATGAAATATTGTACCATTATAAAATCCTGATTCTGCCAATTTTTTAAAGTTCTCCACTGTTGCAGGGGCCGCTTCAGGAAATAACTCCACTGAAAAATCGCCATTATTCGTATGAAAAACAGCATATAATGCATTCTTTTGTTCTGACATATATATTTCCTCCTTTTATTGTATACATATATATCGCGTATTTTATTGATAATAGATTATATATATACTTCATAGTAACAGTATACTAAATATTTTATTTTTTTTAAACTCTTTTGCTATTTTAAAATTTTTTATTAGGTATGTTGCATATACAACATACCTAATAAAAAATTCATTCTATAATAAGTTCATAAAAAGGATTGGCGGGATATTAATTCCCGCAACGCATATACTATTGTTTTTAAGAAAGGAGTCTTTACTATGAAATTTAAAGTTAATGAAAATTGTATTGGCTGCGGCCTTTGCGCCAATACTTGTCCTGACGTTTTTTCTATGACTGAAGAAGGTATCGCTGTTGCTGTTGAAGGAGACGTCGCAACCTCAGTGGAAGATTCCGCCCAAGAAGCTTTAACAAGCTGTCCTGCCGGAGCAATTGAAGAAATTTAACAAAGGAGCCAAATAATGGAAACAAATTATATCAAAAATCTTTCTCATGAAATGGTTCTCTCTCTCGCTGATCAGGTTACTGTGTCTCCCGGCCAGATTGTCAGCCGAACATTAGCACAAAATAAAGCAGTAAGCATTACTCTGTTTGCCTTTGCCCAAAGGGAAGAAATCAGTACGCATGAATCCACAGGTGATGCCATGATTACTGTTCTAAATGGAACCGGCCGTTTTATTGTTGGAGAAAAAGAACATATTGTACATACCGGGGAAACACTGGTTATGCCGGCTAAAATTTCCCATGCCGTTTATGCTATGGATGATTTTAAAATGATATTAATTGTAGTGTTCCCGTCGTAAGGTAAAATTTATAGGAGGTATTCTAAATGGAAAAACAGATGTTTTGTTTTCAATGTGAACAGACAATGGGGGGGACCGGATGTACTGGACGTGCCGGTGTATGCGGAAAATCTGCTCCCGCGGCTAAATTGCAAGATGAATTAACAGGTGCCCTCATAGGATTAGCACGTACCGCTACAGCCAATGCACCTACAAGCAAAACAAATCGCATTATTTTGGAAGGTTTATTCACCACTATCACAAATGTAAATTTCGATGTAGCAACTATTCAGTTGATGATCGATAAAGTAAACGCAGAAAAGATGCTATTTCTCCAAATAGTGCCGCCAACTATGATGTTGAACAAATTTGGAACGACAATGAAGACGTCCGTTCTCTGAAGTCTCTTATTTTATTCGGCATCCGCGGTATTGCTGCATATGCTTATCATGCTCTTATGCTGGACTATACCGATAAAGAAGTCGATGCATTCTTCTTAAAAGCATTAACTGCTTTGGGAGAAAACTGGGGCATGAATGAACTGCTTCCTATTGTTATGGAAACAGGAAAAGCAAATTTTGCCTGCATGGAATTACTTGACAAAGCCAACACCGAAACGTATGGTACCCCGCAACCAACCTCTGTTCCCTTGACTATTGAAAAAGGTCCCTTTATTGTCATCAGCGGTCATGATCTTCACGACTTAAAACTTCTTTTGGAACAAACAAAAGATAAGGGGATTAATATCTACACCCATGGCGAAATGCTACCGGCTCATGCATATCCACTGCTTAAGCAATATTCTCACCTTAAAGGTAACTTTGGTACGGCTTGGCAAAATCAACAAAAAGAATTTGATAATATTCCTGGCCCTATTCTCTTTACTACCAATTGTCTTATGCCGGTTCGCAGCAGTTATGCTGACCGTGTATTTACAACAGAGGTGGTGTCTTACCCTGAAATAGTTCACATTGGCGATACCAAAGATTATACACCTGTTATTGAAAAAGCATTAGAACTTGGTGGTTATGCAGAAGCGCAACATTTTACAGGTATCAACGGAGGCGCCACCGTCATGACTGGATTTGGCCATGGCACTGTTCTTGCTGTTGCCGATACGGTTATTAATGCAGTGAAAGCGGGTACTATCCGCCACTTCTTCCTTGTCGGCGGTTGCGACGGTGCTCGTCCCGGACGTAACTATTACACAGATTTTGTCAAAAAAAACGCCTGCCGATACAGTAATTCTTACATTGGCCTGCGGCAAATATCGTTTTAATGATCTCGATCTTGGTACTATCGGTGGTTTACCCCGTATTATGGATATGGGACAATGCAATGATGCCTACAGTGCAATTAAAGTCGCAATTGCACTCGCCAAAGCATTTGACTGCAGCGTCAACGAGTTACCACTTTCTATCGTACTTTCCTGGTATGAACAAAAAGCTGTCTGCATCCTTTTGACATTGCTGTACCTAGGTATCCAAAACATATACCTTGGCCCCACATTACCAGCATTTGTATCACCTAATGTATTGAATTATCTTGTAGAAAATTTTCATCTTACACCTATTAGTACTCCAGAAGAAGATTTGAAAAAAATTCTAGGATAAATAATAACAAAGTATGCACCAAATATTTTTTAACAATACATAACCGGCAGCTAGTATTTTTATTAGCTGCCGGTTATGTATTTTGTTAAATTAATCTTTTATAAAAGTCATACCCTTGCATAAAACTATCTAGCATTGGTGACTCCGCGGTAAATCGTACCACGCGTACCATCAACAGTAACAATTTCACCATTTTTCAACTTCGATACGGCGTCTTTAGCTCCTACAACACAAGGAACACCTAACGTCAATGCAGCTACTGCTGACGGACTGGTAAGGCCTTCTTCCTCCGAAATAAGTGCACCTGCACGGCTTATATATTTCATATATCCCGTTTCAGCTGATTTAATCACCAAAATACATCCATCTTCAAACGTATCTGCTATTTCTGCTTCATCAGAAGCTACACAAACCTTTCCTACCGATGTTTTTTTACCCAATCCCGTTCCACGCAATACGACATCGCCTACAACTTGGACACGAACCATATTAGTGGTTCCTTCGATACCCACGGGAACTCCTGCCGTCAACACTACAAGGTCCCCTGTTTTTATTAAATCATTATTTAATGCTGCATATATCGCTTTATCTACCAATTCATCTGAATCAGCCGCTTTTTCTCCTAAAACGGGTTGAATTCCCCAATTCAGCAGTAAGCGCCGAACAATATGCTTGTGCGGTGATACAGCAATAATGGGACATGCAGGACGATACTTAGATATAATCTGTGCTGTGCCGCCTTTTTCGGTTGAAGCAATAATTGCGGCTGCGTGAAGATTATCTGCAATAGTAACCGTTGCTCTGCCAATAGAATCCGTCGTAGAGGTACCCCCTGCTGAAGCTGCAAGTCGTGTTTCCTGTGGCACAAAATGACTTTCCGTAAACAATGCCACTCGTTCCATCGTTTGAACAGCAGCTGCCGGATAGGCTCCACCTGCAGTTTCTCCGCTTAACATGATGGCGTCGGTTCCATCTATAATAGCATTTGCCACATCACTGGTTTCCGCTCGAGTCGGACGCGGATTGGTACACATAGATTCAAGCATCTGCGTTGCTGTTATTACTGGTTTTCCTGCTGCATGGCATTTATTGATAAGCATTTTTTGCAGCATAGGCACTTCTTCAGCTGGCACTTCTACACCCAAGTCTCCGCGAGCTACCATTAATCCATCAGACATTTTAATTATTTCATCTATATTCTGTACAGCCGCCTGACATTCAATCTTAGATATGATCTGCATATGATTGCCATGTTTTTCCAATATTTTACGAATAGAGACGACATCCTCTCCTCGTTGAATAAAAGAAGCCGCTATAAAATCCATATCCATGGAAATACCATATTCGATATCCTTGACATCTGTATCTGATACCGCGGGGAGATTGATTGCTACACCTGGAACAGCAACACGCTTGCGATCACTCATCTTCCCTTTATTCAAAATCTTTGTATGTATATCGTCACCTTCAACACAGATAACTTCTAAATTAACCAAGCCATCAGACAGCAAGATATGATCTCCCGCTTTTACCTCTTTGGGAAGATTTTTATAAGACATGGATGCAATTGTTTCTGTACCTTTTACATCTCTAGCCGTAAGTATAAATTCTTTCCCTGCTTCCATCTGAATAGATCCTTTTTCAAAAAATCCCAAACGAATTTCTGGCCCCTTTGTATCCAGCATAAGTGCCACCGGAACTCCGGTGCGCTTTGAAGCTGCACGAACCCCATCTATTCTTGTTTTATGTTCTTCATGTGAACCATGAGAAAAATTAAATCGAGCTACATTCATGCCCGACCGAAGCATATCATCCAGAATTTCCGGACTATCAGAACTTGGTCCTAATGTACATACAATTTTTGTCTTTTTCAACATAGCATATCTCCTCACTTATCATTTATTGAATAATTCCGGCTTATCCACCAACGCAGTAAGTAATATACGAGCACTTGTCACGTTAGTAGCAACCGGAACTGAGTGAACGTCACAAAGGCGCAGGAATGCCGATACATCGGGTTCATGCGGCTGTGCCGTTAACGGATCTCGTAGAAATATAACACCTAACACCATATCAGAAGCAACCATAGCCCCTATTTGCTGATCACCGCCAATAGGACCGGATTGCATACGCTTCACAGAAAGTCCAGTGGCATCACAAATACGTTTTCCCGTAGTACCTGTTCCTACAAGCGGATACTTGGACAATACCTGAGAATACTCTGTTGCTAACCGCACAATGTCATCCTTTTTGGCATCATGAGCAATAAGAGCAACATATTTTTCCATAATCTGCCTCCTTATTTAAAACATGCACAACATAGTCATAGCAATAATTCGTTCCGGTAGGTTCGTTTTTTGTCCCAGTTTAAAAAAACAACATATACATTACATTTAGACTATTTTCAATCTATAGTGATTGTATCGTATCTAACTTTTTTATGCAATGGTACTGATACCAAATAAAGGAAAAGTTCTATCGTTGATTTTTATGCTACAATATAAAAAATTTCAATACCATTCATTAATATAGCAAGAACAAACAGGAAAAATTTTCTCTAACTGCCGGATTGATGCATCACTGCCAGATAATTTATCATAATATACAAGTTCCGCTGCTGACATCGTACCAAAGACAAGTAAAGATAATGCCCCAATTCCCATTTTTATAGAAACTTCCGTTGTTTCCATGGGAACAGCTTTTCCTTTTCCGTTTGCTACTTGTAAAGAAAATATGCCATTATTCCACGATGCAAGAGGATCCTCTACGGAAAACTGAACTTCAGTCTGAATATCAACTGGATATGATATAGACGATAAAATACCGCAAACATCAACAATACGTCCCGCCATAAACGGCATAGTTTCATGCCCTGCACGGCCATCCGGATACAATCGATATGACTGATCCTGCATGCCTTCATTCCACTGGACTTCTTTACCCTGAGAGCGATGGTTATACATATATCCTAATAATCCCCTTTTACCTTTATAGGATGTATATACGAATTCTCCGCAACGAATAGTAGGATCCCCTAACTGGTAAAACAAATACCCTATAGGATGTGTACCATCAAATACTACAGCAATATTACCTTCAGCCAGTTGTCCTTCAATATGGCACCGCCAAGATAATTCATCCCGTACCGCATATCCAGATAATTTGCTGGTATATACATCATAAACAGCAGCCAACAACTCCCACTGATCCGGAGTAGTAACCATACCATAATGAACAGTACGATCTGAAAGAGGGCGCAGCATATCTAATAACATTGTCTCCCGCCATTGATGACAATATAATTCATAGCCATATGGCTGGTAAAATCCCGCCTTAGAAGGCATCAAAATATTCACATAATGACCACGCCGCCTCATTTCTTCCAGCGCAGCCAACAGTAATTTCCCTCCTACTCCACCGCGCCTTGCCGCCGGATGTGTTGCCAACCCCACAATATATGAGGTAGCGATATCTTGTCCCCGCAACCGTACTGTATATGGGTTTAAATGCGTCAAACAAGCCATCTGCCCTTTCATAAAACCCATTAAGACATTATCCGATTTATAACAACGAGAAAAATACCATTGAAAAAAAGGATCATTTTTTGGTTCAAAACAATATGCCCATAAATTTTCTACAATTTCCCGATCTTCAGGACCAGCTAAACGAAATTCCATAACTATACCTTTCTGCTATAAGTCAGCTAATGTAACATCATATTTTTCGATGAACCGCACTGGATTATAAGACTCCTTTGATTTTCGTAGGCCGGGGATTCCCATATCTTCTTCCCGGTTAATATATTTCGTATGACTCCAAGCATGTCGGACAAATTCATAGTTGATCGCTTGATATAATCCCCGCATAGACGGATCACTTTTTTCAAAATGAATAATAGCCGTATCATCATTGAGCATTTCTCCGATAGAAAACGCAACGACCTTATTAAACACACAAATGGCTCCGCCTGTCGGCTGCAGCATACTCCAATTGTCAAATACCGTCTGGATGGCATATCTTTCCGCATCAAGCTCCGAATCTCCTTCATCATGCTCATCATACCAGGTGCGCTCGGCCTCTAAACATGCATCAAACAAATTTTCAGTAATGGGAACATACTCATATCCCATATATTGATTACGAAAATGATTCAAATTATTTTTCTTCTGCCTAAACTTCTTTCCAGACAAATTAATGAGATCCTGCGTCAAATACACATATTCATAATTATCCCGATCCGGCTTAATATGGTAACAGTCTGGGCAAAGTTCCTGTATACGCTGCACTACTTCTGGCACAACACCCTTCATAAGAAAAGGATATCCATGTTCAGAAAACCATTCTTTCATGCGGTCTAACCCTTTGACAAAACTTCCGTCCTTCCGAGCAAAAGGGGGCAGCCAAAACTGCTTTTTCCCGCGCCCAGAACGAATATACATTACATTATCTTCTTCAGTCCATTGTATTTCATACGGTTTCTGCCAAGCAAACAATGTCATAAACGTTGAATCAGCCTGTTCATATCGCTTCTGATGAAAATAATCCTCGATGACTGGTTTATCTTCCAATCTTAATTCTTTAAATTCTATGATAAGGACTCCCCCTTAAAATTTAAAATCTCGAAACATACGGATTTCCCTTTATATAAAACCGCCAAGGAAAATATTTTCCTTTAACAGCATAATTAATGTTAATGCGTGTTGAACGGCAAGTACAAATTTGACTTGTATTCATTGGTTCCATAACATAAAGTTCATCCCCGCAGAGATTCAATTTATTCTGCCGCAAATCAATATCCAAAGCTCGACACAATTTGCCGGGACCATTTGTTAAATTTTTACATAGTGACGATGCTCCTCTATTTTTCAACATTTCATCCAACCCGGAAATAGGCTCAACTGCACGAATCAGTACCGCCTGTGCATCTCCTTTTGATCCCGTAACAATATTCATGCAACAGTACATGCCATAAATTAAGTAAACATAACTCCATCCTCCTGCCCAAAACATAGGTTCTGTCCGAGAGGTAAGACCATGAAAAGCATGCGAACCATCATCCCGCTGCCGACGATACACTCCTCCATACGCTTCGGTTTCCACAATACGGCCTACCAGTGTTTTCTTCCCCATCTTATGGACAAGATATCGTCCCAGCAAAGCCGGAGCTATATCACGAGCAGCAGCAGCATATGCGTGCTGTTGCCATTTATTTTCTATCATGATTTCTTACGGTAGCCTAGCGAATATGAAATTTCGTAAGCATACTGTCCCATGGTAAATAACATTTTCTGCCGTATAGAGTCATAAAATCTCATAGACGGACCGGCAACTGTCAAAGAGGCTATAACTTGACTTTCAAAATTAAAAACCGGCACAGCCAGAGCAAATAAACCATGCTCACTTTCATCTTGTGTAACAGCATATCCGGTATGCCGAATTTGTGAAAATTCTGCTTCTGATAAATTACCATATTGCAAAATAACCCGATTTCGCTCTTCTTTATTACACCATGCTAATAATACCTTTCCTGCCGCCCCCTTATAAATAGGCAAAGATTCCCCAATCGGAATGACTCGCCGAAGCGAATGCGTACTTTCCACATGATCTAAACAAATGCGATTATCCCCTTCTGCAATATAAATACTGGCAGTTTCATTAAAAAGCTGCTGCAATCGCCGCAAATAGGGTTTAGCTAACGTAACAACATTCTCTGTCCAATGAGAAGAATACCCAAGTGCTAACGCTTTAGGTCCTAAACGATACTGCTTGGAAGTTTCATTACGCGTTAAATACTGCCGCCGCTCCAGCGTATTAACAATACGAAAAGCTGTAGATGTATTTAGGTGCGTATGAGCCGCAATTTCCTTTAATGTCATCCCAGTATTACATTCCACAAATATATCCAAAACGTCTAGACTCTTTTCCAATGACTTTAATAAACTATTCTGCCGATCTAATTGCTCTGGTTCCATCGTCTTCAATGCCTTCACCTGCTTTGCTAAAAGCTATACCATTTTAAAACGCTATGTCGTCACTTTCATACCAATTTCCAAAGATTGCGGTGGATCTTCAACAACACGGTCTCCGTCCTTAAGACCATCAAGTACAACAACACGTCCCGCTTCTTCGTCACCAGTAAGAATAGATCGAACATCCGCCAATCCGCTATCATTTACAATATAAACAAAATCACCGGAATCTTTTGTCCTAACCGCCGTTTTCGGAATAGTAATTTGTGATACTTCCTGCGGTGTAGATATACGCACATGATAAAATTCACCCGGGACAAAAAGATTTTTATCATTATTAAAAGTAATCTTCGCCATATAACTGCCTGTTGCGGGGTCTTTACCCGTTGCCAGATACGTCAGTTCGCCTGCTTGCGATTCTCCCGAAGGAGCCAATACAGCTACACTAATAGATCCATTCTGCTTTGCCATATTTAATGCCTGAATATATGTCTCAGGAATAGCAAATGTCGCTACTAACGGCGTCATCTGCTGCACTGTAGCCAGAACCATTCCCGCTACGGCTACGGAAGGATTATCAGAAACTGCTGTTATTCTTCCATCTATAGGAGAATAAATCGTTGTATTTCCTAACATATCCCGTGCGGCCTGAATAGAGGCTTGAAGCTGAGCAATCCGTTCCCTGTCTATGGCCGGAGCTGCAGATGATCCCGCCGCTGTAGCAGCAGTACCAGCAGCCGCCTCATTTTCTTTAGACATCATTTGATTATATTCAACTTTAGAAATAGCCCCCATTCGATACCAAACATCAAGTTTTGCCCGCCTGTCACCACTATCAGCATCTCCCGACATATCCCGTGAAGGATTTGTTCCCATAGATGCTGTCACCAGTGCTGATTCAGCAGATGCCACACTTTGCTGATAGGGGATTTGATCAACCTGAACCAATATCTGCCCCGCCTTAACATCTTGCCCAACTGTCAATGGGACAGATATCAATTTACCTGATAGCTTAGGAACAATATTTGTCATATGAAGAGCCGTCACATTAGCATCCAACGTCAGCGCAACTGGATGATCTGATTTTGTAACTGTCTCCACCTTAGTTTTCACACCATTCCCACAGCCGGAAAGAGCTGACACTGCAACCAAAGCAGTTACAACAAGTACCGTCCATTTTTTTACTTTCACAATATCCCTTCTCTACGTCAAAAAAAAGTAAAATATAACATCAAGACAGCTACTCCGGGTAAGCCAAAAATACCAATAATAATACCTGTTATCCAAGTAATCGGTACATAATGCAAACCCATAGCACCACCGAATTGATTGATAAAGTATAAGGCAATGAGCCCAATAATAACATTGAAAGCCAAATGCCGAACCGGAGCCAGCACAAATTTATTTAAAATCCAAAGTGCGGCAATACCTACACCTATCCAAATATAATCCATCAGGCACCTCACATTTCCTGCCGATTTGCCACCGCTCCTGCCAGTGTCGCTTCATCAGCATATTCAATGTCTCCTCCCATAGGGAGCCCTCGTGCAATACGGGTCACACGAATGCCCGTAGCCTTAAGAAGCCGCGCTAAATATAAAGCGGTAGCCTCTCCTTCGACATCAGGATCCGTAGCCAGAATTATTTCCTGAACTTCCGTGTTTTGAAGACGCTGCAATAGTTCTTTAATACGTAAATCTTCCACCCCGATGCCATCCAACGGTGATAACGCTCCCTGCAAAACATGATATAAACCATGATAATCGCCACTGCGTTCAATAGCTGACACATCCTGCGGAGTTTCTACTACACATATCACCCCATGATCCCGGCGGTCATCGCTGCATATAGGGCAAGGATTCTGGGATGACAAATTAAAACAAATAGAACAAAAACACATCTTTTGCTTTGCATCCCGTATGGCAGCAATAAATTCTTCTATCTTTTCCGGCGGCTGCTGAACCATATAATAGGCTAACTTACGAGCAGTTTTTATGCCTATGCCAGGCAAGCGGCGAAACTGTTCCGCCAGTCTATCCAAAGGCGTATCCATCAAAACATCCCCGGCAGTTTCATCCCGCCTGTAATTTTTCCCATTTCCTGAGCCATCATATCATCCACCTTTTGATTAGCCTCATTAACAGCTGCAACTACTAAATCTTCCAGCATATCTACATCTTCCGGATCAATAATACTGGGATCAATATGAACACTTTCAACTTTTTTTTCGCCATTCATGACAATAGTAAGTACTCCTCCGCCAACCGTAGCTTCTACCGTCCGTATTTTTAAATCTTCCTGCATTTTCTGCATTTCTTTCTGCATTTTTTGTACTTTTTTCATCATTCCCTGCATATTTCCACCAAACATAGTAATTCCTCCTGTGTTATTATGATTTATTTTCTATATATATGTCACAGTCACCCATTGTTTTCAACAATGGATCCAGCACTGTTCGTGCTTCTTCAGAAATATCCGCCAATGCAACGGATTGCAGCATTGTAGAATCTGCTTTTTTTTCTACAGTTTCTTTTTCAACATCCGTTTCCTTTTTCAAGAATGTTGTTTTTTTTTTCTCAAAAACAGCAAGCTCACTATCTCCCTCCAAAAAACCCTGCATATGGAGGATATCACCGGTAACAGATTTTAATGCTTCATCTACGCATTGACAATAGTCTTTTTTATTAGCACGTTTAGCCATAAATGCTGTCTTAAAAACAACAATAACACGCCCTTCTCCTATATACACAACCCGTCCTGGCCGCATACAAGATAGAACTGCTCGTTTCTTCCCTTTTTCCAGCACCTCACAAACGCCTTTCCAAATTGTATCATATTCCGCTGAACTATGCGATACCCCGATTTCAGGTGATGTTTCTGGTGTATGGAGTGTTGCTGCCAAATGGTCTGATATTGGCGGCTTTTCTTGCGTCATGTCATTTTTAGATGAAATATTGATAATAGATTCTGATAAACGCATATCTGTTATATTATTTTCGTCTGCCGGCACAGGTACCTCATGAGAAGAGTTTGCCGACATATCTGCAGTTGATATATGATGCTCTATAACTACATTTTCCAATTTTGAAATACGATCCAATACAATCTGCGGTACACGAAAAGCATGTTTTTCTAAGGTTTCCACTCTCTCCGTTAAATCGCTTTGCCAGCCTGACTGTTCGGTCTGTCCGGCCATAAGCAGACCCATTTCTACCGCCACACGAGGTGTGGGAGATGTCCGTGCCGTAAGCATCGCTTGCTGTAATACCGACAACACAGCAAATACTTTGCGGGGAGAAACTTGCGCGGCCTGATCAGCCAATTCTGTCATGGAATCTGCATACGCTGCTAATGTATCTGACTTTGGCGCCGCTTGATATAGCATAAGTGCCCGCAAGTGAGCAACCAATTCTATCAAAATAACCCTTGGCTCTTTACCGAGGCGGACGATGTCATCCACACTTTTGATAATAATGTCTCCTTGTCCGTTAAACACTGCTTCACTTAACTTAAACAACCAATCTTTTCCGATTAATCCCAACAAATTACGTACTAATGCTTCATCAATAGACTCTGATGTATTGCTAATGCATTGATCCAACATACTCAACGCATCCCGCATGCCTCCGTCTGCCTGAACTGCTAAAATATGTGCAGCCCCTTTTGTAAGCATTACATGTTCCTGTTCAGCTATGTACATGAGGCGCTCTGCAATGTCATGACTAGTAATACGTCGAAATTCATATCTCTGACATCGTGAAAGGATCGTCATGGGAATTTTTTCCGGTTCTGTTGTTGCCAAAATAAAAATAACATGTCCCGGCGGTTCTTCTAAGGTTTTTAAGAGAGCATTAAAAGCTTCCGTTGTCAACATATGCACTTCGTCAATAATGTATATTTTTTTATGACCTTCAGCCGGCATAAACTTGATTGTTTCCCGAAGTGTCCTAATATCTTCAATACTGCGGTTTGAAGCTGCATCAATTTCCACCACATCCAATGACTCTCCATTTGTAATATGACGGCAAACTTCGCATGTATTACAAGGATGTGAAGTAGGCCCTTTAACGCAGTTCATCGCTTTAGCAAAAATTTTTGCAGTACTGGTCTTACCTGTACCACGAGGTCCGGAAAACAGATAGGCATGTGCCACTTTATCTGTATCAATAGCTTTTTGTAAAGTTTCCGTAATATGTTGTTGCCCTACTACATCTTCAAACAGCGCCGGGCGCCATTTACGATACAACGCAATATATGCCATATTTCTTCCTCCATAGCAAAAAAAGCAGCTAACCGCTGCTTTTCCACCAACTAAAAAGTACTCGTGTATGATAACCCGCCAGGTACCCTCGTGGCACATAAGACTTTCTACTTATCGCTGCTTCCTTTCGGACCTGACGAGGTTCATAGTTTCCTATTGCACGAGCCCCGGCGGATTACCACACACCAATACTCTTGTTAAGTTAGCTATGTAATTATAGCTCAAAAACAAAAAAATATCAAGCTTTTTTACCATATGAAAACAGCAACGCCAGCCTTAAACTTATATAAGGCTGGCACCAAAAAACAGGGATATCATTACTAGATAATTATTTTAATGTATTGAATCCATAAATTTTATATACTCGGTTTTTGTCATGCGCGGTTTATATTTAGCAAGAATATCTTCAACACCTTGCGCATCATCGTATAACAAATCAATCAGTGTCATTGCCATTACCTGTGTAGCTTTGATATAAGCCGTACGTGGATCCACTAATTCATACTCGGCACTGTGCAGTGCACCGTGAATGCATTCCACCCACGGATGTATAACCGGCATGAGTTGAGAAACATCCCCCATATCAGTACTGGCTGCGTCATGTGGCGGATATTCAACATGATTCATACCGAAAATAATATGACAATTTTTTTCCAGTAGCGTTGTCATTTCTTCATTTTGAAATAATGGCAGATATCCCGGCAAATTATGAATATCGCAAGTTGCCCCTACCGCATCGGCACCCGCTTTCAATGCACGATCAATACGTGCATTGTAATGTACCATAGCCTCGGCTGACGCAGCCCTAACATAACTTTCCATCCGTACATAATCCGGTACAACATTGACTAAATCTCCGCCGCTGTTAATAATAGGATGAAAACGCACATAATCCTGTTCACGAAAGGTTTCTCGTAATGCGTTGACTCCCATAATGCCCAGCATCGCAGCATTCAGCGCATTAATGCCTAAATGGGGTGCCGCCGCAGCATGAGCCGCTTTGCCATGATAATCTATGAGCTTACTAATAAAACCACTGCTGGAGCCACCAATCTGGATAGATCCTGATGAATCGGCTGTGGTAGTAACATGCATCTGCATCGCCGCATCAATGTCATCAAACCCGCCCTGCTGAATAATCTCTTCCTTGCCACCTAAGTATTTTATTTTACCCCGTTCACGCAATGTATTGCGATATTCAATTTCTATACATTCTTCTGCCGGTACTGCAAAAAACACAACATCACCGCCTAATTGGGCCATTGCCCCCGTATCGCAAAAAGCCATTGCAACACCCAGCATATCTGAAATTTGAACATAATGACCACAGCAGTGCGCCGCCCCTGTATTTTCGTCAGCCGACGGATGACTCCGGCAAATAATCGAATCCATTTCTCCCAGTACCGCAACCGTTCTCTTAGAAGTATTCCCCTTCAAGCGTGCCTTTACACCTGTAATTCCCCATCCTGTCGTATACGGAATATTAAGTTTTTCAAATGCAGATTGTACTTTAGCCGACGTTTTTACTTCTTTATATCCTAATTCGGGTTCCGTAAAAACAGACTGACCAAAAGCCATAATATCATCAGCTCGTTTTTCCACAGCATCACATATACGTTGCTTTAATTCTTCTTTTGTCATACTATCAACCTCTTTTAATTAAAAAATACCTTCCAAGTGAAGCATGATTTCTGCCATAATTGTTGCACAAATAAAAGATCCCGAGGCAACCATCAAGGCAACCGGAACAATACGCCATGACAATCTCTTGAAAGCAGGAATATCTTTTCCCAGAGACAGACCGCCATACGCTAATATAGGTGTCGTCGTAGCCAAGAAATTAATATGATTGGTCTGCTCCACAATCCAAGCGGTACCCGGTATTTCTGGAACAGAACAAATAACAGCAAAAATAGATACCCAGAAAACAATAGGAAGTTTCTTTAAGCCGGGTAAATGTGCAATACAGATTCCAATAAAAGCAATGATAACTAACAATGCCGATCCTGTAAAATCAGCAATTGGATTTCCCTTATAACCAACGACATTTGCCACAATACCAAGCACCCCTGTAACACAAAGAATAAACAAACAATCCAATAATGTTTCTTTAACTTTATTTTCTTTATCTTTCGTATCTTCTATTAATTCAGTTACACTGGCAGCATTTTCATCAACAACTTGATTTTCCAATGCCTCCTGCCGATTTAATTCATTGGTATCAGTTATTTCTCCTACTTCTTCTTGGCGTTTGCGCCCAGTTACAAAATCATACACTTTAACAGTAACAGGCAAAGAAACGAACAAAGCAAAATAAATACCTAAAACAGAAGTCATTAAATTAGCTGCACCCGCATAAGCAGTAATTTTCTGGGCTTCTTCAGGAAAACAGCAACAATCGAACCCACGGAAGCTGCCATCATACTGGCACTGCCAATACCGCCTCCCATAGCCAACGCATATGGATGGAAAAGTCCCGTACGTGCAATAATTCCTGCCAGAACAGAGATCCATAATGCACCAAACAAGGTCCCACAAATATACATTCCCATAACACCGCGGCCTTCAGGAGAAAATATTCCGTACTTTTCTGCAATGATTGCTACATTCGCTTCCCGGTCAATTGAATAACACGCTCCTATCGCTTCACGGCCCATTTTTAAAAATAAAGCCATCGGCAAACCAAAAATGAGTGTTCCAAAAAAATGCCCAAACTCCTGCATAATAAGTGCCATACCTGAATTCATGAGCATATGCAGGTTAGGGCCGATGCCTAACCCAATTTTTACAATAAGATATAACATGGCAACTGGCATAAATTCACCAGCACGTTCCATCATTTTATCACTCATAATATGAAAAGACGGATAACTGATAATACCTCCCAAAACTAATGCATAAAACAGCGGCAGAAAAACAACAAGCCCAAATTTTTGAATACCAACAAAATCTGCCACAACAACGATACATAACGCAAATAAATGAATCCGCCAATTTCTAATTAAATCCATTTTCTTTCCTCCTTATTAAAAGAAAAAAATTTTAAATAAATTACGTTAATATATGTAAATTATATGTTAATATATTACTATATTTTTATTATCACAACAAGTTATTTATGTCACAATAAAATACTTAAAACTATAATATACGCAAAATTAGGTTAATAATTTTTTTCTAAATAAGCTAAAATTTTCCGTAAAACGCCTGGTAATACCCGTGATACACTAGAAATATGAACGCGTTCTGTCCTACAGTGCAAGTCTTTTCCCCAAGGGCCTAATAATATAAACGGGACACGAATATCTGACAAAGCCTGCCAATCCAATTGATACGCCGTTCCCCATAAAGGCATATTATCTTGACAAACAGTACCATCCATAGTTGAATCCAATCCACAATAACTGCAATCAGAAACCCCTGTAAAATACTGATCAAACCGTACGGTCAGGCAAGTTGTTACTGCCTGCAGTACAGAATAAAAACTCTTATCCCCCATGCTTCTGCTGTCTACTGCCGGATAATAAGGCGGGGCAAAGCCGATAATAACAACCGGTTCTCTTTCTTCCATAAAATCCAAAATCTGTGCCATTAAATCAATCGTAACGGAAGGATAGTTTCCCCCTTGTTTCAATTTTTCTGTTTCTATATACTGCAATGTATTATAAAATGTAAAAAAACCAGGTATATGTTTTGCCTTATTTAATAATTCCCCATAAGACAATACAGGTACTTCATATTGTACTCTCGCTTGCGCTAGAGCTGATTTTATACTGGTTTGTGTTTCTTTTTTTAGAATACGCAGCACTGCCTCCGGGGTCTTTTTAAAAGTCAGAAAATTAGCATAGGCCGATGCCCGCCAAGGCAAAGAAAAATCATAATTTTTTTTTGCATCCCGCAGATACATCCAAGATGGCGGCGGTGTACTTTCACCCTCACATTGATCTGCCAGATTCCAATTACCCTCCGTTCGCGAAACAACACGTGCTAAAATACCTAATGGATTAATTCCTTCAGCATATTTACTGATATGAACCACTTTTCCCTGCACAAGAATAACCGGCAATATTTTTCCTACAGATCCTGTATACGCGATTAAATTATCTTGCTCTTTATGATTAGGTTCACAATTCACTAAAAGACGATATCGCAGCTTTCGTTCTTTTTGCAGTTGCTGCAAAAAAGGCAGTGCTGATCGCATCCCGGCTGAATAAGATTCTTCATCAGGTACCGATAAAAACAATAAATTCACATTTCAGGATGTGCCGCATATTCTTCAAAAACGGTCATCTGAGCTGCAATTCCACCTTTCATATCACAAGCCCCTCGGCCAAAAAGCCATTCGCAGCTATCTAAATCCGCCTCTGTTTCTAAATCAATTTCACTATGGCGTAACTTTTCTGCCAATATTTCCGGAGAAAATGCATACGGTGCAAGTTTGCCATATGCTTCGCACCCGACTACATCATGATGATTCATAAAAACAAGGGTATCCGCTCTTTTCCCTTCAATAAAACCATATACGACTGAACGTCCAAGTGAATCATTCCTAACAGGCAGAGAACCACACCATACATTTTTCTTTATCCCCGACAAAACATGTAGCAAATATACCTCCATTGCTTGTTCTTTTTCTGTCGCAGTTTCACTATTGATTGCTATCATTTGATGCAATAATTCCAACACACGTTTCTCCCTGTCCATACCCTCACTCCTATATTTTATTTAAAAATCCATTTTTTACGTGATAAATAATTCCAAACGGTAACAATCGCACTGGCCATAATTTTAGATATCATCGGGTTTAATCCCAAAAAAGCGGGTGATGTAAAAAAATACATCAGCAGCAAATTCCAACATAATCCAATCGTACTAACAATGAACACCAGCGAAAGTTCAGTTCCCCGTTGGTGACGGCTGCCACTCTCAAAGACAAAGACATTACACAAAATGTAATGATATAATGTTGATAAAGCAAATGCCATTGTAGTGGCCGCCAAAATAGTTTCCGTCTGCAATGAAAAAAGAAACATGCCCGAAAATCCTTTTAAGAATAAATAAAAAAGTCCCCATTCTAAAAGTGCTGCGGAGCCACCAACTACAAGATATAACGATAACTTTATATATTCATTGTTTGTATAATCAAAACCAAAAATTACCTTCTTCCTCATACTTCCTCCCTTAATCCTATAATAATATCTGTACATTATTATAGGCTATATACCATAGAAATTCCATATTTTTAAAAATTTATGCTATCCTATTTTTTAAAAAGGCATTATACTAGTATCTGTAGATATGTATTTTACAGGAGGACCGTTCTTATGGATCAAATTTATACAGTAACATTTAATCACAACGATTATCCATTACCAATACACAAGTTAGACGATACCTTTGGTATTGCTCTTATCGATTTGATACATCAACCGCAAATGATGCGTGATGTATCCGTAGAAGCAAATCGATATATCAATAAAAATATCGGTAATGATATTGATATTATTGTTACACCCGAATGCCGATCTATCACGTTAGTTACCGCTTTAGCATTAATGAACGGCTGCAAAATCGTCATGTTGCGCAAAGCCTTGAAAACCTACGAAGAAAAGGGCTTATATTGGTCTGTTCAATGTAAATCGATGACATCTAGTCAGTCCTCAAATTTATTTTTAACGGAAGAAAAAGCAACTCTAATGAAAAATAAACGCGTATTAGTTCTTGATGACGTAGCCAGTACCGGCGAAACCTTCATTGCAATCCACCGCTTACTCGGCCAAGTCGGAATAAAGGCTGATTTTTTTGCAATTTTCAACGAAGATTCTGTAAAAGAATCTAATTTTGCCAGCCTGCCATCTTATTACTTTTTAAAAACATTACCTATATTTACAAAATAACAAGTACTTGGGGAGATGCTGTAAAAGGAGGCCCTATAATATGAAAAAAATTGGTTTTATCGGCACAGGCATTATGGGATGCGGCATGATCCGTAACCTGATTAAGCATGGATATACTGTATATGTATATAATCGAACTCGTTCAAAAGCGCTGCCTTTGACGGAAGAGGGTGCTGTTTGGTGTGACTCTCCAGCAGAATGCGCAAAAAACAAAGATATCGTAATTACGATGGTTGGGTATCCTAAAGACGTAGCAGAGGTATATTTTGAAACAAACGGAATCTTTACAACCGTTAAAAGGGGAACATATCTCATTGACATGACGACAACAAGTCCCAAATTATCGGAAAAAATATACGCAGAAGCCGCTAAACGCGATGTATTTGCACTTGATGCTCCGGTTACCGGTGGTGATACCGGCGCTAAAAATGGAACACTTTCCATTCTTGTTGGCGGTGATGAAAAGGCATTCAAAGATTGTCTGCCCCTTTTTCAAGCCATGGGAAAAAATATTGTTTACGAAGGACCTGCCGGAGCCGGACAACATACAAAAATGGTAAATCAGATTATGATTGCCGGTACTGTCGCCGGAATGTGTGAAGCTCTTTGCTATGCACAAAAAGCGGGATTAGATTTACAGCGTGTACTTGATGGCGTTAGCAAAGGGGCCGCTGGTTCCGCCCAGGTGGATTCACTCTCTCCGCGAATTCTACAGGGAGATTTTCAGCCTGGTTTTTACATTAAACATTTTATTAAAGATATGCGAATTGCTGATGAAGAAAGTTCCTCACGAGGTCTACACCTAAATGTTCTTAACGAAGTTCTTGATATGTATTTAAAACTTATGGCTGACGGTGAAGGAAATCTAGGAACACAAGCTTTAGTTAAATATATGACGACGATGATCAATACTAATAAAACGATAATCAGATATTTACTTTACTATATGTATTTTCATACGGACGGAATTACAATAAAAGCTCTGCGCAAATACGCAGAGCTTTTATTGTAATTCCGGTCGTTCATCCACATACGGCAGCTTATTACTTTTTAGGTTGGGCATTGGGATGATTTTGCTGATAAGAATCATTTTGTGCAATGACATCGAGGAATACAAGCGGTTCCTTGCTGTTATTGGCAAGTGCATGAGATTGACCGGGCCTGGCAATGGTAATATCACCCTTGGAAACTTTAGTTTTCACACCTTTTTCATCGGTAAAAACACCCTGTCCAGATATAATAATATAAGTATCTTCATTAACATAATGTTTGTGTAACCCAATGGATGCACCCGGTTTTAATGTCATCCATCCGATTTCCTTAATAGCTTGTTCTGGTGCAGCTGTTGTGCGAATAAAAGCAAATTTTCCATACAGAGTACCTTGTCCACCTGCAACTTTTTGTTTATCCAAAGTAATCAACTGTTCTGCTTTATAACATTGTTCATTTGCTGCAAATGGTGTTTTTTGCGGAACTGCCGCCGCAAATGCAGTTCCTGCTGCTATAATGGAAAACGCAGTCACTGCCAATACCGCTTTTTTTAACATCCATACCACCCTCTCAAGACTGCATATATCCAGACTATTTTAACTTAGCCTCTACATCATTAGTAATATCTTGTGCAGTACCGAATACGACCGATCCTTTAAGTACAACATAATCTAACCCTTTTTCATCTTTAACTTCCTGTGTCTTAGTGATAATGTCTTTTTCCAATGGACCAAAGAGATTAATGCGATCCTGGTTCAATTGTATGTTGAACTTTCGGGCCAATTCCTGTTTATCCTTATCCGTCGCCTGTCCTTTAACTTGGGAAGCAAAGTCAGCATTCGCCTTCTTCACATCAGACTGCCAAGTTGCCGAAGCTTTTGCAAAACCAGGATGTTTCTGAAGCAAATATCCCATATCAACAACACCTAAACCAGCCGCCATTGCCCCTGCAAAAACACCAAAAGTCATCACTCCAGCTAGGGCCATTGTTACTATTTTTCTACGCAAATTCATTTGAAGTCCCTCCTTATATTACAAAGTATTTGTTAATTTCCATTTCTTTATTCATTCTGACCCGTTAATACTAAACATTCTGTACGCACAGAATCTTCACAAGAGCGCATGGCAAGAATCGTTTTTTCAAATAATTCCGGCCAATTCCCATCCAAGAAGTTGGGCTCCCTGTGTAATAACATCTCGAGAACAACCCGCAGCAAAACTTTTATCTTTAAATTTCTTTTTTAAACTCTTTACTTCCATGTCCTTAGTACTCTTAGATGGCCGCATTTTTGCTGACGCCCAAATAAGGCCTGTCAGTTCATCTGCTGCAAACAATACTTTTTCCATCTGATGTTGTGGTTCAATATCAACACAAATACCATATCCATGACAACAAACAGCACGAATAAAATCATCGTCAGCCCCAATTTCCGCAAGAAGGGCTGGAGCTTTTTTACAATGCTGTTCCGGATACTGTTCAAAATCCACATCATGCAACAATCCGACAAGGCCCCAAAAATCCATATTATCACCATATCCGAGTTTTTGGGCATACCAGCGCATGACGCCTTCAACAGTTAACGCATGCATGATATGAAACGGTTCTTTATTATATTTCTGAAGTAGTGTCACCGCTTCCGATCTTTCCACATTACCAACTCCCCCTACATCTGATATATTTTATTATACCATATTTAAAATTTATATTATATAAAAATTATACAATACTATATTAAGATTTTAAGTCTAAAAAGAGATTTTTTTCTCCAATCTGTTCATTCGAAAATCTTCGACGACTTGTATAAAATCAGGACGATGCACTGGGTTATCAGCAAACCCAAATAAATGCGACGAACAAGAACAATCCGTACTACCAAAACGATCAATCCGCCAATCAGCAATCTTTTCTACCGCATATGCTATATCATGTTCCAAATCATCAGCTGTACGAATAGGAACCACCGCTGTAACCAATGCTTTTTGCCGCAAATAATCAATATGCCAATGCATTCGTTTGCGCAAGTGTCTATGCCGGGCCAGACGTCTTGACAAATTGCGCCGAGCCGAGCCAACATACACGTAATATCCTTTAAGAAATTGGCGCTCCCCTTGCGCACCTATAACAATATCCGTATCTTCCTTTAATTGTAAAATCAACATATAGTCGCCTTGATCATGATTTTCTTGCTTTAATATTTGTTCTGGATATGATAAAACACGGACAACCTGCGGTGTTATAAAAGTTCTGTCCCAGTGTAAAGATAATGCTTTCCAATCAAGATACGGCGCCGATTCGTAAAATGCCTCGGCAAAATCCGGATCAGTATGATAATCCGGCAAAAACCATTGTGCCCTATCCCATTGAACAATAAATAATATTCCCGCATGAATGCCCTCTTTTGCTAATTGTGCCAAATGCAGCACATGACGTTTCCCTCGTTCCGTTACAGCATCAGGAAACATTGCCGCCGTTTTGCCAAATAACGTACAGGATTTAACTTCCAAATAAAAATGTTCATCCCCGCATTCCAGCAATAAATCAAATCGACTGGAACCGACAGTTACTTCTCGTCGTAAAAGATTCCATCTTTCCCATCCAGGAATACACTTTTCTGTAATAAGTCGTGCTGCTACATCATTATTATATTGCGTATCGAGTAAAATTGGGACTCCATCCCGCTCAATTCCAATCACATCATATGCTGTTTTACGCTCTTTCTGTGCTGCTCTGCGTAAATATACAACAGCCCCCGGATACAGCAGTTCCCACATTCTTCCTGGATTCGGCATATGACAATATACAATTTCGTGATTTATTTTAATACGACAAACAACACCGGTTGAGCCTGTCAACAAAAAGGCCTTGAGACAGGGTACTAGTGTTTTCATAATACCCCTTCTTTTCTTTGCTGTAAAAATGATATAATGCTCCCGTC
>Ga0268359_10211_pt1 | contig 102486 bp, 107 predicted proteins | sample BioMet11_FD_194416 | JGI IMG/M metagenome (GOLD analysis project Ga0268359, IMG submission 194416) | Sewage microbial communities from Oakland, California, United States - Biofuel 11 (PacBio Assembly) | ecosystem: Engineered > Wastewater > Sewage > Unclassified | place: USA: California...
GTTTTGCCCTGTTTTGCGCCAATCCCGATCAGGAGGGCGGGCAGTTTGCTCATGGAATTCGTGGTGGTCTTCACGGTCCTTTCCTGCATTTATTTCATCTATGATATCAGTTTCGCCGTTTTCGGGGATAATGAACATCCCTCCCGACGCCTTTCGCACCCTGCTCGTCCACATGCGCGAAACCGATCCCGCCGTGGCCCTGGCCGTTCCGGCCGTTGGCGCGTCCGGGTTTTAGCGCAACACCTTCTTGACCACTGCCAGCAACTGGTCCGGCGTGAAGGGCTTGACGATCCAGCCTGTGGCCCCGGCGCTTTTCCCCTCGGCCTTCTTGGTGGCCTGGGATTCGGTGGTCAGCATGATGACAGGGATGAATTTGTAGGACGCCTGGCTGCGGATGCCCTTGATCAGGCCGATGCCGTCCAGATTGGGCATGTTGAGGTCGGTGATGACCATGTCGATCGTCCCGGAAAGCTTGGACAGGGCATCCTTGCCGTCCACCGCTTCCACGACGTCATAGCCTTCCTTTTTCAGCGTGAACGACACCATCTGCCGTACGCTGGCCGAATCGTCCACGGTCATGATGCGTTTAGCCATCCCGTTCCTCGTCGGAGAAAAAGGTTTTGAGGCGAGGCGTCTGGTCGAAGCCGGAGACCCGGGCGGCCTCGCTCACCGCTTCGGAGAGCGAACCGACGCGCAGCAGGTGCGCGCCGCGTTTCGCCAGGGTCTGCTCCGTGGCCAGAAGCAACTGCAAGAAGGTGATATCCACGCCCTCGACCCCGGACAGGTCCAGGGCCAATTCCTTTGTCGTTTCGGTGGCCGGAAGCAGGGCGTCGCGCAGGGCCGCCGCGTGTTCCACCGTGCATTTGCCGGTGATGGTCAGGAGCAGCCGGTTGTCTTGCTCGGTCTGATCCAGATTCATGGGTACGGGCTCCTTGGCCGGGGTTGCATTACTGGGCCAGTGTACGGAAGGCCTTCTCGGGCTGCAAGCGGGGACTCTTCCGTTTCCCGGACGAATCGAATGAGTTGGGGAATGTCCAGGATGAGGGAAATGCTGCCGTCACCATTGATGGTCGTGCCGGAAATCCATTTGAGATTGCGGTAGCAGTCGTCCAGACTCTTGATGACGGCTTGTTGGCGTCCCACCACCTTGTCCACGCTGAAGCCCACGATTTCCCCTTCCACCTCGGTGACGACCACCCGCTCGTAGGGCGGGAGGGGACCGGGCGCGCCGAAGAGGCGCCGGAGGCTGACCAGCGGGATCAGTTCGCCCATGCGTTCGATATTTTCCACGATGCGGGTTTCACCGGCGACGCAACGTTCCTGGAAACCGCGCAGGTTGACCAGGGGCACGATGTAGGATTCCCCGCCGACCACGACGCAAAAGCCGTCGATGATGGCCAGGGTCAGCGGCAGACGGATGGTGACGGTGGTTCCCTTGGAGGGGGCGCTTTCCACCTCCACCAGGCCGCGCAGGGCCTCGATATTGCGCTTGACCACATCCATGCCGACGCCCCGGCCGGAAATGTTCGAGACGGCGGTGGCGGTGGAAAAGCCCGGCGCGAAGATGAGTTCGAACAGTTCCTTTTCGCTGATTTCGGTCTCCGGGGAGAGGATGCCCTGGTCGATGGCCTTGCGGCGCACGGCGGCGGCATCGATGCCCCGGCCGTCGTCGGCGATGCTGATGATGACGTTGCCGCCCGAATGCCTGGCCGAGAGGGTGACGCGCCCCCGGGAGGGCTTGCCCGCCGCCACCCGCACCTCCGGCGACTCGATGCCGTGGTCGAGGGAGTTGCGGAGCAGGTGGATGAGCGGGTCCTTCAACCGGTCGATGACGGTTTTGTCGAGTTCGGTATCGCCGCCCAGGGCCTCGAATTCCACTTCCTTGCCCAGGCTTCCCGACAGGTCGCGCACGAGCCGGGTGAACTGGCTGAACACCGTACCGATGGGCAACATGCGCAGCCCCAGGGCCACGTCGCGCATGGCGTCGGTCAACCGCTCCAGGTCCTCGTCCACGGCAGCGGCGGCCTCGATGTCGTTGGCCTTGACCGCCTGGCGCAGGCGGGATTGGAGGATGACCAGCTCGCCGGCCATGTTGACCACGGAGTCGAGCCGGGCGGCGTCCACCCGCAGGCTGGCGGCCGCCTGGAGATGGGCGCGTTGCCCGCCGGAGGGGGCCAGTTTGGCGATGCGGGCTTGGGTGCTGGCCTTGGCCGCCGAGATTTCACCGAGCTTATGGTCGAGGGCCCGGTGCAGGGCTTGCAGCACTTCCGGCGGTTCGGCCCGGTCAAGGCCTTGCAGCGCCTCCAGCAGGTCGCTCAGATCGTCCCCGCGTATCGCCCCGACGTGGATGCGCTCCATGACGATGTCCGACTCGCCTTCCACGAAGATGAACACGTCGCGCAGGCTGTTGGGCGCGCAGGGCGTGCGGACGAGGAGGTCGAAGACGCCGTAGGCCAATTCCGGATTGTAGTTGGGATCGTCCAGGTCGGGCAGGGCGTCTTCGTGATACAGGCAGCGCGTCAAGCCCATGGTGTCCAGTTCGGCCAGCAGCCGGACCGGATCGTTCCCCGTGCTCAGGATGGCCGGATCGGGTGCAAAGCGGAGCCAGTAGATGCCCGGCGGGCCGGGGCGCGCCTCGCAGGCCAGGACGCCCCCGTCGCCGTCGTCATAGGTGGCCAGCGACGGTGCGGCCGAACGGGTCGGGGCCGCTGTCGCGTCCTCGGGCAGGAACGGGGCGAAGTTCGCCAGTAAGGCGTCCGAAACGCGCCGGGTATCGTCGTCCACGGCGTCCTGGGGAATGCCGAGCAGGGCCAGGATATGGTCGCGGGCCGACAGGATCAGGCTGAGCAGGGGCTTGGTGACCGGGAGATGGCCGGAACGCACCTGGTCGAGGACGGTTTCCACGGCATGGGTGAACCGGGAAATTTCCTCGAAGCCGAACATGGCTCCGCCGCCCTTGATCGTGTGCATCGCCCGGAAGCAGGCATCCAGCCGCTCCTGGTCACCAGGATTGTTTTCCAGTTCCAACAGGCCCTGTTCCAGCTCGCCGAGCAGCTCCTTGGCTTCCTCGATGTAGGTGGCAGTGGCCGCATCCACTTCAATCATGGTCCGCCTCCACGCTAGAACCGTTCGAAGTGGGCGTCATCGGAATCGGCATCGTCGAGATCCAGGGAGATGGAACCCTCCTTTTTTGCCTGGCTGCCGAGGGGACTTCGTCGGCGCGCGGCGTTGGGCGGTTTTCTTGGCGGCCGGCGCCAGGGCCCTGGGGGCACGCATCGCGGCATCCAGATGGAAGAAGCCCACGCTGGCCTGCAACTGCTCGGCCTGGGCCGAGAGTTCCTCGGAGGTGGAGGCCAGTTCCTCGGCGGCCGAGGCGTTCTGCTGGATGACCTGATCGAGTTGCTGCAGGGCCTTGTTGACCTGCTTGGCGCCGGTGGACTGTTCCTGGCTGGCGGCGTTGATTTCCTGGACGAGGTCGGCCGTCTTCTGGATGTCGGGCACGAGCTTGCCCAGAAGATCGCCGGCCCGTTCGGCCACGCTGGTGGAACTGCGGGACAGTTCGGTGATTTCGGAAGCGGCGGACTGGCTGCGTTCGGCCAGCTTTCTGACCTCGGAAGCCACCACGGCGAAGCCGCTGCCATGTTCGCCGGCCCGGGCCGCTTCCACGGCGGCGTTCAAGGCAAGAAGGATCCGGTCTGCCGGGCGATTTCCTCGATGATGGAGATCTTGCCGGCGATTTCCTTCATGGCCTGCCACGGCCTGGGTCACGGCCTGTCCGGATTCCCGGGCATCCCCGGCGGCCTTGACGGCGATGGACTCGGTCTGGCTGGCGTTGTCGGCGTTCTGGCTGATGCTCGAAGTCATCTCTTCCATGGCCGAGGAGGATTCCTCCACGGCCGAGGCCTGTTCGGTGGCGCCCTGGGACAGGGATTCGGCCGAGGCGCTCATCTGTTCGCTGCCCGAGGCCACGTTTTCCGCGCCGGACTGGACTTCTCCCACCACCTCGCGCAGCCGATCGACCATCTCGGCCATGCTGTGCAGGAGCACGTCCTTGTCCGAACGGGCCGTGACGGAGACGGTCAGATCGCCTTGGGCCAGGCGGCCGGCGATGTCGGCCGCGTTGCGTTCGGCCTCGATCATGCGATTCATGGCGGAGAGCAGCTTGCCGATTTCGTCGGCGCCCGTGGCGGAGACGTCGACGCCGAGATCGCCGTGGGACACGGCTTCGGCCACGGTAATGGCCTTGCCCACGCCGACGATGATGGTCCGGGTGATGAGAATGGCGAAGACCACGCCCAGGAGAATGGCGACCACGGCTACGCTGATGTTGACCACGTTGGCCGTTCTGGATTCGCTGGCCATGCTGGTGCGCTGGACGGACATGGCTTCCTTGGCCATCTCGTCGGCCTTTTCGGCGGTGGTGCCCATTTCCTTGGTCAGCGCGTTCATGGTGGTGTCGGCCTGGACAAAGGCGTCGAGGCGGTTCTTATAGGTCTCGGCCCGGGCCACGATGTCGGCCAGCAAGGCCCGCTCCTCGGCCGTGGCCACGGTGGGCTGGAGGTCGCGGCCGGCGCTGATGACGCCTTCCAGAATGCCCTTGGCCGCGTCGATGCGCTTCGTTTCGCCCCTCCAGAGGTAGTAGACGACCTCGATCCGGGAGCGGAGGAATTGTTCAAGCAGGACTTCCACCCTGTGCTGCACGGCGGCGGTCCGGACCACGGCGTCGCCGCCCTGGCCGGCCATCTTGGTCATGGTGTCCGCTTCCCGCTTGGCCAGATCCTCGGCGGACTTCTGTAGGGCCGAAGCCGCTTCACCACGGCCTTGAGGTTGTCGTTGCGGCCCTTTTCGCTTTCCAGACGGCGGGTGAGCCCGGCTTCATAACCGGCCACCGCCGTGATGATGGCGTCCATGCGTTCCCGGTTGCGGGGGTCGGCCAGGGTGGGCTTTAATGCCTGGGCGTTGTCCTTGGCCTGGGTCAATTGTTTGCGCAGGGCATCCAGGCGGCCGGCATCGCTGGTTGCGATGTAGTTGAGCATGTTCATGCGGGCGTTGGTGATGGTGTCGCTGATGGTGTTGACCATCTCCATTTTGAGCGAACGGGACATCATCGCATCCAGGCCGACATATCCCACGATAGCTACCGCAATGGTGAAGACGATGAGGAGGGCGAATCCCAACCCGAGTTTGAAGGCGATGCCGCGATTTGCCAACATGTCATTCCCCCTTGTGTGCTTCAAACGTATGCGTTTGCGCTTAATGGAGTTGATCGTCGTCGGCGTCGGACACGCTGTTCTCCGCAACGGCCGGCGGGGCTTCACCCATCACTTGTGCCAAATCCAAGATTTCGTCGCTGGAAAACACCTTGTCCACATCAAGGACGAGCAGGAACCGGTCGCCGTGCTTGCCGATGCCGCGGATGAAGTCGGCGCGCACCGCCGCGCCCATGCGGGGCGGCGGATCGATGCGGTCGGTTTCCAGCTCCAGGACTTCCTTGACCGAGTCGGCCAGGGCCCCCATCACCGAAATTTCCTCATCCCGTTTGATCTCCACGATGACGATGCGGGTGTTCAAGGTGCGTTCCACCTTGCCCAGACCGAATTTCATCTTGAGATCGATGACCGGAACGGCCGATCCCCGAACATTGACCACGCCCCGCATGAATTCCGGAGTTTGGGGAATGCGGGTAATATCCGTAAAATCAAGGATTTCCCTGACGGAAAAAATATCGATGGCAAAAAGTTCTTCCCCCAGGGTCATGGTGAGGAAGCGTTGACTACCCGTTTGGGTTTCGTTGTCCATGAAAAGTCCCCCTTGGCAATGGCGTCGGTTGCGGATCTTTTGGAGGAGAAGTCTTTTCCATTGTTATGCGTCATGCCCAAGAAAAACAATAGGAATTTTTTTGCCTGAAGGCCATTGGGTGTTTTTTTGATGGCGGCGGCCGGAGTGGCGGACATTTTTTACGATTTTCGATTCTGCGCCGTGGGGAGCCGGCGCGTCCCGGCGGCCGGACCGGTTCTGTGCTTCGGGACGGCCGGGGCGCCGCGCTCGGCACATCCGTGAGCAATTTTGTCAAAAGACTCCACTTTTGAGGCGGTTCGGCCTAGAAGGGAAAAAAACATTGGAGAACGCCATGCCCCAAAAACGCGTGACGGCGGCCGCCGTGGGCAAAATTCTGGAAGAACGGCGCGATGCGGCCCGCGATGCGGCCCTTCGGGAAATTCGGGCCCTGCGGACCGATCTCGCCACCGTGGAGGCCGTCCTGACCGGTCGGCGGAAGAAAAACGATCTCTCCCTGTTCGATGTGATCCACGGCGCCCAGGAAATTTTTCGCCAGGCCGCGGCGGTGTTCGACGCCGATGCCTTGCTTGCGGAGTGCGCCCGGGAAATTGAGGAAGTCAAGGCTTTGGAATTTCTTGAAAAACATGGTGCGACCGAGTTGGTCAAACCGTCAGGGTGGCATTGGATTTCCCCCAAGGGCGAAATGCATTGCCTGGGCAAGGCCGACGACCCCGAAGGGGCGGCGGCCAAATTGACCGGAATTGCTCCAGGGCGGCCGCCGCTCGCGGCGTCGGGACCCGGCCGCCGCATCCCGGACGGCCGAGGAACCGTCCGCTGCCGAACCCGCTTCGGGAGGGCCGGACACGGAGGGAACGGCATGAGCGGGTCGCGTCGGGTGTGGGCGGCCCTGCTTGTGGGCGCGGTCCTGGTCCTTGGCGGCGGCTGTAGCGATGACACGCCGCCCGAGCACAAGGCGGCCAACGCCGTCAACGGTAAGACCCCGGTGGTGCGACCCGAGGACGTCAATGCCCGGGCGCGGACGGTTCGGCCGTCCTGGCGCCGGACTACCGCCGCGAGCTCAATTCCGCCTTGGTCCGGGAGGAGGCATCCCAGGCGGCGGCACCGCGTTCCCCCCGGTCGCCCCAGACGCCCCCGGCGGTCGCCACCCCGGCGAAGGCGGCCACATGTCCGGCCGCATCCTCTGCCCCGGCCGCGGCAACGGGCGCGGCCACCGGCTTCCCGGCGCCCGACTGTCGGCAGCTGGTGCTGGTGGTGGCCCCGGATTTCGGGTCCAGCCGGGGGACGTTGCGCCGGTTTTCCCGCCAGGGCGCGACGGACGGCTGGCGCGAGGACGGCACTGCCACGGCCTGCCTGCTCGGCCGGCGCGGTCTGGGCGTCGGCCGGGGGCTGACGCCCGCCCATGGCCGGGCCGCGGAAGCAGGAAGGCGACCACCGGACGCCGGCCGGACTTTTTCCCCTGCCCGAGGCCTTCGGCTACGCTTCGACGGAGGCGGCCGCCCGGGCGGGCGTGCGGATGCCCTACCGGATGGTGACCGACCGTTCGGCCTGCCTGACCGATCCGGCCTCGCCGCTTTTCGGCCGGGTGGTCGGTCCCGAGGAGCGGACCGACGGCGGCGCCGGGCGGCAGGAGCGCATGAAACGGGACGACGACGCCAACATCTGGGGGCTGGTCATCGGTCACAATCGGGAGGACCCCGATCCCAAGGCCGGGTCCTGCGTGTTCCTCAACATGCGTCCGGCCGGGGCGACGCCGACCGGCGGCAGCATCGGTCTGCCCGAGGCGGCGATCCTTTCCTTGGAACGGTGGTTGGACCCGGCGGCCAAGCCGCTGGTGGCGGTCCTGCCGGAGGCGCGCTACCGGCAGGTGCGTGAGGGCTGGGGATTGCCCTGAATCAGCTGCGGGCGAGGCCCTGAATGCGGGCGATGACGGCGGAGGTGGACAGCCCCGGCACCAGCGGCAGGCTCAGCACCCGGCCGCCGTGGGCGGTGACCAGCTCGTTGCCGACGATGCGCTCCACCGGCCAGTCGCCGCCCTTGACCAGGACGTCGGGCAGCAGGGCGGCAATGAGCGCCAGCGGGGTGTCCTCGGCAAAGGGCGTCACGTAATCCACGCAGGTAAGGCCGGCCAGGACGTAGGCCCGCTGGTCCAGGGGCGTGACCGGCCGGGTCGGCCCCTTGAGCTGGCGGACCGAGGCGTCGCTATTGAGGCCGACCACCAGCAGGTCGCCCAGGGCCCGGGCTCGGGACAGCAAATCCACATGACCGGCGTGCAGCAGGTCGAAGCACCCGTTGGTGAAGACCACGGTCCGGCCGGCCCGGGCGGAGGGCAGGGCCTCGAGCAGACGGGCTCGGTCGTATATTTTCGGATGGTCGAACATGGCGTCTCCGGAAGCGACTGGGGCACTTCGGCTGCTGTGTACGTTGGGCGGCAGGCCTTGGCAACCGGGAGCCCGACCGGCGCGCGCCGTCTTGACAGGGTCCGGGAAAACAGGAACCTTCCCGTTTGGTCGCCGTACCGCGGTCAAACCGACGGTCGGCGGCATTCGTTGGCGGAAAGGGCCGATGGGGTTTCGTGGACACTCTCTTCGTCCGGGGGACAGGATGCAGTCGGGCTCGTGCTTGCGTCTTCACAATCGGCTTTCGGAACTCGACCGTCTCGCCCAGGCCGTGGAGGCCTTCGGCGAGGATCAGGCGTTGTCGCCGAAGCTGGTCTATCAAATCGGACTCGTCCTCGACGAATTGTTCACCAATATCGTTTCCTACGGCTACGCGGAAGAGGGCGATCACGACATCACGCTGCATATGGTCCGGGAAACGGGGGCACTTGCGCTTTGTGCTGCTCGACGACGCCGCGCCGTTCGACCCGTTGTCGGCCAAGTCCCCGGACTTGGTGTCGCCGGTGGATGCCCGGCAAATCGGGGGCCTGGGCATTCATTTCGTGCGCAGCATCATGGACCGCGTGGCCTATGAGCGGGTGGGGAACGACAATACGCTGATTTTGGAAAAGGATATCGATTAACCGCAAGGGGGGAGCATGCAACTTGTGGAAAAGGAGCAGGACGGGGTGACCGTTCTGGAATTGGGCGGCCGTTTGGACAGCAACACGTCCAAGGTATTGGAAGATAAGATCATGGAGATCTTGGGGCAGGACAAGAAAAAGCTCCTGATCGACTTCAAGGACGTGGATTACATCAATTCCACCGGCCTGCGCGTGTTGCTTCTGGCCTTGCAGCAGCTCAAGAAGAATCAGGGGCAGCTGGTGCTGAGCACGATCAAGGACTACATGAAGGAAGTTTTCGAAATTTCCGGCTATACGGAAATTTTTCCCATCTATGCCACCCAGGAGGAGGCGCTGGGGCATTTTGCCTGAGCGCTTGCCGCACGCCCGGTCGTCGGGGACCTGTCCTGCGGGCTGTGGCGCGGGAACGTCAGGGCCGACGCCTGCCTCCGCCTTGGATGTCGGTCCCGGGCCGACGGCACCGCCGGGCCATGGCTCCACGGGGCGTGCCGGGATGGCTCCGACGGCCGAAGGGCGTGAGGGAGTCGGTCGTGCTGTTCGCGGAAGGCCATTCCCGGGTGGCGGCATCCGCCTGGGGAACATCGGGCGGCCGTCGTCCCTGGGGCAGCGCCCGGGTGACCGCCGGCGCCTGGCGCAAACGCCGAACGCGTCCTATTCGGCGTGACCGGAGTCTTCGGGAAGCAATCCCAAAATTATCAGTTTATTGAGCAGTTCCGAACGGTTGGGCGGTTTGATGAGATAGGCTGAAACCTGACCGTCGAACAGAGCCGTCATGGTGTTGGCCTCGTCGTCCATCGAGGTGATCATGATGGCCCGGGCTTGACGCGCGGGGGAAATCCCCGCCGCTTCTTCGGCGGCGCGGATGCGGGTGAGGGTTTCGTGGCCGTCCATGCGGGGCATGATGATGTCCAGGAACACCGCGTCGAAGAGCCGGCCCGTCGTCAGGGATTGCCGGATGGTCTCCACGGCCTCCTGGCCCGAGGCGCACTCGACGCACTCGGCCAGGCCGGCAAGCTGCGCGGCCAGGATATAGCGGCTGGCCCGGTCGTCATCCACAATCAGCACCCGCATGACGCCTCCTGGTAATCTCTTGGCAAAACTACCGCCGGTAGGTCGCTTTTTCAAGCGAAAAGCCTGGTCGGCAGCGTGGTTCCCCGTCGGGAACCAAGCCACTTTGACGTGCCTTCTTGTCACGGCGCGGTGGTGGGGTAGGCTGGGAAACACGCGCCGGCCGGGCTCTATCCCGGGCAGGCGACAGGAGGAATGTCATGGAACTGATCAGCGTGGACGACGGTCGCTGCAGCCGCGATGGCCTGTGCCTGACGGTATGTCCCTGCCGGGTGCTGGAGCCGGATGCGGACGGGCGTCCGGTCGCGGTTGCCCCTGAACTGTGCATTGATTGCGGTCATTGTCTGGCCGTGTGCCCGCATGGCGCCCTGACGCATGCCCGGCTTTCGGCCGCGGGCGTTGCCGCCAATGTCCGGGCCTTCCCGGAACCGGCGGTGGTGGACGGTTTGTTGCGCGGCCGGCGCTCGATCCGGGCCTATGCCGACCGGCCCGTGTCCCGGGAAGTCATCGACGAGGTGCTCGATGTGGCCCGGTATGCGCCGACGGCCTCCAATGCCCAGGAAATTCGCTGGATCGCCACGGTCGATCCGGACATGATCCGGAAGCTGGCCGGCTTGACCGCGGGCTGGTTCGCGGCTCGGGAGGTGCCTCCCGCCTGGCGGCGGCATCTGCGCTTGTGGGAGCAGGGGGAGGACCCCTTTTTGCGGGGCGCTCCGGCCCTGGTGCTGGCCCATACGGCGACGGACGTCCGCTTCGGCCCGGCCGATTGCGGCATTGCCCTGACGTTTTTCGAGTTGGCCGCCGTGGCCCGAGGCCTCGGCGCCTGTTGGACCGGCCTGCTGGTGCTGGCGACGGCCGGCTCCCCGGCCTTGCGCGCGGCCATGGGACTGCCCGAAGGGCACACCCTGTGGGGCGGGCTGATGCTCGGCTATCCGAAAATGCGCTACGCCGGCGTGCCGCCGCGCCGTCCGGCGGCGGTGGCCTGGTTGTAGGGAGCGGTCTTCGCGGCGAGGCTGGCCCGCATCCCGCCGCATGCTCCCCCTCGCTCGGGGACGGAAACGGTGAACGTGTCCCCGGGGCGAGGGGGGGGGCAGCACGCCCCCGGCGGGTCCAGGGGCGCGTCCTGGGCGTTTTACATCAGTCGAGGGTGATTTCCTGCAGGCTCTTGCGCTTCCGCGGGTAAACCTGCGGCTCGTTGGGATGGCCCACGGCCAGGATGCTGACCAGGCGCACGCCGGCCGGCAGGGCGAACCGGGCCTTGATGGCTGCCTCGTCGAACATGCCGATCCAGCAGGTGCCGAGGCCCATTTCCGTGGCCCGCAGCATCAAAAAGCCCACCGAGATGCCCACGTTCATGGCGCAGGCGCCGTATTTGGCCTGTTCGGCCGCGGCGGCCTCGCGAGTGACGTAGGCGTCGATGCCGTCCATGGGTTCGCCTTCGATCAGCTTGTTTTTCCGAAAAGAGAAGGCGGCGGCCTGGGAATCCTTCACATAGTGCTCCAGGTCGGCGCCGCATAGGATGATGGCGGCCGCGTCGGCCAGCCACGTCTGTTTGCGGCTGGCCTCGCTGGTGCCGAACCAGGCGATGTCGTCCGGCTTGGCGATGACCTTGAAGCGCCACGGCTGGGAATTGAGGCCCGACGGGGCGTTGCGGGCGGCGTCGAGCAGTTCGGTGATTTCCGCTTGGGTCAGCGGCGTCTTGGTAAAGGCGCGCACGCTGTGGCGGGCGGCGATGGCGTCCTTGACGCCCATGGGTGCGTTTTGTGCCATTTTTTTGCCTCCGGTCTGGGTTGGCAGGGACGGCGACGCATTCGCCGTCTCTCTGCTCTTCCTACGCGATCCGGCGGGCACGGGCCATATCCGATTCTCCGGAGCATTTGCCTGATTCTGTCGATATCGGCGATTTTCGATGCGCGTGGAGCCTTTTTTCGATATTGTTCGGCTTGTTCGTTGGAACGAGGCCCACAATCGGAGGAACGGATGGCGATGATGGATGCGTCTCGGCGGCGGCTGGTCGCCGTGCTGGCCGAACAGGCGGTCACGGAGGGCTTTTCGCCCAGTCCGCTGCAGGGTGTCCGCTATGTCATGGCCGCCCATGACTATCCTATGGCCCCGGTGCTCTACGAACCGTGCATTCTCATGCTGGCCGCGGGCCGCAAGCGGGCGTGTCTCGGCGGGGTGGAGCACGCGCTCGTCCCCTGGCATTTTTGGGTGGTCCCGGTGCCGCTGCCGTTTTCCTGCCAGACCGTGGCCAGCCCGGAGGCGCCGCTTCTCGGCCTGGCCGTGGGCATCGATACGGGCTTTTTGGGCGAGTTGCTGCTGGATATGGACGAGGGCGGGCGGCTGCCCGGGACGGTAGCGGCCGGGCTTGAGGCCACGCCGCTCACCGACGAGCTGATCGACGCGGCCCTGCGGCTGCTCGTCTGCCTGCAACATCCCCTCGACACGCGGATTCTGGGGCCGGGGATCGTGCGGGAGATCGTGTACCGGACGCTGCAAGGCGGGCAGGGGGCGACACTGCGGGCCCTGGCCGCCCAAAACGGCCACTTGCGGCCCATTGCCCGGGCCTTGAAACGTATTCAAACCGGTTTCGACGGCGATTTGGACGTGGAGGGCCTGGCCAAGGAGGCCCACATGGGCGTTTCGACCTTTCACCACGCCTTTCGGGCCGTGACGGCCTCATCGCCGCTCCAGTACATCAAGACGGTGCGGCTCCACGCGGCCCGGCGGCTGCTGGCCGAGTCCGGGGCCACGGCCGGCGAGGCGGCCGTCCGGGTCGGCTATGCCAGCCCGTCGCAATTTTCCAGGGAATACAAGCGGTTTTTCGGTATCAGCCCGTCCGAGGAGGCGACCCGCCTCGGGCGCTAGGCACTTTCCGCCGTTTCGAGCGGCTCCCGGACGAAGACGGCCAGATATTCCTGGTTGCCCTTGGGGCCCTTGATCTTGGACGGCACCACGCCCATGGGCGTGAGCCCCAGGTCTTCCCGGCCGAAGGTGATGATCTTGTCCACGGCCTCCTGGCGGTGGGTCTCTTCCCGGACCACGCCGCCCCGTCCCACCTTGTCCGGCGAAAGTTCGAACTGGGGCTTGATGAGGGCCACCACCCGGCCGCCGGGTTTCAGGAATTTGAGGCAGGCCGGCAGGACCTGGGTGAGGGAGATGAACGAGACGTCGGCCACCACCAGGTCCACCGCCTCGGGCAGGAGATCGTCCGGTGCATGGCGCAGGTTGGTCTGCTCCATGGAGATGACGCGGGGATCGGCCCGCAGCTTTTCGTGGAGTTGGGCCGTGCCCACGTCCACGGCGTAGACCTTGGCCACGCCGTGCTGCAACAGGCAGTCGGTAAAGCCGCCGGTCGAGGCCCCGGCGTCGAGGGCCACCAGGCCGGCCAGTTCGAGGCCGAAGGTCTCCAGGGCCGTCTCCAGCTTGCCGCCGCCCCGGCTGACGTAACGCTCGCCGGCGTCCACCGAAAAGAGCGTTCCCTCCGGGAACAGCCGGCCCGGTTTGTCCACCGGGCGACTGCGGTCGCTCTCGACCACGCGCACCAGACCGGCCATGATGTAGCGCGTGGCCTGATCCTGGGTTTGGGCCAGCCCGGCCGCGAAGACGAGCTGATCGGCGCGAAATTTTGCTTTGGCCATACGGGTGGTGCCTCCGGCGGCCAGGGAGGGGCATCGCCCCCCCGGACCTATCCCACCGGGGGGATCATTTCCCCCGGCCCTTCGTCCGGGAACCAGGCGGGCTGGTTTGGGGGCGATGGGCCGGAGGCATCTTCGCAGTGTTGTGGTTACCGCTTTTTGAGGCCAAGCGCATCCACGATCGCGGCGGCGGCCTTGGCGGTATACTCCTCGGGCGAGAGGGCGGCCTTGTCGTCGTCGGTCAGGATCGAGCGGGGCCGGTTGATGTAGGCGGGATCGGGCGTGATGTCGTAGCGGACGGGAGGTTGCCCTGGAAATACATGTCCTGGAAGCCGACGAACTTCAGATGATGGGCCGTGGCGTCCAGGATGGAGATTTCCGAGGGCTCGACCAGGCCGAGCTTGCGGGCCCGGATGAGGCCGGCCAGGCATTCGCCGCCCTGGGTGCAGCTGATGTGGCCGTGGCGGTTGGCGGTGAGCATGCCTTCGATGATGGCCTGTTCGGTGACCTGGATGACCTGGAAGCTGCCCGGGCCGCCGATCTTTTCGTACTCCTCGACGAAGTGGGCCACCCGGGGAAAGGACACCGGATTGCCGATCATGGCCGCCTGGGCCACGCTGGGGCGCACCGTGACGGGGTGGAAGGTGCGTTTCTGCGGATCGGCCTCGTCGTAATAGCGGAAAACCGGATCGGCGTGGCAGGACTGGACGCCGAAGATGCGCGGCAGGGAGCGGATGATGCCGAGCTTCTTGAGCTTTAAAAAGCCGCCCATGATGGCCGTGATGTTGCCGGCGTTGCCGATGGGCACAAAAATGCACTTGCGGTAGGTGTCCCAGCCGAACCACTTGGGCCACCTCGAAGGCGTAGGACTCCTGGCCGAGGATGCGCCAGGCGTTTTTCGAATTGAGCAGGGCCACCCGGTAGTTGTCGGCGAGCGTCTCCACCACCTTCATGCAGTCGTCGAAGACGCCGGGCACCTCGATGACCGTGGCGCCGCTGCCGAGCGGCTGGGCCAGCTGCTGCGGTGTGACCTTGCCCTTGGGCAGGATGACCACGGACTTGATCGGACCGCCGACATAGGCGGCGTAGAGGGCGGCGGCGGCCGAGGTGTCGCCGGTGGAGGCGCACACGGTCAGGACCGAATCCCAGCCGTTGACCCGGACCAGATGCTTCAAATAGCTGAAGGCGCAGGCCATGCCCCGGTCCTTGAAGGAGGCGCTCGGGTTCTGGCCGTCGTTCTTGTAGTAGAAGGGCACGCCCACCAGCTCGGTCAGGGCCTCGTTGGCCGCGATGATCGGGGTGTGGCCCTCGCCCAGGTAGACGATGTCCTCTTCGTCCAGGACCGGGGCCATGAGCTCGTAGAAGCGCAGCACGCCGCGCAGGGCGTCGACCCGGGTGCCGGCCCGCTTGTCGAACAGGCCTTGCCAGTAGCTCGGGGGGGAATTCCAGCAGGCTGTCGAAGGTGGTGTCCTCCAGCAGGAAGACGCCGCCGCAGTGCGGGCAGGTGTAGTAGAGTTCGTGGATGTCGAACCGGGCATGGCAGCCCAGGCAGACGTATTCCATCTTGCCCCGGTACTTGGGAAAATCGCTTACCGTAATCATGCCGTTTCCTTTGTTACACCGGCCAGATCGCCCTGGCGGCCGTCACCCACATGACCATGCCGCAGGCCATCTTGGCCGCCAGCCCGAACACTTTGCCGAAAAGAGCCCCCGTGGCCGCCCGGTGGGCGGCAGCGCCATCCCGGCCGTGCAACCGCTCGAACACATAGCAGCCCAGGTACGCGCCGGCAACGGCTCCTAAAAAGGCCCCGAACCCCAGGAAAAACGGTACGCCGAACACCGCGCCGGCCAGGGCGCCGATAAAGCCGCCGACATTGCCCTGCAAGGTGGCGCCGTACTTTTTGGCGCCGGCCAGCTGGACCAAAAGTTCCACGAGTTCGCCGGCCAGGGCCAGACCGACCAGCAGGCCGTAGACGGCCAGGCCGAAATGTCCTCCCGGCTGGAAAAAATCCCACAGAGCCACCAGCCCGAGCAGCATCCAGTTGCCCGGCAGCCCGAAAACGGACAGGACCAGGCAGCCCAAAAGCAGGGCCAGGAATCCGCCGGCCAGGACAAAACTCACGCGGATTCCCCGCGGCGGTCGATCACCCGCTTGGCCTTGCCTTCGGATTTGGGCAGGGAATTGCCCTCCACCAGCTCCACCTTGGGGGTGATCAGAATTTCGTCGCGCAGCCGGCTGGCGATGCGCTTTTGCAGGGTGGACAGAGTGCGCATGTCCTCCACGAAGTATTCGTCGCGGATTTCCACCTTGACCCGCATGCTGTCGAGGAAACCCTCGTGCTCCAGGATGATGAGGTAGTTCTGGCCCACTTCGGGCATGGACATGAGCACGTGCTCGATCTGCATGGGGAAGATGTTGACGCCCTTGACGATCATCATGTCGTCGGCCCGGCCGTGCAGCCGGTCGATGCGGTGGTGCTTGCGGCCGCACGGGCACTCGCCGGGCAGGAACCGGGTGAGGTCGCGGGTGCGGTAGCGGATAAGCGGCATGCCTTCCCGGCCCAGGGTGGTCATGACCAGCTCGCCGAGCTGGCCGTCGGGCATGGGCTCGCCGGTCTCCGGATCGACGATTTCGGCCAGGTAGGCGTCCTCCCAGACGTGCATGCCATGCTGTTCCGGGCATTCGAAGGCCACGCCCGGTCCGTTCATCTCGGACAGGCCGTAGGAGTTGTAGACCTTCATGTCGAAGGTCTCCTCCAGGCGGTGCCGGGTCTCTTCGGTGTAGGGTTCGGCCCCGACCAGGGCGATGCGCACGGGCAGCGAACGCGGGTCGATGCCCATGTCCGTCAGGACGTTGGCGACGTGCATGGCGTAGGAGGGAATGATGTGGATGCCCGTCACCTTGAAATCGAGCAGCAGCTTGATCTGGCGCTGGGTGTTGCCGGCGCCGGCCGGAATGGTCAGGCAGCCGAGCTTTTCGGCGCCGCAGTGGATGCCGAGGCCGCCGGTGAAGAGACCGTAGCCCGACATGTTCTGGAAGACGTCGGTCGGGCGCAGCCCCACCATGTACATGCAGCGGGCCATGAGCGACGACCACCACTCCAGGTCGTTTTTCGTATGATAGATGACGGTCGGCGTGCCGGTGGTGCCGGAAGAAACGTGCATGCGCACCATGGCCGACTGGGGCATGGCCAACAGCTTGTCGGGATAGCAGGCGCGCAAATCTTGTTTGGTCGTAAAGGGCAGGCGCCGCACGTCGTCCATGGTCGTGATGGTATCCGGCGTGATGCCGTGCTCGGCATAGAGGGCACCGTAAAAGGGCGACTTGATCGCCTGGGCGATGGTCGTACGCAGACGTGTCAGTTGCAGGCGTTCGATTTCAGACCGGGACAGTTTTTCCGCTGCATCGTAATACACGGTCGCTCCTTTGGCGGATATGTCGCTCGCTGATCGAGGGGGCTATACCCCCTGGTCGAGGGGGTCTTCAAGTCTTGGCGGGGAGAGAATTTGCGTTGGCCGGGAGGGGCGCTGTCCGCCGAGTCCGCCGCGTGCCCGAGCCTGCCGGCGCGTCTAGCCGCCGGTGTATTCCGAGGGCGGCGGAATTTCGGACAGGTTTTCGAACGCCGTCGATTCCTTGAGGAAGGTCAGTTTGACCATGCCGGTGGGGCCGTTGCGCTGCTTGCCGATGATGACCTCGGCGATGTTGTCCTCGGGGGTCAGTTCTTCTTTCTTTTTGTAGGCGGCGGCCCGGTAGAGGAAGACGATGACGTCGGCGTCCTGTTCGATGGCGCCGGATTCGCGCAGATCCGACATCATGGGGCGCTTGTCGGCCCGTTCCTCGACCTTGCGGTTGAGCTGCGACAGCGCCACCACCGGCACGTGCAGTTCCTTGGCCAACGCCTTCAAGCTGCGCGAAATATCGGAAATTTCCTGTTCCCGGGAATCGATGTGGCGCGAGGCCCGCATGAGCTGGAGGTAGTCGACCACGATCAGGCCCAGGCCGTGCTCGGCCTTGAGGCGGCGGCAGCGGGCCCGCATCTCCATGGTGGTGATGGCGGCCGTGTCGTCAACGAAAATGGGCGAACCGGTCAGGTGGTTGGCGGCATCGTAGAGGCGCGACCAGTCCTCGTCGTCGAGGCGGCCCCGGCGTAGATGCGACAGGTCCACCTTGCCCCAGCAGCACAGCATCCGCTGCATGATCTGCTCCATGGACATTTCCAGGGAGAAGATGGCCGTGGGCACGCCGTGCATGGCGGCGGCGCGCATGGCCACGTTCATGGCGAAGGCGGTCTTGCCCATGGACGGGCGGCCGGCCACGATGATGAGATCGGACGGTTGCAGGCCGGCCGTGTACTCGTCGAACTGGTAGTAGCCGGTGGGCACGCCGGTGACGAGCTCCTTGTTCTCCAGCCGCTTTTCGATCTGCTCGAAGACCTTGGTGATCAGTTCCTTGGCCGAATGGACGCCCTTGGTGGTGCGGGAATCGGCGATGGAGAAGATGGCTTGCTCGGATTCGTCCAGGAGCTGTTCGGTTTCCTGGCCGCCTTCGTAGCAGCGGGAAATGATGTCCACGGCCGTGGTGATGAGCTTCCGCTGGACGGATTTTTCCCGGACGATGGTGGCGTGGTGCAGGGCATTGGCGGCGGAGACCGTGGACCCGGCCAGCTCGGCCAGGTAGGCCGGACCGCCCACTTCGTCCAGGCGGGAACCGGTGCGCAGCTCCTCGGCCAGGGAAACCAGGTCGATGGGGGCGTTTTTCCGCGACAGCTCCAGCATGGCCTGGAAGATGATGCGGTGGGCCGGAGAATAGAAATCATCCTCACCGATCAGATCGATGAGGTTGAAGAGAATGGAATTCTTGAGGAGTATCCCCCCCAGAACCCCTTGTTCGGCTTCGTGGTTCTGGGGGGAATCTTTTTTAAGACATCAGCAGAGACCCGCTCCAGGTCCTGCCCGGTGAGCGGTCCACCGCTTCCGGACGACCCGGACGCCCTACTGCGCGGTTTCTTCCTCGGACTGTCCATCGGCTGAAGCCTGTTCCTCGACCGGAGTCGTATTCTCGGCCGGGGCCGCTTCTTCGGCCGGCGCCATGTCCTCGAAACCGCCCTGGCGCATGACGGTCACCTGGACCGTGGCGCGCAGGTCGGGCAGCAGCTTGATCTCGACCTCGTAGTGGCCCAGGGCCTTGATGGGCTCGGGCAGGACGATCTTCTTGCGGTCGATCGTCACGCCGGCCTCGGCCAGCTTGTCGGCGATGATGGCCGTGGTGACCGAGCCGTAGAGCTTGTCGCCTTCGCCCACCCGCATCTCGATGACCACGGGGGCGGCGGCGATCTGTTCGGACAGGGTCTGGGCGGAAGCCACCTGGGCGTCGCGCTTGGCCTGAAGCTTTTTGCGCTCGTTTTCGAAACGGCGCAGGTTGGCGGGCGAGGCCAGCATGGCCAGCCCCTGGGGAATCAGATAGTTACGGCCGTAGCCCGGCTTGACTGCAACGGTCTCACCCAGGCGGCCAAGGTTTTCCACGTCGGCGCGCAAAATAAGTTGCATGGCGTCCCTTCCTTACATTTTCTTCAGGAGTTCGGCGCTATGGGTGGCCGTGTAGTACAGGAGCGCCATCTGACGGGCGCGCTTGATCTCCTGGGTCAGCCGGCGCTGACATTTGGCGCAGGTGCCGGTGATGCGCCGGGCGATGATCTTGCCCCGATCGGTCACGAAATCCCCGAGGATATCCGGGCGCTTGTAGTCGATCGGCAGATTCTTGTTGGCGCAGAATCGGCAAAACTTCTTTTTGGGTGTGAATTTTTTCTTGAACGCCATGGCTAGGCCTCCTCAGGCACGTACTTGTCGGCCAGCTTGACGGTCATAAACTTCATGATGCCGTCGGTAATGCGGACAATGCGTTCGAATTCGGCGATGGCCTTCGGCGGCGCGGCGAATTCGAACCGGGTGTAATGACCGCGGGTTTTTTTCTGGACGGGGTAGGCCAGATCGCGCATGCCCCAGTCGTCCACGGTCAGCACCGAAGCTTCCTGGCCTTCCAGGAGCCCCTTCAGATTGTCCAGGATTTCCTGCCGGCTGTCGGTGGACAACTCGGGCGAGAACAGGAGCAGGGCTTCATATTTTCGCATGGTTCCTCCTTGTGGTCCATGGCCCTTCCTTCCGGGAATCCCTTCGGGAAGAGCAAGGTGAACGAGAGCCGTTACGCATCAAATTTCCTTCTGTCAAGGACGGGGTGGACGCCTTGCCAGCGGACGACCGGACATAGTAGGGAAAAAACCGCGCGCTTTCCGCGCCATCATCCTACCCTCCGCGCCGAGGATCGCATGCGCATCAGAACCAAACTGCTTATCATCCTGTTAGGTCTCGTCATCCCGCCGCTTTTGGCCACGAGCTACCTGGCCCTGCGCGAGGCCCGCAACCTGGGGCATGACCTGGCCGACCGGGAGGCGTTTTCCTTCAAGCGTTCGGCCGAACGCGAGCTGGCCCTCATGGTGGACTTGATCGGCGAGGATATCGACGACAACCGCCGGGCCCAGGAACTTTCCGTGTCCCTGCTGTCCGAGGCGGCCGGCCGGGCCCTGGCCGGTTCGGTCCCCGCCGCGGCGCCGGTGTATTTCGACGATGCCTTTGCCGGTGGCCTGCCGGCGGGCCTGACGCGGCTCTCCGGCCCGGACGCGCCGTTGCCGGACGTCACGGCCGACGCCGTGGCCATCCATGTGCCCACAGGCATTTCCCGGGCCTCCGTCATGGATGATGCCCGGCGTCTGGATACCCTGCTGCCCACCCTGGAACTCTTGCACACGAATCTGGCCGAAAACATGCTCTGGGCCTACGTTGCCCTGCCGAGCGGCCTTCTGGCGACCTTCCCCGCCCATGGCCCCATGCCGTCCGGCTACGACGCCCGGGCCCGGGAATGGTACAAGGCGGCCCTGAAAAATCGCGGCCCCATCTGGCGCATTTTGGTCGATGCGGCGACCAAGCGTTTGACCGCCACGGTTTCCGTACCCATCCGCGACGCCAAGGGACATATCATCGGCATCGCCGGACTCGATGCCCCGTTTGAATCCATGCTGCCGGAGAGCGACCTTTCCAAACGCTGGGGCAACGGGGTGCGCGCCCTGGTGGTGGTCTCCGAGGATACGGCCGAGGGCAGAAAAATCATGGTGCTGGGCGACCGGGAATTCCTGTCCCAGGCCAACGGTTGGAATACGCCCGTCATGGCTTCGTCGCTCAAATCCGACGATACCGCAAGCGTGGCCAGGCTGGAGAGCGCCATGGATGCCCGCCAGTCCGTCCTCATCGCCATGCCCCTCGACGGCGTCCCCTCGTTTGCCGCCTACCGGCCGTTTCTGTCCACGGAGGGGGCCGGCCTGCTGGTGGTGGTGCCGCGCAGCGCCGTCCTGGCCCAGGCGGATTCGGCCGAAAGTTCCATCCTGGCCCGGACCAAGAGCATGATTATCGTCGTGGCGGCCTTTACGCTGTTGGCCAGCATCGCGGCGGTCATCCTGGCCGCGTTCGGCGCCCGGGCCGTCACCCGGCCGGTGATGTCCATTTGCCGGGCGGTGGAGCAGCTCGCCCAGGGCGATCTTTCGGCCCGGGCGCCGGTGGCCGGCCGGGACGAGCTGGCCGATCTGGCCCAGGCCTTTAACGACATGGCCCCGGAGCTGTCCGAGCGCCTGCGCCTCAAACAGGACATGCTCTTGGCCATGGAGGTGCAGCAGAATCTGCTGCCCAAGGCCCCGCCCAAGCTGCCCGGCCTGGACATCGCCGGCGCCACGTTCTTTTGCGATGAAACCGGCGGCGACTATTACGACTATCTGCAGTTCTCCCCGCAGGAAGACAAGTGCGACGTGGTGCTCGGCGACGTGACCGGGCATGGCATCTCGGCGGCGCTGTTCATGGCCACGGGCCGGGCGCTGTTGCGCGGCGGCGCCGATCCCGTCGCCGGGCCGGCTCAGTTGCTCGACCTGGTCAACGGGCTCTTGTGCCAGGATACCGGCGACAGCGGCCGGTTCATCACCCTCTTTTTCCTCCGGTTGGAAAAAAGCGGCCTCGGCGCCTCCGGTCGCCTGGTCTGGACCCGGGCCGGCCATGATCCGGCCTTGCTCTACGACCCGGAGACGGATGGGTTCGACGAGCTCATGGGGCCGGGTATTCCCCTCGGCGTGGTGCCGGATTTCGCCTATGCCGAGCAGTCCCGGCCGGGACTGGCCCCGGGGCAGTTTTTGGTCATGGGCACCGACGGCATCTGGGAGGCCAGGAATCCGGCAGGCGAGATGTACGGCAAGGACCGTTTCCGGGAGGTCCTGCGCCGGCATCGGGAGACCTCGGCCGACGAGATCATCGCTGCCGTCTATGAGGATGTGACGCGCTTTCAGGCCGGGCATGTCCGGGAGGACGACATCACCCTCGTGATCGTCCGGGCCCTGCCGGCGGCCTGACCGGCGCTGCGGGGGGGGGCGATGCGCATTCGGCCGGAAACCCCGGAAGAATTTCCGCTGCTGTACGACTTCGTCCAGCGGGCCTTTGCCACGGCCCGGGTCTGCGACGGCGACGAACAGGACTATGCGGCGCGGCTGCGCGCCGGCGATGCGTATATCCCGGCATTGGCCCTGGTGGCCGAGGAAGGGGGCCGCATCATCGGCCATGTCCTGTTCACGCGGCTGGCCGTGCGGTGGGCCGACGGCAGGGAACAGCCGGCCTTGCTCCTGGGGCCGCTGTCGGTGGCCCTGGAACACCGTTCGCGCGGCGTGGGCGCGGGCCTAGGTGCAGGAGGGCTGCCGCCGGGCGGCGGCCCTCGGCCACAACGCCGTCTTTCTCGTCGGCGATCCCGCCTATTACGGACGCTTCGGCTTTCGACCCGCCGCCGACTTCGGCATCGCCAACACGAACGAATCTCCCCGACCCCGACGTCCTGGCCCGCGAACTGACGCCGGGCGCGCTGGCCGGTCTGGCCGGCGGCACCATCACCCTCGAGGGCTTTTAGGGGCGTTTGGGATTTTCCGGTTCCCCCGACAGTTCCCCGGCGGCCCGCAAGTGCTCCAAAATGAGCAGAAAAAAGCCGGGACCGTCCTGCCGTCGATAATACCAGCCCATGTGGTTGCCGCAGGTGGCGCAGGAAACCATGTGCCATTCGCCGCCGGAAGCTTCGCGGTCCCAGAGCAGATGGCGCAGGGGGCTATGCACGATGCAGCCCGGGGCCAGGGAAAAACAGCCATGCTCCTGGTCCAGGCCGAACGAGCGGGGAAGCAAATGGCGATGGGACCCGTCCACGGCCACGCGCAGACTGGCGCTGGTGATCTCCGCCCCGCACTGGGCGCACAGGAAATTGTCCCCCTCGGTCAAGAGCCTGGGCCTAGCCGACGGGGCTTCGTCCTCCCAGGACAGGACGATGGGCGGCGAGGTGGGGAATATGGTGATGCGCTTGTTCATGGGAGCCCCCGATTTGCTCCGAAGCACGTCTTTCTCTCATGGTAGTCATGCCCGCCGGAAAAGCAATCGCCGTCGCTACGGCCGGGGGCGGGGATTTACAGCCTCCCCGATTCCATGTAGTATCAGAGGCAGACGGCGATCCGAGGCGGTCAGTCCGGCCAGACCTGATCCCGCGGCCTGGGCGGCCATGTGCTATGCGTCAATATCTCGGTCATCTCGCCACCAGTGATCCTCTGCACGCGTATTTGTGCCATACCATTTTGCCGCGTGTCGCGCCTGCGGCCGATCGCCGGGCCGACTGGCGGGTGTTTCGCGTTTCGGGAACCAGCGCCGTCTATCTCTATGAGGATAAGCGGAGCGGGGCGCGGCTGGTGGGCAAGTTTTACGCCAGGCCCCGGGGACTCAACGGCAGCGGCGCGCCCCAGTCGTCCGCCCATGAATTTCGGGCCCTGGAATACCTGCGCGGCCTCGGTTTCGATCAGGCCCCGGATTATGTGGTGCGCCCGCTGGGCTACCGGGAGGATCTGGGCGATCTCCTTCTGGTGGAGCATTTGGTCGGTGACCAGCTCGACGGCGTCATCGAGGCGGCCGCCCGGCAGGGGCAAAACGACCGTCTCTACCGCAAGCTCGCGGATCTGGCCCGGTTTTTCGCCCACCTCCACAACCGGACGGCCGGCGGTCCGAGCGTGGATTTCGGCCGCACCCTGGCCTACTTCGAGCGAGTAATCACCTATCTGTCGGGCAAGGGCGGCGTTTCGCGGCGGCGGATCGAACGGTTGCGCGGCTTGGCCCGCGCCCATGCCGAACGACCCGACCATGTGGCAGGACTGGCAGGTCATGGTGCATGGCGACGCCACGCCGTCCAACTTCTTGTTCGGCCGCGACCACGAGGTCATGGTCATCGACCTGGAGCGCATGCACCGGGACGACCGCGTCTACGATGTGGGCCGGCTGTGCGGTGAACTCAAGCACTGCTTTTTGCGGGCCACGGGCGATCCGGCCCGTTCGGAACCCTTTATCGGTCATTTCCTGTGGGAGTACGCGGGCTATTTCCCGGACCGGCAACGGGCCTTCGACGCCGTTACCGGCCGGCTGCCCTTCCATTTGGGATTGACGCTGTTGCGCATCGCCCGCAATTCCTGGATCGACGACGGCTACCGGGCCCGGCTTGTCCGGGAGGCCACCATCATCCTTGAAGGAGCGCTATGACCATCCGGGGCATCATTTTCGACGTCAATGGGACCCTGATCGACATCAACACCGATGAGGGCAACGAGCAGATCTATCGGGCCATCAGCCACTTTCTCAAATATCACGGCATTTACAGCAACCGCAACGACGTGCGCGAGGCCTATTTCCGCATCCTCAAGAATCAGCGGCGCACCGGCGGCGAGAAGTATCCGGAATTCGACGTGGTGGCCGTCTGGCGGGAGTACCTGGAAATCGAGTCGGCCAAGCGCGGCCTCACCATTCCCAAGGTCAAGATGGCCCAGCTGCCCCTGTTTCTGGCCGAAATGTACCGGGGCATCTCCCTAAACCGCCTGGAACTCTATCCCGGGGTGCGCGAGGTGCTGGAGGAACTGCGGCCGCGCTATCTGCTGGCCGCCTTGTCCGACGCCCAATCGGCCTGGGCCCGGCCCGAACTGCGGATGGTGGGGATCGAAGACTATTTCTACCCCATCGTGGTGTCCGGCGACCTGGGCTATCGCAAGCCCGATCCCCGTATCTTCGAGCTGGCCCTGCACCGGATGCATCTCGGTCCCGACGAGGTCGTCTTTGTCGGCAACGACATGTTCCGGGACATCTCCGGAGCCCGGCAGGTCGGGCTGCGCACCGTCTTTTTCGCCAGCGGCCAGGGGCAGCAACGCATGAACGGCGTGGAAGCCCACTACAACATCTACCGCTTCAGTGAAGTGCGCGACGCCCTGCGCTTTTTGAGCAGGAGTAGGGACCTCCGGCGGCCGGGGAGGGGCGTCGCCCCTCCCCGGTATCCTCCCCACCGGGGGGGCGTGATGCCGCCGCGGCGGGTCCGGGCCGCGCCCGGGTTATTCGCCCCAGTGGGCCAGGGTGGCGTTGTCGGGATAGGCCGCACGCAGGCGCTTGAGTTCCTCGTCCACCCGGCGGCGCTGGTCGAGCCGAGGTCAGTTCCTCCAGCAGCACGATATCCGGGGTCACGTCGCCCGGGGCCGCCTTCTGGCGCATCTGGGCCACGGCCTGTTCCACGTCGGCCAGCTTGGCCTTGTCGTCGTCGGAGAGCGGCTTGTCCTCGGGCAGGGTCACGTCGCGGGTCATGGTCTGAGCGGTGGCCTGCTCCCCGCCCTGGGAGAGCACCGAGGAGGAGGCGCCCGACGGCCGGGCCTTGATGGGCAGCTTTTCCGTCACCGGCACGCTCGGGCCGTCCGGGCTCTGACCGCCGTCGGCGGTGATGAGCACCGTGGCCGGTCCCGACCAGGTTTCGCGCACGCCCTTTTGCAGGAAGGCGAGCTGCACTTCGCTGTGCAGGGCCAGTTCCAGCCGTTCTCCTTCCCGCAGCCGGGTAAAGAGTTCCAAGGGCTTTTTGGGGCCATCCGCGGGCGAGAGGACGACCTCGCCCTTGACGGAGGCCACCAGACAGACCAGTCGCGGCGCTTCGGCGAAGGCCGGGCTGCCGGGCAGGGATGCGACGAGCAGCAGGGCTATGACGAGCCGAGTGAGGGGACTTCATGACGTTCCTCCGATGTGCTGGCCATGCCCAGGATTTCCAGGCCGGCACGGGTTCGCTTTTTCCTTTCACTATGGGCCTGTTCGCGGCGCCCCGTCAAGACAGTCCCTGACCGGCCATGTCCCACCGTGGTCTGGCTGGCCACGATCGGGCAACCCCATTTCCTTGGTGAAGCCTTCCAGGCGCGAGGCGGTGTTGACCGTAGTCGCCGATGACGGTGAATCGAGCCGTTGCTTTGAGCCGATGTTGCCGACGACGGCCGGGCCGGAAGTGGAGGCCGACGCCGATGCGGAACTGCCAAGTTCGCCGAGCTTGCGGGAAAGCGTCCGGGTCATCCAGCCCTGGAATTCCTCGGCCGCCTGGAGCCATGCCGAGCGCCGTGGCCACGGCTTGGCGGGCAGTGGTCGGGGACTTGGCCAGGGGCGCGCCGAAGACGGCCAGACCGCAGTCGCCGATGAATTTGTCGATCATGCCGCCGTGGGCCAGGATGATCTCACAGACCTTGGAAAAGTAGGCGTTGAGCAGTTCGACCACGTCCTGCGGCGAGAGTTTTCTCGCTTAAGCTCGTAAAATTGCGGATATCCGAAAAAAGGATGGTGACCACGGCCAGCGAACCGCCCGGCGCCGGGGCCGCGCCGCTGGCCAGGATGCCTTCGATGGCCGCCTCGGAAACGTATTTCCCGAAGGCATGGCGGATGGAGGATTTTTCGCGTTCGCCACGGGTCAGCCGCATGGCGTTGGCGCCGGCCCACAGCAGGATCAGCCCGAGTGCCAGGCCGGCCTGGGGCAGAATCCAGCCCCGGAGAAAAAGGGCGTAGCCCAGGCCGAAGACGGCCAGGCCCAGCAGCAGGACGGCCAGGGCCGACCGGCCGGGACCGAAGCGGGCGCAGCACAGGGCGCTTAAGGCCAAAAATGGGCACCAGGCCAGGCCGGTGCCGAGGCGGCCGATTGGATCGAGCCGCCGGCCCGTGAGCAGGGCTTCCACGATGTTGGCGTGGATTTCCGGGCCGGGCATGAATTCCCGGGGCCGGCCGAAGATCGGCAGGGAGTAGGGGCGAGGCCAGCCGGTCGTGGGCGCCGTGGATGTCGATGCCGAGGATGACCACCTTGCCGGCCAGGGCCTTGACCTGGGGATCGCTTAAGGCGTCGTCGGCCAGGAGCTTGGCCAGGCTGATGTACCGGGAAGGTCCCGGGAGGGCCGGCAAAGGGAATCGAGCGCGGGACCAGGGCCGACGGCGTTTCGAGGGCCACGGCGAAGGGGGCCTTGGGGGCGAACCGGGCCGCCAGGGCGGTCGCGAAGGACAGGCGCGGGTTGCCCTTGGAAAACAGCGCCGGCGCGAACTGACGCACCACGCCGTCCCGGTCGAGGGGCACGTTGGTGAGGCCCAGATCGGCCTCGTGGCCGGGCAGGGCCAGCAGATAGTCCGCGGCCGGCAGGCTGAAGGAGGGCTCGCCGGTTTCGGTCTGGACGCTGGCGGCCAGGATGGTTTTGCCCTTGGCCAGCTCCAGCATGAAGGCGCGGTCGAAATCCCGGCTGGAGGTGGCGCCGATGGTGTCCATCCAGGTGACGGGGCTCAGGGCCGGCTGGATATCCATGCCGATGACGGTCGCCCCGGCCTGGCGCAGCCGGGCCAAGGCCTTGGCGTAGAGCGGCCCCCAGAAGACCAGCGGCCGTTCCGGTTCGGTGGCCAGGGCCTCGTCGTCGAGGAGCACCACCGCCACCCGGGACGGTTCGTAGCGCTTGCCGGCCAGGACGTGCCACAGGTCCGAGGACCAGGCGTCCACCCGCCGGGCCGGTTCCAGGCTGGTGACGCCGAGCCCGATGGCCAGGGCGGCCAGGGTGAGCAATCCGTAAAAGAGACGTTTGAAGTGCATGGCGTATCCCGTATCCGGGCCAGGCGCCGGCCCGGCGGGCGGATGAGGTATTGCGGGCCGAACGCCCGTGGCCAGCTTCTACGCCGAAAGTGTCCCCTTGCCGAGAGGGTGGAGGGGCAGATGACAGGCGGCGCGAAACGATTTATGCCATCGAGCGAGAGTTTGCGCCGGGGAACCGGCGTTTGGGAGGACGTATGCGCAATGGCATGTATGCGGTGACGGCCCTGTTGGTGCTGTCGCTGGTCCGGCCGGCCATGGCCGGAGACGAGGTGGAAAAGGTCCGCTCCGTTTTGCAGGAGCATCCGGAAATTCTGGTGGATGTCCTGCGCCAGCAGGGGCCGGCACTGCTCGAAATCGTGGAGGGCGCGGCCAGGTCCCGGCAGGAGGCGCGGGAACGCGCCCGTTTCGCGGCCGAATTGGCCAAGCCCCTTTCGCCCGATCTCTCCGGTGGGCGGATCAGCCTGGGCCCGGAGAAGGCCCCGGTCACCATCGTGGAATATTCCGATTTCCTGTGCCACTACTGCGGCATGGCTTCCGGCACGATCAAGGCCTTGCTGCAGCGGCATCCCAAGGACATTCGTCTGTTCTACAAGCATTTCGCCACCGGCAAGAACGACGTCCGGGCGGCCCTCTATTTCGAGGCCATCGCCCTGCAGGACCCGGCCAAGGCCTGGAAGTTCATGGATGCGGTCTTCGCCAACCAGAAGGACGTGGCCGAAAAGGGCGACGAAGCTCTGGATGGTCTGGCCAAGGGGCTTGGCGTGAACATGAAGCGCCTGGCCCAGGACGTGAAGCGGAAGGATCTGGCCGAACGCATCAAAAACGACGTCAAGGAAGCCCGGAATTTCGGTTTCGAGGGGACGCCCGTCTTCCTCGTCAACGGCGCTCCGGTGCGCGGTGCCGTGCCGCTGGAAATCTTCGAGGATTACGTGAAGCTGGCCGCCCACCCCGGCCAGACGCCCGCGACGGCCAACGGCAAAAAGCCGTAAGCACGTCGGGCGGTCGCCGTCCCCCCCGAGCCGTCGTCCGCGAAGACGGCTCGGGGGACGGGGGAAGCGCCTTCGGTGCTGCGGGGGGTATTCATGCCCAGTGTCAGACAGATACTCGCCCAGACGGTCATCACCACCATTCCGGTCGGGCTGTTGATCGTTTCGCCGGTGGGGGACATCATGGCGGCCAGTCCCTCGGCCGAGAACCTGCTCGGCCAGCCTCCGTCCTCCCTGGAGGGCCAGGCCTGGCAGGTGCTGCTTCGCCCCGAGCCCGTCAACGACGCTTTCAATCGCGCCCTGACCGAAGCCGTCACGGAGCGTCGGTCCTTTCGCCGCACCCTGGTGGAGTACGAACGTCCGGACGGCGAGGCGCGGCTCTTTTCCCTGACGGCCTCCAGTTCCCGTACCGGGGAGAAACTCGTGGGCGTGACGCTGCTGATCGACGACGTGACCGCCCTGTACCGGAGCCGGGGCCGCGAACTGGCCGTGTTGCGGGAAAAAAACCGCCTGCAATACGACATGATCGAAAGTCTCAACAATCTGGCTCTGTCGGTGGCCCATCAAATCCGCAATCCCGTGGCCGCCATCGGCGGGTTTTCCATGAAGCTCCTGCGCGACCACAAGGAGCGGCATCTGCCGACGGAATATCCCGACATCATCTTTCAGGAGGCCCGCCGCCTGGAGGACATCGTCGAGGCCGTGGTGCGCCTGGCTTCCCTGCCCCATCCGACCTTCGGCGAGGTGCCCATGCGGGCCCTGGTCGAGGAGGCCGTCATCCGGGCGGGCGACGCCGCGACGGCCAGGCACAGGCAGGTGGCGTGGGCGTTATCCCTGAACGATGTCTCCATCGTGGGCCGACCGCTCCCTTTTGGGACAGGCCGTGTACGAAATTTTGTGCAATGCCGTGGAAGCCGCCGACGACGAGACGGCGCGGGTGGCGGTGGACCTCTCTATCCGGGACGACGGTGTGGTGCTGGCCGTTACCGACAACGGCCCCGGCATCCGCGAGGACCTGCGTCCCTTCGTGTTTGATCCCTTCTTCACCACCAAGCCCCGGGGGGCGGGCATCGGTCTGGCCTTGGCCCGTAAGGCCGTTTTCGAGCACAACGGCGAAATCACTTTTCGTTGCGGCGACGCGGGCGGTACGACCGTGCTGCTTCGGCTCTTCGACACCCCGGAGGCGGGCCTGGCCAAGGACGGCTTCGACGCCCCGTCCGGCCTGGACGTGCGGGAACTCAAGGCCAAGGCGCGGCAATTGGGCATCGACATTTCGGGCTTCACCACCATCGACGCGGTCCGGGCCGTGCAGCAGGGCGAGGGCTTTGCCCCCTGTTTCGCCTGGGGCATCTACGATCGCTGCGGCCAGGAGCTGTGCGCCTTTCGTCGGGAATGCATCAAGACCATGCGCATCGACGAAGCCCGGCGCATCACCTACGGGGGCGGTTGATGGTCGGCCGGCGGACGGTTTGGGCGACATGCCTGGGGCTGGCCGTGCTTGGCTGCCTGGCCTGGCCGGCGGCGGGACAGGCCGGCCAGCTCATGTACGGCTATGAGGACGACCTCGGCATGCTGCATGTGGGGCCGACCAAGCGCAACGCCTATTACAAGCCGCTGTATCAGGGGACGGTGGATCACGACACCCTGGTGCGGCGGTTGCGGGACAATGGAGCCATCGGCGGGCCGCCGATGCGGACGGATCGCTTGGGCGCGCTGGAGCTCGGGGACATTCCCGAGCGGGGCGAGCGGATCTTGCAGGCGGCCCAGCCGTTTTTGCATGCGCCCTATCGCTTGGGCGGCGACACGCCGGCCGGGATCGACTGCTCGGGACTGACCCGGGCCGTCTTCGCCCGGTTCGGCTGCCGGCTGCCGCGGCAGAGCCGGCTTCAGGCCGCCTTGGGCCGGCCGGTGGAGGCCGACCGGCTGGCTCCCGGCGACCTGCTTTTTTTCACGACGAATCAGCTGGTTGGCATCAATCACGTGGCCATTTATCTTGGCGGCGGCCGGATGCTGCATGCCAGCGCCCGGAGCGGCTGCGTGGCCGTGGAACGGCTGCCGGGCACGCCCTACGCCCGCTGGTTCGTGACGGCCCGCCGGTTGACCGGGGAATCGGACAAGACGTCCGCCGGGCTGGCGGTTTCGCCGGCTGCCGCGGCCCGGAAGCGCTAGAACGGACGGCGGATGGCCCGTCCGGGCGCGCGACAAGGAGGTGGCTTTATGGAGGAGGTCGGATCGCCGCGGGTCGATCCCGAGGCCTGCACGGGGTGCGGCGCCTGCGTGTCCGTCTGCCCGGCACAGGTGCTGACGTTGTCCGACGGCAGGGCCGGCGTGACCGGGGCGGGCTGCATCGGCTGCGGCCATTGCGCGGCCGTGTGTCCGGTCGGCGCGGTCCGGGCGGACACCGGGGACGGCTGGGCCGAGTCCTATGTCACGATGACGCCTTCCGAGGCGCTGCTGCCGGCCGGGAAATGCCCGCCGGCCCTTCTGGTGGACATTTTGCGTTCCCGCCGTTCCTGCCGGCGGTTTACGTCCGAGGAGGTGCCGGGAGCGATGTTGGAGGACCTCGTCCGCATGGCGGTGGCGGCGCCTTCCGGCACCAATTCCCAGGCCTGGACCTTCACGGTGCTGACCTCGCGGGCGGCGGTCATGTCCTTGGCCGAGGCGGTGGCGGGCTTTTTTCGGCGCTTGAATCGGCTGGCCGCTCGGCCGTTCCCTCGGCGGTTGCTTGCCTGGTGCGGCTACGGCGAGCTTGAGGACTATTATCGCCGCTATTATCCCGAGGTGCGCCAGGCCTTGACGGACTGGGATCGGGAGCGCACGGACCGCCTCTTTTATGACGCGCCGGCGGCCATGCTTATCGGTTCGCGGCCAGGGGCGAGCTGCCCGGTCGAGGATGCCATGCTCGCCGCCGGCAACGTGCTGCTGGGGGCCCAGTCCATGGGCCTGGGGGCGTGCCTGATCGGCTATGCCGTGGCGGCGTTGGAGCATGATCGGCGGGTGCGGGCGGCGGTCGGCGTGCCGCGTGGGGAACGGGTGCACGCCGTGATCGCCTTGGGCTGGCCGGCCGTGCATTTTGTGCGTCCGGTGGGCCGGCGACGGCCGCTCATGCGCTATAGGACCGCCTGATCGGGGGCCGGGGCTTGCCTCGGCGGCCGTGGGGTGGCAGGAAAAAGGCGGGGGTTCGCGCCGGGGGGCGCGACGCCTGGATTTGCGGGCGCGGGTCGAGGGTGCGCCCGGTGGGGTTTCACGCGTCGAGGAGAGAATGCCATGCGGGGGTGGACAGGGATTGCGGCTGTGCTGGCCGCGGTGTTTGTCGCGGGAACGGCCATGGCCGGCCGGTTGGAGGCCGTGCGTTTGCAGGGTTTGTCCGTGCTGGCCGGACCGCGCGACGGCAGCGGCCTGGTGCGGGTGCTTCGGGCTGGCGAGACGGTGACGGTCCTGGGCCGAAACGGCCATTGGGTGGAAGTGGCGCTGGCCGACGGCACCAAGGGCTTTGTTCAGGGCGGTTTTTTTGACCGGCTTTGACGATATTCCGCCGGTGCCGGCCTATGCCAAGCGGATGGACCCGACCGTGACGCGGCCGTCGCAGTCGGCCGGACCGTCGGTGAAAACGGCGGCGGTCGATCCGAGGCCGGCCACGGCGCCCAAGCCGGAAAAGCCGGCCGCGGCCATGCCGGCGCCGCGACCCGTCTCTCCAGAGGCGGTGCCGTATACGCCGGTGGCCGACGCCGGGGGGCTGGACGGACTCCTGGGGTGCTTCGTTCCGCAGGCCGCCGGCCTGAAGGAAAAGACGCCGCCCGGGGATTTCAACGCCCGCAAGAATCGTTATGTCATCGAGGTGCATCTGGGCGAACACCGGCTGTATCTCTATGAAAATTTGCCCGACGGCACGCGGCGGCTGGTGCATGCCTATGTGGTGGCCGTGCCGGGCAGGGACATGGAAGCGCCGCACGGCTGGGGCGTGGTGACGGGCATCAGCTTCGAGCCCACCTGGGTACCGACCCAGGCCATGCGGGTCCGGGCCCGGAAGAAGGGCAAGACCCTGCCCCCTTCGTCAAGCCCGGCGTCAAGGCCAATCCCATGGGGTCGTTCAAGATTATTTTGTCGCACGGTAACGGATACCGGATTCACGGCAACAATAATCCCGGGTCCATCGGACGATCCGTGACCAGCGGCTGTATCCGCATGCGCAACGCCGAGGGCAAGGATATGGCCCAGATGATCGATGTGGGGACGGAAGTGGTTTTTTTCGATAAGTAACCGGGACACGCCGAACGTGTCGGGGAACATCGGGTGACAGAGAAAGTCAGAGAGCACAACGCGGAAGTGCCGGACGCCGTCAGCGCGGCCGGTCGCTTTTATGGCATGCCGGAGGAAGGGCACCTGCCCTGTGATCCTGCCGTGTTCGATCCGGAAGGGGCCAGAGCGCACCTGGGCCTGGATGTGTCGTGCTTTGCCCGGGTGGTGCGGTGTATCTGGACCGAGGTGTCCGAACGACGTTGTCGATTGGATGAGGCGTTGGCCGCCGGCGAGTTGCCTCGGGTGGTGCTGCATGCGCATACCATCAAGAGCAGTGCGGCCACCATCGGGGCCGAGACGTTGCGGCAGGCCGCCGCAACGGTGGAAGACTTGGCCGCGAAGCGGCAGATCGAGCCGTTGCCCGCTGCCGTGCGGCACTTGCGTTTTGCCGCCAACGCCCTTTCCAACATGTTGGGAATAGGGTAGCTCCAGGCAATATCCTCTATCGTGACAGAAGGAGGCGCCATGAAGCGTCTTTCGGGCGTGGCGGTCCTGCTGGCCGTTTGTTTGGTTGGCTGTTCCGCCAATAAGGATTTTGAGAAGGACATTCTGGGCCATCCGGCCGGGGTGCCGGCGAATGCTTCCGTTCGGCCGCAAACGCCGCCACCACCTCCACCTCCGCCGCCACCACCGCCGCCGGCGCCGACCCCAACTCCGGCGCCGAATCCGGCACCGAATCCGGTCGTGCTCCAGGACCAGGGAAATCCCAGGCCTGAGTCCGCTGCCGCAGCCACCGCGCCGGCCCCGGTCGCACGGGCGACGGCCCGGCCGGTTGCCCCGGTTGCCCCGGTCGCCGTCGTCCCCGTGGCGGTGCCGGCCAAGCCCGCGCCGGCTCCTGCGGCCGCTTCCAAGCCGGCCTCGCCCCAGGCGGTCGAGTACACCTTTCAGGTCGGTTCCTTCGCCCATGCCGAACATGCCCAGGAGCTTGTCCGGAAGTTGGAGGCCAAGGGCTTCCACACGCGTACGGAAGAAGGGAAAGTCAAGAACCGGCCGTATTATTCCGTGTTCGCGACCAGGGCCGGCTCTCGGGCCTCCTTGGAGGGTGATCTTTTTGCCGTGGGCGTGACTGAACCGGTCTTGACCGCGGAGGGGCACCCCAAGGCGCCCGGCCAGGAGCCGGCGGTTCCGGCCAAGGCCGCGCCCACGCCGGCACCGGCCAAGGCGGTCACCCATGGTGCACCGGCGCAGCACGCCAAGGCGGCGGTTCCGCCCTCGCGCAAGGGGCAGCCGACCGTTAAGGGCCATGCGGCCAAGCCGGCTCCCGTGGCCAAGGGCAAGCATCCGGCCGTGAAGACCGCGAAGGCGCCGGCGTCACGGTCGACGGCGGGGAAGAAGGCGACCGCCAAGACCGTGACCCGGGCTCCGGCCAAGACCAAGAAGCCCGTCAAGGCGGTGAAGCCGGCGACGAAGGGCTCCAGCGCCTCGACCTCCACGGCGACCGGTTCCTGAGTCCTGCCGTTGCCCTGACGCGGCGCGCCCCGATCGCGGGCGCGTCCGCGTCAGGGCGCCCGCCGGCCGGCCAGACAGAGCAGGCCGGCCAGCACGCCGGCGCAGCCGAGCATGGCGCGCCATCCCACCGTTTCCCCGCACAGCCAGACGGCGCAGCCGAGAGCCGCTACGGGCATGACGCCGGTCACCACACCGGCGAGAGCCGCTTCCACCCGCATCACTCCGTAAAACCAGAGAATATAGGCGATGGCCGTCACTGCCAGGCCGTAATAGGCCAGGGCGAGGAGCATGGCCGGTGTCAGGGCCGACGGCGGAACGTCTCGGGCCTCCCACAGTCCGGGCGGAAGGAAGAGGGCCAACCCCAGGAGAGAAACCCACATGGCGGCGGCCAGCGGGGAAAGCGGTTCGTGGAGGAGGCGGCGCAACAGCAGAAAGGCCGCCTCGAAAAGTACCGCCCCGAAGACGAGCGCTTGGCCGAGCAGGGGATGGCTGCCGCCGCCGGCCGGGGCGCCGATTTCCAGAACGGCCAGGCCGCCGCAGGTGGCGACGAGGCCGGCCCGGGCGCGTCCGGTCAGTCGTTCCCGGAAGAGCAGACGCCCGAGCAGGGCCACTGCCGCCGGGGTCGTGGCCGCCACCACTCCGGCTTCGGCCGCGCCGGTCAGGCGCAGGCCGGCCAGCAGAAATATGGTGAACAGAAAGGAGCCGCACAGGGCCTGGATGCCGAGGATGGCCAATCCCCGGCGCGACACCCTGGGCCAGCGTCCTTCCGCCAGCATGACCGTCGGCAGGAGCACCGCCGTGGCCAGGGCGAATCGGAGCATGGAGGCGAAGCAGACAGGCAGGTGGATCGCCACCAGCCGCCCCACCGCTACCGAACTGCCGACCAGAATCATGGCGCCGATCAGGGCGGCCAGGGCCGTTCCCCGTTGTCGCAGCATGGAATCCCTCCTCGTTTGCGTGTCGGCTGCAGCCTAGCGAGCGAGGAGGGTGCTGTTTTGAACAATCTTGCGGTAGGCGCCGGGTGTGAGCCCGAATCGGGCGCGAAAGGCCCGGGTGAGGTGGCTTTGATCGGCAAAACCCGTGGCCGCGGCAATGTCGGCCAGACGCGCCTGGCCGTCGAGCATGTCCCGGGCGGCCCGGCAGCGTCGTTCGAGCAGGTGGGCATGGGGCGGCAGCCCCGTGGCGCGGGTCATCACCCGGACGAGGTGCCATGGGGAAAGGCCGGTGATCCTGGCGAGGTGCGTCAGGCTGATGTCCTCGTCCCAATGGGCGTCCATGAATTCGAGGATGCGCCGTACGGCCTGGGGTTCCGGTCCGGGCGGCGGCAGGACCGGTGTCCGTTCGGCGTAGCGGGCCACCCAGGCGGCCAGCAGGTCCAGAAAACGGGTCTCCTTGGCTAGGGCCGGCGCGGCCGGGTCGAGGAGCAGGGCATGGGTGGCGGCGATGGCGGCGGCGAAGTCCGGGGCGTCGAGGACGCCGGGACGGAAGAAGGGCAGGCCGGCCCGGCGGGGCAGAATGCGGGACATGGCCTGGGGCGGCAGATAGAGCATGCGGTAGCCCCAGCCCGCGCCGCCGGCCGGCGCTCCGTCGTGGGGGATGTCCGGCTGGGCTAGGCTCACCTGGCCGGCCGGCGCCACCAGCCGTTCCCCCCGATAGCGGAAGGCCAGCGCGCCGGATTCGATGACGCCGAGGGCATAGCCTTCGTGGGCATGGCGGCTGAAGCGTTGGGAGTGGTAGACGGCCCGCAGAACGAGCACCCCGCCGCAGAGGTCGCGGAGGCGGACGGCGGCGAAGGCGCGGGCGTGAGGATCGGGATCGGATTGGCCCGCCGCCGGTTCCCCGGCGGCGGGCGGCAAGCGCAGGTTACTTTTCGACGGCATGACGCCGGTATTGGATGTAGGCGTCCTTCATGGCGGTGTACGGCTCGATGGCCGGCTTGGTAATGGCGTCGTAGCCTTCCAGCGTCTCAGGGAGGCGGTTGAACACGTCGGCGCCCTTGATGACGTAGCTCCAGTACCAGGGGTTGTAGTCGTCGTGGACGGACCACGGGCCGAAAATCCAGGTCAGCGGATTGGCGGCGGCGTCGCCGGCCATGCCGAAGGAATCGCGCAACGTGGAGGGGCCCAGGAACGGCCAGACGATGTAGAAACCTTCGGGCATACCGTAGTGGCCGAGGGTCTGGCCGAAGTCTTCATTGCCCGGTTGCAGGTTGGGATCGCTTTTGGCCAGATCCATCAGCCCGCCGACGCCGAAGGTCGAATTGATGATGAAGCGGCCCAACTCCTTGGAAGCCTTGGCGAAATTGAGCTGCAACAGGCAGTTGACGAAGCGGATGGGGAAGGTGAAGTTGTCGTAGGCGTTCGACAGGCCGGTGCGGGCCTTTTTCGGGACGACGACTTTATAGCCCTTGGCCAGGGGCCGCATCAGGCGGCTGTAAAAGACGTCGTTGAACGTAAACCAAAATTTATTCCACCCATAGAGGGGGTCGGGAACGCGCGCGGGCATGGCCTCGGCTTCGACCTCGACCGGTTCGGCCGGTGCCGTGGTGCCGATCGCCTGGCCGTTCGCCGTCGCCGTCGCTGGGGACTTCGTGCCGGCAAAGCTGGAGCCGCCGTTGAAAAGAAGCAGAGCGCCCGTGAGCAGAACGAGGCTAAGGACGAAGTTGCGTGTGGTGGTCATTGACATGGCTGCTCCGAGGCGCGGAGGCTCTCCGCGCAATCCGAACTAGGATTTTTTTGCGGAAATCTTCGCAATTAACGCATCCGGGCTTTCGTGCATCAGAATCTGCCCGAACTGGCTCCGATAATTTTGGACCATGCTGACGCCCTCAATCACGACGTCATACACCTTCCAGCCGTTATGGTCGACCAGACGATAGGTGATCGGAATCTCCTTGCCCTTGCCGACGACCTTGGTCGCTATCTCGACGCGCGTGCCGCCGAGATCCTGCTCACTGAGATACTGTACCTTTTCATCGGTATAACTTTCGATTTTGTCAAGGTAGGTATTTTGCAGCAGGTCACCGAACGCCGCGATGAAGCGTTTTTGCTGCTCCGGGGAAAAGGTTTTCCACTGGGCGCCGAGGGCGCGGCGGGAAAGTTCCGTGGTATCGAAGATGGCTTTGATGGTGTTGACGACCTTGGAGCGCATCTCCGAATGGGTGGTGGCTTTTTTGTACGCCGGGTCGGCCAGCAACGTGATGACCTGATCCACCGAGGAGGACAGCGTTTGGGTCGCCTGGCCGCCCATGGCGGGCATGACGCTGGTGAGCAGAAAAAGGACGGTAAAGCTGATACGGGGGGAAAGTTTCATGGGGCTACCATTTGGCTGCTGGGGTGGATGGAATGGACCTGCCGGCGACGGCGTTATTTGACGCCGCCGAAAACGTATTTACCGATGAGGTCCCCCAGTTCGACGGAGGACTCCGTATCGACGATCATGCCGCCCGGGGGCAGAACATCCTCCGACCCGCCCGGCGATACCTTGATGTATTTGTCCCCGATCAGACCGCTGGTCTTGACGGAGGCGATAGCGTCCTCCGTCAGTTTGACGCCGTTTTCGATTTCCATGGTCACCACGGGCATATTCGTGGTGGTATCGAGCACGATGGAGCTCACGCGGCCGATGCGGACGCCCGCCATTTCGACATAGGCGCCGTTTTTTAAGCCGGTGACGTCCTTGAACCGGGCCTTGAGCGCATAGGTGTCGCCCCCCACCACCTCAAGCTTGCCCAGCTTGACGGTGAGATAGGCCACACAGAGCAATCCCGCCAGGACAAAGACCCCAACGGCGGTTTCCATTGCGTATTTTTTCATGCCTTTGGCCTCTTACGTCGAACTCGCCCATGATGCAAGACGCGAATGTGTCCCCGGTTACAGCAAAAAGGAGGTTAGCACGTAGTCGGCCACCAGAATGGCGATGCAGGACTGCACCACCGCCGAGGTCGTGGCCAGGCTGACCCCCTTGGCCCCGAACCCGCCTCGGCGGGTATGGGTGAAATATCCTTGATAACAGCAGATAACCGCCACGATGACGGCGAAGGCCACCGCCTTGATGAAGCCGCCCTTGACGTCGATGAAATCCACGCTGGCGTCGATCCGGTTGAAATAGACGCCCGGGTTGATGCCGAGCATGAGCACGCCGGTCAGATAGCCGCCCATGATACCGACCGTGTCGAAGATGGCCGTCAAAAGCGGGAAGCAGATGAGCGAGGCGGTCAGCCGCGGCGCGATGAGAAACCGCATGGGGTTGATGTCCATGGTGATCAGGGCGTCGATCTGCTCGGAAATGCGCATGATGCCGATTTCGGCCGCCATGGACGACCCGGCTCGGCCCGTCACCATGATGGCCGTCAGGACCGGCCCCAGTTCGCGGATGATGGCCAGGGCCACCACCGCGCCGAGCGCCCCATCGGAGCCGAACTTGACCAGGGTGTAGTAGCCCTGGAGCCCGAGCACCATGCCGGTGAAGAGCCCGATCAGCACGATGACGAAAATGGATTTGACCCCGATGAAATAGACCTGCTGCGCGATTTTGCGCCATTGCGGCGAAATGAGGCTGCGCCACAGGCCTTGGAGCAGAAAAATGAACATCCCGCCCAATTCGTCCAGCAAGGCCAGGGTGGCTCGGCCGGTCAGTGCAAAGGGCGTCAGCAGCGTCGTGACAAGTTGCGTCATAATTTTCGGGCGCGGCGTCTGGCGATTCCACGGGCCGGCCGGAGTGTTTCGTTACGCTTCTTTCATCTAAATGCAAAGTGAACTCACTTCTCCGGCAGGGTTTGACACTGGTAAAAGGATGGTTTAACCATTTGGTTAAAACGGATGGTTAGCATATGGACGCCAGGGACATCGCACAGGAACGCATTCTCGACGCCGCGACCGAGGAGTTCGGCCGCAAGGGCTATTTGGGCGCCAAGGTCGAGGCCATCGCCCGACGGGCCGGCGTCAACAAGGCCGGGCTGTATTACCATGTCGGCAACAAGGAAAAGCTGTACGAGGCCGTGCTGCTGCGGCTGTTCGGCCAGGTGGCCGGCACGCTGGAGCGGGCGGTGACGGCGGACATGGACCCCGTTGTCGGGTTTGCCGGCCTGGCCGACGCCCTGGCCGAGCTTTTTACCCGGTTGCCCATGCTGCCCCGGATCATGGCCATGGAAATGGCCTCGGGCGGCGCCACCATGCCGGACGCGGCCCTGGCCGAATTCCGCCGCATTTTCGGGGTGACCAGAAGCCTGCTCGTGCGGGGGAGCCAGACCGGAAGCTTGCGGCCGGCCGAGCCGGTGTTCGTCCACATGACGCTGGTGGGCACGCTGGTCGTCTACGCCCTGTCCCAGCCGCTTCGCCGCCGCTTCGCCCGGGCGGCCCGGGATACGGGGCTGCGGCTCGATCTGCCCATTGCCGAGGCGGCCGCCTTTTTGGCCGACATCGTCGGCCGGGGGCTTTCCCGCGACGGCCGCGACCAGGAGGCAGCGCATGACGACGCGTAAGCTCTCGTTGCTGGCTATGGTGCTGGCGGCGGTCGCGGCTTTCGGATGCGACCGTTCCCGGCCCGTGTCTTATCAGGGGTATGTCGAAGGCGAATTCGTCTATGTGGCCGGCAAGCTCGCCGGCCGCCTGGAGGCGCTGCCCGTGGCTCGGGGCGATACCGTCAAGGCCGGCGACACGCTGTTCGTCCTGGAGCATGCCTTCGAGGACCAGGGCGTGACCCAGGCCGAGGCGCAGCTGACGCAGGCCGAGGATACGTTGCGCGACAAGGAAAAGGGGCTGCGTCCCGAGGAGATTGCCCAGATCACGGCCGAACTGGGTCGGGCCCGGGCCGCCCATGAGCTCTCCCGCCTGGAATACGAGCGCCGCGTGAAGCTCTTTGCCGACGCCACCATCGCCAAGGAGGAGCTGGACACCGCGCGCACTACGCGGGCTCGGGATCGGGAGCAGGTGCGGGAACTCTCGGCCAAGCTGGCCACGGGGCGCCTGGCCAGCCGCGTCGATCAGGTGAAGGCGGCGGCCGCCGCCGTGGAGGCGGCCAGGGCCGCCCTGGGGCAGGCCCAGTGGAATCTGGACCAGAAGACCCAGACAGCCGGCGTGTCCGGCCTGGTCTACGATGTGCTGCACTACCGGGGCGAATGGGTGGCGGCCGGCGCGCCGGTGGTGACGCTGCTGCCGCCGGAAAACGTCAAGGCGCGGTTTTTCGTGCCCCAGGCCGTGGCCGGTTCCCTGGCCGTGGGCCGGCCTGTTCGGGTGTCCTGCGACGGCTGCGGTGCGCCCGTGCCGGCGACGATTGCCTACATCGCGCCCAAGGTGGAATACACGCCGCCGGTCATCTACAGCCAGGGTTTCCGGGACAAGCTCGTCATCATGGTGGAGGCCGCCTTTTCCCCGGACGTGGCGGTCCGTATGCATCCGGGCCAGCCCATCGACGTGTACCTGGACGGAGGCGGCCAGTGAACGGCGAGCCCCCGGTCATCGACGTCACCGGGCTGACCAAGGTTTTCGGCACGAAGACCGTGGTGGACCACCTGGATATGCGGGTGGCCCGCGGGGAAATCTACGGTTTCCTCGGCCCCAACGGCTCGGGCAAGACGACGTTTATCCGCATGCTGTGCGGGTTGCTGCGCCCGGACGACGGCCAGGGCACCTGCCTGGGCTATGACGTGCGCACCCAATCCGACCGGATCAAGCCGCTGGTCGGCTATATGTCCCAGCGCTTTTCCCTGTACGAGGATCTGTCCGTGCGGGAAAATCTCGGGTTCATCGCCCGGATGTACGGGGTGGCGGACAAGGCGGCGGCCGTGGACCGCACCATCGAACGCTTGCGCCTGACCCGGTTCCGCGACCAACTGGCCGGCACGCTGTCCGGCGGCTGGAAGCAGCGGCTGGCCCTGGCCGCCTGCATGATCCACGAGCCGAAGCTGTTGTTGCTCGACGAGCCCACAGCCGGCGTGGACCCCATGGCCCGGCGGGATTTCTGGGACGAAGTGCACCGGCTCGCCGGCCAGGGCATCACCGCGCTGATTTCCACTCATTATATGGATGAGGCCGAGCGCTGCCATCGCCTGGCCTACATCGCCTACGGCCATCTCCTGGCCCGGGGCACGGTGGACGAGATCGTGACCGGCGAAGGGCTCGTGACCTTCGAGATCACCGGACCGGACCTCTATGGGCTGATGGACCGGGTGAAGGCCGTGCCTGGGGTGGAGCAGGTGGTGGCCTTCGGCCTGGCCCTGCATGTGAGCGGTCGGGACGCGGCCACCCTGGAAGCCGCCCTGCGGCCGTTGGCCGCGCCGCCCCTGGCCGTGCACCGCATTCCCTCCAATCTGGAAGAGGTGTTCATCAGCCTCATGCGCAAGGCGGTGGCATCATGATGGGGTGCTTTGCCTTTTCACCGCGTCGGTTCGTGGCCATCGTTTTCAAGGAATTCGTCCAGATGCGCCGGGACCGGGTGACCTTCGGCATGATGGTCGGTATTCCGCTGCTCCAACTCGTCCTTTTTGGCTACGCCATCAACTCCGATCCCAAGCACCTGCCCACGGCCATCCTGGACAACGACCGGTCGATTTTCTCCCGGGATATGGCCACGGCCATGAAAAACAGCCTGTACTTCGACTTTGTCCAGCCGATCGCCACGGAGCGGCAGGCCGACGAACTGCTGCGCCTGGGCCGGGTGCAGTTCGTGTTGACCATCCCATCCGATTTCGGCCGCGACCTCATTCGCGGCAAGCGGCCGGCCGTGCTCCTGGAAGCCGACGCCACCGACCCCTCGGCCACGTCCAACGCCGTTTCGGCCGTGCAGCAGGCGGCCGGTACGGTGTTCAACCGGGACCTGACTGGCCCGCTGGCCGCGCTTCGGGCCACGGACGGGCCGGTGGAGCTTCGAATGCACGCCCGCTTCAATCCCGAGGCCGTGACCCAGTACAACATCGTGCCGGGACTCATGGGCGTGGTGCTGACCATGACGCTCGTCATCATCACCTCGCTGGCCATTACCCGGGAGCGGGAGCGCGGCACCATGGAAAATTTGCTTATCACGCCGGTGCGGCCGATCGAGGTGCTGCTCGGCAAGATCCTGCCCTATATGTTGGTCGGCTATCTCCAGATGGTGCTCATCATCGTGGCCGCCCGGATCCTCTTTCACGTGCCGGTGCTGGGGAGCCTTGCCCTGCTGTTTCTGGTCTCCCTGCCTTTTATCGGCGCCAACCTGGGCGTGGGCATCACCTTTTCCACCCTGGCCAAGAACCAGTTGCAGGCCGTGCAGATGGCGTTTTTCTTCTTCCTGCCGTCCATTCTGCTCTCGGGCTTCATGTTTCCCTTCCGGGGCATGCCGCGTTGGGCGCAATGGGTGGGCTCGGTACTGCCGCTCACTCACTATCTCCGCGTGGTGCGCGGCATCGTGCTCAAGGGCAACGGCTTCCTCGACATCGCCCCCAGCCTGTGGCCGATCTGTCTCTTCCTCCTCGTCTCCCTCGGCATCGGACTTTTGCGCTACCGGCAGACGCTTGACTAAGCTTTGATGATAGCGCAGAGAGTTGTAACATCCTGTGAGGAAAATTAAATTATTTCCAAAGGTGCGTTGCAATGGCCATCCCTGATTTTCAAAGTACTATGCTTCCTCTCCTTCATTATCTTTCCGACGGGAAAGAGCATTCCAATCAAGAAATATATGAAGCATTGGAAAATCAGTTCGGCATGACAGAGGAAGAAAAAAAAGAACTTCTTCCAAGTGGAAAACAGAGAATATTTGTAAATAGGGTGGCATGGGCTAAATCATACTTGAAACAGGCTGGACTTGTTGTATTAATAAAGCGTGGATATTATAAAATTACAGATGAGGGATCTAAAGTAGCATTTAATTTAAATTTAAGTAAAATAGATGTTCATTATTTAATGAAATATCCATCGTTTGTAGCTTTTAGAAATGGTAATAAAAGTGGTAGTGATGAACATATAGCTATGCATAATAGCTGTGCGTCAGAAAAAACTCCAGAAGAATATATAGATTTTTGGGTAAATGTAACTACACAAAAATTAAAAAATGAACTTATAAGCAATACAAAAGGATGTTCATTTTATTTCTTTGAACATCTTGTTATAGAGCTATTGTTGGCAATGGGATACGGAGGCTCACGAAAAGAAGCGGGAATTCTTACTAATAAAGGAAGCGATGAGGGTATTGATGGGATCATTAATGAAGATAAACTTGGATTAGATGTTATTTATGTACAAGCAAAACGGTGGGATGGTTCTGTTGGTAGACCAGAAATTCAGAAATTTGCTGGAGCACTGCAGGGGAAAAGAGCGAAAAAAGGCATATATATAACCACATCATTTTTTACGAATGAGGCCATTGAATATGCACGGTCAATTGAAAGTAAGATTATTTTAATTGACGGAGATCGTCTTGCTTCCTTAATGATAGAGTACGATGTGGGGGTTACCGTTTTGCGACCATTTCAACTTAAAAAATTGATTTAGATTATTTTGTTGAGGATTAGACTTGGTAGCCATTGGAACATACTCAAGTTGACTTTTATCTATCCTTGATGACTTCCGGCCGCCTCTGATTGTAGCCGTTCGGTACGCCCCAGCCTGTGGCCGATCTGTCTCTTCCTCCTTATCTCCCTCGGCATCGGACTTTTGCGCTACCGGCAGACGCTGGACTAGGACATTACCAGCGTCGCAGGTTAGTAGAAGGTTGTGGTCTGTAAGTAAAAATGATCTGATAGACGAATTATATCTACAGTAAAAAAATTTCCATTGGGAAAATATTCTTTTGAGTGAAATCCTGCGATTTGATCGCTTTCGTCATAGACAAGCGCGTATTCCATCTGAATGCTGCCGACAAAACCTGTTCCTCCCCATCCCCAGCGCATTTGGCGCGGTTGTCCGTCCGTGGCGGGAAGCTGGATATTTCCTGTAAGTATTTTGCCTTGTTCCATTCCAGCCTCAGGCGCTCCGGTGTTATTCCAGACCAATGGAGAGATAAAATGAGCGCATAGGCCACAAGTGGCGAGGCGATGATGGAGAGGGCAAGACGCCAGCGTTTTCGAAAAAGGGAGTAGCACGTGAGGATGATCGCAATGATGAGCCACAGGATGAGAAAAATGGCATTGAGGAAAAAAAGTTTTAGTCCAAGAACGCCTGTTGTTGCCTCAAGGAAATTCGAGCAGTAAAATTCAAGCAAAAATACGAGTGATACGCTTGTCGGCCAGAGCCGGAAGGCATCGCGTTTTGGTTGGCTGGGTCCCTGCCGCATTGTCGCCGGGGCAGATTGGGCTTGGTCCATGTGTCTCCTTACTTCGAGAGTGTAAGGTACGCCAAGGATATTTTTTTCAGGCTGGGGCGTTCCTTCGTTGTTCCTCAATGGTGCGTAATCTGTGCTGTCGTGTCGCTTCTCTGTGTCTTGCCTGTAGATAACGTGTAGATAACATTCTCATTTTATTGAAATCATTGAGATTTTTTGAAGAGGGGCCCGGGGGAAACTTTTTGCAAAAAGTTTCCCCCGGTTTTATGCTCCCTCCATGCGCGACAGCTTTCATCCCCTCACCACCGCCTGGTTCGCCGCCCATGTTGGCAAGCCGACCGATATCCAGCGCCAAGCCTGGCCGCGCATCGCCGCCGGCGAGCACGTGTTGGCCGTGGCGCCGACCGGATCGGGCAAGACGCTGACGGCATTTCTCAGTGCCCTGGACGCCCTGGCCACCGGGACGTGGCCGACCGGCCGGGTGTCGGTGGTCTACGTGTCGCCGCTCAAGGCCCTGGGCAATGACGTGCGGCGCAATCTGATCGCGCCGCTGGCCGGATTGCGCCGTGCTTTCGAGGCGGCGGGGGAGGCGTTCCCGGAGATACGGGTAGCCATCCGGACCGGCGACACCCCGGCCGAGGAACGGCGGCGGATGCTGCGCCGGCCGCCGGAAATCCTCATCACCACGCCGGAGAGCCTCAACCTGCTTTTGAGCTCTCGGGGCGGGCGGTCGCTACTGCCGGACGTGCGGCTGGTCATCCTGGACGAGATCCACGCCGTGGCCGGCTCCAAGCGGGGCGCGTTCCTGCTGGCCGCCGTGGAGCGGTTGGCGATGCTCGCCGGCGAATTCCAGCGGGTGGCGCTTTCGGCCACGGTGGCGCCGCTGGCCACGGTGGCGGCCATGGTGGGCGGCTTTCGCCGGGAGGGCGATCCGGTCGATCCGGTCCTGACGCCGCGGCCGGTGGCCGTGGTGGAGGGCCGGGACGTCAAGCGGCTGGACATCCGGGTGCATCACACGCCCTGGCCCGGGGGTGAACGGCCGTCGCAACTGCGCGCCCTGGCCGCGGACATCCGGCGGCACATCCTGGCCAACCGGACCACCCTTATTTTCGTCAACAGCCGCAAGCTCTGCGAAAAGCTGACGCGGTTCATTAACGACGATCCCGACGGCGGGCCGGGCGAACTTCTGGCCCACGCCCATCACGGGTCGCTGGCCAAGGAGTTGCGCGCCGCCGTGGAAGCCCGGCTCAAGGCCGGCGAGTTGCGGGCGGTGGTGGCGACCATGTCGCTCGAACTCGGTATCGACATCGGCAGCGTGGACGAGGTGCTGCTGGTCGAGTGCCCGCCCACGGTGAGTTCGGCGCTCCAACGCCTGGGCCGGTCCGGCCACGGGGTGGGGGAGGCCAGCCGGGCCGTGTTCCTGCCGACCTCGGACCGCGACCTCGTGGAGGCGGCGGTCATGGCCAAGGCGGCCGCCTCCCGCGCGATCGAGGCCGTGCGGCCGATCATCGCGCCGCTCGACGTCCTGGCCCAGACACTGGTGGCCATGGTCGGGGTCGAGGCCTGGAACGTGGACGCGCTCTATGCCGCCGTCCGGTGCGCCTGGCCCTATCGCGACCTCTCGCGCCGGGCCTTCGATCTGACCATGGCCATGCTGACCGGCCGCTACGCCGACAGCCGCATCCGCGAGCTGGCGCCGCTTGTGGCCGTGGACGGCCTGACCGACACGGCCACGGCTCGCCCCGGGGCACTGATGCGGCTCTATGCCTCGGGCGGGGTCATTGCCGACCGGGGCTATTTCGCCCTGCGCCGGCAGGATTCCGGGGCCCGGCTCGGCGAACTCGACGAGGTGTTCGTCTGGGAGGCCCGCCTCGGCCAGATTTTCGCCTTTGGCGCCCAGAACTGGCGCATCGAGCGTATCACCGACGCCGACGTCTTCGTTTCGCCGGCGGCCGACGGCACGGTGCCGGCGCCGTTCTGGATCGGCGAGGCCCGGTCCCGGGACAGCCATTTTTCGCAGCTGATTGCCGCTTTTCTGGAGGAGGCCGACGCCCGGCTGGACGATCCGGCCTTCGCCCGGGAGCTGGAGCGGGACTCTTTCCTGGAAGCGCCGGCCGCCGAGGCGCTCCTGAATTTCTTGCGGCGGCAGAAGGCGGCCACCAGGGCGAGTTTGCCCCATGCCCATCATCTGCTGGTCGAGGTGACGTCCACCGGACCGGGTGGCGCGCCGGGCAATCAAATCATCCTGCATGCCCCCCTGGGCCTGGCCGTGACCGCGCCTTGGGGGCTTCTGTTGCAGGCGGCCCTGGCCGAACGTTGCGGCGAGGAGGTCCCGGTTTTTGCCGGCAACGATTGTCTGGCCGTGACGTTGCCCCGGGAACTCGATCCCCAAACCCTGTCCGGCCTGATCCCGCTTCAGGAGGTGGAACCGCTGCTGCGGGAACGGCTCGAAGGCTCGGGCTCCTTTGGCGCGGCCTTCCGCGAGGCGGCGGGCCGGGCGCTGCTCTTGCCCAAGGAGGGCTTCGGCCGGCGCACGCCCCTCTGGATCAACCGGTTGCGGGCGCGAAAGCTCCTGGCCGCCGTGGCCGGACACGGCGATTTCCCCATGGTGCTGGAGGCCTGGCGGACCTGCCTGGGCGACGTCTTCGATCTGGAGGGATTGCGGGCGTTTCTCGCCGCCGTGGCCGATGGCGGCATCGCTGTGACCGTGGTCCATACGAAGGTGCAAAGCCCCTTTGCCGCCGATCTCGTCTACCGCCACATCAACGAATACATGTATCTGTCCGACGCCGGCACGGCGGCCGGGGCCACGGGCGTGCGCCCCGATTTGGTGGCCGAGGTGGCGGCCGGGGCGACCGGCCGGCCATGCGTGCCCGAGGCCATCGTCCGGCAGTTTGAGGCCAAGCGGCAACGGCTCTTTCCGGGCTATGCCCCGTCGCGTCCGGCCGAGGTGCTGGAGCACGTGAAGGAACGGGTGGCCCTGCCCGAGGCGGAATGGCTGGCCCTTGCGGCGGCGGTGGAGCGGGACCACGGTCTGACCCGGCAGGCGTTGGAGACCGCCTTGGCCCCGAAGTTGGCCCGCATCGCTTCGCCGGCCGGCGTGTCGGTCATCGTCGCCCTGGAACGGGGACCGGCAGTGGCCCGGGCCCTTTATGGCGACGCTTCGCTCGCCGTTCCCCTGTGTGCCCCGACGCGAAGGCCGCGTCCGCCGGCGCTGGCCCCGGACGAGGCGGCCGCGTTGGCCGCCGCGCTGCTCGTGGAGTGGCTTTCCTTTTATGGCCCGCTGTCCGTGGCGGAAATGGACGATCGACTGGGCCTGTCCCGGGAGGTGCTGGACCGGGCGGCCGAGGGGCTGACGGCGGCCGGAAGCTGGATTGTCGGGGAACTCGTTTCCGGCCGCGCGGAGCGGCTGGCCTGCGATGCCACCAATTTCGAGACGCTGTTGCGTCTGGCCCGGGCGGCCCGGCGGCCGACGCTGACGCCCCTTCCGGCCGATCGGCTGCCGTATTTCCTGGCCGGTTGGCAGGGACTGGTCGCGCCGGCGACCGACGCGGACGGGCTGGCCGATCGACTGGAACGGCTGGCCTGCCTGCCGCTTGCGGCCGGACTGTGGGAGGAGGACATCCTGCCGGCCCGTTGCCGGGACTACGATCCGGCCTGGTTGGACGCCGCTGCGGCCGCGACGGGCCTTGCCTGGTACGGGGCCGGCGTCCGCAAGGTGCTCTTCGCCCGGGCCGAGGACCTCGATCTGGCCGGGTTCGTGCCGTCCGGCGCACCGGGCGGACTCTTTCCCGATCCCCGGGCCCGCTACGACTTCGCGGCCCTCCTTGAAATGACCGGACTGCCCCCGGCCGAACTGGCCACCACACTTTGGCAGGCGGCCTGGAAGGGCGAGGCCGTCTGCGATTCCCTGGCCGTGCTGCGCCGGGGCGTGGCCACGCATTTCACCCCGGAACCGTCGTTTTACGCCACGGCCCGCCATGGGCGGCAGATCATGCGCCGCACCCGGCCGGCCCGGTTCGCCGCCGCCCTGCCGGCGGGCGGCAGTTGGTACCGCCCGCGAGCCCCGCAGCCGCCGACCGATCCGGTGGAGCGGGAGGAACTGGCCATGGACCGGGCCCGGCTGCTCCTTTTTCGCTACGGCGTGGTCTGCGCCGATATGCTGGACCGGGAAGGGCCGGCCTTTGCCTGGTCGGGCGTCTTTCGGGCGTTGCGGCGGTTGGAGCTTTCGGGCGAGGTGGTGGCCGGGGAATTTTTCACCGGTCTCGGCGGGCCGCAGTTCGCCACGCCGGAAGCGGTCCGGCGGCTTTTGGCCGGGCTGACCGGCCGGGAGGCCTGGTGGTGCGCTGCCGTGGACCCGGTGTGCGCCGGCAGGATCGCCGGGCCGGGCGTGTCCCTGCCGCGCCGGGTGGTCGGCGCCGCGGTGGCTTTTCGCGGGTCGGAGGCCGTGGCCGTCCTTGAGGCGGGGGGCAAGCGGTTGCAGTTCGGCCTGGCTCCGGACGATCCCGACCTGCCGGCCGCCCTGGCGCCGCTGGTCCATTTGGTCGGCCGACGCGGGGCGGCCCGGCGCGTGGCCGTCGCTGCCGTCAACGGCGTTTCGGCCGGCGAAAGTCCCTACCTGCCGGTCCTGCGGGAGCGCTTCGAGGTGGTCCGGGAGCGCAAGGGCGTGGTGCTCTATCCGGCCAGGGCCTGAGAGAAGGGCGCGGCGGCGTCCCGGCCGCTCCGGAAGATCTGCCGCAACTGGTCGGCCCGCAGGTCCGCGACCTTGACGTGCCGGGCGTGCAGGGCTTCGGCGACTTTTCCGGCCAAGCCCAGGGCGTTGACGTGCTCGGGTTCGGTATCCACCACGATGCTTTTGAGCCGGTCGTCCCGGCCGATGCGGGCCGCCATGTCCAGGGCTTCGGCCAAGGGCCGGCCGTTTCGGAAGGGCACGTTGGTGCGGCCGTCGGAGATGACCACCATCAGGGCGATGGTGGAAGGGTGGCGGCGCAGCTCGGTTTCGATAAGGTGGTAGCCCGTGAATAGGCCGTGGGCCAGGGGCGTCTTGCCGCCGGTGGGCAGGTCCTCCAGGAGTCGGTAGGCCCGCTCCGGGCTGCCGGTCGGCGGCAGCAGCACTTCCGCGCCGTCCCCCCGAAAGGCGACGAAGGCGATGCGGTCGCGCTTCTGGTAGGCGTCCAGCAGAAAGGACAGGATGGCGCCCTTGGTCTCGGTCATGCGCCGGCTGGCCCCCATGGAGGGAACTGGCGTCCGCCACCAGGACGATGAGCGTGCCCATGCGCTTTTCCCGGGTCCGCTCGCGCAGATCGCAGGGCCGGATGCGTACGGCCGGACCATCGGGCTTGGCCGCCCGGCGCGCCGGCTGATGCGGGGCCGCCGCCCGCAAGGTGGCGTCCAGGGCCAGGTCTCGGATTTCCTCGGCCATACGCGCCCCGACGGTGCGGCCTTGGCGCTCCAGGGTCTTGGTCATGGCCCGACGGCCGGAACCGGCCTTGCGGCGCAGGCGGTCGCGGCGCAGCCGGATGGGCTTGAGGCGGAAGGGCTCGCCGACGCTGAAGACGTCTTCCTTGAGCTTCGAGGGTTCGGCCTTGCCGTGGCCCTGGTCGTTGTCCGCAGGATCGGGCTGGTCTTCTTGGGGCGCATTCCCCTGGGATTGGCCGGCGCCGTCTTCCGGCTTGGCTTCCGACGGCGAGGCCTGGGACGACTCGGGTTCGGGATGGTCATTGGGCTTAGGGTCGGAGGGCTGCTCCTGGGGCTGCTTTTCGGGCGGCTGCACCTGGCGGCGGCGATGGCGCAGGACCAGCTCGGCCACGGCGTCCACGGCCGCCGGGTCGGCGTCGGGCGTGTTCGTCCAGGCGGCATAGGCGCGGGCCGCCCGGGACAGGAGGATTTCCGCCCGCTGACCGGCGCAGGCCGCTGCGGCGGCGGCCGTAACGATTTTTTCCCGGGCCGGGTCGGTCAGGCCGACGACCGGGAAGAGCTTTCGGGCTCGGATGAGCCGTCGCACAAAGGCGTCCCGCGTCTGGCCGCCGCCGGCGACAAAGGCCCGGGGATCGGTCTCGAAGGCTTCCAGGTCGCGCAACAGCGCCATCCGGCCGGCCACGTTCCGGATGGCCGCCACGTCCACGCACAAGCCGAAGCGGTCGAGGAGCTGCGGCCGCAGTTCGCCTTCCTCGGGATTCATGCTGCCGACCAGGAGAAACCGGCTCGGCACCTCGGCGGAAAGGCCTTCCCGCTCCAGCCGGAAGCAGCCGCTGGCGGCGGTGTCGAGCAGCATGTCGGCGATGTGGTCGGGCAGCAAATTGACCTCGTCCACATAGAGCACGCCGCCGTCGGCCCGGGCGAGGAGCCCAGGCTGGCAGACGACTTTGCCGGCCGCGATGGCCTGTTCCAGGTCGATGCAGCCGGCCAGCCGGTCCTCGCCTACGGTGAGCGGCAGGTCGACAAAGCCGCCGGCGAAGCCCGCCTCGGGGAGCAGGGCCGCCAGCCCCCGGGCCAGGGTGGATTTGGCCGTGCCCTTTTCGCCGCGCAACAGCACCCCGCCCAGGGCCGGACAGATGACGGCCAGCGTCAGGGCCAGCTTGGCCTCGTCCTGGCCGGCCAGGGCGGTGAAGGGAAAGACGGTGGTCTCGGCCCAGCGCTCGCGTCCGGTCATGCCGCGTTCCCCAAAATGGAAGTGACGATCTCGGGATCGACGCCCACGGCCTCGAAGGGCTTGCGCCGCATCCGGTGGGGCAGGGCCAGACCGGCCGCTCGGCGCAGATCGTCCCGGATGACGGCATCGCGGCCGGAAAGGGCGGCCAGGGCCTTGGCCGCGCGCATCATGACCAGGTCCGCCCGGTGGCCGTCCACGCCGAGGGCAATGGACAGCCGGGCAATGGCGGCCAGCTCCGCGTCGTCGATGGTCACCCGGGGGACCCGCTCCCGGGCGGCGGCCAGCTTTGCGCCGAGCGCCTTCTCCTCGGCCGCGTGGGCGGCCATGAAGGCCTCGGGATCGGCCTCGAAGGCCATGAGCCGCTTCACCACCTCCACCCGGTCCTCGGGCTCGGCGATGCCGGTCACTTCCACGCACAGTCCGAACCGGTCGAGGAGTTGGGGCCGCAATTCGCCTTCCTCGGGGTTCATGGTGCCGACAAGCACGAACCGGGCCGGATGGGTGAAGGATACGCCCTCGCGTTCCACGGTGTTGACGCCCATGGCGGCGGCGTCGAGCAGGGCGTCCACGATGTGGTCGTCGAGGAGGTTGACCTCGTCCACGTAGAGGATGCCCCGATTGGCCCGGGCCAGGACGCCGGGCTCGAACCGGCGCTTGCCGTCCTGGATGGCGGTCTCCAGGTCCCAGGGCCCCGACCACCCGGTCCTCGGTGGCCCCGACCGGCAGATCGACCAGCCGGGTCGGTACCCGGGTGCGGGGGAGTGGCTGGCCCGCGGTAAGCCGCTCCCGGCATTCCGGACAGAGCCGGGCCGGGTCGTCGGGATCGCAGGAAAAGCGGCAGCCGGCCACGGCGGTCATCTCCGGGAGGAGCGCCGCCAAGGCCCGGGCGGCCGTGGATTTGGCCGTGCCCTTTTCACCCCGGATGAGCACCCCGCCCACGGACGGGGAGACGATGTTGAGCACCAGGGCCAGCTTCATGGCCTCCTGCCCGACAATGGCCGTAAACGGAAAAACAGGTCGCGTCGTCATGCTACTCTCTTGGTTAGAAGAACCGGGGCGCTGCCCCGGACCCTGCCGGGAGGGAATGATTCCCTCCCGGACCCTCCTCGATGGGGGGATTGGCGCGCCAACTCCGGCAAATACGAATGCCCGTCGGGAACGGGATTCCAAAGGGCCGTGCCCTTTGGCCGCCGGAGGCATTCTTCCTCCGCCCCCGCTACCGCTCGCTCCCGACGGCCGCCCGGACGTCGGCCAGGGCCTCCCGCCAGCGCGCCACATCGTCGGCGGTGCGGATATCCACGGCTCCGCCCTGGAACTCGCCGGACACCTCGCCCATGCGCTCCTCGATCCAGCCCTCGATTTCCAGGACGTGTTTCCTTGAGGCGGCAGCACCTCGGGGTCGGCCTGCCACAGGCCGCGGCCCGCCGCTTCCATGAGCCGGCGGCCGATTTCCTCCAGGGCCCAGGGATTGTTTTCTCGAAGAATTCCCGGTTTTCGTCGTCCATGACGAAGGTTCGGGTGATGTCGTCGAAGATCCAGTCGTCCACCTCGCCGGTGGCGGCCTCCCAGCCGTAGACCCGGCCCACCCGCTTGGAGATGTCGCCGGCGCCCTTGTAGCCGTGGCGCTTCATGCCTTCGATCCAGGCCGGGTGCAGGAGCTTGGTGCGCACCACCCGGCGGACCTCGTCGGCCAGGTCGCGCACCTCGACGTGTTCGGGCTCGCGGGTGTCGCCGTAATAGGTCTTGACATCCTTGCCCGACAGATGCGGGCGGCGGCGGTCATGCCGCCGTGGGCGCCGAAATAGCAGCAGCAGCCGAGCAGGTCGTGCTCGTCCGAGACCACCTTGTTGGCCGTGACCTCGACGGTGCGCAGGGTGTCGGCCAGTTCCTTGACGGCCGAGCGGCCGTAGACGCCCCGGCCGTAGGCGAAGCCGTTCCAGTGGAGGAAGATGTCGGACAGGTCGCCTTCGGTCTTCCAGGCCGAGGCGTAGACCGCCAGGTTGACTCCGGCCTGGTAGGTGCCGGCCGGGCCGAGAAGATGCGCAGACTGGCCCGGCGCAGGGCGTCCCGGTCGTCCGGCGAGGCCCCTTCCTGGCGCAGCGTGGCCAGGGCGTGGGCGCGCACGAAGTTGTCCTCCTCGGGTTCGTCCAGGGCGGCCACGGCGGCGATGACGTCGTCCAGGTATTCCAGCCGGTCCGGGAAGTTGTCGCGGATGAGCCCCGAGGCCCGGATGGTCACGTCCACCCGGGGGCGTTTGAGTTCGGCCAGGGGCACGATGTCGAAGCGGGAAACCCGGCCGTCGGCCTCCCAGCGCGGCCGGACGCCGAGCAGGTGCATGATCTGCCCCATGGCCTCGCCGTCGGCCCACATGATGTCGTTGGCCATCCAGTAGATGGCGATGTTGTGCGGGTAGCGACCTTCCTCGGCGAGGTACTTGGCGAGCATGGCCTCGGCCAGGGAGCGGCCGACCATGGCGGCCGCCTTGGTGGGGGTGCGGCGCGGGTCCAGGGAGAAGAAGTTGCGGCCTGTGGGCAGGATGTCTTCCCGGCCCCGGGTCAGCACGCCCGAGGGGCCGGCCGGCAGGTGACCGCCGGCAAAGCCGTTAAGAAGCGCCTCGGTCTCGCGGGAGGCCTCGATGCGGGCGTTTATGGCGCCGGCCCGGTCGCGGACGGCGTCCAGGCGGGGGAGCAGTTCGGGCGCGACCAGCCGGTCGCCGACAAGCTTTCCGGCCAGCGCGCGAAAGCCCGTGCCGGCCATTGCGTTCCGGCGTCTCGATGACGGCCAGGGCCAGCGCCTTGCCCCAGACGTCCAGGTCTTCCAGCAAACCGGCCGCAGCTCAGGCCGAAGCGGGGTTTCCACGGGTCCCGGGATCGGCCAGCAGATCGGCCAGTTCCAGGCCCATCAGCCGGCAGAGCGTCTTGCGCAAGGTCCAGTCCTCGCCGCCGTCGTGGCGCAGGATGGAATAGAGGAGATCGGCCCGGCGCGCACCGGCCGGAATGTCCCCCGAAATGTGCATGCCGTCCGGGATCAGCGTGTTGCGGATGCGCGACAGGGCCTCGTGGGCGCCCCGGACGACGGCCGGGAAATCCTGGTCGTGGTCGCTTTTCGTGGGATCGAGCTTGAGTTCCGTATCGAGATGGGCCTCGCGGACGGCCCCGAGGATGAGATGTTCCAGGGCGCGGGTGCGGCCCTGGTCCGCGATCTTGGCCTGCTCGTACTGTTCGAGCAGCCGGTCCAGCTCCTCCAGCCCCTGGTAGAGGCCGCCGTGGGTCATGGCCGTCTGCATGTGGTCCACCAGCACGGCCAGGCTGCGGCGCTTGGCGATGGTGCCCTCGGCCGGGTTGTCGCAGTTGTAGATGTAGAGATGCGGGATTTCGTGCAGGGCCACGTCGGGCAGGCAGTCCGGCGACAGACCCATGTTCTTGCCGGGCAGAAATTCCAGGTTGCCGTGGGTGCCCACATGGACCAGGACGTGCGCCCCGAAGGCCTGTTCGATCCAGCGGTAGGTGGCCAAGTATTGATGCGGCGGCGGGATATCCGGGTCGTGCAGGATCTTGCAGACCTCGCCGTCGCAGCGCGGGCCGGCGCAGCCGCGCTTGGGCTGCACGAGCACGACGGCGTTGCCGTAGGCGACGCCGGAAATGATGATGTTGCCCTGGTAGACCATGGCCGGCGGCACCCCGTCCATTTCCTGGCCCGGCGGGTCGCCCCAGGCCTTGCGTACCCGCTCGCGCACGCTTTCCGGGAAGGTCTCCCACCATTTCTCATAGCGCTCCAGGGAGAGCAGATCGAGGGCCCCGCCCTTGCTCACGATCTCGTCCACCGTGGTCCAGCGAAATTCCGATACGGCCTTGCGCGTCATGATGTTGTCGATGAGCGCCTTGCCGGATGCGGGGACGTCCACGTCGTAGCCGGCCTGCCGCATGGCGGCCAGGATGCGGGCCACGGATTTCCAGGGAATCGAGCTTGGCCGCGCCGCCGACGGTCGCTTCCACCGAGGCGCAGGGGTTGTTGTGCAAAATGAAGGCAACCTTGCGGTCTTTCACGGGAACGCGGCGCAGGGCCACCCAGCGGGCCACCCGCTTGGCCAGGCGTTGGCAGCGTTCCGGCTCGGGCACGCGGGTTTTCCAGGCTGGCCCCGGAACCGGACGTGCCGTCCCGGCTCACGCCGCCGACGAATAGCGGTTCCACTACGCCCTCGAATTCGGGCATGGCCACCATCCAGGCGACCTCGGACCCCAGCCCCTGGGGATCGGCTTGCCATTCCTCGAGCGAGCGCGAGGTGGAGACCACCGGCTGGAAGACCGGGACGTTCAAATCCGTAAAGAGTTCCACACCGCCGGCGGCTTGGCGGCCGTCGTCGGCCGCGCCGTGCTCCCGGCCCAGGAAAAAGGTGGAGAGTTTGACCAGGGCTTCGATGGGCCGGCGGCCGGCCGCCGGGGCGAAGACCGCCCGGGCCGCCGCCAGGCTGCCCAGGTTGCCGATGTTGGCGTCGCGCACGCCGTGCGAGAAAAGCGGCACCACGGCCAGGCCTTCGGCCTCGAGGCAGTCGATGATGGCCGCTTCCGGGGCGGCGTTGTCGTTGACCCAGAAATGCCGGGAAAAAAGCATCCCGACCCGGGGTGCGTCGGCCAGCCCCTTGGCCGCCAGGTAGCCGGCATGCCAGGCGTCGAAGGCCTCCCGGTCGGCAAAGGACGCTTGCGGCGCCTTGGGATGCCACAGGCCTTCCCAGGGCTGGCGCACGGCCGGCGGGGCGTCGGCGAAAGCATCGCCCCGCACCAGGCCGGCCACGGTGCGCAGCAGGTTGGCGAAGTTTTCCCGGCCGCCGTAGACGACATAGTCGTAGCACCGCCGCACCACGGGCAGCGGCACCGAGGACTGGGCCCACAGCGACGGATCGTGGCTCAAGCAGACGACGGGCACGCTCGGCGGCACGTCGGCCAGGGCCGTTTCGATGCGCGACCACACGGCCTCGCCCGACCGGTAGACAACGACGGCCTCGGCCCGGGCGAGACTGGCGGCCATGGCCGCAAACGCATCCTCGTCCGCGTCCAGGGTCTTGGAGGCGAACAGATCGAGAGTGACGTCCGGCACGTCCCGGGAGGCCCGGTCCAGCATGGTCACATGCGATTGCCAGAAGATGGCGGTGATGCGCATCGGTTGCTCCTTCCCCAGGGGTGCTGCCCCTGGACCCCGCTGGGGGGAATCATTCCCCCCAGTCCCCCTGCACGGGGCCCAGCGTTATCGGTCTGGTTCCCGTGCGAGGGGGAGGGGGCGTTTGCTTAATACTTGAGTTTCAATTCCAGCATGTAGGTTCGCGGGGAGCCGGCATAATAGCTGTAGTATTGCTGGTCGAAGAGGTTTTGCACGGCAAAGGAAATGTCCGTGTACTTCGTGGGTGAATAGATCAGCTTGGCGTCCCACAGCCAGACTTGCGTATTGCCGCCATAGACGTTTTCCATGTCGGTGTTGTCGTTTCTGGCGTAGTTGCGTCCGCAATAGTTGCCGGCCAGGCTGGCCTTGAATTGTTTCCAGGTGATGTCCGTGCCCAGATTGGCCTGGGTCAGCGGCACGCCGCTCAAGTGCTTGCCGTTGAGGGAGGGGTCGGGCTGGTACTTCCGGATGCGCGGGTCGTTGAAGGTCAGGTTGCCCCAGAGGGTCAGGAAATCCCAGGGCTTGAACTGGCCTTCGAGTTCCAGGCCGTTGATTTCCAGGCGGCCGATGTTTTGCTGCTGTTTGACCTGCGGGGCGATATAGACCGAATCGATATAGTTCCGGAAATCGGTGTGGAAGACGGCGGCGCCGAGTTTCACGCGACGTTTCCAGAAGTATTGGGTGGCGGAGAGCTCGTAGGTCCAGAGCGTCTCAGGCTTGAGGTTGGCGTTCGGCAGGTAGGTGATGGGCGAGGTACCGGCCGAGGTCCAGGACCGAAGCATCTCATAGAGGTTCGGCGCCCGAAAGCCCTTGGAGGCGCTGGCGCGCAGGACGGAGTCCTGCAAGGGGTTCCAGACCGCGGCGAAGCGCGGCGACACCTCGGTCCAGCGGCTGGAGGGAATGGACCGGACGGCGCCGACGTTGCCCGAACGGCCGTCGTAGGTCACCCAGTAGTCGAGCCGGGCGCCGCCGTAGAGGGTGACGTTGGCCGGAAGCTTCCAGGCGTCCTGGAGGAAGGCCGACCAGGTGTTGGTCATGCCGGAACTTTCATCGAGCTTGTCGGTGGTGGAATACCAGGAGCGATAATAAAGCAGGTTCTTGGTGGAAAGATCCAGACTGTTGACCCGCAGGTCTCCGCCGAAGGTCAGGGTGTTGTCCGGCCAGAGGGTGAAATCGTTTTGCAGTTCCAGGAAGTAGGAATTGCGCACGCTGCTGGCCAGCGACCCCGGGGCGTTGTCATACACCAGCGTCGTGCTGGAGGTCGGCTGGGTGTAGCGGTTGAATTCGTTGAAAAAGGCTGCCGTGGTCTTGATGCGCCACCAGTCCGTGGGCATGCCGTCATAGGAGAGGGACAGGCGCAGGTCCTGGGTTTCTCCCTTGCCGGACAGGAAGTTGCCCGCCGCCAGGGAGCCGGTGCGGCTCCCCGGGTAGGTCGATACCGTGCCCGAATAGCTCCCCACATAGCTGTTGGGGCTGCCGTAGTCGTAGAAGTGGTAGCCGTAGATGACGTCGGCGCGCACCCGGGAGGTATCGCTCAGGTCCCAGGCGGCCAGGGCGCTGGCCGCCTGGCGCTGGCCCATGTTGTTGCCGGAGTCGCCGACGATCCAGCTCGGCGTGCCGGTGGAGCCGAGGGTGGGATAGCCGCCGAACAGTTTGCCGGTCCCCTTGCTGGTGCCGGATTTGACCACCGGCGAGCTCGGGTAGCCGCTGGTCGATTCGCCCTCGTAGCCGGCGTAGAGGGAGATTTGGTCGTCCAGGCGGGTGCCGGCGTTGGAGCCCCATTTGTAGTTGGTGAACGCGGCGCTGCCGCCATGGGCGTTGTAGTTGCCGCCGCCGATGCCGCCCCGGACCATGGCCTGGGTTTTCTTGGGCACGCGCAGGATGATGTTGATGACGCCGCCCATGGCGTTGCCGCCGTAGAGGGCCGAGCCCGGGCCGCGGATGATCTCGATGCGTTCGATGGCGTCCACGGGAATGGAACTCCAGGTGACGCCGCCGGAATAGCCTTCGTTAAAGGGAATGCCGTCCACCAGGATCAGGGTCCGCTTGGCCAGGGACAGGCCGCGCATGGTGACGGTGGAACTGGCCGACGGGTCCTGCACGCCCCGGGACCGCCGCGTGTAGACGCCGGCCTCGTGTTCAAGGGCGTCGTCGGCGGTGCGCATGTTCTGGCGCTCCATGTCTTCGTGGGTGATGATGCTGACGCTGGCCGGGGCCATGTCGGCCTCGACCTCGGTGCGGGTGGCGGTCACCACGACGTCCTCCATCTGATGGGGGGCCGTGGCGGCCGCGTCCTTGGCGGTTTCGGTGGCTGCCGGAGTCGCTTCCGCAGTTTGTTGGGCCGCTCCCTGGGCCGGGCCCCCCCAGACCAGGAGCAGGGCCATAACGGCGGCAGCTCCGGCGTGACGCATGTACATTGTCTCTTCCTCCTTCTCCCCTGTGGCTATTGACTCGGGCCGACCGGATAGAATCCCGTCATCCCGTCGCCTTGCAGACAGCGCACGTCCACCCCATAGACGTGGCGCAGGGCATCCGCGGTCAGCACCGTTTCCGGCGGGCCGTAGCCGTGGACCCGGCCCGGGGCGAGCAGCAGCACCTCGTCGGCGAATCGCCGGGCCAGATTGATGTCGTGGAGGCTGGCCAAGACGGCCTTGCCTTCGTCGCGGGCGAGCTGGCGCAGAAGCTCCAGCACTTCCAATTGGTGGCGCAGATCGAGGCTGGCCGTGGGTTCGTCCAGAACAAGGCAGGCCGTTTCCTGGACCAGCGCCCGGGCCATGAGCACCTTTTGCAACTGGCCGCCGGAGATGGCGGACAGGTCCCGTTCGGCCAGATCCTCCAGGCCGAGCCGGCACAAGGTCATGGCGCAGCGCTCCAGGTCGACGGGCCCCGGCCGCCAGGACAGATGCGGCCGGCGGCCGAGCAGCACCGCCTCGAAAACGGTCATGGGAAAGGAGGGCGATCCGCCTTGGGGCACGTAGGCGATGGCCCTGGCCAGCTCCTTGCGGTTGAAGGCGCTTAAGGACCGGCCCTCCAGCCGGATTGTCCCGGAGGAAAGGGGCAGCAAGCCCAACAGCAGGCGGATGAGCGTGGTCTTGCCCACGCCGTTGGGGCCGGCCACCACCAGCATGCGGCCCGAGGTCAGCCGGAACCCCACATCGCGCAGGATGACCCGGCCTTCCCGGGAAAACGAAACGCCCTCGGCGATCAGTCGCATAGTCGCCTCCGACAGCGCCGCACCAGCAACCAGAAAAAGAAGGGCACGCCGCAAAAGGCGGTCATGATGCCGACCGGCAGGATCAGCGGCGCGAAAATGGCCCGGCCGACCAGATCGGCCAGGATGACCAGAATCACGCCCAGAAGGCCCGAGGCGGGCAGCAGCAGGCGGTGGCGGCCGCCCACGGCCAGTCGGGCCATGTGCGGGGCGATCAGGCCGATGAAGCCGATGACGCCGCAAAAACAAATGGCGCCGGCCGTCATGACGGACATGACGGCAATGCCGGTCCGGCGCAGCCGGTCGGCGTTGACGCCCAGGCTGGCGGCCGTTTCGTCGCCGCACATGATGCAGTCGAGGTCCGGCGCCCGCAGGAGCAGCCAGGGCACGCCCGGCAGGATGAGCAGGGCGGCCACGCCGATTTCCCCCCAGTCGGCCTTGGCCAGGCTGCCGAAGGACCAGAAGACGATGCGGCTCAAGTCCATTTGCGGCGCCATGTACTGGATAAACGAGGTCATGGCCGAGAACAGGAACATGACGGCCACGCCGGCCAGCACCAAGGTTTCGGTGGCGGCGCCGCGCAACCGGGTCATGCCTAGGGCAAAGCCGGCGGTGAGCATGGCAAAGGTGATGGCCAGGATCGGAACGGCGGCGGGATGGGAGGCCGGCCAGAGCATCATGGCCAGGGCGGCTCCGAAGCCGCCGCCCGAGGAGACGCCCAGGGTGAAGGGCGAGGCCAGCGGGTTCTTGAGGACGGCCTGGGCCAGACAGCCGGAAAGCCCCAAGCCCAGCCCGGTCAGGACGCCCATGGTCAGGCGCGGCAGGCGCATGGCCCGGATCATGGCCGAGGCGGTCATGCCGTCGCCGAGGAGGCCGCGGACCACGAACGCCGGGTCGAAGCCGTCCGGTCCCCAGCCCAGGCCGGCCAGAAGACCGATCACGGCGAGCAGGCCCAGGCCGGCCAGATACAGCCGGCCGCGCCGGGCGTTGCGGTGCTGTTCCTCCAGGACCGGCCGCCAGGCCTCGGCCAGGGCGAGGCTCCGGGCCCGGCCGGTCCCGGGCGTGGCGAGAGGCATGTTCACGGCCGGGCCTCCGCGCCGGGTTGCGGCCAGGCAAAGAAGCCCTTGGCGGGCATGTGCTGGAAGCGTTCCAGGTATTCGCGGTTCCAGGCCGCCGGATCGATGTCCGGGCAGACACCGGGATGGAGCCAGCGGGCCTCGTAGGCGGCGCCGATCGGCGCCCGGGGGCCGCCGTGGATGTCCGAGGCCAGGATGAAGACCTGGTTTTGGCGCACGGCCTTGAGCGCGTCGTATCCCGGGCGTTCCCGGATGGCCCGGACTTCCGCGCGGAGATCCGTGTCGTCGGTCGCCTGGTAGCGTTTGTTGCGCGACGTGACCTTGATGATCGCGTCGGGCTGGCCGGCCAGCACCCATTCGGGGCTGACTTCGCCGTAGCTGGTGGGCAGATCGGCGGCCAGATTGCGTCCGCCGGCCGCGCCGAGGCTCTCGTTGCCCGAGGTGCCCGGGCCCCAGGCCTGCTGGTCATGGAAGCCTTCCAGAAAGACCACGGGCCGTGTGCCGGAGCGCGCGCGGCAGGCGGCGAGCCGGGCAAATTTTTCGGTCCGCCAGGCCAGGAGCCGTTCCATGGCCTGTTCGCGGCCGAGCACGACGCCGAGCGTCCGGGCCGCCTGGTCGAACCCCGACAGCATGTAGACTTCCAGGCGCAGGATGGGGATGCCGGCGGCCGCGAGCTTGGTCTCGGCCTCGGGGCCGGGATAGCGGCCGTAGGCCAACAGCAGGTCGGGATGGAGCTTGGCGATGGCCTCGTAGCTCGGGGCGCTCCAGTGGCCGACCATGGGGATGTGGCGCAACTCCGGCCAGAAGGCCGGATCGCGCAGCAGGGTGTCGCTGACGCCGACGACACGCGGCATGGCGTCCACGGCCCGGACGAGTTCCAGCATGTCGCGGCTGAGGACCACGATCCGGTGCACCTGATCCGGCACGGTCACCGGGCGGTCGAAACAGTCCCGGACCTGCCGGGCGGCGACGGTCGTCGGCACGAGCGCCAGGCAGAGCAGCAGCAGGACGATGCCGACGCCCGGCATGGGGGATGATGGGCGGGAAAGCGTTGGGTTGTGCATGGTCAGTCCACGGCCTTTCGGGTCAAAAACACGGCCAGTCGGAAGGCGATAAGCCCCATGACGGCCAGCAACCCCAGGCGCCAGGCGTCCACGGGTTGGCCCAGGAAGGCCTGCCGGATGGTGCGCGAGGCATGGGTGAGGGGAATGCAGTCCACGGCCGCGCGCGCCCAGGCGGGCAGGCGGTCCACCGGAAAAAAGGTGCCGCCCAGAAAGGCCATGGGCGTGATGACGAAATTGGAGAGCAGCGCCTGGTCGCCGTGCGAACGCACCAGCATGGCCACGGCCACGGCCGTGTTGGCGAAGAAGAAGGCGTTGAGGGCGACGGCCGTCCAGAAGACCGGGCCGGCATGGCCGCGCAGGCCGAACACGAGGCCGAGTCCGATGACCACGGCGGCGGCGCCCACCCCCCGGACCATGCCGGCCAGGATTTCGCCCAGGACATAGGAGGAGGCCGGGACGGGGGCAGCCTGGATCTCCTCGAAGATCCGCCAGTAGAAGCGGGCGATGTTGATGTCGCTGGCCAGAGCGAAGGACTGGGTCATGGAACTCATGGCCGCCAGCCCCGGCAGCAGGAAGGCGGCGTAGCCCACGCCGTCCACGTCCACGAAGCGCCCCACGCCGTGGCCGAAGGTAATGAGATAGAGCAGGGGCGAGACGGCCATGGCCGTGAGCAACCGGCCGGAGCGGCGCCGCATGAGCAGCAGTTCCCGGAAGGCCACGGCCCAGGCGGCGCGGATCATAGGCCTCCTCCGTGGGGATGATGGCGGCTTGGCGGTGCCGCGTCGGGGCGGCGGACGGCATCCCCGTCATGGGCGCGCATGGTTTCGAGATAGGCGTCTTCCAGGGTGGTCCGGCGTACGGTGATGTCCCCGTGCGCCGTGGCGGCGTGGGCCAGGGCCGCCTCCCGGGACGGGAAGAACCGGGTGGCGGCCCGGCCGGCCAGTTCCAGGCAGGCCCAGGGACCGTGGGCGGCCACCAGCTCGGCCGGGCTGCCCGTGGCCACGATGGCGCCCTGCCGCAGGAAGGCCACCCGGTCGGCCAAGGCCTCGGCCTCCTCGATATAATGGGTGGTCAGGAAGATGGCCGCGCCCTGGGCCTGCACGGCCTTGATCATGCCCCAGATGGAGCGGCGGATGTCCGCGTCCAGGCCGACCGTGGGCTCGTCGAGGAAGAGCACCACCGGACGGTGGATGAGCGCCCGGGCGATCATGACCCGCCGGCGCAGACCGCCGGACAGCGTGGAAACCACATCGTCCGCCCGGGAGGACAGGTCGAATTGGTCGAGCAGGGCGCGGGCCCGTTGTCGGCGTTCGTCACGGGGCAGCCCGAACAGCCGGCCGTGGATGTCCAGGTTCTGGGCGACCGTCAGTTCCTGATCCAGATTGATGGTCTGGGCGACGACGCCGGCCCGGCGTTTGGCGTCCGGTTCCCGGAGAGGGTCCCGGCCGTCCAGGCGCACCTCGCCGGAAGTGGGCCGGGCTAGTCCGGTGAGCAGCCGGATGGTCGTGGTCTTGCCCGCCCCGTTCGGCCCGAGGTAGGCGAAGATCTCTCCCGGCCCGACGACAAAGGAAACGCCCCGCAGGGCGTCCCGGTCATGGTACCGCTTGCATATATTCGTGGCTGTGATACGTAACACGTTTTTAACTTTTTTAACCAATTCATGCTTGAATTTTTCGAGAAGGTATGAAAATCAATCAGAAGTTTCAAGCAATTTTATGCTGTTAAAGATAACAGGACGCATTTTTTATTTAAGAAAGCCGGTGATTGGGCGAAAAGAGGCTACGGTGACAGGATTTCCCGAGAGGAAAGGCATGCGATCGGCGGTGCTCGCCGCGTGTGGTGATTGGTGCGCCGAAGCGGGTGCGCCCGCCGCTGCCGGCGGGGGGCGAAGCGACCGGATGCGGGCGGGCTGGGGGATGCTTTTTTCCCTGGGCCTGCATGTGGCGGTGGTCGGGGTGTTCCTGACGGTGTCGCTGGCCGGCATCCGGCCGACGCTTCCCGCGCCGCCGGTGGTGCTGGATGTGGTGTTCGGCGCGTCGGGCGGCGACGGAACGCCCGGCGACGGCGCTCCCGGCCGGGAGGGGGCGGCCGGGGGATCGGCCCCCGGGCCCCGGGTGGAAGCGGCTTCGGCACCGCCCAAGCCTTCCCCGCCGCCGGCTGAGCTGGCCAAGGCCGTGGCGCCGCCCTCCCGGCCGGCCCCTGCCGTTCGCAAGCGGCAACACCCGCGGCCGCGTCGCGAACCGTCGCCGGCCGCGCAGGGACTATCGGCCGTTCGCCCGGAGGCTCCGGCGACGTCGAGCCGCGCAGAGGCCCCGGCCGGTACGGCGGTGGCGGCAAACGGCGATGCGGCCGGAAGCGGCGGCGGAGGCAGTGGCGGTGGCGGCGGCCTGGGTTCGGGCCACGGCCTGGGCGGCCGGGGCGACGGTCCGGGAGCGGGCGGTCATGGAGGGGGCGCCTTCGAGGGCGAGTTCGGTTCGGGCAACGGCCCGACCTTCGCTCGGCGGGTGCCGCCGGAATATCCGACGCAGGCCCGGCGCTTCGGTCGGGAGGGGGTGGTGGTGTTGCGGCTGGAGATCGACGCCTCGGGCGCCTTGCGTAAGGCCGAGGTCGTCCAGAAGTGCGGGGCGGGCTTTGACGCCGCGGCACTCTCCGCCGTGAGGGCCAGCAGCTATCGCCCGGCCCGGCTGCACGGTCAAGCCGTGGCCAGCCGGGCCTTGCTTCGCGTCCGGTTCCAGCTTTCGGGGACGTAAGCTGCCGGAGTGCGACTTACGCGTCCTTAAAGATGGTAAAGCGCCGCACGCCCCGGATCTGCCGGTAATTGGCCCCCTGGCTGACGCAGCGCAGCACGGTTTCCGGGTCGGTAACCACCGTGCCGCACAAGGCATCCACGTGGTAGTCGAAGAGGACGGGGCTAAACGGCACGGAATCCCCCAGCATGAGGACATAGGCGTCGGGGCGGCACTGGGCGATGACCGCGTCGAAACTATGGTTGGTGATGGACGTGCCGGTGATGGCCACCACGTCGGATCGGGGCAGGACGTCCGGGGCCTTTTCCGGGCCGAGGTCGCCCTCCTGGGGATTGTTTTCCAGGACCCAGAGCTGGGCGGCCGCCTTGCGCAGCTGCGGCAGGAAGGGGAAATGGCCGATGACGGTCACGTTCTTGCCGGCGCCCTTTTCCATCAGGATGTCGCCGGCGTTGCGTTCGACCATGGCCGTTTCGTCCACCGGCAGCAGGGAGTTGATGGTGGCCATGCCGATGGCCGCCTCCATCAGGCTGTCGGAAAAGGCCAGCTTGGCCAGTTCCACGGGGCCCTTGTCGAGCAGGGAGCCCGGTTCGGCCACCATGGGCGGTTTTTGGCGCAGGGCGTCCTTGGGCAGGGTCGCGGCCATGCCGCACCGTCGGGTGAGGACGGCGGTATGGAAGACGCCCTGGCGGATATCCTTGACCGGACAGTCGTCGTGGAGCCCGCGGATCAGTTCTTCAAGGAGAGTCATTGGCAGCATTCCTTGTTGGAGTCTCGGGAGAGGGGGAAAACCGGCGGTGCAGGCGCCGGTTGCCGGTCTACGGTGCGGGCGGACCCGGTTAGGCCGCCTTGGCGCAGAAACGTTCCCAGCCCATCAGCGCGGCCGCGCCGGCGATGGTGGTGCCGTAGAAAATGACCGGCCGGTCGTCCAAAAAGTCGCCGATGGTGTCGTTGACCATGGTGGAGCCCGTGACGACGAGGACATCGGCCCGGTTCAGGGCGGCGTCCTGCTGGTCGGGACCCAGGATGGGGGTGTCGTACTGGACGGTGCCGACATTGTCGGGATCGAGGTCGAGTACCTGGAGGTCGAAACGTTGGCTCAGGGCCTGGATGATTTTCGGCTGGAAGCCGACCTGGGTGATGCGGACGTTGCCGAAGCGGTCGGCCAGGTATTGGCTGAACTTGCCCGCGCATTCGGTCGGTTCCTTGTCGCGGCAGTGGATGGTCCGGTCGCACAGGCCGAGGCCGCGCACCGTGGCGTTGACCGCCGAGATGAACACGGCCCGGCGGAAATTGTTTTCGAGCGGCATGTTGGCGATATCGGACAGGCGGCCGTAGAAGTCGCCGAAGCGGTCGGTGAAGGCCTGCCCCTTGGCGTAGCGGAACGAGGCTTCCATGAGCCGTTCCTTGCCCTTTTGCAGCGGGAAATCATCGCCTTCCGGGTCGCCGATGGCCTCGTGCACGGTCAGGGTCTTGGCCTTGACCGTGATGGGCTCGTCCAGCAGGCCGTTTTTTTGCCACAGCTCGATGGCCTTGTCCCGTACCACTTCGAACATATTGGATTTCATCCGGTTTCTCCCTTCGTTGCGGCGGAGGCAAACGGCAGGGCCCCCGTTTCCCTGTCGGGAAACGGGAGCCCCGGGCGCATGGCCGGCTGCCGTCGTTATTCCTGCCCCGCCGCTGCTTCATCCAGCGTATTGAGGCGGGCCTTGATGGATGCCAAGGCCTGTTCCATGGTCGAGGCCTGCTCTCGCAGGTATTGCCGTTCCATTTCAGGATTGTCCGGCGTTGTCCAGGGGGCGGGTTGTCCGGCGTTCGCGGGGACATAACCCCAGGCGCCGCCCAGGCCGCGTCCCATGCCCCGGCCGCGACCGCGTCCCATGCCCCGGCCCATCATGCCCGGACCGAAGCCGCAACGCGCGCCGCCCCGACCGGGAGCGCTGGTGAAACCGGGTGCGCCGGTGCCGGCGCAATAGCCCATGCCGCGTCCCGTGCCGCTACCTCTTCCCAGAGGACCTGTTCCGTTTCCGCGTGGCATAAAGGCATCCTCCTATGGTTTGAGGGTTATTGTCGCGTCATCGCCGCCCCACAGGCGGGGCAGCGTATGTTCGTGCAAGGTTGGCCCGGCGTATGCGGGACGGTCCGGCCGCATTGCGGACAGACGCACATGTCGCCCGCCGGGGTTGGTTGGGGGCTGGCCATGCCGCGACCTTGCCCCTGGCCGCATCGGCCGCCCTGTCCCTGGCCCTGGCCGCGACCCTGGCCGCATCGACCGGCGCCGCCGCCTTGTCCGTTCTTGGGAACACCGCCTTGTCGCATGGTTCCGCCTCCTTTCGCCGTGGCCGAAGCCGCTGTCCGCGGTCCGTCACGGCGGAAATTTTCGTTCGTGTCGCCTAGCTGGCCGGCGGTGCCATCAGGGGCGCCAGGAGCGCCAACACCCTGTCCGCCTCTTCCGCGCCCGGGTGTCGCGGCAGTGCGGTCACGATGCCCAGGCCTTCGCCGGCCTCATGGAACTCCTCGGCCGAAAGCCGGCTGACCACGGCGGTCAGGATGGCGGCGTTGCTTTCCATCAGCCTGGCCACCAGCACGAAGGGGTCGATGTCGGGGAGGTTCTCGTCCACCACCATCAGGGTGGGCGGCTGGGTTTTGGCCTGGACCAGGGCGGCCTGCCCCGTCGGTACCAGAGACGTTTCCGCCCCTTTTCGGATCAGCACGGCCAGGAAGGTGGTGAAATCCGCCGGGCGGCTGGTGGCGATGAGGATACGCATGGGGACCTCCTAGGTTGCCGGATTCCTGCCGCAGCAGGAGCCCGGGCCGGCACAGCCGGCATGGCCGGGATGGGAGCCGCAGCAGCCGTGGTCCGTCGGTCCGGGCAGCCGGGCCGCCTCCTTGCCCGTGAGCGAGCTGGTCGGCGACAGCAGCTTGGTCGCGGCCCGGCCGCATTGCGGGCAGATCGGGGCATCCTCCGGATGCTGGCTGATGACCTCGCCGTGGAAGCCGCAGGCCGGGCAGGTGATGTCATAAATCGGCATGGCATGCTCCCTTGCCGGGGGGGCCGGCGGCCCCCCCGGATGTGCGCGTTGGGCTAGTTCAAACCGCCGCCGCAGGTGTTCTCCTTGGAGAAGGGCACCAGCTTGCCGGCGATCAGGGCGTCCACGGCGTCCTTGACGGTGCCGAAATTGCCGCCGTGGTAGACCTGGATGCCAACCTGGTTGAAGCCCATCAGCGGCCGCATGCCCATGCCGCCGGCCACCAGGACGTTGACCCCGTTCTCGGACAGGTGGTTGACCGGGGCCATGCAGCCGCCCTGGACGTGGGGGACGCTCGGCAGGGTGCTGACCTTGGCGATCTTGCCGCTTTCCACATCCACGACCGTGTAGCACTCGCAGTGACCGAAATGCTCGCCCAGGGGGCTGTCCAATCCTCCGGGCTGGGACGTGGGGACGGCGATACGATAGTTGTTGTCCATGGTAGTGTTCCTTTAGGCAGGCCGCGCGTACGTGCGGGCCAGTTTGTCGATGGCACCCCAGAGCTCGGCAACGCTGTCGGCCAGGGGACCGCCGTATTCTGGCAAGGTTTTTTTCGCCAGCATGGCCCGGGTCACGTCCGGGTGATGCGGCAACCGGCCGAGCAGGGTGTAGCCGTGCTCGGCGCAAAAGGTTTCGATGCGGCCCGATTCCGCCGGATTGAGGTCGGCCTTGTTGATGATGACGGCGGCCGGCAGGTGGAAATGGTCGCACAGATCGGCCACGCGGATCAGGTCGTGGACGCCCGACGGGGTCGGCTCGGTGACAAGCACGGCCAGGGTCGCCCCGGACAGGGAGCTGATGACCGGGCAGGCGATGCCGGGAGCGCCGTCGCACAGCATGCAGTCCAGGCCTTCCTTCTTGGCCAGTTCCCGGGCCATCTTCTTGAGCAGGGTCACCAGCTTGCCGGAATTTTCCCCCCCCGGATCGAGCCGGGCGTGCACCAGCCGGCCGAAACGGGTGTCGGACACGGCGGCGTAGCCGCACACGCGCGGGGGAAAGGCGATGGCCTGGTGCGGGCAGAGCACCACGCAGGTCTTGCAGCCCTCGCACAGGTGGGGATCGACGTGCCGCGTGCCGTCCGGCAGTTGGCTGATGGCGTCGAACCGGCAGTGCCGTTCGCAGACGCCACAGCCGGTGCAGGCGGCCGGATCGATGCGGGCCAGGTTTCCCGAGACGAAGTCCTCGCGGACGGTGTTGTGGGGATCGAGCAGAATATGCAGATCCGGCGCGTCCACGTCGAAGTCGCAGATGACGGTGTTTCGGGCCAGGGCCGCGAAGGCGGCCGTCAACGAGGTCTTGCCGGCGCCGCCCTTGCCGCTGAGCACCACGATCTCACGCATGACGGACCTCCCCGGCCAGTTTGGCCACGCTGGCGGCCAGGCCCAGGCAGAGCGCACGGTAGGCGTTGTTGACGTTGGGTAGGACCGTCCCCCGGGCGTAGGCCTTGGCCACGGCCCGGTCGTCGGGAATTTCCGCCAGAATGGGCAGATCGGCCTCGCGGCAGAAGTCGTAGAAGGACGGGCAATCGGGCCCGGCTCGGTTGACGACCACGGCCATGGGCTTCCCCAGCGGGGTAAAGGCTTCCACGGCCAGCTTGAAGTCGTGGATGCCGAACGGCGTGGGCTCGGTGACGAGCACGATGCAGTCGGCCTGGGCCACGGCGGCCAGGGCCGGACAGCTCACGCCGGGAGGGGCGTCGCACAGGATGTCGCGTCCGGCCAGGTCCGGATTTTCGGCCCGGAGCCGCTCCATCCGGTGCATGACGGCCCGGATCAGCGGCGGGCTCATGGCTTCGCCGACGCGGAGCTTGCCCCGAAGGAAGGCGATTTCGCCGGCCGTTCCCTCCTCGACCACGCCGAGTTCCCGCGTCCCGGGCGTGATGGCCTTGGCCGGACAGACGGCCATGCAGCCGCCGCAGCCGTGGCACATGTCGTCGAACACCATGGGCGTGTCCCCCAAAATGGTGATGGCGGCGAATTGGCACAGGTCGCGGCAGGCGCCGCAGCGGGTGCACAGGGCCGGATCGACCACGGGGATTTCCAGGCCGGTGGTTTCGCTGCGCGTGATCTTCGGGCGCAGGAAAAGGTGCAGGTTGGGCTCTTCCACGTCGAGATCCACGGCGATCGGGGGCCGTCCGTGGGCTTCGGCCCAGACCGAAGCCAGGGCGGCCGACAGCGTGGTCTTCCCCGTGCCGCCCTTACCGCTGGCAATGGCCGCGATCATGTCCCTACGCTCCCTTGCCCGTCCGGTACTTGGCCAGGGCCTGGCCCACGGTCATGTCGTCCATGCCGTCGACGGCCTCCACGCCGGACGCCTTCAGGGCCGCCGCGGCCTTGGGGCCGAAGGAGCCGGAGAGGACGACCTTGGCGCCGGCCTCGGCCAGACGCCGGGCCGTTTCGATGCCGGCGCCGTGGGCCATGGCCTGGGAGCCGCCGTTGTCGAAATAGGTGACCGTATCCGAGGCATCCACCAGCACGAAACCGGCGGCCCGGCCGAAACGGGGATCGACGGCGTCGTCGAGGGTGGGGCCTTCGCTGCTTATGGCAATGTATTCGCTCATGTTCTGCTCCTTCTTCCGTTATGCCTTGGCGTCGTGCGCGTTCGACCGTGCCGTCGCGTCAAGCAGGTGGGTGTGCTGGATCATCCAGCGGTGAATGGCCTCGCGTACGGCCGCCGCTGCCAGGTAGGCGCAGTGGCTGTCCGCCGCCGGGAAGCTGCCGACTGCCGCGATGATGTCCTTGTCGCTGATGTCCACGGCCTCATCCAAGGTCTTGTTCATGGCCAGGGCGGCGGCGGTGGCGCCGGCGATCTGGCTGGAGGCGCAGCCGTCGGTGTCGAAATCCGTCCGGACGATGGTTTCGCCGTTGATGCACAGGGCGATGGAGATGGTGTCACCGCAGGAACCCTTCACCGTGCCAACGATGTCGGGCGTGACAAGGCGCTGCCGGGTGTTCGCCTGGCGCCAGATCTGCAGGCCTTTTTCACCGAACCGGCCGGCCAGGTCGGTTTCCTTTTCCTGCTGGAATATGGCCAGGACCATCTTAAGAGGATCTTGTTCCGGGGTGTTTTCCATGGGTGACATCCTTTTCGTCATTGGTCTGGTTCTGTTCGATGGCGCGCCCTCCGGCGGCCGGTGTCTCGTGGCGTTCGGTGTCGAACATGCTGCGCCCGATGCGGCGGGCCCGTCCTCGTCCGAAACGGGCGCCCGGGGCGAGCAGGCTTTCCAGTTGGTTGTGCCGCAAGGCGGTCAGTACGGTGGGAACGTCGCCGGCGATCCACGGCGCGACGGCCACCCCCCGATGGATGATATGATTGACGCAGCAGCAGGTGGCGCCGCCGCAAACGAGCAGGACGACGCCGGCCCGGGCGAGCAGGTTGCCCAGGGCGATCATCCCCTCGGTCGGCATGGGCCAGACGCCTTCTTCCACGAAATCCGGCGATTCGAAGCGGTAGACCCGGAAGGCGGAGGCCGTTTCGAGCAGCGAGGCCAGCCGGTCGCCGTGGCAGGCCAGGCAGACCCGGGGATGGCAGCAGGATGGATGGTGGCAGGGCGGACACGGGTGGGACATATGTAAACCTCACTCCCGCTAAGGCATACGCCGTGCCTTTTTCTGATTCGCTAGAAATGCTGGTGTATTATCGCTAATATCCGTTTGAGGAGAGGTATGCGCAGAGCGAAAAAAACAGCCCATAGCACGCCATATGGGCTATTTTTTAGCCCAACAATACGCAACGGCCGGTGGCCCGTCATTGTGACCGGCAACCGGCCGTTATCCGCGTCCGCTGTCGTTCGGGCGAATAATTCGCCCGAGGCGTCGTTCCACTGCGATACCGTGGCGGGCGTGCCGCCGTTCCCTACGCCGGGTCGAGCAGCTGCATGGCCCTGTCCAACGTGGCGTTTTCGTGGACGATGGCCGTGACGGCCCGCAGCAGGGCGGCCGGGTCCTCGTCCTGGAAGATGTTGCGTCCGACCGAGAGACCGGCGCCGCCGGCGGCCACCGAATCGGCGATCATGCGCAAGAATCCGCGCCGGGAATCGGTCTTGGGCCCGCCGGCGATGACCACCGGCACGCAGCAACCTTCCACCACCCGGGCGAAGGTTTCCGGATCGCCGGTGTAGGCCACCTTGACCACATCCGCGCCCAGCTCGGCGCCCACCCGGGCGCAGTGGGCCACCACCTCGGGGGCGAACCCGTCGCTGATTTTGGGCCCCCGGGCGTAGACCATGGCCAGGACGGGCACGCTCCAGGTCTCGGCGATCCGGGTCACCATGCCCAGGTCGTCGAGCATCCGGGCTTCGGTCTCGTCACCCAGATTGACGTGGACGGACACGGCGTCGGCGCCGAGACGGATGGCTTCTTCGACGGTGCAGACGAGCGTCTTGGCGTTGGGGAAGGGCGAGAGATCGGTGCTGGCCGACAGGTGGATGATGAGGCCCACGTCGCGGCCCTGGGCGCGATGGCCGCACCGCACCGAGCCCTTGTGCATGAGCACGGCGTTGGCGCCGCCGTCCACGATGCCGGTGACGGTTTCGCGCATGTTGATGATGCCCTTGATGGGGCCCACGGAGACGCCGTGGTCCAGGGGGACGATGATGGTCCGGCCGGTGTCGCGATTGAAGATGCGTTCGATGCGAATGGTCTTGCCGATGGTCATGGTGGCGCTCCTTGGCGTTATGCCCGGAGCCGGGGACCCGGCGGACCGAAAAAAAGGCCGCCGGGCGTATGCCCGCGGCCCCTGTCGGCGGTTATGTTCGGTACGGACTAGGCGTCCGCGCCACCCGCCAAGCCGCGAGCGCGAAGACCGCCGTAATAAGAATACGACGTCGAGGAGAAGTGGCGCAGAGCGGTACAGCAGGTGGACATGGTTTTTCCCTAGCCTTGGCCGCCCGGCGTTGTCAAGCGCCGCGGGCGAAAAAGCGGTGTCGCTTCGGCCTTGCCTCATGCGGTTTCGTTCTTATCTGTAGTGTTCACGGCGTTTTTTGGAAAAGGACCATTACACGACACGCATAACACCTTATTTTGACGGTAGACCACAGGAGAACGGCATGATTCCTCCCATTACGCTGTACGGCATGATGACCTGCGAACACTGCCAGGCGGCCAAGGCCTATCTGGAAAAACGCCACATTCCGTTTACGTTCGTCAATGTGGATGTGCTGATGGGGCAGGAACGCAATGACGCCATGGAGGTTTTGAACAAGGCCGCCATGTTCCCGGCTTTCCCCACCATCATGATCGGCGAGAAGTCCGTGGTCGGTTTCGATCCGGACAAGATCGACGCCATTCTCAAGGAATGCGAGGCGGCGTAACAGCGCCTTCGCCGGATGAGGACGCGCCTTCAGGGGACTGGGGGCGCGTTATTGGTTTCGGGCCGGAGGGGCCGGCGTCGCTTCCGGGGCGACCAGTCCTTCCCGCACGATGGCATCGGCGTCCGCCCCGGCATCCGGCCCGGGAACGAGCCGATTGTTGCCCGTGATGCCCGGGGCCTCCCGCCAGGTCTCGACCCAGTGGCCGGCCTGGCCGCCGAGGCGCCGCACGCCGGCGCAACGGCCGGCGCAGGCCGGACACCGGGCATTGCACAGGGCGGACGGCGCAACGCCGGTCTGCCTGCCGGAATCCACCACGCAGACTTCCCGGCCGGCCGGATCGAAGCAGGTAAAAAGCCCGTACCCCAGCGCGGCCCTGGCCGGGAGCAGTACGGCCAAGCTCAGCAACGCCGCCAACCGAAACTGCCGCATGGAAGCCTCCTTTGCCTGGCCTCCGCCCGTCACGGGTTGCCAAAAGGCCCGCCCGGTGGCCGCCGGAGGCCTTGCCCCGCCTTCCCCCTGCCGCTGCCTCTCAGGAAATGCGTTCGATGTCCGCGCCCAGGGCCCGCAGCTTGACCTCCATGGCCTCGTAGCCCCGGTCGAGATGGTAGACGCGTTGGACGAGCGTTTCGCCCTCGGCGGCCAAGCCGGCCAGGACCAGCGAGGCGCTGGCCCGCAGGTCCGAGGCCATGACCGGCGCGCCGGTCAGGTGCGGCACGCCCCGGATGAAGGCGGTCTGGGAGGAGATGCGGATCTTGGCCCCCAGGCGCATGAGTTCCTGGACATGCATGAACCGGTTCTCGAAGATGTTTTCCCGGATGGACCCGGCGCCGTCGGCCACGCACATCAGGGCCATGAGCTGGGCCTGCATGTCCGTGGGAAAGCCGGGGTAGGGCTGGGTGACCACGTCCACGCCCGTGAGTTTTTTCTCCCGGCGCACGACCACGCCGGCGTTGGTGGCCTCGAAAAAAACGCCCATGGACCGCAGCTTGGCCACCACGGCGTCGAGTTCCATGAAGGGGCAGCCTTCCAGGGTCAGCACGCCGTCGGTGATGGCGGCGGCCACCATATAGGTGCCGGCCTCGATGCGGTCGGGCATGACCCGGTAGCGGCAGCCGCCGAGATGGTCCACGCCCTCGATGGTGATGACGCTGGTGCCGTGGCCGCTGATTTTCGCGCCGGCGGCGTTGAGAAAATCGGCCAGGTCGGCCACTTCCGGCTCGCGGGCGGCATTTTCGATGACGGTCGTGCCCTCGGCCAGGCTGGCGGCCATGATGAGGTTTTCGGTGCCGGTCACGGTGGGAAAATCGAAGAGGATGTGGGCGCCGGTCAGCCGGTCGGCCTGGCCGACGATGTAGCCGGCCTCCAGCTCGAAGGTGGCGCCCATCTTTTCCAGGGCGGTGAGATGCAGGTTGACCGGACGGGCGCCGATGGCGCAGCCGCCGGGCTGGGCCACCCGGGCGCGGCCGGCCCGGGCCAACAGCGGCCCCAGCACCAGCACCGAGGCCCGCATGGTGCGCACCAGATCGTAGGGGGCTTCGGGGGCCAGTTCGTGGCACGGCTCGATGGTGACGGTGCCGTCTTTAAAGGTGCTGGAACAGCCCAGGATGTCGAGCAGCTTGAGGGTGGTCTGAATATCGCGCAGGCGCGGGACGTTTTCGATGACGGTGCGCTCGGTCAACAGCGGCGCGGCCAGCAGAATGGGCAGGGCGGCGTTTTTGGAGCCGCTGATGCGGACGGTGCCGACAAGCGGCTTGCCGCCGCGAATACGCAATTTATCCATAGATGGGTCCTTGGGCGTTGGCGGTGATTTTTCTCCATCGTCCCAGGGAGGCGTCAATTGAGAGGATATTTCGATCCGCGCAGTCGCGTGGGGGACGATGTGCGTTGGGGACTCATATCGCGCTGCGGCAATTGTCACAAGGGAGGGGAAAAAGGATAGGATTTCGGACGATTATAGAAAATGCTGCCACCAGCCGTCACCTGCCTGCGGGCAACCTGTTCGTGGTGCGCCGGGCGGGCGCTCCGGGACCGCGCGACTTGCCATGGCGTGTCCTTCGCGCCACAAGTCTCGGTTGTCACGTTTTTGCGTAAGGAGGAACGTATGTCGATTGGATCGCTTCGGTTGGTCTTTTTTTCTCCCACGGGTACGACGCGATCGGTCGTTTCGGCCATTGGCGAGGGCATCGGGCTGCCTGTGGCCGATGTCGTCGATGTGACGTTGCCCGGGGCATCCGTCGCCCCGTTGCCGGCCGGGACGGCCGCCCTGACCGTCGTCGGCACGCCGGTGTACGCCGGGCGCGTTCCCGAGACGGTTTTGGCGCGGCTGGGAGCGCTGCGGGGCGACGGCGATCCGGTGATCGCCGTGGTCGTGTACGGCAACAGGGCCTATGAGGACGCCTTGCGGGAACTCACGCGGACGCTGACCGCCCAGGGCCTGGTCTGCCTGGCCGGCGGCGCCTTTGTCGGCGAACATTCCTTTTCGACCGCGGCCACACCGCTGGCCGCCGGCCGTCCCGACGCGGACGACCTGGCCCGGGCCCGCCGTTTCGGCCAGCGCATCCGGCAGAAAGCGACGGCCTGGGCGGGGGGCATGTTCTATCCGCCGCTCACGGTGCCGGGCCATGTTCCCTATCGGGAGCGCACGGCCGTACCGGCCGCACCGACCGTCCAGGCGGCAACTTGCCGGCAGTGCGGCGCCTGCGCTAAGGTCTGCCCGGTGGCGGCCATTCGGGTGGACGGCGCGGTGGCCATCGATCGGGCCCGCTGCATCCAGTGTTGCGCCTGTCTTCGGGCCTGTCCGCAGGGGGCCTTGACCATGGAGGACCAGCCGCTTCTGGACATCGTCCAGCGCCTGGCCCGCAACTGCACCGTTCGCCGAGAGTCGGAAGTGTTTTTTTAGTTGGGGAATGGCGGGGGCAAAAATGACGACGGCCTTGTCCGCTTGCGGGCAAGGCCGTTTTTCGTGGTGATCTATCTGTTGCAAGGTATCGGGTTCCCAAAGGGCTTTGCCCTTTGGCCGCCGGAGGCATCTCCTCCGCCACTCCCCGCCGATTTATTTGAGAAACTTCCCCGTCACCGAATTCGGATTGGCCATCAGCTCCTCGGGCGTGCCCTGGGCCACGATGCGGCCGCCGGCCTCGCCGCCGCCCGGTCCGAGGTCGATGACATAATCGGAGGCCGCCACCACGTCGGTGTTGTGCTCGATGACCACCACGCTGGCCCCTTTCTCCACCAGCTGGTGCAGCACCAGGATCAGCTTGCCCACCTCCTGCATGTGCAGGCCGGTGGTGGGTTCGTCCAGGATGTAGAGGGTGCCGGGCAGGCGGCGCTTGCCCAGTTCCCGGGAGATCTTGATGCGCTGGGCCTCGCCGCCGGAAAGCGTGGTGGCCGGCTGGCCCAGGTGCAGGTATTCGAGCCCCACTTCCGAGAGGACGGACAGCCGCCGGTCGAGGATGGGATAATTTTCGAAGAATTCCCGGGCCTGGCGCACGGTCAGGTCGAGCACTTCGGCGATGTTTAAGCCCTTGTAGCGCACGTCCAGGGTCTCCCGGTTGTAGCGCAGGCCGCCGCAGACGTCGCAGGTGACGTAGATGTCGGGGAGAAAGTGCATTTCCACCCGAATCTGGCCGTCGCCGCCGCAGGCCTCACAGCGTCCGCCCCGGACGTTGAAGCTGAACCGGCCGGGCTTGAAGCCCCGGCGCCGGGCGTCGGGCGTGCCGGCGAAGATGTTGCGGATTTCGTCGAACACCTTGGTGTAGGTGGCCGGATTGGACCGGGGCGTGCGGCCGATGGGCGTCTGGTCGATGCAGATGACCTTTTCGATGCGTTCCGTTCCCTCGATGCCGGCAATGGGGCCGGGGGCGTCCACCTTGATGCCCCGGGCCAACGCCAGATGCTTGTAGAGGGTGTCCATGACCAGCGAGCTTTTGCCCGAGCCCGACACGCCGGTCACGCAGACCAGGCAGCCCAGCGGAATGGAGACGTCGATATCCTTTAAGTTGTTGGTGGTGACGCCGTGCAGGGTGAGGAGCCCATTGCCCGGCCGTCGCGTCTCGGGCCGGGGGGCGACGGCGTCGCCGCGCAGGTATTTGCCGGTCAGGGAATGGGGATCGGCCAGCATGCCCGCCACCGAACCCTGGTAGACCACCTCACCGCCGAGCCGGCCGGAGCCCGGCCCCAGTTCGATGATGTGGTCGGCGTTGCGGATGGTGGCCTCGTCGTGTTCCACCACCAGCACCGTGTTGCCGCGTCCCTGGAGCTGGCGCAGCGTGCCGAGCAGCCGGTCGTTGTCCCGGGGATGGAGGCCGATGCTCGGCTCGTCCAGGACGTAGGTGACGCCGACCAGGCCGGAGCCGAGTTGGCCGGCCAGCCGGATGCGCTGGGCCTCGCCGCCGGACAGGGTGGCCATGGCCCGGCCCAGGGACAGGTAGTCCAGGCCGACCCCGGACAAAAATTGCAGCCGGTGGCCCAGCTCCTTGAGCAGCGGTTCGGCAATGAGCGCCTCGGCGCCGGTGAAGGCGAGGCCGGTGAGCCAGGCGAGAGCCCGGTCGATGGGCAGGGCGCAGAACGTGGCAATGTCCGTGTCGTCGACCCGGACGGCCAACGCCTCCGGCCGCAAGCGGGCGCCGTTGCAGACCGGACAGGGCCGGGTCTGGCGGAATCGGGCTAGGTCGTCCCGCCAGAACGGACCGAAGGATTGCCCCTGTTCCAGAAAATGGACCACTCCCTCCCAGCCGATCGCCTCGTCGCCGTAAAAGAGGGCCTCCCGGGCCTTGTCGGAAAAGTCGGCCAGCGTGGTGTCCAGGGTGAAGCCGTGCCGTTTGCCCAGGCCTTCCAGGCGGGTGCGGTAGCGGTTCAGGGCCCGTTCGCCCTTCCAGGGGACGATGGCGCCCTCCCGCAGGGACAGGCCGGAGTTGGGAGCGAGCAGGGCCGGTTCGTAGTATTCCACCGAGCCGATGCCGGAGCAGGCCGGGCAGGCTCCCTGGGGGCTGTTGAAGGAAAAGAGCTGGGGCGAAGGCTTGGGCACGCTGATCTTGCAGGTGGGGCAGGAGGAGGCGGTGGAGAATATCCGGTCCGGGAGCGTGCCGGCGTAGTCGGCCACGATGAGCCGGCCGTCGCCCTGGGCCAGGCCGAGTTCCACCGAATCGGCCAGGCGCGAGCGGATGCTTTCCTTGATGACCAACCGGTCCACCACCAGGTCGATGACGTGGCGCTTGTTTTTTTCCAGTTCCGGCAAGGGCTCCAGGGGCACGACCTGGCCGTTGATGCGCACCCGGGCGAAGCCCTGGCTCTTGAGTTTCTTGAGCCGGTCGGCATGGGTGCCCTTGAGATGTTCGACCAGCGGCGCCAGCAGCAGGACCTTGCTGCCTTCGGGCAGGGCCAGGATGTCGCCGATGATTTCGTCGGCGGTGCGGGCCTGGATGGGCCGGCCGCAGGAGGGGCAGTGGGGCTTGCCCAGTCGGGCGAAGAACACCCGGAGAAAGTCGTAGATTTCCGTCACCGTGCCCACGGTGGACCGCGGGTTGCGGGTGGCCGTCTGCTGCTCCAGGGAGATGGCCGGCGAGAGTCCCTCGATCTTGTCCACCTGCGGCTTGTCCATCTGGGGCAGGAATTGCCGGGCGTAGGCGGACAGGGATTCCACGTAGCGCCGCTGGCCCTCGGCATAGACGATGTCGAAGGCCAGCGTGGACTTGCCCGAACCCGATGGGCCGCACACCACCACCAACTTGTCGCGGGGGATGTCCAGGGTCAGGTTCTTGAGGTTGTGCTGGCGGGCGCCTTCGATATGGATATGGGGAGCCTCGGTCATGCATGCCTCCAACGCCGTACGGCAGGGAGGGAAGATAAGGCGATTCCCGGGAAAGGCAAGTCACCCCCGGTCGGCCGGGTCCGGGACGGCCGGCGCGCGGACGTCTCCGGCGAGTTGTAAGGAAGAGTATCTTCTCCTATAAGGCAGAGGATACGTTCTTCCCTCCCCGGAGGCCGAACAAGGAGCCGCCATGCGTTACGCTGTCCCCTTCCTGCCCGATCCCGACTATATGGCGCTGTTGGCCGCCCATCGCGAGCGGCTTGCTTCGGTGTATTTTCGACTCGGGCCGGGGGTGCCGGACGGCCGGCTGCCCGGCATCGGCGATGTCTCGCCCGAGGCGGTGATGGAGGGGCTGGCCGCCTTGCCCGGCGTGCCCCGGTACGGGCTGCTGAACAGCCGGTTCCATGACCCGGCCGCGTTGTCCCGGGAGGGACTGTCCGACCTCGTGCTCTTGTTGGAGGGCTACCTGGCGGCCGGTCTCCTGGACGGTATCGTCTATGGCGATCTGTATCTGTTGGTGGCCCTGTCGGATGCGGCCCCGTCGCTGGCTTCCGCCCTGATGGCCATCCCGAGCGTCAATTTCCTGCTGGATTCCGCCGAGCGGGCGACCGGCATTCTGGACTACGCCGCCGCCACGCACTTCCGGCCGCCGCGCGGCATCGTGCTGGATCGGTCCCTGAACCGCGACACCCGGCGGGCGGCCGCCGTGGCCCGGGCGCTCCGGGCCGTCTATCCGGAAATCGCCATCGGCCTTCTGGCCAACGAGGGCTGCCTGTACGCCTGCCCCTTCAAGGCCGCCCATGACAGCCACATCGCCATGAGCCGGCTGCTGCCGGTCAAGGTCGGATCGGGCCTCAAGGAGCAGCTGGGCTGCCTGCGGTTCTTTACGGAAAAGCCGGAACGGATTTTTGCCTCGCCGTTTGTCCGGCCCGAGGATGCGGAACGGCTGGAGGGCGTGGTGGATTTCCTCAAGCTCGGTGGCCGTACCCGGGAACCGGCGGCAATGCGAGACGTGGTCGGGGCGTATCTGGCCGGAAGCTATCGGGGAAATTTGCTCTGGCTGCTCGATACCTTGGAAGCCCTGGCCGACCGGTACCGGGTGGACAACACGGCCCTGCCCGCCGACTTTTTTACGCGGGTGGACGGGTGCTCGCGGCATTGTCACACCTGCGGCTATTGTGCCGTCCTGGCCGGGAAATTCGTCCGGGAGCGGGGGCCCGTGCTGCCGCATCTGGCCGCCCGGTGAGGCCTGGGCCGCCATCCCGTCAAAAGATTGTCGTCTCGGGCCGTAGGCGCTGTGAAGGACGGCCGACGTCGCGTTCCCACCGTTCGGACTGGCGGGGGGGCGGGCGCACTGGAGAACGGGCGGGCATCGATGGCGCTTAGCGGCCAGGCTCTGGTGGCAGCTCGATGAAGACGCCCTCGTAGGCGCTACGGAAAGCATGGCAAGGTATATCCGACGGGTGGACGGTCATGTTTTGCAGCGGGCAGAAGATGCAGCGTTCTCCGCGTTGGTTTTCGATGCCCTTCGCCAACATAAAAAATTCGCAATCGCGGCACGTTGCCATATTTTCTCCCTGGAAATTGGCCACGTTTCGTTGTGACGTCGTGGAGATAGCCGCTTCCACCACAACAAGACTATCGGAGATGGTATCTGATAGAGTTTCATGTGACGTGTGTAAAGTATTTTTTGGGGACAGCACCTTGGATGGCATGCATATATTAGATGCCGTGCAGTCCAACAAGAATGCACGAGAGAAGGAAGCGCGACTGTAGTTCGGAGGCGGCGCTCGTGTTTCTCAAATAGAAAAGGAGATATTTTTATATCGCCTTGGGCGTAGCGGTGGGCTCTGCTAGAGGGCTTTTCCCGGTCGGGGATGTTTTCGCGCGGGTGACACATGGTATGGCCCGGGGGAGGCCGAGGTAGGCGTCCGCCCCGTCCGTCCATGGCGGCAGCGTTGCGAGGCGGGGACGCCTCCGGCGGCCGCCGGGCCCCCAAAGGAATCCCGTGGCCGACCGGAGAGACCCCGGCGCTGGAAGGAGTGATGGGAGACGGCTAGCTCAGGGACCGGCGACAGAAGGCTTCCAGTTCCTCGTCGTCAAGTTCCTGGCTGGACGTCTCGGGTGGCGGCGTCGGTTCCTCGACGGGCTCCTGATGCCACACGCCCTGGTCTTTTTCGAAAAAACTGATGCTTTCCAATTGGATGGGTTGGGTGAGCATAGAAACCTCCCCGGGTTTTACCATCCGTTCTGCCAAATCCGTTCCAACCGAACGGCCGGAGAACCGCGGCCGCTGGAGCCGCGCTGTGGACCATGTCGCTCGTGCCGGGGCGACGGTTACTGCGGGCCGGCAACCGGCCGTTCCCTTGAAGAAAAAGGCTTGCCCGGGCGGGGCGTCGGCGTGTAGGCCTGTGGCACATTTGCCCCAGGCGGTACGGAGAGTGCGCGAAGCGGCTGGCCTGGGGTTCGGCTTCGCTGGAGGGGTGGGTATGGCCGATGGCAGTGCGTTGAAACTGGTTTTCCTTATCGCCGACGGCATGGCCGATCGGCCGATCCCCGAGCTCGGCGGCCGCACGCCGCTGGAGGCGGCCGACACCCCGGCCATGGATCGGTTGGCCCGGCAAGGCCGCATAGGCACCTGCCGCACCGTGCCGGACGGCATGACGCCCGGCTCCGATGTGGCCAACATGGCGCTGCTCGGCTTCGATCCGGCCCGCTACCACACCGGACGCGGTCCCATCGAGGCGGCTGGCATGGGCCTGCGGTTGGCCCCGGATGACGTGATTTTCCGTCTCAATACCGTGACGGTCTCCGCCTTTGCCGATGACGGGCTCATGCGCGATTACGCCGCCGGGCACATCGCCACCGAAGCCTCCCGGCCCCTGGTCGAGGCCATCGGCCGGACCTGCACCCCACCGGACTATGCCGTGCATCCGGGTATCCAGTACCGGCATCTGCTCGTGGCCAAGGGCGCGGCCGGCCGGGCGGAGGCCGCCGTGGACGTGCGTCCGCCCCATAACATCACCGATCAGTCCATCGCCCGGGATCTGGCCGCCATGCGCGGCTGTCCGGCGCTGTGGGCGTTCGTGACCCGGGCCGCCGCCCTCCTGGCCGGGCCGGATAATGTCACCAAGGCCAATGCCGTCTGGCCCTGGGGCCAGGGGCGGGCGCTCAATCTGCCGGATTTTGCCACCGCTTTCGGGGTGCGCGGCGCGGTGGTCTCGGCCGTGGATGTGGTCAAGGGACTCGGCCGGGCTGCCGGCATGGTCGTGTGCGACGTGCCCGGAGCCACCGGACTTCTCGATACCAATTATGAAGGCAAGGTGGCGGCAGCACTCGAATTTTTAAAAAAAGGCGATTTCGTGTATCTCCATGTGGAGGCCCCGGACGAGTGCGGCCATGGCGGCGATGTGGCCGGCAAGGTCGAGGCCATCCGCCGCTTTGACGCCCGGGTGGTCGCGCCCATGTGCGACGCCCTGGGGGACCGGGCGGCCTTGCTGGTGGCTTGCGATCATCCGACACCGATCGCCTTGCGGACCCACTCCAGCGATCCGGTGCCGTTCGTCTTTTGGCGGCCGGGGCTTTCCCCCTCGGGGGCAACGGCCATGAGCGAGGCCGAGGCGGCCCGGTCCGACTGCCGGCTCGGGGCCGGGCACGAACTGCTGCCCCAGGTGCTGGCCTGGAGCGAGCGGGAGATGCCATGGCGCTGATTTTGAAGCCCGAGGCGTTCCCCGGGCAGGATTCCTGGCTGCGCTTTTACGTGTCCTATGGCGAGACCGACCGCATGGGCTACGTCTACTACGGGCACTATCCGCACTGGTTCGAGCGGGCCCGCAGCCTGTTCATCCGGGAGCGCGGCATGAGCTACGAGGCGGTGGAGCAGCGCGGCGTCTGGCTGCCCGTCCGGGATCTGGCCATCCGCTACATGCGTCCCGCCCATTTCGACCAGCCCGTGGCCGTCCGGGTGGGCATCGCTTCCTGGGGGCGGGCGTCGATCGACTTCGTCTACCAGGTCTTCGGACCGCCGGACGATTCGGTGCTGTTGGCCGCCGGCGAGACCGTGCATGCCTGCACCTCCACGGAGGGGAAGCCCATGGCGATTCCGGGCTGGCTGCGCGAGCTCTTTTCCCGTTAACCTGTAACGTGCAGCATGTTGGCGCATCAATGTTCATTGATATTCATACGCACGCCTATCATCCCAAGATAGCGGAAAAGGTCGTGGCCCAACTGGAGAGCCACTATGGTATTCCCGCCGTGGGCACGGCCCGGTTGGACGACCTGTTGGCCCGGGCCAAGCGGGCCGGACTCGACAAGGTCGTGGTCCACAACGCGGCCACCACGCCGGCGCAGGTCATCCCGGCCAACAATTGGGCCATCCGCATCCAGCGCGAGTATCCCGAGCAGGTCATCGCCTTCGGGACCCTGCATCGGGACTATGCGGACTTCGAGCAGGAGCTGGACCGCCTGGAGCAGGCCGGCATCCAGGGCATTAAGTTCCACGCCGATTTCCAGGGATTCCGCCTGGACGACCCCAAGCTCGGCCCCATCTATGAGGCCATGTCCGGCCGGTTTGTCCTGATGCTGCACGTGGGGGACAAGCTCCCCCCCGAGCAGAACAATTCCAGCCCCGACAAGGTGGCGGCCATCCTGCGGGATTTCCCCGGCCTCACCGTCATCGCCGCCCACATGGGCGGGCTCTATCAGTGGAAGTTCGTGGTGGAGCAGCTGGTCGGCAAGAAGGTCTATATCGATACCTCCAGCACGCTTCCGTTTATTGATGACGAGACGCTGCGGCGCATTTTCGACGGGCATCCCCGGGAGCGCATCCTGTTCGGCAGTGATTATCCCCTGTTCGATCCGGGCGAGGAGATCGTCCGGCTCCGGAAGCGGCTGTTGCTCGGCGATGCCGCCATGGAGCAGCTGCTCTCCACGGGAATGTCACTTTTTGATGGCAAAACTGTGCATTGACGCGACCGCCTCTCTCGTGCTGGAACCGACACATTCCACCGTGCCGGTCGGCCGGTGTTGAAGGAGTCGTCCTATGAGCATTCGTGCGCAGATTTTGTGTTCGCTCGGCGTCATGTTTCTGTTGATCTGCCTGACTGCCGTCGCCACCTGGACCGTGACCGCGGGACAGCGCGCCGACGGCCTGGTCATCGACCTAGCCTCCCGGCAGCGCCTGCAAGTGCAGAAAATCGCCAAGGAGGCCCTGGCCTATGCCCATTTGGTCCGGGAGGGACAGGCTGCCGAGCACATGGCCACCACCATTCGGCAGCGTCTGGACCGGGTCAAGGCCGTCGAGGCGCTGCTGGCCAAGGGCGGGGAATATCGTGATGGCCGGACGTTCGAGGTGCCGGCGCCCAGTCCGGAGACGGCCGCCCTGCTGGAGGAAAGCGTCCGGTTGACCGTCCCCTTTGCGGCGGATGTGGAAGCCGTGCTGGGCAAGGGCGACGGGACCGCCGCCCAGCGGTTGCTGGACACTTCCGAGGCCGTGGTGACCGCCCAGGACAAGGCCGTCGGCCGCTTGCAACAGGAAACCGAGGCTAGCGACGGCACGCTCTTCGCCATTCAGGGCTGTGGTCTGGCCGCCGGTCTCCTGGTGTTCCTGTTCATGCTCGTTGTGCTGCGCCGCACCATCGACCAACCCTTGGATCGGCTTCGGGACTATGCCGGGGCCGTGGCCGGCGGCGATCTTCAGGCGAAGGCCACGGGCGAATTCCCGCCGGAACTGGCCCAGTTGCGCGATGATTTGGACCGGATGGTCCGTGCCTTGGAGACCATTATGGCCGAGGCCCGGGACAAGGGCGCCCAGGCCGAGGCCAGTGCCGCCGAGGCCTCGCAGGCCTTGGCGCTGGCTCGGGACGAGGAGGCCAAGGTCGAGGCCGTGCTGGCCCGGATGCACGAGGCCGCCGGCAAGGCCCAGTCCGTCTCCGAGAGCGTCATGAGCGAGTCCTCGCGGTTGCTCGATCAGACCAAGCAGGTCGCTCAGGGGGCCGCCCAGCAGCGCGACCGCATGACCGAGACGGCCACATCCATGGAAGAGATGAACGCCACCGTGCTCGAAGTGGCGAAAAACGCCGCCAGCGCGGCGTCCAGCGCCGACGAGGCCAAGGGCAAGGCCATGACCGGCGCCGAGGGCGTGCGGTCGGCCGTGGCCTCCATCGAGGCCATTCGCCAGCGCATCCTGGAACTGCGCGAGTCCATGACCCGGCTGGGCCAGCAGGCCGACAGCATCGGCCACATCCTCAACGTCATTTCCGACATTGCCGACCAGACCAACTTGCTGGCCTTAAACGCCGCCATCGAGGCGGCCCGGGCCGGCGAGGCCGGACGCGGCTTCGCGGTCGTGGCCGACGAGGTCCGCAAGCTGGCCGAAAAGACCATGGCCGCCACCAAGGAAGTGGGCGAGGCCGTGGGCTCCATCCAGACCCAGGCCCGGGAAAATATCGCCGCCGTGGAATCCGCCGCTTCGGGTATCGAGGAAAGCACCCAGGCGGCGACCGCGTCGGGGCGGTTCATGGACGAGATCGTGGGCATCGTGGAACGCACCGCTTCCCAGGTGGAATCCATCGCCACGGCCTCGGAAGAGCAATCCGCCACCTCCGAGGAGATCAATCGGGCCGTGGAGGAGGTCAACGCTATCGCCGGTGAAACCGCCGACGGCATGGGCGCGGCCACCGAAGCCCTGTCGGCGCTGGCCGAACTGGCCGGCGAGCTGGACGATGTCATCCGGCGGATGACCGGCGATACGTCCGTCCGGCCGGCCACCGCCGCGCCGGTCAGGCGTCTGGCCCCGCCCAAGCGCGCGGCCCTGCCGGCGGCTCCGGCCGCGAACCGGAAAAAGTCCCTGCCCGCGCCGGCGAAAAAGACGGCAGCCGCCGGGGCCGGGCCTGCCTGTGCCATGGAGAGCGGCATTCTGGTCTGGAACGATTCCTTGGAGCTTGGCATCAAGAGCATCGACGACCAGCACAAGCGGCTGGTGGAGATGATCTGCGCGTTGCACGAGGCCATGCGCACGGGCCAAGGCAAGGGGCAGGTGGAACATATCGTGAAAGGCCTGGAGGATTATGCCGTGGAGCACTTCGGCTATGAGGAATCCCTCATGGAGAAGTACAAGTATCCCGGCTATCTGAACCACAGGAAGGAACATGACGACTTCGTGCGGAAGGTCATGACCTTCGGCGAGGAATTTCGGGCCAACAAGGCGGCGTTGACCACCGAAGTCATGGATTTCCTCAAGAACTGGCTGGTGGGCCACATCAAGGGTACCGATAAAAAATACGCCCCCTTCTTCCTCGAACGGGGCGTCCGTTAGGGCACTGTCCTGGGAATACGAAGATGCCTCCGGAGGGGTCTTTCCATGGTCCCCGTGCTGGAGGCTGAATGATGCGGCAGCACGATGCCCGAGAGCCAGGGAGTCTGGGGGGAATGATTCCCCCCAGCGGGTCCAGGGCAGCGCCCTGGGAAGGCAACGATGCCTTCGTCGTTCCCTAGCGCTTTCGCGGGTGCACCGTGCCGTCGCCGAAGATACGGTCGTACTGGACCGTGTCGCCGGGATGGGCGTCGTAGCATTGGGAGGCGGCCACGGGCCGCCCGGCCGCCAGCAGTTCGCTGACCGTGACCAGGGCGTAGCCGCGTTCCCGGAGCTTGGCGATGAGTTGGGGCAGGGCCTGGCCGGTGCCGTGGCCGTTGCCGTTGGCATGGCCGATGATGATGTCGCCGGGACGCACGTGCTCCAGGACGATTTTGACGATGGCCTCGGCCGTGGTCTTCGGGTCCGGGTCCTGGGTGGTCAGATCCCATTGGATGGCGGCCAGGCCGTTTTCGGCCAGCATGGCCAGGGCTTCGGGGCGGCACCGGCCGTAGGGAAAGCGGAACAGGACCGGCGCGGCCGGGATGGCGGCGATGGCCGTCTCGGGGACGCTGCGTTTTCGGGCCAGGGCGGCCGCCTCGGTCCGGAGGAGGGCGTATTGGGCCTGGGTCCAGAGTATTTCCCGGCGCATGGCCGTCGGAGACAGCTGGCCGAAATTGCCATGGGTCCAGGCGTGGCTGCCGATTTCGAACAGGGGATCGGTCAGTAGCTGCATGGCCCGTTTGGGATGGGAGCGCATCCACTTGCCGCCGGCGAAAAAGGTGGCCTTGGCCTTGGCGGCGCGCAGGGCGTCCACGACCTGGCCGTCGTAGCCGGCCGTCTGGTCGGCCAGTTCGCACAGGTCGAAGGTGAGGGCCACGATCTTTTTCCCGCCCGTATCCACGCGGCGGATGGAGCCGGTCAGACGGTCGGGCAGGGGCGGCAGGACCGGCGCGGCGGTGACGGCCGGGGGCGTCCGGTCCGGCTCATGGCGCCGGCCGGAGGCCTTTTCGGCGGGCACGTTCGCCAGTTCGTCGGGCGTCCACAGGGCGTCGAAAACGCATTGTGAGCCGCCGGCCCGGGCGGTGCCGGCCAGAAGAACGCCCAGCAGGCAGCCGGACAGCAGCCAGAGAAGAATGCGCTTGGACATGGATGGTCTCCTTTGGCCGTCATTCCTCGGGCGCTGTCCTGGGCCCTCCGGGGGGGATCCTTCCCCCCGGTCCCCTGTCCTGGGGCTCTTTACGGTTGTGCCGTTTCCCGCCGGTGAGATCGAGGCCTTGTGAAAATCGTTAAGGGGTCCGGGGGAAGGATTCCCCCGGCCGCCGGAGGCATCTTCCCCTTTACCGCATCGCTTCGGGAAAGAGCTTGGCGGCCAGTTCGCGGAGCTTGAACTTTTGCACCTTGCCGCTGGTGGTCAGGGGAAATTCCTTCACGAAGGCCACGTACTTGGGGATCTTGTGCCAGGCGATTTGCCCCCGGCAGAAGTCGCGTACGTCCTCGGTCTCCATGGTGACGCCCGGCTTGAGGATGATGAAGGCACCGACTTCCTCGCCGTATTTGCGGCTGGGGACGCCCGCCACCTGGACGTCGGCAATGCCGGGCATGGTGTAGAGGAACTCCTCGATCTCGCGGGGATAGATGTTTTCGCCGCCCCGGATGATCATGTCCTTGATGCGGCCGGTGATGGTCACGTAGCCGTTTTCGTCCATGACGCCGAGGTCGCCGGAGTGGACCCAGCCGTCCCTATCGATGCATTCGGCCGTGGCCTGGGGATTTTTGTAGTAGCCCTTCATGGCGTTGTAGCCCCGGCAGCACATTTCGCCCACGGTGCCGCGGGAGACTTCCTCGCCCGTTTCGGGATCGGCCACCTTGACCTCGACGTGGGGGAAGGCCCGGCCCACCCCGGTCACCCGGTAGTGGAGCGGATCGGCCACGTCGGTCTGGGTCATGCCGGGCGAGCTTTCCGTCAGGCCGTACACGCTGGTGATTTCCTTCATGTACATTTTTTCGGTGACCTGCCGCATGGTCTGGGTGGGGCAGACCGAGCCGGCCATGATGCCCGTGCGCAGGGACGAGAAATCGAATTTGGAAAAGAGCGGATGTTCCAGGATGGCGATGAACATGGTGGGCACGCCGTAGATGGCCGTGCATTTCTCGTGTTCGATGGACACCATGCTGGCAATGGGATTGAAGACCTCGGTGAAGACCATGGTGGTGCCGTGGTTGACGCAGGCCATGACCGCCAGCACGCAGCCGAAGCAATGGAACAGCGGCACCTGGATGCACAGCTTGTCCTTGCCGGAAAAGCGCTGGCGCTGGCCGATGGAGTAGCCGTTGTTCAGGATGTTGTGGTGGCTCAGCATGACGCCCTTGGGAAAGCCGGTGGTGCCCGAGGTGTACTGCATGTTGACCACGTCGTGGCAGGTGAAGGTGGCCTGCCGGGCCTGCAACGCTTCGTCCGAGACGGTGCGGGCCAGGCCCATGATCTCGGGGATGGAGTACATGCCCCGGTGTTTTTCCACGCCCAGGAAACAGACGCGCTTCAAATGGGGGAACGTCCGGCTGGTGATGGCGCCGCGCTCCATGGTGCGCAGCTCCGGCGCCAGGTCGTAGAGAATTTCGAGGTAGTCCGAATCGCGGAATCCGTTGATGATGAAGATGTTTTCCGCTTCGGAGTTGGTCATCAGGTACTTGAGCTCGTTGCGCTTGTAGGCCGTGTTGACCGTGAGCAGGATGGCGCCCATCTTGGCCGTGGCGAACATCAGGCCCACCCAGAAGGGGACATTGGTGGCCCAGACCGCGACCTTTTCGCCCTTTTGGATGCCGAGGGCCATGAGTCCCTTGGCCAATTCATCGGTCATTTCGTCGAACTGGCGCCAGGTCAGCCGGTAGTCGCGGTCCACATAGACGACGGCGTCCTGGTCCGGATATTTTTGGGCCGTTTTATGGAGCAACTGCCCCAGGGTATCATCGAACAGGGGTGGCTGCGCCAAAGGCGGTGGCACGAAAGACATGGCGGCTCCTTCCTTTTACTCCGGAAAATACAACACGGCGTAGATCGAAGCCTGGGGAGCGTTGCCGCAGCCGACATAATGCGGCACCACGGAATTGTAGTAGATGGAGTCCCCGGGGGCGAGAACGTGACGCTCGGGGCCGAGCAGCACTTCGAGCTCGCCCGAGACCACCACGATGAACTCTTCTCCCTCGTGGGAGGACAGTGTCTTTTCGGTGGCCGCATCCTCGTCGGGATGAATCTCGATGAAAAACGGCTCCATGTGCCGGTCGGTCTTGGTCGCGCCCAGACTGTGGTAGCAAAAGGACGGACGCTTGCCCCGGCCGCTACGCAGTACGGTGTCGTCCTGTCCACGTTCGCTGTGGCGGCTGATGCAGACGTCGCCCTCCATATCGTCGTCCATGAATGTACCGAGGCGCTGGCCCAGGGCCATGGCGACCTTGAGGAGCGGCCAGATCGATGGTGTGACGTCCTCTTCCTCGAGCCCCGTCAGGAAGTCCACGGAGAGCCCCGTGCGGCGGGACAAATCCGCCAGGCTCAGTTCCTGTCGTTCCCGATAACTGCGAATACGTTCGCCAAGTTTTTTACGACTCATGCGTTTCCTCAATAACATACGGTATTCTGATACAGGGGACGATACGTCCCGGTGGAAAATTTCCCTTAATGCAAGGCCCAATGGAATTCCAGACGTTTTTTCGGGGAAAATGCGAAACGATTGACAACAATGCTCGCGTACGAAAAGAAAGCCTTTCGTTTTGCGCACGCTTGCCCAAACCTCAAGAGGAGGGACCATTATGAACGCAGAAATCGGACCGGTACGGGAAATCGCCATGCGCCTTCGCGGTATTCGCGAGGTCACAGGCTTTACTCCCGAGGCCCTGGCCGAACTTACCGGCGTTTCGCCGGACGAGGTCCTGGAATTTGAATCCGGTACCCGGGAAATTCCGGTAAGCTTCCTCTACAAGGTGGCCAAGGCTTGCGGAGTGGATCTGACCGCGTTACTGACCGGCGACGAGGCCCACCTGCAGGCCTATTCCCTGGTGCGTTCCGGCCAGGGCCTCTCCGTCGACCGCCGCAAGGCCTACAAGTATCAGTCGTTGGCCTATCGCTTCCATAATCCGGCGATGGAACCCTTCCTGGTCACCGTACCGCCCAAGGCCGAAACGGCGTTGGATTTCAACCGTCATATCGGTGAGGAATTCATCTACATGCTGCGCGGCCATCTGGAAGTGCGGTTGGGGGACGAGGTCGTTGCCCTCAACCCGCATGACTGCCTGTATTTTTCGTCCCGGACGCCTCACGCCATGCGCGGACTCGACGGGATGGAGGCCGAATTCCTGGACGTGATCATCTAAAATAACGGCAACCAGCCTTGCCCCATGGAGTCCGCATCATGCCTGTCGCCAAATTGCGACCGCAGTCCTATCGTGAACTGCAGGAGACGGTGAGCGTCTCCGTCCCGGAACACTACAATTTCGCTTTCGACTTTCTGGACACCGAGGCGGCCGTGGACCCGACCCGTCCGGCCATGATCCATATCGACGCCACCGGCCATCGCCGGGACTTCGATCTGGCCTGGTTCAGCCGGGAATCGGCCCGCTTGGCCAACGCCTTCAAAACGGCCGGCCTGGCCAAGGGCGACCGGGTCATGGTCATTCTCTACCGCCGCGTGGAGTGGTGGGTGACCATGCTCGCCCTGCACAAGCTCGGGGCGGTACCCATCCCGTCGCCCAACCTGCTGACGCCCCACGACATCGATTTCCGCGTCAATTACGCCGGCATCAAGGGCATGGTGGCCGAGGATTCGGTGGTGGCCCGGGTCGAAGCGGCCAGACCCACCTGCCCGAGCCTCAAAATCCTGGTCCACGTCGGGGAATCGCCCAAACCGGATGGCTGGCTCGATTACGAAGAGATTCGGGCCGCCGCTTCCGACGTCTTTCCCCGGACGCCGGACGCCGCCGGTGGCAAGGACCCGCTGCTCATCTTCTTTTCCTCCGGCACCACCGGCATGCCCAAGATGGTGGAGCACGACCACAGCTATTCCCTGGGGCATATGACCACCGGCGTCTACTGGCACAACCTGGAGCCGGGCGACATTCATCTGACCGTGGCCGATACCGGCTGGGGCAAGGCCGTCTGGGGCAAGTTCTATGGCCAGTGGATGGCCGGGGCCATCATTTTCGTCTGGGATTTCCGGGGCAAGTTCCATCCGGCGGAACTGCTCGAGGTCATGACCAAGCACAAGGTGACCAGCTTCTGCGCCCCGCCCACGGTCTATCGTTTCCTCATCCGCGAGGACCTCTCGCAATACGACCTGTCGTCCCTGCGCTACTGCACCACGGCCGGCGAGCTGTTAAACGAGGGCGTGTTCCGGATCTGGAAGGAACGGACCGGTCTGGAGATCCACGAGGGCTACGGTCAGACCGAAACCTGCCTGCAGATCGGCACCTTCCCCTGCATGACGCCCAAACCCGGTTCCATCGGCCGGCCGGCTCCGGGCTGGAACGTGGTCATCCTGGACGAGAAGGGACAGCCCTCACCTCCCGGCGTCGAGGGCGAAATTTGCGTTCGCCTGGAAAAGGGCAAGAACGTTGGCCTGTTCGTGGGCTATCTCCTGGAGCCGGAGAAAACCGCCGGCGTCGTCCATGACGGGTATTACCACACCGGCGACAAGGCCTGGATGGACGAGGACGGCTACTTCTGGTTCCTCGGCCGCACCGACGACCTCATCAAGTCCAGCGGCTACCGCATCGGACCGTTCGAGGTGGAAAGCGCGCTGATCCTGCATCCGGCCGTGGTCGAGGCGGCGGTGACCGGCGTGCCCGATCCCGTGCGCGGCCAGGCCGTCAAGGCGACCATTGTCCTGGATTCGGACTACGAACCGTCCGATGCCCTGATCAAGGAGCTCCAGGACCACGTCAAAAAGGAAACCGCGCCCTACAAGTATCCCCGCGTCATCGAGTTCGTGGACGAGCTGCCCAAGACTATCGGCGGCAAGATCAAGCGGGCCGAGATCCGCGCCCGCGACGCCAATCGGGAAATCTAGTTGGCGCAATCGCCGGTCGGTCGGCGTCTGCCGGAGGTTCCGTAATGCGCTGCCGCGGTTACGGGACCGAAGGTGGGAGGGGCGGCTTCGCCTCCGCCGGCCGAACCGGTTTGATCGGGACTGCGGCCGCAATCCGTTGATCTGGCTCCGTGGCTTTGCTAGGGTACGACCAGTTTCCCAAGAGGAATGGCGCCCTCCATGGCTGAACCCCAACTTGTGCTCGCCTCGGAAAATGCCGCCTTGGCTGCGGCGCTTGCTACCGCTGACGGCTTGCCATGTGCCGTCGGCGTCGTCACGAATGCGGCGCAGGCCGCGCTTTCCCTGACCAATCCCCTGCCCCGGAAATGTCTGTTGCTGGTGGTGGACCTCGAGCTGCCCGAAGCCGACGTGGCGGCCCTGGCCGACTTGGCCGGCAAGCGGGGCGTGCCCTGGTTGGCCGTGGCCGACCGCTACAGCGTCCACCATCGGGAGCGGGCCGAGGCCCTGGACGCCGTTGATTTCGTGGTGGCCGGCGCCGAGGACCCGCACCGGTTGGTCCGCTTCGTGACCCGGCTGCAGAAAAACCGGCTGGCCCGGGTGCTGGTCGTCGAGGATTCCGCCTTCATGCGGCTGCTGGTGCGGCGGCAATTGCGGCGCTACCAGTTCCGGGTGCACACGGCCTGGGGCGCGGACATGGCCCTGCGCATCCTGGAACGCTGTCCGGACATCGCCGCCGTCATCATCGATTACGACATGCCGGGGCAAAACGGCGTGGAGCTGACCCGGACCATCCGCCATCGCTTCCGCCAACGGGAAATGTGCCTGATCGGCATCTCCGGTAAGGTCCCCCGGTCCGTTTCCACGGAATTCCTGAAAAATGGCGGCGACGATTATCTGCACAAGCCTTTTGCCCGGGAGGAGCTCTATTGCCGGGTGCTGCACGGGGTGGAAGCCGTGGAGCGGATGCTGGAAATCCAGCGCCTGGAGCGGTTGCGCCGGATGTTTCTCGCCATGCTGGCCCATGATCTGAAGAATCCGGCCGGCGGCATTGTCGGCGCGGCCAACCTGATCCTCGACGGCACCTGCGGGCCGGTGGGGGACGAGGTTCGGGAGATGGTGGCCGTCATCAGCCAGGCCGGCCGCCGGCTGTGCACCCTGGCCGGGAACATGCAGGATCTGACGCGCCTGGAAGCCGGCCAGTTGGAGCCGCGGCCCATTTTGGGCAACGTGAACGCCCTGGTCATGGAGCGGGTCCGTTTGGCCGCGGCCACGGCCGCCGGCAAGGGCATCCGGGTGGAGACCGATCTGGACGAGCTGCCGCCCATGCGCTTCGATCCGGACTTGTTGGCCCGGTTGCTGGATAACTTGCTGTCGAACGCCCTCAAATTTTCACCGCCGCAATCGCTCGTGCGCCTGGTCCTCGAACGGACCGACGAGGGCGTGGCCGTGCGGATCGAGGACCAGGGCCCAGGCATCCGGCCCGAGGAACGCTCCCGGCTGTTCAAGCCCTTCGAACGGCTTTCGGCCCGGCCCACGGCCGGCGAAAAGAGCCTCGGTCTCGGTCTGGCCATTGCCGAGGGCATCGTGACCGCCCATGGCGGCCGGATCTGGGTGGAAAACAGGGCGGAGCAGGGGGCGGCCTTTTGCTTCACCTTGCCCCTGCTCCGTACGGATCAGTGCCTCGCCGCCGCCAATCCCGTCACATAGTCCCGCACCGCTTCCCGCCAGGGGCGCGGCGTACGGCCGATGGCCCGGGCGAGCTTCCCCGTGTCGAGCACCGAGTAGCTCGGCCGTTTGGCCTTTTGCGGATAGGCCCCCGAGGGGATGGGACGGACCCGGCAGGGCAGGTTGGCCGCGATTACGGCGGCTTCCGCCAGTTCGCACCAGCTGGCCTGGCCGCCGCCGACGGCGTGGATGATGCCGTTGGCCGGGGTGACGGCCACGGCCGCCGACCAGGCGGCCAGGTCGAGGGTGAAGGTCGGCGAACCGATCTGGTCCGCCACTACCGTGATCTCCGGCCGGCCCTTGGCCAGGCCCAGGATGGTCGTCACGAAGTTCTTCTTGCCCGGGCCGAACAGCCAGGCCGTGCGCAGGATCTGGCTGTCGGACAGTCCCGCTTCCAGGATGGCCTCCTCGCCGGCCAGTTTGCTGGCGCCGTAGACCGATTCCGGATGGGTAGCGTCATCCTCGCGGTAGGGCGCGTTCTTGGCGCCGTCGAAGACGAAATCCGTGCTGTAGTGGACGAGGCGGACCCCGGCCCGGTGACAGGCCTTGGCGAGCAGGGCCGGCAGGTCGCGGTTGAGGCGGTAGGCCGCGTCCGGCTCGTCTTCGGCCTTGTCCACGGCCGTGTAGGCCACGGTATTGAAGAGGTGGCTGGGCCGGAAGGTCGCGATGGCCTTGTCCACGGCCGCCGGGTCGCAGGGATCGAAGGCGCTGCGGCCGGCGGGCCAGACCGAAAATCCGGCTCGTTCCAGGGCTGCGGTCAGGGGCCGGCCGAGCAGGCCGTTTATGCCGCCGAGAACGATGGCGCGTCGTGTTTCGTCGCTCATGCCCGCGCCTCGTACCAGCGGTCCATGAACTGGCGGTAGGCGCCGCTTTTGACGCTCTCCAGCCAGGCGCCGTGGCTGCGGTACCAGTCCACGGTTGCCGCGATGCCCCGGGTGAAATCGTATTCGGGTGCAAAGCCCAGTTCTCGGGACGACTTGGAGAAGTCCATGGCGTAGCGCCGGTCGTGGCCGGGGCGGTCGGTCACGAAGCGGATCAGGCTTTCCGGCTTGCCGAGGGCGGCCAGGATGGTTTTGACCACCTCGAGGTTGGGCTTTTCCGCGTTGCCGCCGAAATTGTAGACCTCGCCGGCGCGGCCGTGCAGCAGGGCCAATTCCACGCCCCGGCAGTGGTCCAGGACATAGATCCAGTCTCGGACATTTTTGCCGTCCCCGTAGACGGGCAGGGGCTCGTCGGCCATGGCCCGGGAGAACATGAGGGGAATGAGCTTTTCCGGGAACTGGTAGGGACCGTAGTTGTTGGAGCAGCGGGTGATGACCGTGTCCATGCCGTAGGTCTCGTGGGCGGCCCGCACCAGCATGTCCGCGCCGGCCTTGCTGGCCGAGTAGGGGCTGTTCGGGGCGAGGGGCGTGTCCTCGGTGAACTTTCCGGTCGCGCCCAGGGTGCCGTAGACCTCGTCCGTGGAGATGTGCACGAAGCGCTTGACGCCGAAGTGCCGGGCCGCGTCCAGCAGGCGCTGGGTGCCGGCCACGTTGGTGGCCACGAACGGCGAGGCGTCGGCAATGGAGCGGTCCACGTGGGATTCGGCGGCGAAATTGACCACGGCCGCAATCGCGTGCTCCTCGAACAGGTGCAGGACCAGCTCGCTGTTGGCGATGTCGCCCCGAACGAAGAAGTAGCGTTTGCCGCCATAAGCGGCCTCGACGTCGGCGAGGCTCTGGCGGTTGCCAGCATAGGTGAGCTTGTCCAGGTTGACGATGGTGAACTCGTCATGGCGGGCGAGCATGTCGCGGATGAAGTTGGAGCCGATAAAGCCGCATCCGCCGGTGACAAAAAGCTGCATATCTTTTACTTCTCCAATGATAAAAGTATGTTAATTTTTGGAGCCTCGCGCTCCCTTTCGGAAAAAGTCGCCGAACCGTCAAAAAAAGCTTGCCACAGTGGGGCGATCCCCTTATCAGTTTCGGCGGGCGATTAACTCAGCGGTTAGAGTGCCATCTTCACACGGTGGAAGTCCGGGGTTCAAATCCCCGATCGCCCACCACCCAACCAGAATAAAACGCCTCGCGGAAGCGGGGCGTTTTTGTTTTGGGCGCCGTGGCGGCGTTATTCCCTATCGCCACTGGCCCGATACTCCTGAATCTTTTTGTAATCATCGATGATCTTGGCCTTGAGGGCCTCGATTTCCTGCGTGTAGTACCGCTTGAGGATGCGGATTTCCTCACGGCGGCGGGTCGCGGCCGGATCGTTGGCCACGGTCTTGCGCATCTCCTCGTCATAGTCGCGCAGCATTTTCCCATACGCCTCGATGGTGCTCCGCGAGGTGGCGATGGACTGTTTGCGTTCGGTCGGCCCCGGCGGCGCGGTCCGTCCCGTGGTGACCGGCCCGAAACAGGCCAGTCCCAGGCACGCCAGGACAAGCAGTACGGTTTTTCGTGTCATGGCAGTCCCTCCGGGAAGAAAGGAAAGCAGTCCGCTTATAGCCACAATCCTCCGGCTTGACAAACCGGCTTCCCTGGGGTTCCATCCCCCACTTTCACGTTGACAGGCTTTTTTCAAAGGAATTGTCATGGACATGCAGTGGTTTTTGGAACGTGACGCCTTCGCCAAGCTGCTGGGCATCCGTATCATCGAAGCGGCTCCCGGCTACGCCAAGACGGCCATGGACCTGACCGACGACCTGAAAAACGGGGCCGGCATCGCCCATGGCGGGGCCGTCTTTACCCTGGCCGACCTGGCCTTGGCCGTTGCCTCCAATTCCTACGGCCGGCTGGCCCTGGCCGTCACCTCGACCATTACCTATGTCCGGCCCGGCACCGGCTCCACCCTCTACGCCGAGGCCCGGGAAATTTCCTGCGCCAGCAAGATGGCCACCTACGCCATCACCATCTCCAACGAGTCGGGCGTGGCCGTGGCCGCCTGCCAGGGCACCGTCTACCGCAAGGATGTTCCGTATACCAAGGAGACGGCCGGGGCCGGGGATAAGGCGTGATCGAAATCGTTTTGTACGAGCCGGAAATCCCCCAGAATACCGGCAGCATCGCCCGGCTGTGCGCTGCCACCTGCACGCCGCTTCATCTCATCAAGCCCCTGGGGTTCAGCCTGGAGGACAGGTATCTCAAGCGGGCCGGCCTGGACTATTGGCCCTATGTGACCCTCTCGGTCTGGGACGACTTCGAGGCCTACCGGCGGGTCCACGCCGACCGCCGCATCGTGGCCGCCACCACCGGCAACCGGGGACACGTCGCCGTTCCCTACCACACCTTCGACTATTCCGACGCGGATGCCCTGGTGTTCGGCACCGAAAGCCGGGGGCTGCCCGTGCCGTTCCTCGATGCCACGCCCGACCGCCTGCGCATCCCCATCTGGGGCCACGTGCGCAGCCTCAACCTGGCCAACGCCGCCTCCGTCGTCCTCTACGAGGCCCTGCGCCACCTGGGCGAACTCGACGGGAAGTAGGGAAGACCGGGGCGCCGCCCCGGACCCTGCCGGGGGGAATAATTCCCCCCAGACCCCCTTGACAGGTGCGGCGTTGCGCTTGATGGGGCGACGATAATTTTTGAGGGGTCCCGGTGGGGTAGGGCCAGGGAGGGGCAACGCCCCTCCCTGGCCGCTGGAGGCGTTTTCCGCCCATGCAGCTTTATATCCACGTGCCGTTTTGCCGGAGCAAGTGCCGGTATTGCGCCTTCTACTCCAAGCCGCTCGACATGGACGACCTGGCCGTCTACGTGGCCGCGTTGCCTGTGGAGATGGGGTATTGGAGCCGGGTCCTCGGCCGGCCGCATCTGGAGACGGTTTATTTCGGCGGCGGCACGCCCAGTCTGCTGCCGCCCTGGGCGCTGGCCAAGATCGTTCCGGCCATCAAGCGGTATTTCGAGTTGGACCCGTCCCTGGAATGGACCTTCGAGGCCAATCCCGATTCCGCCTTGGACGAGGTTTTTTGGCGTCATTGCTGCGCTACGGCGTCAACCGGCTGAGCCTTGGCGTGCAAAGCCTGTCGGACGAGGATTTGCGTCTGCTCGGCCGGCCGCACGACGCCGGTCAGGCCCTGGCCGCCTACGCCCTGGCCCGGCGGGTGGGCTTCGCCAACATCGGCCTGGACCTTATGTGGGGGCTCCCTGGCCAGCGCGAGGCGCAGTGGCTGGAGGAGCTCAAAACGGTGGTCGGGCTGCGGCCCGAGCATCTGTCCTGCTACGGGCTGACCTTGGAGCCCGGCACGCCCCTGGCCGAGGAGGCGGCGGCCGGCCGCCTGGAACTGCCGGAGGAGGGCGAACAGGGCCGCATGTACGTGCACGGGGCGGAATATCTGGAGGCGCAGGGCTACCTTCAGTACGAAATTTCCAATTTCGCCCGCATGGGCTATGTGAGCCGGCATAACTCGGGTTATTGGGAAGGGCGGGACTATTTGGGTTTGGGCCCGGCCGCCGTCTCCACTCTGGCCGGCCGGCGGCATGAAAATCCGTCCGACATTCGGGCCTGGGCGGCCGAGGTCAAGGCCGGCACCTGCGGCCAGGGGGCGGTGGCGCTGACGCCGGCGGAAAAGGCTCGGGAAATGGTCATGCTGGCGCTACGCACGGCCAAGGGGCTGCGTCTGGCCGCTTACCGCAAGGCAACCGGCCGGGATTTCTTCAAGGACAACGAGGGGCTCATCACGGCCCTGCGCCAAAACGAGCTCATCCGCATCAGCGACGGCCATTTGCGCCTGACCAAAAACGGTTTTTTGGTCAGCAACGTCATCTTGGAGCGCCTGTCCTTCTAGAGACTACGGCGTAATATGGTGTGGGAGATGCCTCCGGCGGCCAAAGGGCTGCGCCCTTTGGAATCCTGACATGCTTTGCGCTGGTTCTCTATTTTCCTTTTGGGGATGAGGGAATTGTTTTGCAGTCTCTTGGTGTGCCTCCAAAAAACAGGCCTCCCGGAGGAGGCCTGTGACGAGCGGGGCGAAACGTCCGGCGCTACTTGAACCAGGAATCGATGAGCGCCTTGTTGGAGGGATCGGCCAGGAAGGCCTTGGCGTTTTTGAAGGGCTTGCCGTTTTTCTTGTTGGCGGCCATGAGGGCTTGCAGCGTGTCCAGGGGCAGCTTGTAGCGGCTGAGGAAGGCATAGACCTCCGGTCGGTCCTTTTCGAGCCCCTTGCGGACGATGGCGTTGATGGTTTCTTCGCCGCCGAGCGCGCCCTTGGGGTCGGCCAGATATTTGAGATGCCAGCGGCCGAACATCCAGTGGGGCGTCCAGCCGGTGACCACGATCCATTCCTTGTGCCGGATGGCATCGGCCAGGGCGGCGGTCATGGTGGCGTCGGAGCCCTCGATCAGGTTGAATCCCTTGAGATGATAGGCCGTGATGGCCTGTTCGGTTTTGCGCATCAGCCCGGCACCGAGATCGATGCCGATGATCTTCTTCTTGAACTTGGCCTTGTTTTTTTCCAGCTCGGGGATGGTATTGATGGTGACGTACTGTGGCACCACCAGGCCGAGCTTGGCCCCCCGGACGATGACGCCGAGATTGACCACCTTGTCCTTGACCTTGGCATAATAGTCGCCGTGGGTGACGGGCAACCAGGCGGTGACCATGGCGTCCACGTCGCCCGTGGCCACGGCCTGCCACATGGCGGCTGCCGAGACCGGCAGGATTTCGACCTTCTTGTGGAGCTTTTTTTCGAGGACGGCCTTGACCAGGTTGGTGGAGGCCGTGGCGCAGGACCATTCCACATAGGCGATCCGGACCGGCCTCTGGGCGGCGACGGACGGTCCGGCCTGCAGCAGGAAGCCAAGGGCGGCCGCTGCCAGCCAGATCTTTTTCAAAAAGGATGCGGGCATGTTGCCTCCTGGGTAGGGGTGGGGAAGGGGGCTCCTTAGACCGAACGGGCCCCGATCTTTTGGGTGATGCGGTCGAGAATGACGGCCACGATCACCACGCCGAGACCGGCCTCGAATCCCAGGCCGGGTTCCAGACGCTGAATGGCCTTCCAGACCTCGCCGCCGAGGCCCTTGGCCCCGATCATGGCCGCGATGACCACCATGGACAGCGACAGCATGATCGTCTGGTTGATGCCGGCCATGATGGTGGGCATGGCCAGGGGCAGTTCCACCTTGAACAGACGTTGGGAGCGCGTGGCGCCGAAGGCGTCGGCCGCTTCGATTAGGGGCGCGGGCACCTGCCGGATGCCCAGGCAGGTCAGGCGGATGGAGGGGGGCATGGCGAAGATGACCGTGGAGAAGATGGCCGAGACCGGGCCCAGGCCGAAAAAGGGAATGGCCGGAATCAGATAGACGAAGGCCGGCATGGTCTGCATGAAATCGAGCACCGCATGATCAGCCGGGCCCAACCCTTGTGCATGGCGGCCAAAATGCCGAGCGGCACGCCGAGGCAGGTGGCGATGGCCGTGGCAAAGAGCACCAGGGTGATGGTGGCGATCGTCGGGTCCCACAGCCCCAGGTTCCAGATAAGTCCCAGGCCGAGCACGGTGAAAAGTCCGATGCGCCGGGAGCCCAGCCGCCAGGCCACGAGGCCCAGGGCCAGGATGAGCGCCCAGGGCGGCAGGTGCATCAGCCCCGAATCGATGGCGTCGATAGCCGTTTCCAGGACGGCGGAAATGGCTTTGGTCAGGGGGGCCAGATGGTCCGAGAGGATGTTGATGAGCGCTTCGAGGGAACTGCCCAGGGGAATACGAAATTGTTCAAAATCCATTGTTGGTTCGTCCTTTGTCGGCCAGGCCGGCCAGCAGCGAACCCTGGACGATGATACCGAGCAGCCGGCCGTTCTTGTCATCCACGACGGCCACGGGCTCTTTGTCGGAGCCCAGGAGTGGCACGATGTCCTGAATGGAGGTCTCGGCGGACACGCGCTTGTCCGCCGGTCGAATGATGCCCTGGAGCGTGCGGTCACCGTGCTCGGCGGCCCGGGCCGCGTCCTCGGCCGTGACGACGCCTTCCAGGCTCCGGCTCTGGCCGAGGACGAACAGTCGTGAGATGCCTTCCTCGGCCATCTTGTGCAGGGCGAGACGGGGGCCGTCGTGGTGGATGAGGGCGGTGGGACTCGGCGGCAGCATGACCGAACGGGCCGTCAGGATTTTCGTGAAGTCCACATCCTCTACGAAGCGCTCCACGTAGCGGGAGGCCGGGTTGGTCAGAATGTCTTCGGCCGTGCCGGACTGGATGAGGGCGCCGTCTTTCATGAGCACGATGTGGTCGCCGATCTTGACCGCTTCGTCGAGATCGTGGGTAATGAAAAGGATGGTTTTCTTGACCGTGTCCTGGAGGGAGAGCAATTCGTCCTGCATGTCGCGGCGGATCAGCGGGTCCAGGGCCGAGAAGGCCTCGTCCATGAGCAGGATGTCCGGGTCCAGGGCCAGGGCTCGGGCCAGGCCCACCCGCTGCTGCATGCCGCCGGACAGGGCCTCGGGACGGCGTTCCTCCCAACCGGTCAACCCCACCTGGGACAGGGCGGCCATGGCCCGGTCCCGGCGTTCCTTGGGCGGGATGCCCTGGATGTCCAGACCGAACTCCACGTTTTGCACCACGCTGCGGTGGGGGAAACAGGGCGAATCCCTGGAAGACCATGCCGAATTTGGTTCGGCGCAGCCGGGTGAGTTCCTCCCGGGACAGGGTGGTGATATCCGTGCCGTCGATCAGGATGTGGCCGCTGGTCGGTTCGATGAGCCGGTTGATGCAGCGCACCAGGGTGGATTTGCCGCTGCCGGACAGCCCCATGATGACCATGATCTCCCCGGCTGTGACGGAAAAGGAGACATCGGCCACGCCGACGGCTTGGCCGGTCTCCGCCAGGATGGCATTTTTCCCTTGTCCCTGGCGGAGCAGGCGCAGGGCTTTTTCCGGTTTGTCACCGAAAATCTTTACGAGATTTTGGACGACGATTTTTTCCATGCGAGACTTTGGTTAGTGGTAAGAATGCTTGAGATACGATTCGAATTTTCGGAGCGTAACATCTCAGTGTCTGAGGTCAACAGGAGAGCTGTTTTTGTTGCTTTTATTGTAAATAAAGTTATTTTTAATGCAAAAAAAGTGATGTTGCTGTGTAAGTATGCAATTTTATAGTGCGCAAGTTTTCTGCAGTAGGGCATTTTTTTCTGCAAAAGTTTTTTTAGTAGTCAACCTGGGATGGTGCGTTGGCACATGCGGATAGTAACTTCGCGTGCGCGGCGGCGATTTTGGGCGTATAGGCCCGGCGAGCGCCCTTGGCCGGCAGACGGGTCGGCAGAGGGCCGAGGAGGTCGCGTGCCTGGGGTTTTCGCTGCGTTGCGCCTGGGACTGGTGTTGGCCGTCGTGGGGCTGGCCGCCTGTTCGCATGCCGCGGACACGTCGGCGGCCTTCCCGGTTGGCCGGGATGCGCCTGGGCGATCCTCCCAGCGCCGGCCTGACGCCGGTGAATGTTCCCCTGCCGGCGCAATTGGCCGGAAAATTGGCATATTTCACCCGACCGGGCCGGACCGAACCCTTTCACGGCGTGGCCCTCACCGATCCGATCTACGCCTTTTACGGCCAGCGTTTGTTTGCCGTATCGGCCGATCTGGCGGAGGCAGACGCGGTCGGCCGGTTGCATCGGGATTGGAAGCCGGTTTCGGGCCGCCGCTGTGCCAGGAAACGGCGACGGGCCGTTCCTGTCTGTGGCGGCTGGGCGCGGTGGATCTGGTGCTCACGCGCACGCCCGCCGGCAAGGCCCGGCTGCTGTTGCGTTCCACCCGTCTGGCCGAGGACGTGCGGCTGTGGCGTGAGCAGGCCGTCCCGCTGGAAGGCGGCGAGGACGCCGACCGTTGACAGGCACGCAGGCCGGGACCTAAGGAGCGGCATGGTCCATTCGTCC
>Ga0268359_10856_pt1 | contig 101479 bp, 94 predicted proteins | sample BioMet11_FD_194416 | JGI IMG/M metagenome (GOLD analysis project Ga0268359, IMG submission 194416) | Sewage microbial communities from Oakland, California, United States - Biofuel 11 (PacBio Assembly) | ecosystem: Engineered > Wastewater > Sewage > Unclassified | place: USA: California...
GGAACACGTATTTCGGCGTCCGGCCGGTATCGGCCCAGGCCGTGGCGACCAGAAGCAGGACGACAAGGAACGCTCCGACCAACGATGGCAGAACGCGGCCGAAAAAGACGAAAACGCCGGGCGTCGCATGCGCGAATCCTCCTGTGTTGGAAACCTGCGGCGGCGCCGGACGGCGGACGCCTGTTGCCAAACCGGCCCGGGCAGCGGCCTGCCGCCCGAACAACCGGTGAGACTGACCATGGTGCACCCCGCTTATGGCGGGCCGCATCGGTTTTTGCAAGTCCGTTGGCTTTTCCGATAGCGGCCGGGCCGCAGGCCGCCGGCTTAACGGCCGCCGACGGTGTGGGAGAACGCCGGCTTGACCGGAACGGCAGCGGTTGTATGCTGGGCGATGGTCACAAAAGGTTCGGCCCGGGCCGAGGCCGCGGCCAGCAGGACGGCCAAAATGATCCAGGCCAGACGGTTGATCGCGGTCACGGGAAGGACCGGAACGGCATGACGGCGCATGGGACTGCCCTCCGTTTGGGGTGTGGCAGAGGACCTACGCGCGGCGAATGACGGCCGCGTGCCGAGCAGATGGCGTTTGCGAACGCGCATTTCTCATGGACAAACGCAGCCCGATTCGCTTTTGTCGTTGCCTGGCACACCCCTGCCGCGGGCCGGCCGAAGGCCGCGCCGGACGAGGTGCCCTGACGCTTCCGGCGGTGGCTGCCGGTCGCAACAGGTCCCAGGAACCGCTGAAAGCCACATCGAACCCATAGGGAGGATTCATGAAATCGCTCAAAGGCAGCCAAACGGAAAAAAACATCCTGACCGCGTTCTGCGGTGAATCCCAGGCGCGCAACCGCTACACCTACTTCGCCTCCAAGGCCAAAAAGGAAGGCTACGACAGATCTCCGGCATCTTCAGCGAAACCGCCGACCAGGAGAAGGAACACGCCAAGCGGCTGTTCAAGTTCCTGGAGGGCGGGGACGTGGAAATCACCGCCGCCTTTCCGGCCGGCGTGATCGGCGCCACCCTGGACAACCTGAAGGCGGCCGCCGCCGGCGAAAGCTACGAGGAGAACGAGATGTACCCGGGCTTCGCCGCCACGGCCAAGCAGGAAGGCTTCGAGGCCGTGGCCGTCGCCTTCGAGAACATCGGCAAGGCCGAGGGCTTCCACAAGAAGCGCTACGAGGCCATGGCCGCCAACATCCAAACGGCACGGTCTTCAAGCGGCCGACCAAGGTCGTCTGGCGCTGCCGCAACTGCGGCTTCGTCTACGAAGGCACGGAACCGCCGGCGAAGTGCCCGGCCTGCGAACATCCGCAAGCCTATTTCGAAATCGTGCCCGAAAACTGGTAGATCCGCCCATAGCCGGGGAGGGGCGTCACCCCTCCCCGGACCCTACCGGACCAGGGGCGCTGCCCCTGGACCCTGCTGGGGGGAATCATTCCCCCCAGACCCCCTGTCCTGTTTCCCCCATTGGCACTTCGTGGCCGCCCAGGCGGCAAGCGTCTTCGGTTGCCGCCTGGGCGGCCGCGCATTGAGGGGTCCGGGGGCATCATGCCCCGGCCGCCGGAGGCGTCTTCGCCCCCACACACGTCAGTCCATGGGCAACGGCGCGACATGCCAGATGCGTTCGGCGTATTCGCTGACGGCCCGGTCGCTGGAGAAGGGCCCCATGTTGGCCGTATTGAGGATGGAGGCGCGGGTCCAGGCCTCGGTGTCCAGGTAGAGAAGGCCCACCTGGGCATGGGCTTCCATGTAGGCCCGGTAATCGGCCGTGACGCAGTAGTAGTCGCCGTGGTTAAGCAGGCTGTCCAGGATAGGGACAAAGAGGTCGGGTTCGTTCGGGGTAAAGGTTCCCCGGCCGATCATGTCCAGGACCTCGGCCAGTTCGCCGTCGGCGGCCACCACCCGGCGCGGATCGTGGCCGCCGGACCGGGCCGCCTCCACCTCGGGAGTGGTCAGGCCGAAAATGAAGATGTTGTCCGCCCCCACCGCCTCCAGAATCTCCACGTTAGCCCCGTCCAGGGTGCCGATGGTGAGGGCGCCGTTGAGGGCGAACTTCATGTTGCCCGTGCCCGAGGCCTCCATGCCGGCGGTGGAAATCTGTTCGGACAGGTCGGCGGCCGGGATGACCTTCTCGGCCTGGGACACGCAATAGTTGGGCAGGAAGGCCACCCGCAGCCGGCCCTTCATGGCGTCGTCGCCGTTGACGGTCTCGGCCACGGCGGTGATGAGCCGGATGATGCGCTTGGCCATGAAATAGCCCGGTGCGGCCTTGCCGCCGAAGAGCACGGTGCGCGGCGGCGCGGCGTAGTCGGGATCGCGGCGCAGGCGGTTGTAGAGGGTGATGACGTGCAGGACGTTCAACAGCTGCCGCTTGTACTCGTGCATGCGCTTGACCTGGACGTCGAAGAGCGACTCGGGATTGAGGCCGACGCCGATCTTGCGCAAGGCGTAGCGGGCCAGCCGCTTCTTGTTCTCGCGCTTGGCCACCCGCCAGGCCTCGCGGAAGGCGGCGTCCTCGGCCAGGGCACGAGTTCGCGCAGCCGGTCCAGGTCGGTCACCCAGTCCGGGCCGATGGCCTCGTCGAGGAGCTTGGCCAGGGCCGGATTGGCCTGTTTGAGCCAGCGCCGGGGCGTGATGCCGTTGGTCACGTTGGTGAACTTGCCGGGATAGAAGGCGTCGAAGTCCGGGAAGACCTTCTCGCGCAGGATGGTGGAGTGGAGCTTGGCCACGCCGTTGACAGTGTGGCTGCCGACGATGGCCAGGTGGGCCATGCGCACCCGGCCGCCGTCCACGATGGCCATGCGCCGAGCCCGGCCCCAGTCGCCGGGATAGCGTTCGGCCACCTCCTCCAGGAATCGGCGGTCGATCTCCCGGATGATCTCCAGGTGCCGGGGCAGCAACCGGCCGAGCAGGTCCTCGGGCCAGGTCTCCAGGGCCTCGGGCAGCACGGTATGGTTGGTATAGGCAAAGGTACGGCGGCAGATGTCCCAGGCCTCGTCCCAAGGGAGCAATTCCTCATCCACCAGGATGCGCATGAGTTCGGCGATGGCGATGGTCGGATGGGTGTCGTTCAATTGGATGGCCACCTGGTCGGGGAAGTCCGCGAAGGACGGACCGGCCTTCTTGGAGCGGCGCACGATGTCGCGCAGGGTTGCCGCCACCAGAAAATACTGCTGTTTGAGGCGCAGCTCCTTGCCGGCGATGGGTTCGTCGTTGGGGTAGAGCACCTTGGAGATGTTTTCCGACAGGATCTTGGCCTGCATGGCCCCGACGAAATCGCCCTGGTTGAAGTCGCGCAGGGAAAACCCTTGGGACGAGGCGGCCGCCCACAGGCGCATGTTGGTGACGTGGCCGCTGCCATAGGCCGGGACCAGGATGTCGCAGGGCATGGCCATGACCGTGTCCGTATCCACCCAGCGGTAGCGCAGCCGGCCCCGCTGGTCGCGGTAGGCCTCGCTGCGGCGTAGAAATGCACCTCGTAGAGATGCTCCATGCGGTCGATCACCCAGGGGCTGCCGTGGCGGCGCCAGTTGTCGGCCCGCTCCTCCTGCCAGCCGTTGACGATGACCTGGTGGAACAGGCCGTAGTCGTAGAGGATGCCGTAGCCGTAGCCCGGGATGCCGAGGGTGGCCATGGAGTCCATGTAGCAGGAGGCCAGACGCCCCAGGCCGCCGTTGCCCAGGCCGGCGTCGCGCTCCTCCTCGGCCAGGTCCTCAAGGGTGTAACCCAGCTCGGACAGCACCTCCCGGCACCCCGCCTCCATGCCCATATTAATGATGTAGTTCATGAGGAAGCGGCCGGGCAAAAACTCCATGGACAGATAATAGACCCGCTTGGACAGGGTGTCGTAGTAGGCGGCCTGGGTGCGCAACCACATGCGGATGAGCCGGTCGCGGATGGCGTAGGCCAGGCCGCTGAAGTAGCGGAAGCTGTCCGGCGGATAGATGTCGTTACCGAGGTTGGACAGGACGTGGCGGCGAATGTCTTCGCCGAGCGAATCGAAATCGTGGAAATCCTGGACGACAGGCAGGGTCATGGGCATCTCCCGGTCCATACAGGGTTGACGGGGCGCACGACACGAAGATGAGCCTATCCTCTACGAAAAGGGAGCCGGCTTGTCAAAACCACCGGAAAAGACGACAGCTTGGCGCATCGGTTCGGCCGCGCCCTCTCCGCCCCACACGGGGCCATCATCGGAGGAGAAAATGCGCATGTCCATCCGGACGCTCTGCCGCCGCTCCCTCGCCCAGCCGGTCGTGCTCCTGGCGGCCGCGCTGTTTTTTGCCGCCCCCTGCCTGGTCATCCTCGGGCAAATGCAGACTTCCGGCTTCCTGGGACGGGACTTTCCGGTCCCGCTTCTTTTCTGGCCGGGGCGGCATGGGGCCTCTCCGTCTGGTTGCCCGCCTGGCTGAGCATGGGCGTCATCGCCGGCCTGTATCTGGTCGGCATCGGCCGGCTCGCCTGGCGACGACGCCTGGGCTCCGTGGTCCTCTACACCTACGCCGCCCTGTTCGGCGGCGTGTTCCTCAAAAAACTTACCGGCTTCTTGACGGGCTGGACCGAGCAGCAAGCGCCGCTGTCTCTCGTCGGCAAGGTGGATATGGCCCTCTTTTCCGGCAGCCATAACGCGCTGTGGGAGGAATGCGTCTTCCGAGGAATCCCCCTGCTCCTTGTGCTGTTGGCGCACAAAAAATGGCCGCGATACGATCGGGCGGTCACCCTGGGCTACTTTCTCATCCCCTCCGTCGCCTTCGCGGTCTACCATGTGCCGAACCACGGCGCATTCCGCCTCGTCGACACCTTCTTCCTGGGACTGTTTTTTGCCTACGTGGCCCTGCGCCACGGCCTGCTCGCCACCTACGTGATCCACTTTTTCGCCAACGCCGGGCGCGTCTGGTCGCTCGGCAGGATCGCAAACCTGCCCGTGAACGAAATTGCCTGGCTGGCGCAAAACGGCGCCTGGCTGCGGCAGGTCAACACCGTCATCGTCTGGCTATTCTGGGCCGCCATTCCCTTGGCCATGCTCCGGCTCCACCGCGGGAACGGCAGGCGAACACCGCCCTGCCCCCTAAACGGGGTTCCAGGTATCGCCCCCCATTGCGGAGGGTCCCGGGAGGGGAGCTTCCCCTCCCGGCCGCCGGAGGCGTTGCTTCCCCATGCTCCCCACCGGCAACCAGGGACCTAGGACGCCCGGTCGATCAGGGAATTCCAGTCCGCCGCGAACTTCTCCAGGCCGGCGTCGGTCAGCGGATGGCCGATGGCGTAGTCCCGGACGGGCCGGGACAAGGACAGGGCGATGCGGGGAATGGGACGCAGGCCCGCCGGCGCGGGCGGACAGACCGTGGGCACGGGCATGCCCGCGGCCGCCCAGGCCAACAGGAGCTTGGCCGGCACGGTCACGATGTCGGAGCCCAGGGCCAGGGCGGACAGAAAATGCTCCAGCGTACGCACGCTGGCCGTCAGCACCTCCACATGGCCGTCGCCCGGCGCGTAGAGGGCCAGCACGTTCCGGATGAGATCCAGACCGTTTTCCCCACGGTCGTCGAGCCGGCCGATGAAAGGTGACAGGAAGACGCTGCCGCGCCGGGCGCCCGCGGTGGCGGCGTAGACGGCGGCGGCCTGCTCCTGGCTGAAGACCAGGGTCATGTTGACGCGCCGGCCCTCGTCGACGAGCACCCGGGCCGCCTCCAGACCGGCGGACGTGGTCGGCAGCTTGATGTGGGCATTGGGTATCCAGGTATCGAATTCCCGGGCCTGGCGAACCATCTCGCCGGCCGGGGTGGTGGCGTCCGCATAGACTTCGATGGAAATGGAGCCCCCCGGCAGCATGTCCGAGAGGGTCCGGCACACGGTCCGATAGAAACCATCGATGGTGGACTGGCTGAATTTGCGTCCCTCGGCCCGATGGGCCTGGGCCTCCGGATTTTTGGCCAGGAGGCTGGGATTGGTGGTCTGGCCGTCCAGGAACCCCAGGGCATCGAGCACCTGCCGGGTTTCCGCGGGATCGGCGCCGTCCAGAAAAAGACGTGTCTTCAAGGCTGCAGGTCGCATGCATCCCCCATGTCGCGGTCGCTACGGGAAAGACGACCGCCCCGGCCGCGGCCGGGGCGGCACCCGATTATCGTTCTATGCAAACACCCTTGGGACAAAAAAAGCAAATCATTTGCCGCCGGGCTGGATGGCGTGCAACCGTTCGGGCAGCCCCAGGACGAAATCCCGGATGGCGTCGCGCACCCGGCGGTAGGGTTCCAAGGCCGCCTCCTCGGAAAGCGGCCTTGGCCGCCAGGGCGGGCGGATCGTCGAAGCCGGCGTGAATGCGCCGGCCGGCGCCGGGTACATAGGGACACGTCTCCCCGCCCTCGCCGCACAGGGTGACCACGACATCGAAGGGGACGTCCGGCAAGGCGGTGATGCTCTTGGAACGCTGGCCGGCAATGTCCACCCCGGCCTCGGCCATGACGGTCACGGCCCGAGGGTCCAGGCCTTTGGGCGTCAGGCCGGCCGAAAAGGCGGTCACCGCCGGCCCCAGCAGGGCGCGGGCAAAGCCTTCGGCCATCTGGCTGCGGCAGGCGTTGCCCGTGCAGACGAAAAGAATGCGCATAAGCGGCCTCCGTGCGATTCGGGTCCGCGAACTCTCGCCGCGTTCGGCGACGGTTGTATGACAACGCCCGGCCTCCGCCCGGGAAAAAAGGCGCCTTCAGAGGTCGTTTCGTTTTGTCCCAAGGGGCTTTTTTTCACAAGCCCAAAGCAACACACTGATATTGTGTGTTTTTTGAGACACATTTTTTCTCTTTCCTGTGACATGTCGACCCACTAGCCCTCCATGTAACCTTTTTACTCAAAACTGCTCCGTGGCTGGGACATCTTGTCCAAGGCCGAGCAAGCCAAGGAACCACAGTGGTTTCGGAGCCCGGGCGGACCGTCGTCCCGGCCGATGGCCACCGCAGGGGAGCAATGCGCCCCTCGGATGCGGCATTTTTACCAAATGGGGATTGCTAACCCTATGGAATAGTTGTATCAGGAAAATGGTCCGAGATTTGCTTAGGTCTACTACGCGTTTACGCGAGAGCCGGAAGGAAATCAGGTTTGGGGTCCGTTCACAAAACCATAACCTTAACCCAAGTGAGGTTGGCACCATGTTGATTACTGGCAACAATTACTGGTTACTTCATCCCCAGCGTGACTTTTATCGGCGTCGGCGCCATCAAGCTATGCCCCCTGAGAAGATCAAGGCCCTGGGCAGCAAAAAGGCCGTTGATCGTCACCGATAAGGGCATCGTGAAGGTCGGCATCCTGAAACAGGTCACCGACGTCCTCGACGCTGAAGGCGTGAAGTACGCGGTGTTCGACGGGGCCGTCCCCAACCCCACTGACCAGAACGTCCATGACGCCGTTGAAGTGTACAAGAAGGAAAGCTGCGACAGCCTGATCTCCCTGGGCGGCGGTTCCTCTCACGACTGCTGCAAGGGCGTCGGCTTCGTCGTCTGCCAACGGCGGCAAGATCCATGACTACGAAGGCGTCGGACAAGTCCGCCAAGCCCTTCCCGCCCTTACGTCGCCATCAACACCACCGGCCGGCACGGGCTCTGAAATGACCCGGTTCTGCATCATCACCGACCTGTCTCCCGCCACGTGAAGATGGCCATCGTCGACTGGCGCTGCACCCCGACCGTCGCCATCAACGACCCGGTCCTCATGGTCGGCATGCCGCCGCGCCTGACCGCCGCCACCGGTATGGATGCCCTGACCCACGCCGTCGAAGCGTACGTGTCCACCATCGCCACGCCGCTGACCGACTCCGCCGCCAAGGAAGCCGTTGAGATCATCTTCAAGTGGCTGCCCAAGGCCGTCGCCAATGGCGCCGACATGGAAGCCCGTGACATGATGTGCTACGCCGAGTACCTGGCCGGCATGGCCTTCAACAACGCTTCCCTGGGTCACGTCCACGCCATGGCTCACCAGCTGGGCGGCTTCTACAACCTGCCGCACGGCGAATGCAACGCCATCCTGCTGCCCCACGTCGAGAAGTTCAACCTGATCGCCTGCATCGATCGCCTGGCTGACCTGGCCAAGCTCATCGGCGAGCCGGTTGCCAACGTCTCCGAGCGTGAAGCCGCCGACGTGTTCCTGGCCGCCATCCGCCGCCTGTCCGCCGACATCGGCATCCCGTCCGGCCTGGTCGAGATGGGCAAGTTCTACGGCAAGGACGTCAAGGCTGCCGACATCCCGACCATGGTCGGCAACGCCCAGAAGGATGCTTGCGGTCTGACCAACCCGCGCCGTCCGACGGACGCCGACGTGGCCGCCATCTACACCGCCGCTCTGTAAGCGACACGACCAACCCGGGAGGAGCCTTCGGGCTCCTCCCGTTTTCCTGCGCGGACCGATCGGTCCCACGATTTTTCGTAGCTGTTGCGACGCGTTCTTTGGCAGTGTGGCGACTTTCCCCAGGCGGGGGAGGCACGGTCCGTTTCCCAGGGAAGTCGCGGTCCCCGCGGTCCGACGCGGGACCGTTCCCAGGCGGCGACTTCCGGTTCGGACCGGAAACGTCCCGACGATCCGCGACACATGTGCGGCTCCCGGTCTGTTCATCGGGACTCCTTTGTGGCTGCAAAACGACGCCTGCTGACCAACACATGCCCAGCTTCTCACGACATCACGCCGCCCAAGGCGGGACACACCCCGCCAAGTTCCGGACGGCTCCGCTCCGACGCATCGTCAGTTCTGTCGGGCGATTGCGCCCGGACCCCGCTGCATCCTCCGGCCTTCAGCCCTCCCGCTTTTCCGTGCAACGCGACGAGACGCATCCCGGCCGCGTCGGCGCGGCCCCGGAGCGGGCAACCGGTCGCACCCCTGCGCCGGGCTCCTTTCCGGCGACCGGAAGACGCCACGTCACCGTTTGTTGCCCCCGCTTTCGCCCGAAATGCGGCGGGCCGGCCGATATCGAAGGATTGCACCATGTATCATGACGATTTCGGTTTCGACGCCCTGCCCCTGCAAAGCCCCTTGGAACGGACCGTACGGGGGGGCGGTCTCTGGGTGCAGGAACAGGACTACGCCAACAATCTGATCGGCCTGCTCCTGGCCTCCGACCTTTTTTCCGCCCGCAATCCGGGAACGCGCCCCTGGCTGGAGGACGCGCCCCTGGCCACGTCCTGGCCGGACGTGACCGTCCGCTTCTCCGGCGAGCTGCTGGACCAGGACGACCTCGACGTCCTGCTCGGCTGCCTGCTGTCGGCCTTCGGCAATCCGGGCCGCACTGCCGGCGCCACCCGGTTCGCCCTGTCCGACTTGGCGAAGCGCATCCGCACCAAGGGCCGCCGTCTGACCGTCCACGCCGTGGAACGCTCCCTGTGGCGCCTGGCCGGAACCGGCCTCGAAATCATCAGCGCCAACGAACAGATCCGCATCCGAATGCGCCTCGTCCACGCCCTGCTGTGCGATAGCGCCAGCGGCGTCTGCTCCGTGGAACTCAATCCCCGCCTGCTGGAGGGCTTCCGGTCGTCGACCAGCGTGGAGCGCCTGTTGGCCACCCGGGCGCCCCTGGGCAGCGCCCCCTTTCCCCGCTGGCTGGCCGGCCTGCTGGCCAACGCCACGGGCTGCCTGTGCCTGGAATTACCCGGCTTGCGCCGCCTTTGCGGCCTCACCCACCAGTCCATGACCGCTTTTCGGGAACGCGCCGTCGCCGCGTTGCAGACGTTTTTGGATCTGGGTTACATTGTGGCCATCGACCGGAAAGGTCCCGACCGGCTGGTGATCACCCATCAAGTGGCCCGAGGCGAGCAGTCGGCGTGCCTTCTCGTATCCTAAACCCCATACCCCGGACTCGACGCCATGTCCCAACCGGCCAACAAGCGCACCCAACAGAGCACGGACGACGGCCAGTCCCGCCGGCCGGCCGCCCCGTTGCGGCCTCTGCCCGTGCGCCATCCGGTCGGTGAGGACCTGTCGGCCGGCGCCGCGCCCCGGCCCAACGGCGTCGCGCGCCCGACCACGACGCTCGAAGACCTCATCGGCATCGAGGACAGCAAGCTCGATTTCTACCAGGAGCTGCGCCAGAAGGTGGAGGAACTCCAGGAGGCCCACCAGGAGTCCGAACTGCGGCGCCAGGAGATTGCCGCCATCCTCGACGGCATCACCGACATCATGATGGTGCTGACCAAGGATCTGCGGATCATCTCGGTCAACCACGTCTTCCACGAACTCTTCAACCTGCCCCGGCCCGAGGGGCAGCACTGCTACCAAATTTTCCGGGGCTCCAACCGGCCCTGCCCGGAATGTCCGGCCCACCGCTCCTTCCGAACCAACGCCGTGTGCCGCTGCATGGGCACCTTCAAGATCGGCGGCGTGCCCCGGCAGTTTGAAATGGTGGCCTCGCCCATCCACAATCCGGACAGTCCCGAGTCGCGCATCCTCATCTTCAAGCGCGACGTGACCATGGAACGGCAGTACGAGGCCAAGTATTACAAGGCCGAACGGATGGCCACCATCGGCATGCTGGCGGCCAGCGTGGCCCATGAAATCAACAACCCGCTGACGGCCGTCTACGGCTTGGCCGAGGGCATCCGCCGCCGCCTGCCGGCCATCCGGGCCGGGGTCGACGACGCCATGTACGCCGACGTCGAGGAGTATATCGAGACCATCCTCATGGAATGCCGCCGCTGCCGGGACATCGTGCGCTCCATGCTCTCCTTCTCCCGGCCGCACACCCTGGCCTTTTCCCCGGTGAGCTTGAATGAGGTGGTGACCGACACCTTGAGCATCCTGCGCGGGCATCTCGACGAACGGGCCGGCGAGGGTCTCGCCCTAACCGTCAATCTGTCCGAATCCCTGCCCCTGGTCCCCGGCGACGGCGCCCAGCTCAAGCAGGTGCTCCTGAACCTCCTGACCAACGCCATGGACGCCATCACCGGCGAGGGCGAGATCACCATCACCACCCATCCGGAGAACGACAACACCGTCAATCTGTCCGTCGAGGATACGGGATGCGGCATCTCGCCGGAAAACATGGACAAGCTGTTCAGTCCGTTTTTCACCACCAAACCCGTGGGCAAGGGCATCGGCATCGGCCTGGCCACCTGTTACAACATCGTGCGCGAACACCACGGCTCCATCGAGGTCGCCAGCGAAGTCGGCCTCGGCACGCACTTCACCGTAAAACTTCCTCTGGATAGCGGCGAAACCAGTGAATAATCCTTATTGCGTTCTTGTGGTGGACGATGAACCATCGATCGGCAAACTCCTGTTCAAGGAGCTGACCACGCCGGCTCGCACCATTCACGTGGCGGCCTCGGCCCACGAAGCCCGGGCCCTGCTGCTCAAAAACGAGTACGAGGTGGCGGTCATCGACATCCGCCTGCCCGACGCCAACGGCATCGAGCTCATGGTGGAATTCAAGAAGCGGCAGGAGGACCTGGAAACCATCCTCATCACCGGCCACGCCGCCATCGACACAGCCGTGGAGGCCATGAAGCTCGGGGCCTTCGACTACGTGACCAAGCCCTTCAACCTGGCCGAACTCGAACTGCTGATCGAGCGGGCCTACCAGCGCACCTTCCTGCGCCGGGAAAACCGGCGGCTGCGGCATTTCCAGGGACAAACCCCGCCGGCCAAGCTCGTCGGCAACTCGGCCGCCATGAAACAGGTACGCTACCTGATCGAGAAGGTGGCGCCGACCGAAGTGCCGGTGCTCATCACCGGCGAATCCGGGGCCGGCAAGGAAGTGGCCGCCCACCTCATCCAGTCCCTGTCCAAGCGGGCGGACAAACCGTTCTTCATCAAGAACTGCGCCACGTTGCAAAAGGAGCTGGCCCGCAGCGAACTGTTCGGCCACCTGCGGGGCTCGTTCACCGGCGCGGTGGAGAACAGCGAGGGCTTCATGGCCTTCGCCAACAAGGGAACGCTGTTCCTCGACGAGATCGGCGAGCTGCCCATCGAGGTCCAGGCCGCCCTGCTGCGGGTATTGGAAAACAAAACCTACCGCCGGGTGGGCGAAAAGGAAGAACGGCACGTCGATATCCGGCTGCTGTTCGCCACCAACCGCGACCTGGTCAAGGAAGTGAACGAAGGCCGGTTCCACGAAGCCCTGTTCCACCGCATCAACGTCTTCAACATCGAAATGCCGTCCCTGCGGGAACGCCGCGAGGACATCCCGCTGCTGGCCGAATTCTTCCTGTCCCGACTGACCGCCGGACAGCCGCCGTTCCGCATTTCCGACCGGGCCATGAAATGCCTGACCTCCTACGACTGGCCGGGCAACGTGCGCGAGCTGCGCAACGTCATGGAGCGCTCCATCATCCTCTCCGAGAACAACCTCATCACCGAGCACGCCCTGCCCCGGGAGTTCCTGGAGCCGACCCGGGCCGAAGAGGAGATCCTGACCCTGGAGGCCAAGGAGAAGGAGCATATCGCCAAGGTGCTCAACTTCTACGACAACAACCGGTCCCTGGCCGCCGAGGCCCTGGGCATCTGCCGCAAGACCCTCTATCGCAAGATCCGACAGTACAACCTGTTCTAGCGACGCCCCGCCCCGCCGGTCCCGCGCGCTTCGCGCCCCGGGGCCGCCCGGGCCTCCCCCTGGCGCAAAGCGCCACAGCTGTCCGTCTCTCGCTCTCTTTCACCCGAACGCCGTCGTCGATACGACGAATTCCGCTTGCTATGTTTGCTATAACATAATAACAGAATGCCCAGTCGTCCTATGTTTTAATTAGTATGACAGATATTATGCTTCAACAAACATATAGAAGTGGTGACTTTTGACTCATCAGACCGACAATATTGGATCAAAATTACTTTTTCGGAGGAAGGCCCGCAAAAGCGCCTGGGAGGCCACTCCATCGCGTCTTCAGTCACGCCGTGTTCAGAATCAACGTGTCACACTGGCTGCAATATAACCGTGACACTGCCCAACACGTACTTTTTTTCTTCAATAAATTCGGTAATATTTTATTGGCCTGGTTTTTGCTTTCCTTAGGGGCATGACTCGCACGGAAATTTGCCAGAACCCCTTTCCGGCACCGCAGGCGCCGAACACCACATGCGACAGCACAGGCGCGGCCTTTTTTGCTTCCCACTCCGTATCCTTCCTCTTCTCGAAAGGCCGCGCCTTTTTCCAGCCGCATCCCACCCTGCCAAATCACGATTTCATATCCATGCGTGACCATTATATTGGAAACACCACCACTGCCCCTAACGATGCATCGCACGGCCCGAAAGACCGTATGGTGCCGACCCGGCGGTCGCGTACTGGGCAGCCCGGCGGCGGCCGGCGAACGGCAATCCGCCTCGTCTAGTCGGTGGCGCATCGCCACGAGGGAGTCTTCATGCGCAGCATTCCCGTCGAACAAGCCCAGGGCATGGTGCTTTGCCACGATATCACCCGCATCGTGCCGGGCGAAGGCAAGGGCCCGGCCTTCCGCAAAGGGCACATCATCCAGTCCGAGGACATTCCGGCCCTGCTGCGGCTCGGCAAGGAACACATCTACGTCTGGGATCTGGCCGAGGGCCTGATCCACGAGGACGACGCCGCCGGCCGCATCGCCAAGGCCATCGCCGGCGACGGCATCACCCTCACCCAACCCTGCGAGGGCCGCATCAACCTGCTGGCCGACCGCAACGGCCTGCTCAAGATCGACGTGGACACCCTGCGCCGCCTCAACTCCATCGAGGAAGTCACCATCGCCACCATGCATTGTAACGTCACGGTGGCCACCGGTCAGATGCTGGCCGGGACCCGGGTGGTGCCGCTGGTGGTGGGCAAGGAGAAGATCGAGGCCGTCGAATCCGTGTGCGCCGAGACGGGCCCCATCGTTCGGGTGGCGCCGTTCCGGCCCCTCAAGATCGGCGTGGTGACCACCGGCGGCGAGGTCTATCACGGGCGCATCAAGGACAAATTCGGCCCGGTCCTGCGGCGGAAGTTCGATAACCTGGGCTGTCAGGTGATACGCCAGGTCATCGTGCCGGACGACCGGGAGATGACGGTACGGGCCATTCAGCAGCTGTTGGCCGAAGGCGCCGAGATGATCGCGGTCACCGGCGGCATGTCCGTGGACCCCGACGATCTTTCGCCCTCGTCCATCCGGGCGGCCGGCGGCCAAGTGGTCACCTACGGCTCCCCCACCTTCCCCGGGGCCATGTTCATGCTGGCCTACATCGGCGACACCCCGGTGGTGGGGCTGCCCGGCTGCGTCATGTACCACAAGGCCAGCATTTTCGATCTGACGGTTCCCCGACTCGTGGCGGGCGAAAAGCTCACCCGGGCCGACATCGTAGAACTGGGGCACGGCGGCCTGTGCGCCATGTGCCCCGAATGCCGTTACCCCTTGTGCGGGTTCGGCAAGAGTTGAACGGCAGCGGCGGAGGCCACGGCTTTCGAGGGAATACTCGCACGGCGGCGGCAACAGGCTCGGCACCCGGCCATCGGCCCGTCCCGTGCGCTTCCAAGGAAACGGTAATCCTTTAACCTGTCAATGGAGCAACCACATGGAAATCGCAAAAAAACTGGAAAGGACGTGGGTGATCAACGGGATCGAGCGCAAGCTCATCATCGACCCCGATGCCATCCTGTCCGATGTGCTGCGCATGCAGATGCATCTGGTCGGCGTCAAGGTCGCCTGCGGGAAGGGCACCTGCGGCGCCTGCTCCGTCATCATCGACGGCAAGGTCATCCGCACCTGCATCACCAAGGCGAAGCGCATCGATAACCACGCCAACATCACCACGATTGAAGGCCTGGGCACCCCCCAGAACCTGCATCCGCTGCAGGTGGCCTGGGTCGTCAACGGCGCTGCCCAGTGCGGCTTCTGCACCCCGGGCTTCATCCTCTCCGCCAAGGCCCTCTTGGACGAGAATCCCAAGCCCACCCGTGAAGAAGTCCGCGAGTGGTTCTTCAAGCACAAGAACGTCTGCCGTTGCACCGGTTTTATCCCGCTGGTCGACTCCGTCATGGACGCCGCCAAGGTGCTGCGTGGCGAGATGACCCTGGACATCAACCACAACTTCCCGGCTGACGGCAACATCTTCAACTCCCGCGCTCCGCGTCCTTCCGGCGTGGCCAAGGTCACCGGCCAGTGGGCCTTCGGTGACGACCAGGCGCAGCAGCTGCCGGCCGACACCCTGCACCTCGCCATCGTCGAAGCGCGCGTGTCCCACGCCAACATCAAGGGCATCGATTACGCCGACGCCCTGAAGATGCCCGGCGTGCACAGCGTCATCACCGCCAAGGACGTCAAGGGCAAAAACCGCATCACCGGCCTGATCACCTTCCCCACCAACAAGGGTGACGGTTGGGATCGCCCGATCCTGTGCGACGAGAAGGTGTTCCAGTACGGCGACGCTATCGCCCTGGTCGCGGCCGATTCCGAAAAGCACGCCCGCGAAGCCGCTGAAGCGGTGAAGGTCGACCTGGAAGTCCTGCCGGCGTACATGAGCGCCCCGGCGGCCATGGCCGAAGACGCCATCGAAATCCATCCGGGCACCCCGAATGCGTACTACAAGCAGGGCCTCGTGAAGGGCGGCGATCCGACTCCGTACTTCAGCGATCCTGAGTACGAAGTGTGCGAAGGCAGCTACTACACGCAGCGTCAGCCGCACATGCCCCTCGAGCCGGATGTCGGTTACGCCCTGTACAACGAAGAAGGCCAGCTGCGGATTTACTGCAAGTCCATCGGCCTGTACCTGCACATGTACATGATCGCTCCGGGCCTGGGCGTTGAGCCGCCGGCGATCGCCCTGATCCAGATGCCCACGGGCGGCACCTTCGGTTACAAGTTCAGCCCGACCATGGAAGCCCTGATCGGCGCCGCCACCATGGCCACCGGTCTTCCCTGCCACCTGCATTACAACTACGCCCAGCAGCAGTACTACACCGGTAAGCGTTCCCCGTTCTGGACCACCGGTAAGCTCGCCGCCAACAAGAAGACCGGTAAGTTCACGGCCTCCCAGCACGAGTGGCTCGTCGACCACGGTCCGTACTCCGAGTTCGGTGACCTCCTCTGCCTGCGCGGTGCCCAGTACTTCCTGGCCGGCTACGATGTCCCGAACATGCGCGCCGTCGGTTACTGCGTGTGCACCAACCATGGTTGGGGTTCGGCCTTCCGCGGCTACGGTTCGCCGGAGATCATGTTCCCGTCTGAAGTGCTGGTCGACGAACTGGCCAAGAAAATGGGCTGGGATCCGCTGGAACTGCGTTACGTCAACTGCTACCGTCCTGGTGATGTCACCCCGACCGGTCAGACCCCGGATTCCTGGACGCTGCCCGAGATGATCGAGATCCTGCGGCCGAAGTACCGGGAAGCCCTGGTCAATGCCAAGCGGCATTCCACCGACACCCACAAGAAGGGCGTCGGCGTGGCCTTCGGCATTTACGGTGCCGGTCTGGACGGTCCTGACTCCGCTGGTGCCGATGCCGAACTGAACCCGGACGGCACGGTCACCATCTTCAACACCTGGCAGGATCACGGCCAGGGCTCCGACCTGTCGACCCTGTGCGTGGCCCACGAGGCCCTGAAGCCGCTGGGCATCCCGGCCAGCAAGATCCGCCTCGTCATGAACGACACCAACACCTGCCCGAACGGCGGTCCTGCTGGTGGTTCCCGTTCCAACGTCCTGATCGGTAACGCCATCATCAACGGCTGCCAGCAGCTCCTTGACGGTATGCGCAAGCCCGACGGCACCTTCCGCACCTACGACGAAATGGTGAAGGACGGCCTCAAGACCAAGTACAACGGCACCTGGACGCAGCCGGCCACCGATTGCGATCCGGATACCGGCCAGGGCGCTCCGTTCGCCAACTACATGTACGGTCTGTTCATGGCCGAAGTCACCGTGGACACCACCAATGGTAAGACCCAGGTCGACAAGATGACCTTCGTCGAAGACGTGGGTGTCCTGACCAACCGTCAGACCGTTGATGGTCAGAACTGGGGCGGTCTGGCCCAGGGCATCGGCTTGGCCCTGTCCGAGGACTTCGAGGACATCAAGAAGCACTCCACCATGGCTGGCGCCGGTATGCCGACCATTAAGGACATCCCGGACAAGATGGAGCTGATCTACATCGAGTCCCCGCGTGAGCACGGTCCGTTCGGCGCGTCCGGTTGCGGTGAAGTGTCCCTGTGCGGTCCGCACCCGGCCATCATCAACGCCATCGCCAACGCCACCGGCGTGGTCATCCGTCACCTCCCGGCCTACCCCGAGAAGGTGCTGGCTGGCTTGAAGGCCCTTGGCAAGTAGCCCGAAAAGGGTTTAACGTCCTTAGCAAAACTGCGACGGGGCGAGCGGAATTTCCGCTCGTCCCGTCGCCTTACTCCGGGACGGTGTTGCATGGATATACAGGACCGGCTGCATGAAGTAGAAAGCCACTGCGTTCAGGAGGATTGGCCACAGTGCCAGGCCGCCTGTCCGCTGCATGTTGATGTTCGCGCTTTTTTAGGGAAAATGGCTGTCGACGACGTGGACGGCGCCCGGAAGACCCTGGAACGGACCCTGCCGCTGCCCGGCGTTCTCGGCCTGCTGTGCGAACATCCTTGCGAAAAGCCGTGCCTTCGTGACGCGCTCGGCGGAACCGTGGCCATCGGCGCGGTCGAACGCGCCTGCATCACCCGGGGTCGCCCGGGTTCCAAGCCCCTGTGCATGCCCGGCAAGGGGAAAACCGCCGCCATCCTCGGCAGTGACATCAGCGCCCTGACCGCTGCCTGGGACTTGGCCAAAAAGGGCGTCGCCGTCACCATCTTCACCTCCGGCGAACAGGCCGGCGGGCACTTGCGCTCGCTGCCGGCCGCAACACTCCCCCCCGCGGCGCTCGATGAAGCCCTGGCCATGCTCGGCCGCATGGGCGTCACCATCACGACCGGCCAAACCCTGGACGCCGCCCTGTTGGCGCGCGTCGGGACCGATTTCAGCGGCGTCTATGTCGAAATGACGCCGGGGAATCCGCTCGGCCTGGCCCGCGCCGACGTGGATACCCTCACCTTGCTCGCCAAGGAACCCAATGTTTTTTGCGGCGGCTGGCCCACGGCCGACGGTGCCCTTTCCATCATCGACATGGCCACCGACGGTCGCCGCGCCGCCGTTTCGCTCGATCGGCGCATCAACGCCACCACCTTGACCGCCTCCAGGTTCAGGGAAGGCCCCTGCAGTACCCGGGCCTACACCAATCTCGAAGGCAAAGCGCCTGTCGCCCGCGTCATCCCGGCCGATGCCACCGGCATTCCCACCCCCGAGACCGCCAAGGCCGAAGCGGCCCGCTGCCTCAACTGCCAATGCCTGGAGTGCATCCCCAAGTGCGCCTATCTCGAGCATTACAAGTCCTTCCCCAGGGTCTACGCCCGGCAGATCTACAACAACCTGGCCATCGCCATCGGGAACCGCAGCTACACCAAGATGCTCGATTCCTGCATGCTGTGCGGTCTCTGTACCGAAATTTGCCCTGAAAACTTCGACATGGCCGATGTCTGCCTGTACGCCCGCCGGGATCTCTTCAAGCGCGGCAAGCTCGGTCCGTCGATCCACGAATTCGCCCTGGAGGACATGGAGTTCTCCAACAGTCCGGAATGCTCGCTGTTTAAGGCCGAGCCCGGGCAGAGCACCTGCGCCAACCTGTTCTTCCCCGGCTGTCAGCTGGCCGGCGAACCCGACAGCAAGATTCCCGAGACCTACGCCTTCCTGCGCGAGAAATTGTCCGGCGGCGTGGGCCTCGGCCTGGGCTGCTGCGGCATGCCCGCCCACTGGTCCGCCCGGTTCGAGCGGTTCGAGGAGATCATGGCCGCGTTCCGGACCCAGTGGGAGGCCCTCGGCAAGCCGCGGGTCATCACCGCCTGCGCCACCTGCCAGGAGGCCTTTGCCAAAGGCGCCCCGGACATCCCCGTCATCAGCCTGTGGCGGGTGCTGGCCGAGGAGACGGGCCTGCCCGCCACCGCCGGCGTGGCGCCGACCGGGTCCGTCGCCATCCATGACCCCTGCACGTCCCGCCACGACGATGCCAGCCAGGCCGCCGTGCGCGCCCTGCTCAAAAAACGCGGCGTGACCATCGAGGAACTGCCGCTGTCCCAAAATATGACCCAGTGCTGCGGCTTCGGCGGCTTGGCCGACGTGGCCCATACCGAACTGGCGGCGGTCACCACCGCCCGCCGGGTCGCCCAAAGCTCCAACGACTACGTGGCCACCTGCGCCATGTGCCGCGACCGGTTCGCCCACTTCGGCAAGCGCACCTACCACCTGCTGGACGTGCTCTTCCCGGGCGAGCTCGACGATCCGGCCGCCCGCCCCGATCCGGGCTTCTCGTTCCGGCACGAGGAACGGGCCCGGCTGCGCCGGCAGTTGCTGCGCACCGTCTGGAACGAGGACATCTCGGACACGTCCCCGGTCGGTCCAGCGCTGGTCGTGTCGCCGGAGGTGCGCGAACGCATGGAAGTGCGGCGCATCCTGGACGAGGACGTGGCCGAGGTGGTCTCCCGGTCCGAAGCCGGCGAGCAGCACTTCATCGACGCGTCCAACGGCCATATCCTGGCTTTCTACCGTCCCCGCAACGTCACCTTCTGGGTGGAGTACTCCATGGAGAACGGTACGGCGGTCATCCACAACGCCTACAGCCATCGCATGATGGTCTACGGCACATCGACAGGGGCCAGACAATGAGCGAACGGACGGTCTTTCTTCCCGAAACCGGCGAATGGCGGTGCTCCTGCGGCGGCGAGATGCAGCCGGCCAAGGTGGACGCCACCTATCTGCAGGGCGGTTTCAGTATCACCCTGCTGACCTGCACGAAATGCGGCACGCCCCTGGTGCCGGAAGATCTGTGCCTGGGCCGGATGTACGAAGTGGAGCGCGTGCTGGAGGACAAGTAGTGCCACCGGCCGTCGCGCCCTACGAACGAGAGGATGTGCGCCGCGCCACCGGTGAGACCTTGCGTCCCGGCGGCATGGCGTTGACGGAACGCGCTCTGGCCCTGTGCCGTTTTCCGGCCGGGGCCAGGGTGCTCGATCTTGGCAGCGGCACCGGGGCCACCGTGGCCCGGCTGCGCCAGGAAGGCCTCGCCGCCTGCGGCCTCGATTGTTCCCCCACCCTGCTGGCGCTGGCCAAGGCCCGCCAGGCACCGCTCATCGCGGGCCTGGCCACGGCTTTGCCCCTGGCCGACGGCGTGCTCGACGGCCTGTTTTGCGAATGCGTGCTCTCGGCCGTCAACCAACCCGAACCCATGCTGACGGAAATCGCCCGGGTCCTGCGACCGGGCGGATGCTTCGTCCTGACCGATCTCTATCTGCGCCCGGGACCGACCGCCCAGGCGGGCGTGCCCGGCTGCGCCGGCGGCGCCGTCTACCAGGACGTGCTGCTGGAACGCCTTTCCCGTCATGGCCTCGTGCCGCTGCGATTCGAGGACCATACCCGTCTGTTGGCCGACCTGACCTGTCGTCTTATCTTCGAACTGGGATCGGCCAGCAAAGTGCTCTCCATGATCACCGGCCGCGACCCGGCCTGTAGCGGCGGGCCCAAGCCCCGCTTCGGCTACTGCCTGGTCCTGGCCGCCAAGGAGTCCCTATGAGCGATACCCTGATGGACATCATGCCCCTGGCCTCCCGGGGCTATTGTTGCAGCCAGATCCTGGTCATGCTGGCCCTGGAGGCCCAGGGTCTGGAAGACCCGGTGGCCGTGCGCGCCGTCTCGGGCCTGTGCAACGGCCTGGGCAAGACCGGCTCCTCCTGCGGCATTCTGACCGGCGGCTGCTGCGCCCTCGGCCTCTACGTGGGCAAGGGCGCCGACACGGAAACGAACGCCGACCGGGCCGATCTCCTCTATGCCGAATTCGTGGAGTGGTTTCAGGGCCGGGTCACCCCGGAATACGGCGGCGTCACCTGCGACGCCATCCTGAAGGGCGGGCCGCCCAACATGACCCTGTGCGGCGGACTGTTGGCCGAAGCCTGGGAAAAAATCCTCGGCCTGCTCGTCGAGAACGAAATCGATCCGTCCGCTCCGCGGGAGTAATGCCGTGGCGGACGTAGTGACCGAAGCGACCGAAAGTCTGTGCCCGGTGTGCCTGGCCCGCATCCCGGCCCGGCGCGAAATCAGAGGGGATGACGGCTTCCTGGTCCGGACCTGCCCGGAACACGGCACCTTCCGGACCCGATTCTGGCATGGCCCGCCGGGCCTGGTCGGTTGGGGGCGCGAAAAGACGCCGGGCGCGCCCCCGCCCCGACAGACCGCCGTGGATCAGGGCTGCCCCTTCGACTGCGGCCTGTGCCCGGAACACGCCCAGCACACCTGCACCGCCGTCTTTGAAGTGACCGGTCGCTGCAACCTCGGCTGTCCCATCTGTTTCGCCTCCGCCGGCGAGGACGCACCGCCCGATCCCGATCTCGACGCCCTGGACAAGCGCTTTCAGGCGGCCTTCCAGGCCACTGGGCCGGCCAACGTCCAGATTTCCGGCGGCGAGCCCACGGTGCGGGACGACCTGCCCCAAATCGTCGCCCTGGCCCGCCGGGCCGGCTACGGCTTCATCCAGGTCAACACCAACGGTCTGGCCCTGGCCGCCGATGCCGACCTGGCCAAGCGGCTGGCCGACGCCGGTGCGGACTCGGTCTTCCTCCAGTTCGACGGTGTGACCGATGCCGTGCACACCGCGCTACGCGGCCGGGCCCCTGGCCGACATCAAGCGCACCGCCATCGAACGCTGCGCCGCCGCCCGTATCGGGGTGGTGCTCGTGCCCACGATCGTCGCCGGAATCAACCTCGACCAGGTCGGCGACATCATCCGCTTCGGCGTCTCCCGGGCGCCGGCCGTGCGCGGCGTCCATTTCCAGCCGGTGGGCTCGTTCGGCCGCTATCCCTGGCACAATGGCAACGAGGCCCGGGTGACCCTGCCCGAGCTCATGACCGCCCTGGAGCGGCAGACCGATGCCATGGTCCGGGTGGAGGACTTCCATCCGCCGTGCTGCGAACATTCGCTGTGCTCGTTTAGCGCCTCGTTCACCCTGGACGGCAAGGGCGGCCTCGGCCCGGTCTGGACCGGCCCGAGTTCGTGCTGCACGCCGCCGGCCAGCCCGCTGGCCCGGCCCGCCACCGCTGACGTCTACCACGCGCCGATCCGGGCCGACGAGGGATCGCGCCAGTCCAAGTCCTTCGTGGCCCGACAGTGGGGTCCGCCGCCGGCGCCCGAACCCGCGTCCCCGACCAAGGTCCAGGCCGACGACTTCAGCCGCTTTCTGGAGCGGGCCAGCCTGTCCCGGCGGTTCTCCATCTCGGCCATGGGCTTCCAGGACATCTGGACCCTGGATCTGGAGCGGGCCAAGGGCTGCTGCATCCACGTCGTGGACGCGCGCGCCCGGCTCATCCCCTTTTGCATCTACAACCTGACGGCGCCGGACGGCCGCACCCTCTACCGGGGGCGCTAGACGCGGCAGGGAAGGGAGAGGGGGCGGAAAGATGCCTCCGGCGGCCAAAGGGCACGCCCTTTGGAATCCCCCCAAGGAGAGATGGAAACATCCCTTCCCACAGCCGTCGCTACGGATATTGAAGGATGTCACGCAGTATGCGGCTTTCACCTTTCGATCCCTGGATCGCCGCCACCATCGGCTGTCCGGGGCCGCACCCCGATCCCGCAGTTCTGGCCGACTGGCAGGTAGGCGCCCTGCGCCGCACCATCGCCCACGCGGTCGCCACAAGTCCCTATTATCGGAAAACCCTGGCCGGCCTGCCGCCGGACTTCCCCCGGACCCTGGGCGACCTGGCCGGTCTGCCCACCACCCAGCCGGACGAGCTGGTGACCGATGCCATGCGTTTTCTGTGCGTGTCCCAGGACGAGGTGGTGCGCATGGTCACGGTGGCCACCTCCGGCACCACCGGCGCGCCCAAGCGGCTGGCCTTCGACGCCCACGACCTGGCCGCCACCCTGGACTGCTTCCGGGTGACGATGACCACCCTGTCTCGGCCCGGCGATACGGTGCTCGTCATGTTCCCGACCACGGTGCCCAACAGCGTGGGCGACCTCATCATGCGCAGCCTGCCCCTCTACGGGGCCACGGGCCTGGCCGGCGACCCGACCGGCAACCCCGAGACGCTGGCCGAGACCCTCCGCCGCCAGAAGCCCCAGTGCATGATCCTGGCCACCTCCCAGCTCGTCCGGGGCAAGGACGATCCGGCGGTCGTCCGGGCCGCCCGGGACTGCCTGCGCTCCATGGTCTTCGCCTCGGAGTACCTGCCCCGGTCCTGGAAGGCCGAACTGTCCGCCAGCTTCGGCTGCCCGGTCTTCGACTATTACAGCGCCACGGAAATGGGCTACGGCGGCGGCATGGAATGCGAGGCCGACGACGGCTACCATCTGCGCGAGGCCGACCACTATTTCGAGGTGGTGGACGTGCATTCGGACCGGCCGCTCCCGCCGGGGGAGCTCGGTGAGGTGGTCTTCACCACGCTTTCCCGACGTGCTATGCCCCTTGTGCGATATCGCACAGGCGATGCCGCCCGCATGTTGCCCGGCCCCTGCCCCTGCGGGAGCCCGCTGCGGCGGCTCGGTCCCATCCTCGGGCGCATCGAACGCCACGACGGGACTGTTCGCATCATCCAACCGCCAAAAGGAACGGGGAACCGCCCATGATCGAACTCATCACCCAGGTAAACGACCTCCTCGCCCAAGGCCGTTCCGTCGTCGCGGCCACCATCGTCACCAACGAGGGCTCGACCCCGCGCACCGCCGGTTCCAAAATGCTCATCTTCGAAAACGGCTCCATCGCCGGCACCATCGGCGGGGGGTCGTCCGAAGGCATGGTCATGGCCGCCGGCCCGACAATTTTCGCCTCGGGGCAAGCCACGCTCATGGATTTCGACATGACCGGCCAGGCCGACAAGGGCGCCGACCTCATCTGCGGTGGCAAGATGCGCGTCTTCCTCGAGCGCCTCGACCCGGACGCCGCCACCAAGGAACTCTACGCCGCGCTGGCCGACCTGCTGCGCCGGGGCGGCCGGGGCTTCGTCATCACCGCCCTGGACGGTGCCGGGACCCCGGACCGCTGCCTGCTCCTGCCCAATGGCACCGTCATCGGCCCCCATCCCGGGGAAGCCGTCCTGACCAAGGCCAAAAGCTGGGGCCGCGGCATCCTGGCCCCCATCGTCATCACCTGCGACGACCGCCGCTATTACCTGGAGCCGGCCCTGGCCCCGGACCCGCTCATCATCTGCGGCGGCGGCCACGTGTCCCGCCCGACCGGCCAACTCGCCACTACCGTCGGCTTCCAGGTGACCGTGCTGGACGACCGGCCGGAATTCGCCAACGCGGAACGTTTTCCCTTCGCCGCCAAGACCGCCGTCATCGATCCCGATGCCGGCTGGCTGCCCGGGCTGCCCATCGGCGAAAACGCCTTCGTCGTCATCGTCACCCGGGGGCACGCCCACGACAAGGAGGCCCTGGCCGAGGCCCTGCGCACGCCGGCCTGCTACATCGGCATGATCGGCAGCATTCCCAAGCGGGACGCCGTCTACGCCCGGCTGCTCGCCGAGGGCTTCACCCAAAAGGACCTCGACCGGGTCCATAGCCCCATCGGCCTGGAAATCTACGCCGAGACGCCCGAGGAAATCGCCGTGAGCATCGTCGGGGAGCTGATCGAATGTCGGGCCAGGCACCGCTCGTGAGCGACGGCCGCGTCTGCGCCCTGATTCTGGCCGGGGGGCTTTCCTCGCGAATGGCCCCCCGGTTCAAGCCGCTTTTGCCCCTGGCCGGACGGACGCCGCTCAGTTGGCTGGCCGCCACCTTCCGGGCCGCCGGCGTCACCGACATCACCGTAGTGGTCGGCCACCGGGCCGAGGAGGCCGCGGACGAGGCCGCCCGGCTCGGCCTGTACACCGTCTACAACCCGTACTTCAAAACGGGCATGTATTCCTCGATCAAGGCCGGCTTGGCCGTGCTGCCGGCCGAGGCCAGCCGGTTCTTCCTCACGCCGGTGGACGTGCCGCTGTTCCGCCCGGCCACGGTGCGCCGGCTCCTTGCGCGCGCGGCCGAGCCGGACGTGCCGCCGGCCCTCTATCCGACCTTCTGCGGGGAACGCGGCCATCCGCCCCTGCTCTCCACCGCCGTCATCCCGGCGGCCCTGGAGTATGACGGCGAACGCGGCCTGCGCTGCACCCTGGAGAATTTCCCCTTCGAGGAGATCCCGGTGGCGGACGGCTGCATCCTGCGCGACATGGACCGGCCCGAGGACTATGCCGCCCTGAACGCCCTGGCCGGCCGCCTGGACATCCCCACCCCGGCCGAGGCCGAGGCCCTGCTCGCCATCAAACAGGTCCCCCTGGGCGGTCTGCAACACGCCCGGGCCGTGGCCGCCGTGGGCGTGGCCCTGGGCCGGGCCCTCAACGCCGCCGGGGCGCACCTCGACATCGAATGCATCGAATCGGCGGCCCTGCTCCACGACGTGGCCAAGCCCTGCCCCGACCACGAGGCCGCCGGCGGGCGGTGGCTTGCCTCCCTGGGCTTCGACCGGGCCGCGGCCATCGTGGCGGACCACCGCGACATCGACCTGCCGCCGGACGCGCCCCTTGGCGAGCGCGAACTCGTGTTTCTGGCCGACAAATTCGTGTTCGGCCACTGGCTGGTCCCCGTGGTGGCGCGTTATCAGCAAAAGATGGACCTCTACGCCGACGACCCCGAGGCCGTGGCCGCCATCACCCGGCGCCGGGACAATGCCCGGCGCATCCTGGACCGGGTCGAGAAGCGCCTCGGCACCACGGCCGAGGCCGTCATCGACGCGGCCGGGTTCCGTCCCGGCCCGCCGCCGGAGGCCGCCTACGAGACCGCCCGGCGGCGCTTTCGCAACCGGGGGCCCAAACCCGCGCGGCCGGCGCCGGCCGACACGCCGTGCACCGCGGCGGAGGGGCAGGGCGGATGAGCACCATCTATCTCATGCGCCACGGGGCCATCCTCCAGCGCCATCCCCGCCGCTTCGTGGGCCAGACCGATTTTCCCCTGACCGAGGAGGGCCGGGTGCAAGCCGCCCTGTGGCGGGAGAACCTGGCCGATCTGCCCTTCACCGCCGCCGTGACGTCCGATCTCTGCCGCTGTCGCGAGACGGCCGCCATCGTGCTGGCGGACCGCGACGTGCCGGTGCGCAACGATCCGCGCCTGCGCGAAATCCTGCTCGGCGGCTGGGAGGGCCTGACCGTCGAAGAAGTCCACGAGCGCTTTCCCGGCGCCTACGAACGCCGGGGCTGCGACCTGTCCGGCTTCCGCCCCGAGGGCGGGGAGAGTTTCGCCGAGGTCCAGCAGCGGGCGCTGGCCGTCATCGCCGAACTGGCCGACCTGCCCGGCAACGTGCTGGTGGTGGCCCATGGCGGCGTCAACCGAACCATCCTCTGCCACGCCCTGGACATTCCCCTGGAACACCTGTTCCGGCTGGGGCAACAATACTGCGGCCTCAACATCCTGACCCCGTTGCCGGACTGTTGGCACGTGGACGCCGTCAATCTGGCGCCGGTGCCGCCCTGGCGTTTCCCCGGTCCCTGACCGCGTCCCTGCCACGCCTGCGTATCCTTTGGTCGGCCGCCTCAAGCGGCCGGCTTTTTTATTTTTTCCGGTGCCCGCTGCCGCCCTTCCTATTTCATACTATTTACATGGGAAATTTGACTGTGCTAGCGTTCCGCCCAGGAAAACAGACGCCGCGGTGGGCATTCCCCCCGCCAACCGCAGCGGAAACCGCCCCCCCCTTTATTGCGGACAAGGGGCACGCGAGGGTGCTTGTATGGCGAAGGTGAATTGTTGGGAATTCAAGCAGTGCGGTCGCCAACCCGGAGGCGAAAAGGTCGCGGAATTCGGCGTCTGCCCAGCCGCAGTGGAAAAACGCCTCGACGACGTCAACCACGGACAGGCCGCAGGTCGGTGTTGCTGGGCGCTCACCGGAACGCTCTGTGGCGGCAAGGTGCAGGGGTCCTTTGCCATGAAGCTTGGAAACTGTCTGAAATGTACCTTCTTCACCACGGTCCGGCAGGAAGAGGGAACGAACTACGCCGCCTCAACGCAGATTCTCAAAATACTGCACGACGGCGGGCGATAATCTGTTACGGGGGCGTAAAACCCGTACTCGAAGAGGGGATAACGCCCCCTGATCGCAACAGACGTGTTTGGCCGGGCGGTTCTCCGATGCGATTCCGCCCGGCAAGGCTCTGTTTCGCCCTGCACCCTGCCAGCCAAGAATTCGGCGTCTCCTCTCGGAAAGCGCATCGCCCCCTCCTGGTTTGCATTGACAACCGATGTACCCCGTGGAATGGCATGGATCATGCGACCACGCTCCCTTTTTCCACTGTTGCTCATGGTCTGCCTGACCGCCTGTTCCGGGGACAAACCCGAGGCGACCACGGCGCCCCGCGTCGTCGACGCGCCCACCCGGCCGGTCCAACTCCGCGAGGTCATCGAATGCCGGTCCTTTCCGGCCCAGGTGGAATCCCAAAACAGCGTCACCCTGGCCAGCAAGGTAGCCGGCACCGTGGAGGCGGTCACGGCCCGGGAGGGGGACCTGCTCCGCGCCGGCCAACCCATCATGCGCATCGACGACAAGGACCTGACCAGCCAGGAACAGGGACTCAAGGCCAACCGGCAGCAGGTGCTCCAGGAGAAACAGGCCCTGGCCGCCCGGGCCACCCTGGCCCGGACCCACCATGGGCGCATGGGCAAGCTCTGGCCCAGCACGCGGTCAGCCAGGAGGATTACGACAAGGCCAAGGCCGAATACGACGCCCTGTCCCGCCAGGTCGAGGCAGCCACCGCCAGGGGCGGCCACGGTCTCCAAACTCGGCGAACTGGCGGCGCTGCGAGCCATACCGCATCACCGCCCCCTCGACGGCATTCTGGCCCGGCGCTACGTGGACCAGGGGGCCTTCGTCACGGCCGGCTCCCCTGGCCCTGGTGGACGAGGCCACCGGCGGCTTCGAGCTGACGGCCCAGGTGGACGAATCGTTGCTGTCCGAGCTGCGCCAGGGTCAGCCCCTGGTAGCCGTGATCCCCTCCCTCAGCCACGAACCCTTCGCCGCCACGGTGGCGGCCATCGTCGGCCGGGTGGACCCGGCCAGCCGCACCTTCAAGCTCAAATGCGCCATTCCGGCAACAATTCCCGGCGCCGGCGGACCGCCCCGGGCCGGCATGTTCGGCCGCGTCTTCGTGCCCGCCCGCAAGGCGCACAAGCTGCTCCTGCCCGAAACCTGCCTGGTCCGGCGCGGCGACCTGCCGACCGTCATGGTGGCGGGGGGGGACGGCATCCTCCATTTCCGGGTGGTCAAGACCGGCGCGTCCTACCTGGCCGCCGAGTTCCACGGCCAGACCTACCTGACCGATTCGGAAGCCTTTGACGTGCCCGGCCGGGAACGCTTCGTGGACGTCTTAAGCGGCCTGGCGCCCGACGAGGCCGTGGCCTGCGACGCCAAGGCCACCCTGCGCGACGGCGACCGGCTGGCCGGAGCGGCGACGAAATGAGCGAACCGTCCTCCCCCCAGGGACAAGGCGAGCATCACGGCCACCACGCCGACTGGCTGGCCCGCCTCACCGCCGTCTTCGTCGATTCCAAGCTGGCCCCGCTCATCATCCTGGCCGCCGCCCTGACCGGCGTCCTGGCCGTCTGGTCCACACCCAGCGAGGAAGAACCACAGATCATCGTGCCCATGATCGACATCCAGGTGTCCATGCCCGGCGCCACCCCCAAGGAGGTGGAAAACCGGGTCATCGGTCCCATGGAAAAAATCGTCTGGGAGATTCCGGGCGTGGAGTACGTCTATTCCACGGCCGCCGACGGCCAGGCCCTGACCATTGTCCGGTTCAAGGTGGGCTCGGACACGGAAAAGGCCGTGGTTGCCACCTATGCCAAGCTCTACCAGCATCTGGACTGGATTCCGCCGGGCTGCAGCAATCCGATCCTCAAGCCCCATTCCATCGACGACGTGCCCGTGCTCGTGGTGGCGTTTTGGGGCGGGAACTACGACTCGCGGCAGCTGCGCACCATGGTCGGCGCGGTCAACGACGAGGTGCGCCGCATCGAGGGCGTGGGCGAAACCACCCTCACCGGCGGGCGCAAGCGCGCGGTCATGGTGGAAATGAACCCCGACCGGCTGCGCGCCCAGGGCCTGGACCCGGTGGACATCCTCAATGCCCTGGACGTGCAGAACAAGGGGCAGGTGCTCGGCGAGTCCTTCCTAGAACGGCCAGGCCGTGGCCGTGCGCCTGGACAACTTCTTCCGCACCGAAAAGGAACTGGCCCGGGCCGTGGTGGCCGTGCGTTCGGGCCGGCCCGTGTATCTGGCCGACGTGGCCACGGTCAAGGACGGGTTCGACGAGCCCGGGGACTATGTGTTTTTCGTGCCCGGCCAGGGTCTCAACGGGGTTGGCCAGCAAAGCGTCGGCGGGGTCAACGAGGCCCATCCGGCCGTGACCCTGTCCGTGGCCAAGCGGGCCGGGGAAAACGCCTCGCGCCTGAGCACCGAGGCCCTGCGCCGCATCAAGGCCCTGCGCGGCTATCTGCTGCCGGACGACCTCAACATCACCGTTCACCCGCGACTACGGCGAAACGGCCCGGCACAAGGTGGACGAGCTGCTCAAGCACCTTGATGCTGGCCGCCGTGACCGTGGGCGGGCGTGGTGGCGCTGTTTCCTCGGATTTCGGGCCAGCGTCGTGGTCATGGTGGCCGTGCCGGTGACACTCGCCATCACGCTGGCCACCTACTGGCTCATGGGCTACACCCTCAACCGCGTCACGCTGTTCGCGCTCATTTTCTGCATCGGCATCCTGGTCGACGACCCCATCGTGGACGTGGAAAACATCGTCCGCCACATGGGCCTGCCCCAGCTCCAGCGACAAGCCCCTGGTCTCCGGATCATTGTCGACGCCGTCAGGCGAGGTCCGGGCCCCGCTGATCCTGGCCACCTTCACGGTCATCGCCGCCATCGCCCCATGGCTTACGTCGGCGGCCTCATGGGACCCCTACATGCGGCCCATGCCCATCGGCGCCTCGGTGGCCATGCTCCTGTCCATGGCCGTGGCCTTTTTGATCACCCCCTGGACGGCCAAACGGGCGCTCATGCCCGAGGCAACGCCGGCCGCACGGCGAGATTCCCGACGACCTCGGGCACCCGGCTCTACCGGGCCTTCATGGACCGGCTGCTCAAGACGCCGGTCTGGCGCTGGGGGTTCCTCGGCGTGGTGGGGCTGCTCTTCGCCGGGGCCTGCGCGCTGTTTCCGGCCAAGGCCGTGCTGGTCAAGATGCTGCCCTTCGACAACAAAAGCGAAGTCTCGGTGGTGGTCGATATGCCGCGCGGCACTACCTTGGAGCGCACCACGGCCGTGTCCCGGGAGCTGACCGACATGATCCTGTCCCGGCCCGAGGTGACCGACGCGGTCATCTACGCCGGCACGGCCGCGCCCATGACGTTCAATGGCCTCATCCGCCACTACTACCAGCGCGACGCCCAAAACGAGGCCGAAATCACCGTCAACCTCGTGCCCAAGGAAGATCGGTCGCTCCAAAGCCACGCCATCGCCAAGGCCATCCGCAACAGTCTGGCCCCTATCGCCACGCGCTACGGCGCCAAGCTCAAGACCGTGGAAGTGCCGCCCGGACCGCCGGTGCTCCAGACCCTGGTGGGCGAGGTCTACGGCCCGACCGACGCCGGACGCCAGGCCGTGGCCCGGCAGGTGCGCGACATCATGCGCCACACCCAGGATGTGGTGGACGTGGACTGGTACGTGGATGATCCCCGGCCCGAACGGGTGGTGCGCATCGAGCGCGACAAGGCCCTGGCCGCGGGCGTGGACCCGGACCGGGCCCTGCGCGACCTGTCCGCCGCCCTCACCGGCACCGCGGCCGGCCTGCTCCACGACGCCGCCGCCCGGGAAGACGCGCCCATTGTGGTGCGGCTGCCCCTGTCCGCCCGGGCCGACGCTCGTAACCTCGACGACCTGGCCGTGCGCGGGGACAACGACCGCATGGTGTCCCTGTCCCAGATCGCGACCGTCAGCGAAACCAGTTCGCCCACGGCGCTTTATCACAAAAATCTCGTGCCCGTGGTCTACGTGACCGGCGACGTGGCCGGCCGCGAGGAAAGCCCCATCTACGCCATGAACCGGATCAACGCCGCCCTGGCGGAGCTGGCCGCCACGGGCAAGGGCGCCTGGCAGACCGCCGGCAAGGCCGCGCTCCCCATCCTCTGGACCAGCATGCCCGCCCAGACCATGGACTACAGCCTCAAATGGGACGGCGAATGGCAGATCACCTACGAGGTCTTCCGCGATATGGGCATCGCCTTCGCCGTGGTCATGGTGCTCATCTATATCCTGGTGGTGGGCTGGTTCGGCTCCTACACCACGCCGCTGGCCATCATGGCCCCCATCCCCCTGTCCCTGATCGGCATCATCCCGGCTCACGCCCTGGCCGGCGCGTTTTTTACCGCCACCTCCATGATCGGCTTCATCGCCGGGGCCGGCATCGTTGTGCGTAACTCCATTATCCTCGTGGATTTCATCGAAATGCGCCGCGGCGAAGGCGAAACCCTGGCCGACGCCGTGGAGGAAGCCGGCGCCGTACGCTTCCGGCCCATGCTCCTAACCGCCATCAGCGTGGTGGGCGGCGCCTTCGTCATCCTCTTCGACCCCATCTTCCAAGGACTCGCCATCTCGCTCATGGCCGGCGAAGTCGCCGCCACCATCTTCTCGCGCATGGTCGTGCCGGTGCTCTATACCTGGATGCCAAGCGGCAGGAAGGGGTAAGAAAGAAAGATGCCTCCGGCGGCCGGGGGAATAATTCCCCCGGACCCCTTCATGCGCGGCCGTTTTGGCGGCAAGCGAAGACGCTTGCCGCCAAAACGGCCGCGAGGGGGGCTAAAAAACGTTAGAGCAGATGCAATTGTAGTGCCCCGGCCCCCGCGCGAAGCAGCGGGGCATGACAAAAAAGAGCCCCCGAGGGGGCCGAACGAAACCAGTCGAAGTTTTTCGGGAAGGAGAGGGTCCGGGGGAGGGAACCCCTTTTTGCAAAAAGGGGTTCCCTCCCCCGGTTCTTCGTCTCCTCCTAGCCTCAGGCGACGCGCGCCTTGGGGCGGCGCCAGAAGGACGGCGACCAGGCCCAGGGCCACGGCCAGCCCCAGGTGGCTCCAATCGAGATAGCGGACGGTGCCGGCGCCGAAAAGCGGCAGAGTACCGTTTTGCAGCACCCGAAGCAGGCCGGTGACGGCCACGCCGGCGAGCAGCCCGGCCCGGACGCCGGAGGAAAGCGGCAGGCGCGGTCGCGCCCGCGTCCCCAGCCAGGCCACGGCCATGGCCGTCAGCACGAAGAGGAAGACGGCGGCCAAAGCCAAGTGCAGGGCGGCGGTGATCCGAAAATTCCCCAGCCAGCCGAGTCCGGGCAAGGCCGCGATGTAGTAGCGGGAAAAAATCGGCATCTGGCCCATGCCGGTGAGCGCCAGGCCCAAAGCGGACCAGAGCAACAGCCAGCGCTGCCAACGGGGGAAAATGTTATTCGACATGGTCGTCCTCCCCCTTCCGGCCGAGCTTCCCGACCAGGCGCAAGGCCCCGGCCGCCAGGCCGACCACCGGAGCCAGCAGCACGGATTTGGCCAGATTGGCCTCGCTGCCCATCACGTCGGCCACCTGGCCCAGGCCGGGCTTGCCCGGTCCCTTGGCCACGGCCGCGTCCAGGGTGGCGAAGGGCACCGGCGACACGTAGAGGGTGTTGGTGCCGCCGTTTTCCGTCTCGCCGTAGATGGACCCGCCCGTCTTTTGGGCCAGGGCGTGGGCGGCGGCCACGATGGCCGAGCGCGGGGCCGATGGTCTGCACGTTGTTGGGGCAGGCCTCGATACAGGCCGGTACGCCGCCGGCGGCCACCCGCGCGAAGCAGCGGTCGCACTTGTACATGACACCGTTGCCGGCAAAGGACGGCAACAGCTTGCGGTAGAGGCCCACGCCGGTCTGGCGCTGGGGGATGTGCCAGGGACAGACGGCCCGGCACTTGGCCCCGCCCAGGCAGATGGTATCGTCGATGCGCACGGTGCCGTTGTTTTCGACGGCGGCCGCGCCCCAGGGGCACAGCTCGGCACAGGGCGGATGCGTGCAGTGCATGCAGCGCCGGGGGATATTGAGCGTCAGGTCCCGGCCGTCCTTTTTGACCGTGGCCGACTGGATGTAGAGCCAGTTGTACGGCGTGAGCCGGTCGTCCACGTCCCGGGATGCGGAGAAATCCTCCGCCTTGACCTTGGCCGGATACATTTTGGGGAAGGGTTTTTCCGGCTCGGGATAGTCGGCCTGATGGGCCTCGTGACAGGCATCCACGCAGGCGCCGCAGCCTTCGCACTTGGACAGATCGAACAGGGTGGCGAGCGGTTCGTCGGACGGCTTGGCGTCCCGGGCCCACAGCCGTTCGGCCGGCCCCGGCGCGGCCAGGGCCGCGCCGGCCGTTCCCAGCGTCAACAGAAATTTTCTTCGGTTCATCGATCGTTCTCCCAAAAGGGCCTTTACGAAAGCCCTGGGCATGGCCTACCTCGGTTGCCACCCCCGGCGCATTGATCCGGATCAATATTTGCGAAGAAAAAAAGATGCCTCCGGCGGCCGGGGGCATGATGCCCCGGACCCCTCAATGCGCGGCCGTTGTGACGGCAACCGAAGACGCTTGCCGTCACAACGGCCGCGAAGGGGGGACCAGGACAGGGGGTCTGGGGGGAATGATTCCCCCCAGCAGGTCCAGGGCAGCGCCCTGGTGAGGTAGGGTCCGGGGAGGGGCGACGCCCCTCCCCGGCCGCCGGAGGCACATCTGGGAGACGTCATGAATCTCGCGGCCAGACTGGTGATGCTGCGTTCGCTGCCGTTTTTCGGCGGCCTGCCCGAGGAGCGGCTGACCCGGTTGGCGAGGGAGGCCGTGGTGGCGACGTACGCGCCGGGCGCGCCGATCGCGGCCCGGGACCAGGCGGCCCGAAGCGCTGCATCTGGTGGCTTCCGGCCAGGTGAAGCTCTACCGCATGGACGCCGAAGGCCGGGAACAGACGCTCTACGTGTTGGGTCAGGGCGAACCCTTTTGCCTGTGTTCGCTGGTGGACGAGGGCGAGTGGCCGGCCTTTGCCGCCGCCCTGACCGAGGTCCGGGTATTGCGTTTTTCCGATAGCCGGCCTGGCCGCGGCGGCCCGGGAGGACCCCGAGGTGCTCTTCGACCTGTTGCGGCTCATGTGCCGCCGCTTAAAGGACGCCATGGCCATGATCGAATCCCTGGCCCTGCGCGATTTGCCGGGGCGGGTGGCGGTGTTTCTGCTCCACGAGGCGGCCCGGCCGCCGGCCGGGCGGCAGGTGCATCTGACCATCAGCCAACGGGAGCTGGCCAAGATCGTCGGCGCCACGCCCGAGGCCCTGTCCCGGGCGCTTCCGCCGGCTGGAGCAGGCCGGCCTGCTTGCGGCCAAGGGGCCGCGACGTGGACATTTCTCGACCGGGGAAGGACTGGCCCGGGAGGCCGGGCTCGACCCGGACGGAGCCTAAGCCCATGCAGCGCCTTGCCGCCACGGATGCCGACGCCGCCAACCTGCGGGCCATCATGCTCACGGTTGCCGCTGCTGGCCGATTTCTCCGAACCGGACCTGGACCTGCTCCAATCCTCCGGCGCCGCCTGGCTGGCCCCGTTACGGCGCCGGCGAGGTCGTGGTCGAGGAGGGGAACTACGAGAAGACGTTTTTCGTGCTGCTGCGGGGTCCGGCTGCGGGTGGTGCGTGGCGGCAAGCTGGTGACGGAGATGGCCGCATCGGGCACGATCTTCGGCGAAATGAGCCTGATCCTGGGCAAGGGCCGCACGGCCACGGTCACGGCTGCGGAGCCGTGCGACTGTCTGGTCGTGGACATGGGGTATGTGGATTTTCTGCCGAGTCCCGAGCGCGAGGATTTCCTGATCCGCATCTTCGCCGGCTGGCGGCCATCGTCACCGACCGGCTCGGCTCGGCCAACGCCCGCAAGGCCAAAATCCTCCAGGCCATCCGGGAACGCCGGGCCCGCCCTGCGCGAGATCGTGGCCCGCGAGACCGCCGTCATCGCGGCGCTGCGCCGGGAACTCGACAGTCTCAACACCGAGGACGACGAGGCGGTGTTGCGCCAATTGCTCGACCGGCGCTTTTGAAAAACCGGCGCGCGTTGACCCCGGAACGTCCCTCCTATACTCCTAAAGGGAACCCAACATGAGGAGGCTTCCCATGCCACGCCTGACAGGACGCGTTGCCGTGGCGCTGCTGCTCCCTGGTCCTTCTGCAAACGGTCCCGGCGATGGCCCAGGGACGACCCATCGCCCTGTACGGCGCCCTCATCAACCAGGCGGCCGGCCGCATCGACGATGCCCTGACCGCCACGGCGGCCAGCACCCGCGCCCTGGCCGCGACCTACCGGACCCTCGCCAAGACCGCCACGGCGGTGACGGCCAAGGACCGCGCCCATTGGCTGCAACACCGCAGCCACCAGGGCAACACCGTCGGCTTCGACGAACAGACCCCGGAACCGGCGGCCATGGCCCCCCTGCCGGCCTACTATTGCTACAACGGCACCCACGTCACCGACGAAAACGTCCGCGAACTCGGCATCATGCAACGGACTGGCCCCGGCCCTGGCCGCCGCCCACGACGCCCTGCCCTTTTCCTGGGTCTACCTGACCACGCCGGCGCAAACCTTCGTCATCTACCCCTATCTGCCCCTGGCCGAGGCGGTGCACAACGAGCGGCCGACGGACCAGAATTTCTACACCGCGGCCGATTTCAAGAAGAAGGCCTGCGGCTGGGAATCGCCCTATTTCGACCTGGCCGGCGCGGGCATGATGGTCACGGTGTCCTGTCCGGCCTATGCGGGCGAGACGCTGCTCGGCGTGGTTTCCCGCGACATCACCCTGCGTCCAGCTCTCCGCCACGGTGCTGGCCGATCTGGCCGCCGTCGTCCCGGACGCCCGGGCCGTGCTCATCAACCGGCGCGGCAAGGCCATCGCGGCCAGCGACCCCAAGACCGCGGCCGCCATCAGCGAGGGCAACGCCAAGGCCAAGGACGCGGTGGTCTATTTTCGGGCCGACCGGGGACTCACCGCCCTGAACCTGGAGAAGGGCGTCTCCTCGCCGGACGAAGCCATGAACGCGGCCGTGGAAAGCGTCCTCGAACGGGCGGCCGCCAAGCATGGCTGGCCCCTCGTCCTCACCCAGGGCCGGGACACGGTGCTGGCCGAACGCATCAAGACGACGGGCTGGTATCTGGTGCTGCTCATGCCGACGAAGACCATCCAGTGAACGCCGGGTTTCCCCACGGCGGCAACCGGCGCGCCCTGGCCGAGGCCAGCGGCCGCCGTCCCGAAGACATCCTCGACGCCTCGGCCAGCCTCAATCCCCTCGGCCCGCCGGACTGGCTGCGCACCGTCATCAGCGCCAACGTGGCCGAGCTGGTCCCACTATCCCCGACCCGGACGGCCGCGGCCCTGCTGGCGGCGGCGGCGGTGCGCTACGGCGCCCCGGCGGAGGCGTTCGCCGCCGGCAACGGTACCAGCCAACTGCTGTTCGCCCTGCCCGGCCTGACCGGTCTGTCCCGGGCCGTCATTCCCCTGCCGGCCTACGCCGACTATGCGACCGCCTGCCGGCAGGCCGGCCTGGACGTCCGGTCGCTGCCACCGAGCGAGGACGGCGTCTTCGCCATCGCGCCCGAGGCGTTGGCGGCGGCCCTCACCGCCCCGTCCCTGGTCATCCTGGGCAGCCCCGGCAATCCGGCCGGCCGGGTCTTCCCGGCCCAGGCCATCCGGGCGCTGGCCGACCGCCATCCCGAGAGCCTTTTCGTGGTGGACGAGGCCTTCGCCGATTTCGTGGAGGGCTTCGTCAGCCTGGCCGGCGACCGGCCGGCCAACGTGGCCGTGCTGCTGTCGCTCACTAAATCCTTCGCCGTTCCGGGCCTGCGCCTGGGGCTCGCGGCCGGCGCACCCGAGCTGGCCGACCGGCTCCGCCGGGCCCTGCCGCCCTGGTCGGTCAACAGTCTCGCCCAGGCCGTGGGCGTGCGCGCCCTTGGCCGACACGGACTATCTGCGCCGCACCCGGGCCGCCCTGCCCGGCCTGCGCGACCGGCTGGCCGCGGGGCTGACGCGGCTGGGCTGCGCGGTCACGCCCGGCCAGGCCAATTTTCTGCTGGCCCGCTGCCGGCCGGTGCGCCCGACGCGACGGCCCTGTGCCGGCGGCTCCTTGGCGACCACGGCGTGGCCCTGCGCGACTGCACCAGCTTCCCGGGACTTTCCGGCCGCTACGTCCGCATCGCCGTGCGGCCCGCCGCCGAGACCGACCGCATCCTTGGCGCCCTGGCCTCGGTGCTCGACCCGCCAGCCGCGCCAGCCTACCTGCCGCAGCGCCCCACCCCGGCCCTGATGCTCCAGGGCACCACCTCCAACGCCGGCAAGTCCGTGCTCACGGCCGGCATCTGCCGGCTGCTCGCCCGCCGCGGCTGGAACGTGGCGCCGTTCAAGGCCCAGAACATGTCGCTCAATTCCGGCGTCACCCCGGACGGCGCCGAGATGGGCCGGGCGCAGATCCTCCAGGCCCGGGCCTGCCGGCTGGCCCCGGACGTGCGCATGAATCCGGTGCTCTTAAAGCCCACCTCGGACCTGGGTTCCCAGGTCATCGTCCTGGGCCGGCCGGTGGGCGTCATGCGGGTGCGGGAATACATCGCCTACAAGCCGACGGCCGCGGCGGCCGTGCGGGAGGCCTACGCCAGCCTGGCCGCCGGCCGCGACGCCATGGTCATCGAGGGTGCGGGCAGCCCGGCCGAGGTCAACCTCAAGGCTCACGACATCGTGAACATGGCCGTAGCCAGGCTGGCCGCGGCCAAGGTGCTGCTGGTGGCCGACATCGACCGGGGCGGGGCCTATGCCGCCCTGGCCGGCACCATGGACTGCCTGACCGAGGCGGAGCGCGGGCTGGTGGCCGGCTACGTCCTCAACCGCTTTCGGGGCGACGCCTCGCTTCTGGCGCCGGCCAACGATTTCCTGCGCGAGCTGACCGGCCTCGACGTGCTCGGCGTGGTGCCCCATATCGAGGATCTCGGCCTGCCCGAGGAGGATTCGGTCAGCTTCAAGGAAGGGGCGGTCCTGGCCGACGCGCCGCCGACCGATCCCGACCGGCTCGACATCGTGCTCCTCGACCTGCCCCACGTGTCCAACGGCACCGACGCCGATGCCCTGACCGTGGAGCCGGACGTGACCGTGCGCCGGGTCCGCCGGGCCGAGGAGTTGGGCCGTCCGGACGCGATCATCGTGCCGGGGAGCCGCAACACCCTAGGCGATCTGGCCGCCCTGCGCGCCGGCGGCCTGGCCGACGCCCTGGCCGAGGCCCTGGCGGCCGGGCGCACCGAAATCGTGGGGATCTGCGCCGGGCTGCAAATGCTCGGCCAACGCGTGGACGATCCGCTCGGCCTGGAATCGGACCGGCGGCAGGAGGCGGGACTGGGGATGCTGCCCGTGGTGACGGCGCTGGCGGCCGAGAAGACGCTGGCCGTAACCGAGGCCGTGCACGTGCCCTCGGGGCTGCCCCTCGTCGGCTACGAAATCCACCACGGCCGCAGCCGGGCCACGGCGGACGCGCCGGCGGTGGTGACGCGCCGGTCCGACGGGGCGCCGATCGGCTACGGCCATCCCGACCGTCCGGTCTGGGGGCCTATCTCCACGGCCTGTTCGACGCCGACGCCTTCCGCCGCCGCTGGCTCAACGGCCTCCGCGCCCGGCGGGGGCTCGAGTCCATCGACCGGCTGACGCCCTACGACCTGGAACCGGCCCTGGACCGCCTGGCCGACGTGGTGGAGGACAGCCTGGGCTACGCCGCCCTTGCCGCCCTGCTCGGACGATAACGAACGGCCCTCGGCATACGCGGTATGCCGAGGGCCGTCCGAGGAAACGGTATATGACGCGGAGCAGCGCTTAGCTGGCTGTGCTGGCTGCGGAAGCGGACGCGGCGCCGGAGCAGGACGAGCAGCTCGGGCTCTTGCCGGCCGATGGGCAGGAGGAGGGTTCGGCGGCAGGCTTCTCGTCGTGATGCGGTTTGACGTTGCCGCCGGAGGTGCAGGCATTGGCGCCCTTGTAGTCGGTCACGTACCACCCCGAGCCCTTCAGCACGAAGGTCGTATTGGAAATCATACGCTTGGCCGGGGCGCCGCACCGTTCGCACGGCATTTCGTCCACGTCGAAATGCTTCTGCAGCACCTCGAATTCGTGGCCGCATTTCCCGCAATGGTATTCATAAATGGGCATCGCATCCTCCCCTGGCGACTCGTTTGACCGGCTCCGGCCGGCCGCAACAACTGGTCTTTCGGCCCATCTTTGTCAAGGGCCGATTTCCGGCCGCGGCCCCGGGCGGCGGCGGTCTGGCGGCAAACATTAGCACTCGGCATAACCGAGTGCCAAAACGATAATCAGTTCCCCCGACCAGTCAAGGGGCGAAGGTGCGCCTTTCGGCACTGGATTTTCCCCGGCCCCTGACGTAGGGGGGGCCGTGGCGCGCTCTTCCCCCCAACCCGACCAGAAAAAAGCCATGCTCCTGGGCCTGGCCACCGTGGCCATGTGGTCCACCGTGGCCTCGGCCTTCAAGCTGGCCCTGGCCAGCCTCACCCCCCTGCAACTGCTGCTGTGCGCCAACCTGACCTCGTGCCTGGTCCTCGGCGGCGTCCTGGCCGTGCGCCGGGATTTTCCGCGCCTGGCCGCCATGCGCCGCCGGCAATGGCTGCGCTCCTGCCTGTTCGGGGCCATGAACCCCTTCCTCTACTACACCATCCTGTTCGCGGCCTACGCCCGGTTGCCGGCCCAGGAGGCCCAGGCCATCAACTATACCTGGGCCATCACCCTGTCCCTCCTGGCCGTTCCCATGCTCGGCCAGAAACTCTCGGGCCGCGACCTTGTGGCCATCGCCGTAAGCTACGGCGGCGTGGTGGTCATCGCCACCCGGGGCGACCTCCTGGGCCTCCATTTCGCCAGCCCGGCCGGCGTGGCCCTGGCCCTGGCCTCCACGGTGATCTGGGCCCTGTCCTGGATACTGGGCACCACGGACGACCGCGATCCGGTGGTCGGCCTGTTCGCCAATTTCCTGGTCAGCCTGCCGCTGTCCCTGCTCGCCGTCCTGGTCGCCGGCGCGCCCTGGTCCGGGGAAACGGCCGGCCTTTGCGCCGCGGCCTATGTCGGCGTCTTCGAAATGGGGCTGGCCTTCGTCCTGTGGCTGACCGCCCTGCGCCGGGCGACCAACGCCGCCCGGGTGGCCAACCTGGTCTTCCTGTCGCCGCCCGTCTCCCTCCTCTTCATCCACGCCATCGTCGGGGAGGCCATCGCCCCCGGCCACCATCCTAGGGCTAGCCTGCATCCTGGCCGGCCTGGCCCTGCAACGCCGCGGCCGCGCCTGATCCGCCGCCAAATCGGCTCGTGTTGACAACCGGGGCCGAACACCACATAACATCCGTGTACTGTACAAGGACTCTGAACCGTTTGCAGGAGGGTATCCGATGCAACGCGCACTTTTGATCGCTCCGGTGCTGGTCCTGGGGCTGGCGGTCACGGCCGTGGCCGGGCAAAGCACAAAACCCGTTTCGCAATGGACCTGCCAGGAATTCCTCGCCGTTGACGGCCAATTCCAACCGAAAGTGATCTATTCCGCCTCGATGCTGACCAAACAGGGCAAGCCGGAAGACACCGTGATCGACGTCGACGGCACCGAAAAGGTCATCCCCATCGTCATCAGCGAATGCAAGAAGACACCGAAGGCCTCCTTCTGGACAAAGGTCAAGGACGCCTGGGCCACGGTGGAAGCCGAGGCCAAGGCCGCTGCCAAGAAGGTCGAAAAAAAGTTCTAGGCGACGTGCCCCCGTTTCCGGGGCGATGAAACGTCCGTAAGCGGCGGGGGACCGGCATGGCAATCGTCCGGTCCGCCGCCTGCAAGGGCGTGCCGTTTCCCGCTGCCGTATTGCCTGGGCCAGGCCCCGGCGGTATAGGCCGGCCATGCGACACCCACTCCGCCTCATCCCGCGCCTCCCGGCCCTGGCCGCCGGTTGCCTGACCCTGGCCCTGCTCGCCGGTTGCGCCGGCAAAACCGTCCAACCCACGCCGCCCGGCCGGTGGTCCCAAGCCCCCCGGCCGCCCCGGGTCACCACGCCCTGGCCCAGCCGCATCAGCCCGGCCAGCCAGCAGATCCCGAGCTTCGCCTCCCTGGCCCCGGCCGTGGACCGCTCCATCGCCTACACCGCCAAAAAACCGCCCAACGCCCTGGCCGTGAACCAGCCCGGCGCCCGGCTCACCTGGGGCCAGCTCCACCACGCCCTCATCACCTTCCGCCGCATCCTGCCGGGCCTCGACCGCGATCCGTCGATTTTGGCCAAATATTTCCGCTGGGTGCCCCTGCAAAGCGACACCCTCCTCACCGGCTACTACGCGCCGACCATCGACGTCTCCCGCACGCCGAACGCCACCTACGCCTGGCCGATCTACCGCAGTCCCGGCAGCCTCCGGAAACGCTACAGCCGCGAACAGATCGACTACCACGGCGCCCTGCGCGGCCACGGCCTGGAAATCGCCTACGCCAAGGACCCCATCGACGTCTTTTTCCTGCACGTCCAAGGCTCCGGACGGCTGCGCTTCGTGGAGGACGGCTCCACCACCTACGTCCTTTTTAACGGCACCAACGGCCGCCACTACGTGGGCGTCGGCCGGGTCATGGTCAATAACGGCTGCTTCCCCCAGGAAGAAATGAGCATGCAGCGCATCCGGGGCTACCTCAAGGATCACCCGAGCGAGGTCCGGGCCTACCTGAGCCAAAACCCGAGCTACGTCTTCTTCAAGACCTCCCAGACACCGCCCGTCGGCGCCATGGGCGTGCCCGTCACCCCCCATTGCAGCGTGGCCGTGGACCCGAGCTTCGTGCCCTACGGCACCCTCATGGTCCTCGACGCCGACCTGCCCGGCTACCAGACCCCGACACCGGAACGCTTCACCGGCTTCATTATGGCCCAGGATACCGGCTGCATGCGCGGCAACCACTTCGACCTCTACCTCGGCCCCGGCGATAAGGCCGGCTACCAGGCCGGCCTCATGAAAGGCACCACCCAGGCCTTTATCCTGCTGCCAAAATAAGAAAAGAGAAGAGATGCCTCCGGCGGCCAGGGAGGGGCGTTGCCCCTCCCTGGACCTCCCCTACCGGGGGCATGATGCCCCCGGACCCCTCGCACCGAAGCTTGAAAAGCGTGGCCCCCAAAGAACGGCCGGGCGTGAACGTGAATGGTGTCCCCGGGACAGGGGGACCGGGGGGAATGCTTCCCCCCGGCAGGTCCAGGGCGGCGCCCTGGCGGTGAGGGTCCGGGAGAGGCGGCGCCTCGCCCGGCCTCTAGTCCTCGGCGTCGGGCTCCGCCGCGGCGGCCAGGGCTTCCTGACAGGCTTCGCGCCAGACGGGCAGCCGATCCGCGAGTCCCGAGGCGGCCACGTAGACTTCGTCCAGGGGGTTGATGGCGTAGGCCTGGTTGATGACGACCAGTTCGTGTTCCAGGCGGTTGGCCACGTGCACGGCGGTGAGCGGCGAGAAGCCGGCCTGCTTTGCCCGGCCGGGTTCGTGGTGCAGGTAGACGGCCCGGACCACGGCATCGTCCACGCCCCACAGGCCCAGGAGATAGGCCCCGACCTCGGCGTGCGAGGCGCCGAACACCTGCCGTTCCATGTCGAGCACCGTGCCGCGTCCCTGCTGGCAGTGGCCGATGACCCGGCTGTAGGCATCGGGAAAATTGGTGGCCATGACAAGCTTGCCCACGTCAGTGGCAGGAGCCCGGCGATAAAGCATTGTTCCCGGTCCTGCTCCTTGACCTTTTCCAGGCCGGCGATCAGCCTGGGCCAACCGGCCGGTGGACAGGCTGTGGCGCCACAGTTTCTCCAGATCGAAATCCCGGAAGGCGTCCTTGTTGAAGCGGTCGAACAGGCCGACGGAAAGGACCAGCGACTTGACGATTTCGAGACCGAGCAGGTTGACGGCGTGGGTCGGACTCGACACGTGGACGCGCAAGGCCGAAAAAAGCCGAATTGACGAGTTTAAGATGCCGGCCGCCATGCCCACGTCCTGGGCGATCAGTCCCGCCACCTCCCGGATGGACGGATCGGGCTTGGCCAGTTCGTCCAAAAGGGCCGTATAGAGGCGGGGAACCGTGGGCAGCCGGTCGAGCTTGGCCACCACGTTCTTCACCCGGTCGTCCAGAAACACCTCGCGCAGGGCCAACCCCCGGGTGATGACCGCCTTCAGCTCGTCCGGCTGGCAGGGTTTGGGCAAAAACTGGTGGGCCGGACGCACGGTCTGCAGGATCATGTCCCGATCCGAATGGCCGGACAGCACGATGCGGATGGCCCCGGGGCAGATGCTCTGGGCCTCGCGCAGAAACACCGCCCCATCCATGCCCGGCATCCGCATGTCGGCCACCAGCACGTCGAAGGGCTGTTCGGCGATCAGGGCCAGCCCATCCCGGGCGTCGGACACGAAGGCCATCTCCCACTTTCCCGCATGTCGTGAAACATGCGGCGCAGGGCGGACAGGACGTTCGGTTCGTCGTCGACGAACAGGATGCGCGTTTTCACGCCGTAGCCCCCATGGTGTCCCCGCTGGCGTCGCGGGCACCGAACGGCACCCGGACCACGAAAGTCGTCCCCTTGCCGCGCTCGGTTTCGAAATCGATGGAACCCGCCGTGTTTGGTCACCACGATGTTATGGGTGATGGCCAACCCCTGGCCGGTGCCCTTGCCCACCTCCTTGGTGGTAAAAAACGGATCGAAAATCTTGCTCCGGTTTTCCTCGGGGATACCCGAGCCGGTATCCGACATGGTCAGCTTGAGGTAGTCCCCGTCGGCCTCGGTGCGGATGGTGATGACGCCCTTTTCGGTGGTGCCCTTGACCTTTTCCGCGATGGCGTGGGCGGCATTGACCAGGATATTGAGGATCACCTGGTTGAAATCCCCGGGCAGGCAGAAGACCGGCGGCAGGGAGCGGTCGAGTTCCAGCACCACGTCGGCCACGTACTTCCATTCGTTTTCGCCACGGTGACGGTGTTTTCCACGGCGGCGTTGATATCCACGGCGGTCTTGTCCTCGCCGCCGGGATGGGAGAACTTCTTCATGGCCGAGACGATGGCCGTGACCCGGGAGATGCCTTCCACGGACTGCTCCAGGGCGTGGGGCACCTCCTCCTGGAGGAAATCCACGTCGGCCGCCCGCCGGACCGCCTCGATCTCCTGTTCGCCGCTTCGTCGCCGGCGGCCTCGGCCAGCCGCCGGGCTACGGCCTCGATACGCTCCAAGGCCGTGTTCAGGCCGGCGAACGAGCTGGACAGAAAGTGCAGATTGTCGCCGATGTACTGGGTCGGCGTGTTGATCTCATGGGCGATGCCGGCGGCCAGCTCGCCCACGGACTCCAGCTTCTGGGCCACGGCCAGCTGTCGTTCCAGGGCCTTGCGCTCGGTCACGTCGAAGATGATCTCGAACAGACGCAACTGCCCGCGCCGCTTGGCCGAAATCACGGTCTTGATGACCGGCACCACCCGGCCGTCCGGACGGACCAGCCGCATCTCCTCGTTGAGGAGGTTGCGCGTGGACAGCAGGCAGCCGGAAAACGACCGGCCGCAGGCGTCGGTCCAGTGGATGGCGCTACAGCCTTTGCCGACCAGATCCTCCCGGCGCTGGCCGCACAGCTCCTCGGCCACCCGGTTGACGTCCACGATCCGGCTGGTCTGGGGATCGATGATGACGATGCCGGCCCGAATGCCGTCCAGGATGCGGCGCAACACCTCCTGCTCGTCGCGCAGATCCCGCACTACCCGCTTGCTGTCGGTCACGTCCGTGGCCACGCCGACGATGCCCTGGGGATGGCCTTCGGCGTCGTCGAAGCGGGCCCGGTTGAAAATCAGATCGCGCTCCCGGCCGCTGGCGTCCTCCAGCATGATCTCGAAGTGCTGCACGCCGCCCTGGGTCAGGATCTCCTGGTCCTTCTCCGTCAACAGGTTGCCGATTTCCTCGGAAAAGATCTCCCCGGCGGTGAGTCCCAGGGCGCTTTCGATGGTGACGCCGAGAAAGGCGGCGAAGGCCCGGTTGATGCTGACGTAATGGCCTTCCGGGTCCTGGACGTAGATGAGGTTGACTGCGGCGTCCATGAGGCTCTTCTGGAAGGCGAGCTGGGTCTGAAGTTCGGCCTCGGCCCGCCGCCTGGCGGTGATGTCCTCGGTGACGCCCAACAAATATTCGGGCTGCCCGGTCCGCTCGTTGCGCACCAGGGTGGAATTGACCCGGCACCAGACCACGATGCCGTCGGGCCGCCGATAGCGCTTTTCCCGGGCAATGGAATCCGTCCGGCCATCGAGCAGGCTGTCCAGGGCGGCCCGGTCCTCGCGCCAATCTTCCTCGAGGGTGATTTCAGCGAAATCCCGGCCGACCACGTCCGCGACCGGCCGGCCCAACATCCGGGCGAAACGTTCGTTGACCTCCAGGTAGCGGCCGCCCGGGGTAAGCCGGAAGACGCCGGCCCCGGCCTGCTCGAACACGGCCCGGAAACGGCGTTCGCTTTCGGAAAGTTCCTGGCAGCGGTGGGACAGCAGCTCCTCGGCCCGCCGCCGGAGCGCGCCCTCCAGGGCCACATGGAGCTGGAAACGGTCCAGGGGCTTGAACACCAGGCCGTAGGGCTTGGCGGCGGCCACCCGGGACAGGACGGCCTCCTCCTGGTGCCCGGTGACGAACACCACCGGCACGCCCTGGTCCATCAGGGTCCGGCCCAGGTCCAGGCCGGCGTCCTCGTCCGGCAGCAGCACGTCCACCACGGCCAGGTCGGGATGGTCCCGACCGGCCAGGTCCCGAGCCGTGGCGGCATCCCGGGCCGGCCCGATCGGCCGGTAGCCCATGTGCGTCAGCAGACGGCACAGGACCGCACCCGAGAGTTCGTCATCCTCGGCGATCAGAATGTTGTTGCGTTGCGGTATCTGCTCCGTATCCGTCATGGCGGCCGTCCGACCTCCCGAGAGGAGAGGCTTGTTCCAGCCTATGGCAAAATGGCCGTGGCGCTCAAGTAAAAATCGCGCCGCCTCAGACGCCGGAGGGGGAAGTATCGGCCGAAGCGAGCAAATCGGCCAGGGAAATGGCGTCGAGTTTGTCGTGCATGGCCTTGGCCGCCTCCATCCAGACCCGGCGGGTCGGACAGGCGCCCTGGCGGGGACAGGGCCGGCCGTGGTCGTCGCAGACCACCAGGGACAGTTCGCCCTCCAGCACCCGCACGATATCCCCCACGCTGATATCCGTCAGCGGTTTGGCCACAAGATGGCCGCCCCGGGGACCGCGGCGGCTGGTCACCAGGCCGGCGTCCTTGAGTTCCCGGACGAGTTTTTCCAGATATTTGACGGACACGCCCTGCCGGGCGGCAATGTCCTTGATGCGCACCGGCCCGTCCCCGCCGTGCTGGGCCATGTCCAGCATCATGCGGGTGCCGTACCGGCTGCGGGTAGTGAGTTTCATGGCCGCGACCTCCTCGGACGCCCCTCGCGGCGGAAGCGACCGGGAACGCATCGTTTCCACCGCGAAACGGTAGGCACATCCCCGCCGGGCGTCAACGCGGGGGACGACCGGCGGCCGGCCGGACGGCCGAAGCGGGAGACGGTCAACCCAGGCGCTCGCGGTAGCTGTCGATGACCTTGCGCCGGCTGACGCCGTTCATGATGAGGCTCTTGCGGATGGCGTAGTCGTGCCAGGCCGGCTGGAGGCCGATCTCCCGGGAGGCCTTTTCCGGGTCCTGCTCGGCCGGATCGCGGGTCTTCTCGCTCATGTGGCAGTCGTCGCCCATGAGGACCAGCACCGGACGCTCGCCGTTCCAGCCCATGCGGTTGCGCCGATTGACCACGTTGATCAGGAACTCGGTGTACTGCTGGGACTGGGGATTCCAGACCTCGATACCATCCACGTCGTAATCGGCCAACAGGATGGGCCAGAATTCCTCGGGGTGGGGAATGACCACGCCGCCGCCCAGGGCCCGGGTCTCCTCGATGATCTCCGAGGCCCGATAGAAATAGGACAGGGAGAACTCCTCCTTGACCACGTCCTTGACCGCCTTGGCGTAGACCTGGGCCTTGTTGACCAGCCGGTCGTCGTAGCGGCTGCGCAGGGTGTCGAAGAAGTTGCGCACGAGCTTGTTCTTGTAGGCGTCGTCGGGCAGTTCGGCCTCGTGGGTGACGAGCAGGCGCCGGAGCTTGGCGGCATGAATGCGGACGAAGGCCACCAGGTCCTCCTCGGCGTTGGTGCGCGCGGCGGCCAGCTGGCGGCGGTGCTCCTGGGAGGGTTCGGTCAGGGCCTCAAGGTATTCGTAGAGCTGGGAGGCCCGGTAATGATGGGTGTGGCGCAGCATGGACACCAGCACCTCGGCCCGGTCCATGTCCAACTCCTTGAAATGCAACAGCAGCTGCACCTTGCGGTTGAAGCCCGAGGAATAGCAGTCCACCTCCACGCCCCAGTAGCCGTTATATTCCATCAGGACGTTGTGCTGGGTGGGGATGATGAGTTCGTCCTTCCGGTTGGGATAGAGGGCATCGATCCGCCGGACCAGAAGCGGCATGGGCACGTGCTCGGGGTGCCAGTGGACGGCCAGCACGGACTCCTGGCGGGGAAAGGTGCGCGGCGGCGAGACGATGCGCTCCACCTGTTCCGGGGAAAGGATGGTGTCGTTGATGCGGGCGAAGGCCTGTTCGTCCTCCTCGGTCACCGCCGGCTCCACCGCGGACAGGTCGATGACGGCCGACCGGGGATGGTCGGCGGCCGCGGCGGCCGACGCGGCCGGCGGGCATGTTCCGTTGGCATCAGGCATAACGGCTGTGGCACTCCTTTTTCAGGCGGCGGTCGCCGACGTTTAGCGTCTTGGCTATGGTAAAAAAATTACGGTTTGATGGCAAAGGGGACCGCGCCCGCCGGCCCGTCACGCCGGCGCGCCCGCAGTGGCCAGGGCCCGTTCGATGGTCTCGCGCAAGATTTGAAAATCCACCGGCTTGGACACGTAGTCGGTCAGGCCCGCGGCCAGAAACTTCTCCCGGTCGCCGCTCATGGAGTAGGCGGTCATGGCGATGATGGGGACGCCGGCGCCGCCGCCTTGGCGGATGCGCCGCGTGGCCTCCACCCCGTCCATCTCCGGCATCTGGATGTCCATCAGCACGCAGTCGAAGCCGCCCCGGGCGAACATCGCCACGGCTTCCCGGCCGTTGACGGCCTCGACCACCCGGCAGCCGAGCTTTTCCAGCAACCGCCGGGCCCCGATGCGGTTGACGGCATCGTCCTCGACCAGCAGCACCGTGATGGCAAGCGGCCGGTCGAGCAGCCCGGCCAACCGCGGCGACGCGACCGCCTCGTCGCCGGCCGGCAGGCCGAAGGGCACCATGAGATAGACGTTCGTCCCCCGGCCCGGCTCGCTGTCGATGTCCAAGGAGCCTTCCATGAGATCGGTCAGGTGCTTGCTGATGGTGAGCCCCAATCCGGCCCCCTGCTGATTGCGCGTGTAGGAGCCGTCCACCTGGGTGAAGGCCTCGCCCACCGTGCCGAGCTTGTCGTCGGGGATGCCGACGCCGGTGTCGGACACGGTAAAGAGCAGGCGCACCCGGCCGTCCGGCAGGGGGGCCAGGGACTGGACCGCCACGTCGATCCGGCCCTGTTCCGTGAACTTGATGGCGTTGCCGACCAGGTTGAAAAGAATCTGCCGCACCCGAAGTTCGTCGCCCACCACCGTCGGCGGCACGTCCCGACCGTTGCGGCAGACCACCGGCACGCCCTTCTCCCGGGACAGGGGGACAAAGGTTTCGGTGATGGACTCCAGCACGGCCCGGGGATGGAAGGGCACCGGGTGCAGGACCATGCGCTCGGCCTCGATGCGGGAAAGGTCGAGGATGTCTCCGAGCAGTCGGGTAAGGCGTTCGCCGGCCCGCAGGGACATGTCGGTGTATTCGAGCTGTTCCTCGCTCAGGTCGGTATCCTTGAGCAGCTGCATCATGCCCATCAGGCCGTTTAGGGGAGTGCGGATCTCATGGCTCATGTTGGCCAGGAAATCGCTTTTGGCCCGGTTGGCCGTTTCGGCCCGACGGGCCAGCACGGCGGCCTGGGCGGCGGTCTGTTCCAGGGCGGTACGGGAGCGGAGCAGCTCGTCCTCCACCCTTTTTCGCCGCTCGATGTCCTCCACCACGGCGATGAAATACTCCGGCGCGCCCTGGCCGTCCCGGACCAGGGCCACGGTCTGGTTGACCCAGGCGGACGAACCGTTCTTGCGGACGAAGCGCTTCTCCAGGGTGTAGTTGGTAATGCTGCCGTCCAGCATCCGCCGGGACAGGGTCCGGTCCGCCTGCAGATCGTCGGGGTGGGTGATCTCGTCGCAGGTCAGCCGGCCGAGTTCGTCGGCCCCGTAGCCGAGGATCTCGCACAGCCGGCGGTTGACCCGCAGCCAGCGGCCGTCCGGCGAGACGTGGGCGATACCCACGGCCGCCTGCTCGAAGGTCTCCTGGAACATCCGCTCCCCGTGCCGCAACCGGCCCAACTGCCGGGCCCGGTCGGCCAGCAGCCGGCCCAGCCGGGCCAGCAGGTCCTCGGCCACGAAGGGCTTGAGCATGTACTCCTGGACCAGCTCGCCGAGCAGGGCCCGGCGCAGGCTGTCGTCGGCCTTGGCCGTCAGGGCGATGATCGGCACGTCGTCCAGCTCCGGATGGCGGCGGATTTCGCGGACCATGGCCTCGCCGTCCATATCCGGCATCATCACGTCGCTGACGATGCCGTCCGGAGCCAGGGCCAGGGCCTTTTCCAGGCCGTCCTGGCCGTCGAAGGCGGCGGCCACCCGGTAGAACTGGCCGAACAGGCGCACCAAAAAGGCGTTCATGTCCCGGTTGTCCTCGACCACCAGGACCAACGGCGCGTCCGGGGGTACGACCGTCGGCGCGGGCAGCGGCGACCGGTCCTCCTGATAGCTGGCCAGGTCCGGCAGCCCGAAGCCCAGGTCCGGGCCTTCCGGCGCCTCGTGCACGACCACCCCGGCCGGCGCGGCCAGGGGCAGGGTCACGGCGAAGACGGCCCCGCCGCCCTCGGCCGCGGTGAGGGCGATGTCTCCGCCATGCATCATGGCGAATTCCTTGGCGATAGCCAGACCGAGCCCGGTACCGCCATGGCTGCGGGCCGCCCCGTCGTCCACCTGGCGGAAGCGCTCGAACACGGCCTGGCGCAGGGCTTCGGGGATACCGGGGCCGTTGTCGGCCACGACGAGGCGGGCGACCGGCCCCTCCCGGCGCAGCGACAGGCCGATCCGGCCGCCGTCGGGGGTGAACTTGAAGGCGTTGGAGAGCAGGTTCAGGACGATGCGCCGAATCTTCTCCTCATCGGCCTGGCACGGCAGGCTGTCGGGCAGGTCCACGGGAAAATCGATGCCCCGGTCCCGCGCCAGGGACTCGAAGCAGGAGGCCGCGAAATTGACCAGCGGCACCAGATCGAGCCCGGCATAGCGCGGCGTCATCTTGCCGGCGTCGAGCTTGGCCAGGTCCAGCAGGTCGGTGACGTGGTGGTAGAGGAGCCGGGCGTTGCGGTCGATGGTCTCCAGATCGTCCCGGGCGGGGTCGTCCGCGGCCACGGCCTGCAAGCGGTGGTTCAGGGGGCCGAGGATCAGGGTCAGCGGGGTGCGCAGCTCATGGCTGACGTTGGCGAAAAACCGGGTGCGCAGCTTGTCGAGCTCCAAGGTCTTCTCGTAGAGTTCGGTGATGCGGCCGTTGGCCGCCCGCAACCGCTCGTTGGCGGCCTTGACCTCGGCCAGGGCCGCGTCCGTGGACTGCTTGGCCCGCCGCAATCCTTCGTGCGCCATGCAAAAAAGCCCTCCCATGAGCATGAAGACACTGATGGAAAACCATTCCGCGTTGTTGGCAACGACAAAGGAATAGCGCGGCTCCATGAAAAACCACAGGGAGAGAACGGCGGACAACACGGTGGCCGCCAGCCCACCGGCCACGCCGCCGACCCGGGAGCTGAAAAACACGGCCGGATAAAAGAGAAACCAGACGAGCGGCCGGATCATCGGCCAAAAAAGCCATTGCAGGAAGAAGGCCGCCACCGGAAAGACCAGGGCGGTTCCCACGCGTGCGGCGACATGGCGGCTGGCGCCCTTCCCGAACATCGACCCCCTCTTGCGGCGGCTGGCGGCCGCACCGAGCGATTATGCCCGTGCGCGCACCCATCCCCGGCCGGGCGGGGACCCGTCCGCCCGGTCCTTGGCCGGCGACACTCCGACGAGCACGACCGACCATAGCAAAAAAATCCGGCCAGCGGCAAGAAAGGACCCCGCCGGCCGGCCGCCGTGTTTTTTTTCGGCGCTACAGCCGGGAGCGCAGCACGATGTCGGTAATGGGCCCGCGCGAGTGCTCGCCCTTGAGCACGATGTGGGCGTAGTTGGGGAAGCCCTTGCACTTGCGCACGATCCAGTTGAGCCCGTTGTTGGCCTCGCTCAGATAGGGGTTGTCCACCTGGGAGGTGTCGCCCAGGACCACGCATTTGACGCCCTCGCCCATGCGGGTGAGCACGGCCCGCACCTCGGTGCGCGACAGGTTCTGGGCCTCGTCGATGATGACGAAGGCGTTTTCGATGTTCATGCCCCGCACGAAGGCCAGGGGCAATATCTCGAATTTCTTGGGATTGATGCGCAACATCTCGTCATTGGGGTTCAAGAAGACCTTGTTGGCCGCCCGGGAGCGGTGGAGCTTGACCAGCAGATCGAAGACGTACTTCACGTACGGCTCCATCTTTTCCGAAACGTCGCCGGGCAGATAGCCCAGCTTGGCCCCGATCTCGATGGTGGGTTTGAGGACGAAGATCTTGTCGTAAAGCTTTTTTCTCCTGGACCGCGAACAGGGCCGAGGCCAGGGCCAGGAAGGTCTTGCCGTAGCCGGCCTCGCTCTGAATGGACACCAGGTCGATGCGCGGGTCCAAAATCAGCTCCAAGGCCAGGTTCTGGTAGATGGTCCGCGGCCGCACGTTCCAGACGTCGCAGGCGTAGTTGATGACCCGGTCGCCGCCCGGGGAATGGAGCACCGGCTTGCCCTCGTTCCAGGTGAAGCAGTTGGGCACGAGCTCCTCGCCCTCCTCGACAAAGCCGGTGTAACGCTGGGATTCGGACTCGAACGGCTTGGAGTCCCGGAGCTCCTCGCTCTTGATGCCCCGCAGCCCGGCCTGGAGCAACAGGATGCGGTCGTTGGTCACCAGCACCGGGTCCTCGATGGACGAGGCCTCGATTTCGTCCAGGATGTGGTTGTCCACGATGTCGGTGAAGGCGGAGCGGCTCTTGTCGTTCTGGATGAAGTGGATGGACTCCCGGTTTTCTCCGAGGACCCGGATGACCTCGGCCACGATGTGGCGCAGTTTGGGCGTTTTTTTCAGCGCCTCCAGCTCCATCAGCACATGGTAGGGAATGTGGATGGCGTTCTCCACGCCGTTACGCAGTTTCAGCACGCTTTGCGGGTTTTCGATCAGGACGTTGGTGTCGAGAACGTAGTTCTTGCGCCCCTGCCGGTCGCTGAGCTCCCCGGTCATGCGGTTCTCCCCCGGCGGCCCTGGACGGCCGCCATGTTGTCACGAAAAAGGGCGGCCAGGCGCCCCGTGCGCCGTGCCGCCCTTTTCAACATCGTTGCGAGCAACCTGTCCGTCACTATCCGGCTTCCTCGACAAGGCTTCCGAAACGTTCCGGTCGTTATGCGATGCTCCGCCCTGCCGGCGCGGTCGTCACGGCGCCCCTAGCGCCGCTTCTGCAAGTGGGCCCGGTAGAGAATGGCCGTCAGGTTCATGCCCAAAACGAGCACGATCAGGACCAGGGCCGTACCGTACTGCAACGGCCGGGTCTTCTCGATCTCGGTGCCGGCCGTGGCCAGGACGTAAATGTGGTACGGCAGGGCCATGACGCTGTCGCCGAGGCTCGTCGGCAGGGAGGGCGTAAAGAACACGGCCGCCGTGAACATGATGGCCGCCGTCTCGCCGGCCACCCGGGACAGGCCCAGGATGGCGCCGGTGAGCATGCCCGGCAGGGCCGCCGGCAGCACCACCAGCCGGATGGTCTGCCACTTGGTGGCCCCCAGGCCGAACGAGGCCTCGCGGTAGGTCTGGGGCACGGTGCGCAGGGCCTCCTCGGCCGTGCCGATGATGACCGGCAAAACCAGGATGGCCAGGGTCAGGATGCCCGAGAGCAGGCTCACGCCCATGCCGAAAAAGGTCACGAAAAAGGCCAGGCCGAACAGGCCGAACACGACCGACGGCACGCCGGCCAGGTTGTTGATGCCGAGCCGGATCAGCCGCAGCACCCGGCCGGGCCGGGCGTACTCGTTCAGGTAGACGGCCGAGGCCACGCCCAGGGGAAAGGCCACCAGCATGGTGCCGATGCTCAGGTACACGGTGCCGAGGATGCAGGGCAGGATGCCGCCGGCGGTCATGGAGTCCCGGGGCATTTCGGTGAGGAAGCTCCAGGAGATGGCCGGCAGGCCCTTGACCAGCAGAAAGGCGCAGATGATGACCAGGGCGGCCAGATTGACGCAGGAAGCCAGCCCGAAGATCCCCCACATGATTTTCTGGGTGCGATGGCGGCCGGCCAGTCCGGCATGGGTGAGGGCGATGGGGTTCATGGCGTTCTCCATAAGACCTACAGGGTGGCCGCGCCGACCTGCTTGTGCTTCTCGGCGATGTGGCTGGCGATCAGGTTGAAGGCCAGCGTGAACAGGAACAGCACGATGCCGATGGCAAAAAGCGCCCGGTAATGGTTGCCCCGAAAGGCCGCTTCGGCCATTTCGGCGGCGATGCTCGACGGCATGGGCCTGACCGGCGAAAAGATCGAGGTAGGGATGATGGCCGCGCCGCCGGCCACCATGAGGACGACCATGGTCTCACCGATGGCCCGGGACATGCCGAGCATGACGGCCGTGGAGATGCCGGACAGGGATGCCGGCAGCACCACCCGGATGATGGTCTCGAAATGGGTGGCGCCCAGGGCCAGGGAGGCCTCCTTCAGCTCGCGCGGCACGGCGTAGATGGCGTCCTCGGACACCGAGCAGATGGTGGGCACGGACATGAAGGCCAGCATGACCGAGGCGTTGAAGAGGTTCAGCCCCGTGGCCAGGTCGAAGGCGTTTTGCAAAAACGGGGCCACCACCACCATGCCGAAAAAGCCGATGACCACCGACGGCAGGGCCGCCAGAAGCTCCACCACCGGCTTGAAGAAATCGCGGACGCGGCGGCTGGCGATCTCGGCCAGGTAGATGGCCGTCATCACGCCCAGGGGAATGGCGATCAGCGAAGACAGGGCCGTCACGGCCAGCGACGCCACGATCAGGGGAAAAATGCCGAAATCGGGCGGGTCCGAGGTCGGATACCACAGGGACCCGAACAGGAAATCCTTGACCGAGACCACCTTGAAAATCGGCAGGCCTTCCGCGAACAGGTAGAGCATGATGAGGCCCAGGGCCACGATGGAGGACAGAGCCGTCAGGAAGAAGGCATACCGAATCAGGTCGTCTTTGGTCTTGCGGGAAAGGACCATGGGCATCTCCGGAGCGGAAGAGGCGCCCCGGCCGGGGGGCGGCCGGGGCGCGAGCGTCGTGCGGGATGACTAGCGAAGCGGCACGTAGCCGACTTCCTTGACCAACTTCTGGCCTTCGGCGCCGAGCAGGAAGTCCACAAGCCCCTTCACCGCACCGGCGGGAGCGCCGTTGGTGTAGATGTAGAGCTCGCGGGAGATGGGGTACTGCTTGGACTTGGCGGTTTCCGCCGAGGCCGTGACGCCGTCGACCGTCAGCGGCTTGGTGGTGGCGTCCATGTAGCCCAGGCCGATGTAGCCGATGGCGTTCTTGTTCTTGCTCACGGTCTGGACCACCGCGCCGTTGGACGCCTGCATCATGGCGCCCGGGAACACCCTTTCCTTCTTCATGACCATCTTTTCCCAGCACTCGTAGGTGCCGGAGGAGGTATCGCGGGAGACCACGACCACCGGGCCGGTGCCGCCCAGCTCCTTCCAGGAAGTGATCTTGCCGGTGTAGAGGTCCTTGAGCTGGGCCAAGGTGACGGCCTTCAGCGTGTTGGTCGGGTTGACCACGGGCACGATGGCGTCGATGGCGATGACGGTCTGGACCGGATTCTCGCTCTTGCTCTTGGCCAGTTCGATTTCCTTGGGCTCCATGGCGCGGGAGGCCATGGCAATGTCGGTGGAGCCGTCGATCAAGGCCTTGATGCCGTTGCCCGAACCGCCGCCGGAAACGGAAATCTTCACGTCGGGATGGGCCTTCATGTAGGCCTCCACGACCTTCTGCATGATGGGCAGCACCGTGGTCGAACCGTTGATCTTGATGGACGTCTCGGCCAGGGCGGTCGAGGCAATCAGCAGCAACGCGGCAAGCATGACAATCAGTTTTCGCATACGATCCCTCCTTACATGTTCGGCACGCCAAGCACGGCGTGAAATCTCCACAAGCACGGGCGGAAGGTAGAAAGAGAGTATGACGAACCGGTGACGGCGTCACGGAAAACAGGTGACGCGGCCGGCCGGTCGCGGCGGCAAAAGCGGCCCACGGCGAGGATTCCGCCGGGATCGCCCGTGTCGACGGCTTGTCACAAAGGCCAGCGCGTCTTATAGAAGAAGGACGTTCTCCATGGATGGAGCCGGTGCCGCCGGGCGGGACCGCGAAGGGCAGGCAGGCTCGCATCAGCGCGGCGCAGGACGCCCGGAGTGCAGCTATGGCCCCCATCACAGGCGCCACATCCATCCAGGCCTACCAGCGCGAGGCCTCCCGACTCGCCACGGCGACGCCGCGCCTGTCCGGCAAGGCCGTCACCCGCGACACGGCAGTCAGCATCGGTCCCTTTTCCGTCCGCTACACGGCCACGGACTACGAATTCGATCCGCTCGGCGCCGGTCTGTCCGCATCCTTCGCCGACGCCCTGGACGCCGCCAACCAGACCCAGCGCCTAGCCGAAACGTCCGCCGCCAGCGACACCGAACCCAACGCCCTGACCACCCGCCAGGCCCTGGCCGGCTATCAGGCCGCCCAGCGTCAAACCGAAGCCTTCCCGGGCGCCATGCTCTCCCTGACGATCTAGCGCCGCCCGCGCCGAGCTAGGGCCGCTACGGCAACAGATGGTGCGTGGCGATACAGTCGGCGATGCTCCAGGCAATGATCCCGTTGGCCGCCTCGTTGGGGTGGTGGGTGGGATCGTGGGGCAAGGCCAGGCGATGGTTGTTGAGGGGCGCGCCGATGACCAGGCAGGCCATCCCCTTGGCCTCGGCGTAGCGGGCCAGGGGCAGCACCCGGGTGACCAGCAGGAACCGGGCTCCGTGCGCGGCGCTGGCCGCGGCCATGGCGTCGACGATGGCCTCGCCCACCTGCTCGGCCGCGGCAAAACGCGGATCGGACGACGGATCGGGCGCGGTCGGCGTCAGCGCCGGCGGTGACGCCGCCGGTGGCGTGGCGGCGGCCGCCTTGGCCGGCCGCTTGGCGCCCACGAGCTGCTCGCGGGTGATGACGAAATGGAGCACCGTGTCGCGCACGAGCTGATAGGCCCGGCTCCAATGGGACAGGAACCGGTCGAGGTTCAGCGCGGCCACGTGCAAGCGGTTGTTGTTGGTCACCGGGCAATTGGTCAGGACGAGCTTGCCGTCCTCAAGCCGGTAGTACGGCTTGCCCATGCCCCAGACCTTGTCGCGCATATGCCGCCAGTCGGCGTAATGGGGCACGTAGGCGATCACCAAGTCCGGCTGGTACTTGAAGCCCTCCCGGGTGAGGTAGAGCAGCTCCTGGGCGATGCCGTAGCCGTTCACCCCCAGGTTCACCACCTGGACGCCGGGCAGATAGCCCTCTAGCAGCGACGAAAAATGGTAGGCGGCCGGCACGCCGAAGCCGAAGGCGTGCGAATCGCCGAGCAGCACGATCCGGGCAGTGCCCGCCGGCTTGGCGTAGGCGATCTCCGGGCCGCGCACCCCATGGGTATTGATGCGGTATTCGACGGGCCGCCCCGTGGCCTTGGACACGGAACAGGCCCCGGGCACAAGCGACCAGCCGTAGACGGGATCGAAGCGGGAGACGTCCTGGGGCACCACCAGCCCCCACGACGTGTCGATGACGCGCCAGGTCAGGCGGGCGCCGGCTTCCAGCAGCAGCGCCAGGCCCAGGACATACAGGGTGATCCACAACCACCGGCGTCGCGGCTTGCCCGCCTGGACGTCCTGCCCGCGCTCCTGCGTCATCATGCGTCAGTCTCTCCGTGGGAGGGGCGAAGAACCGGGGGAGGGAACCCCTTTTTGTCAAAAGGGGTTCCCTCCCCCGGACCCTCTCCTTCCCGAAAAACTTTAACGGGTTCGTCCGGCCCCGCGCCCCACCCGCCCTCGTGGCGCGGGGAGCACTTTATAAAGCTTCGGTACGAGGGGTCCGGGGGCATCATGCCCCCGGCCGCCGGAGGCATCTTCGTCGTTTCTTCCCTACCCCGCCACCTGCGCCTTCACCGCAGCGAAGGCCGCATCGATGCCGGCCGGCTCGGTACCGCCGGCCTGGGCCATATCCGGCCGGCCGCCGCCGGAGCCGCCCACGGCGGCCGCGGCATCCTTGATGAGGGCGGGGGCGGTGAAGCGGCCGAGCAGGTCCTTGCTCACGGCCACGATGAGGCTGACCTTGCCGCCGGGCTGTTCGGCGGCAATGGCGATGACGCCGGAGGCAAGCTTGCTGCGCAGATCGTCCATGGCCTCGCGCAGGGCCTTGATGTTCGGGGCCTCGACCTTGGCGCACAAGAGCTTGACGCCGCCGACGTCCTCGACCCCGGCCATGAGGTCGCGGCCCTGGCCGGAAGCCAGCTTGGCGGCCAGCTGTTCCTTTTCCTTGCCGAGGGTCTTGATCTCCTCGAACAGCTTTTTGACCTTGCCGGCCAATTCGCCGGGCCGGGCCTTGAGGACCTTCAGGGCCTCCTCCTGCTCGGCGCGCATCTCGCGGAACTGGCGCAGGGCGCCGAAGCCGGTCACGGCCTCGATGCGCCGGGTGCCGGCGGCCACGCCCGATTCGGACAGGATGAGGAAGCTGCCGGCCTGACCGGTGGCGGTGAGGTGGGTGCCGCCGCACAGTTCCATGGACACGTCCGGCACCGTGACCACCCGGACCTCGCTGCCGTATTTTTCACCGAACAGGGCGGTCGCCCCCTTGGCCCGGGCCGCATCGAGGCTCATGACCGCGGTCGTGACCGGGGCGTTGTGCATGATGGCCTCGTTGACCGCGTCCTCGACCCGAATAAGCTCCTCGGGCGTCATGGCCGCGATGTGGGTGAAGTCGAAACGCAGCCGTTCCGGCGTCACTTGCGAACCGGCCTGGTTGACGTGGCTGCCGAGCACGCGGCGCAGGGCGGCCTGGAGCAGGTGGGTGCAGGTATGGTTGCGGGCGGTGGCCTGCCGGATGACGGCGTCCACGGTCAGATCGGCCTCCTGGTCAAGGAGGATCTCGCCGGTGGTCACCGTGACGTGATGGGCCGTCAGCTCGGGGCCGGGCTTGGCCGTACCCAGCACGACCGCCTCGCCGGTCAGGGTGGTGATGGCGCCCACGTCGCCGACCTGGCCGCCGCAGTCGCCGTAAAACGGGGTGACGGCGCTGACCAGATAGCCGGTCTCGCCGGCCGTCAGCCGCTCCACGGCCTGACCCTCGGCGGTGATCAAGGCATTGACCCGGCTGGTCGCGGCCAGCTGGTCGTAGCCCACGAATCGGGTCTTGAGGCCGGATTCGAGCAGCTCCAGGAACAGCACGGCCGGATCGACCTCGCCGCTGCCCTTCCAGGCCTTCTTGGCCCGGGCCTTCTGCTCGGCCATGCAGACGCGGTAGCCGTCCTCGTCGGCCGCGATGCCGCGCTTGCCGGCCACGTCGTTGACGATGTCGAGCGGGAATCCGTAGGTGTCGTACAGCTTGAAGGCGAACTCGCCGGAAATGGTTTTTTCTCCGGCGCGCTCCAAACGATCCAGTTCCTCGGCCAGGATGGCCAAGCCCTTGTCCAGGGTGACGCCGAAGCGTTCCTCCTCCTCGCGCACCACCCGGTCCATGAATTCGCGGCCGGCCAGCAGCTCGGGATAGGCGTCGCCCATGACGTCCACCACCGTGTCGGCGGTCTTGTAGAGGAAGGGATCGGACAGGCCGATCAGCTTGCCGAAGCGCAGGGCCCGGCGGATGAGTCGGCGCAGGACGTAGCCCCGGCCCTCGTTGGAGGGCAGCACGCCGTCGGCGATGAGGAAGGCGACCGAACGGCTGTGGTCGGCGATGACGCGCAAGGCGGTGTCGTACTCGTCGTTGACCTCGTAGGTCACGCCGGCCAGATCGGCGGCCGTCCGGATGATGGTCTGGAACAGGTCGATGTCGAAATTGGAATGCACGCCCTGGACCACGGCGGCGATGCGCTCCAGGCCCATGCCGGTGTCGATGCTCGGCCGGGGCAGGGCCACCCGGTTGCCCGGGCCGATCTGGTCGTACTGCATGAAGACCAGGTTCCAGATTTCCAGGAAGCGGTCGCAGTCGCAGGTGCCGATGCCGCAATCGGGACCGCAGGCCCACTCTTCGCCGCGGTCGTACATGATCTCCGAGCAGGGACCGCAGGGGCCGGTGTCGCCCATGGACCAGAAATTGTCCTTGTCGCCCAGGCGGAAGATGCGTTCCGGGCCCATGCCGGTGATCTTCTGCCACAATCCGAAGGCCTCGTCGTCGTCCTTGTAGACGGTGGGGTAGAGCCGCGACGTGTCGAGCCCGATCACCTCGGTCAGAAAGGTCCAGGCGAAGCGGATGGCATCTTCCTTGAAATAGTCACCGAAGGAAAAATTGCCGAGCATCTCGAAAAAGGTGTGATGCCGGGCGGTGCGGCCGACGTTTTCCAGGTCGTTGTGCTTGCCGCCGACGCGCAGGCACTTCTGGGCCGTGGTGGCCCGGGTGTAGTCGCGCTTGTCCTGGCCGAGAAACACCTTTTTGAACTGCACCATACCGGCGTTGGTAAACAGCAACGACGGGTCCTCGCGCGGAACGAGCGGCGAGGACGCGACCACCGTATGTCCATTTTTCGCGTAGAAATCCAAAAATTTCGCGCGAATTTCATTTGCCGTCATCATGCCCATCTGCCTCCACATGGGGGTAGGGAAACACCAAAGGGAACTCCCCTGGGAAGTTCCCTTTGGTTCCCTGCAACGCGAAAATAATCGTTCCTGCCTCCGGCGGCCGGTCGGGACCATGCCCGGCCGAACCTCCCCCGCCGGGGGGAATCCTTCCCCCCGGGTCCCCGAAACCGGGGACCGTACTGCCCGGCCTGGCCCCGCGCGCGGGGTCCGGAGGCCGCATCGTTCAACTACATGTCGTCGCCGTCCGCGTCCGGACCGTCGTCCGACGCCGGAAGGCTGTCCGCGAATCCCGAGGTGCTCAAGCAGCTTGGTTTCGATCTGCTCGCGGATGTCGGTATGCTCCTGCAAAAAGGCCCGCACGTTGTCGCGGCCCTGGCCGAGGCGCTCGTCGCCGAAGGCGAACCAGGCCCCGGACTTGTCCACGATGCCCGCGTCCACGCCCATGTCGATGAGCTCGCCCTCGCGGGACACGCCCGTACCGTACAGAATATCGAACTGGGCCTCGCGGAACGGCGGGGCGCACTTGTTCTTGACCACGCGCACCCGGCAGCGGCTGCCGTAGACTTCTTCCTTGTCCTTGAGCGTCTGGATCTTGCGGATGTCCAGGCGCATGCTGGCGTAAAATTTGAGCGCGTTGCCGCCGGTGGTGGTTTCCGGACTGCCGTAGCCGGTCATGCCGATCTTCATGCGGATCTGGTTGATGAAGATGACGCAGGCATTGGACTTGTGGATGGTGCCGGTCAGCTTGCGCATGGCGTGGGACATGAGCCGGGCCTGGCCGCCCACTTGCGTTTCGCCCATCTCCCCCTCCAGTTCGGCCTGGGGGATAAGCGCGGCCACGGAGTCGATGACGATGACGTCCACGGCCCCCGAGCGCACGAGCAGATCGGCGATGTCCAGGGCCTGTTCGCCGTAATCGGGCTGGGAGATGAGCAGCTGCGGGGTGTCCACGCCCAGGCGGCGGGCATAATTGATGTCCAGGGCGTGTTCGGCGTCGATGAAGGCGGCGGTGCCGCCGCGCTTTTGCGATTCGGCGATGACGTGCAGGGCCAGGGTCGTCTTGCCCGAGGATTCCGGGCCGTAAATTTCGGTGATGCGCCCCTTGGGAATGCCGCCGATGCCCAGGGCCAGATCCAAACCGATGGAGCCGGTGGGAATGGACGGAATCTGGATATGGGCCGCGTCGTCCATCCGCATGACGGCGCCCTGGCCGTGTTTGCGCTCGATGGTGGTCAGCGCGGTGGCCAAGGCTTCATTGCGGAAGTCTTCGGGATTCGGGGAGGATTTGCGGGCCATAGTGCCGTGCTCCTGCTATATGTTGTGGCGCAAACGGGTCTTCGTAGCAAAATGCCTGCCGCCCGGCAACTTCGGAAGCGGGGAGGACGCGCGAACGGACCTTGCCTTCCGGGCCGGGAATCCGTAGCACCGCCGCATGCAATCCTACCAAGCCCTGGCCCTTTTTTCCGGCGGCCTCGACAGCATCCTGGCCGCCCGGACCGTGGCCGCCCAGGGACTGTCCGTCCTGGGCCTGCATTTCGTCAGTCCCTTTTTCGGCAAACCGCACAAGATTCCCCACTGGCAGGACGTCTACGGCCTGGACATCATCGCCGTGGACGTCTCCGAGGCCTACCTGGCCATGCTGGAGGCCGGCCCGGCGCACGGTCTGGGGAAAGTGCTCAATCCCTGCATCGACTGCAAAATCCTGATGCTGCGCCGGGCCAAGGCCATGCTGGCCGACTACGGCGCGAGCTTTCTCGTCTCCGGCGAGGTGGTGGGCCAGCGGCCCATGTCCCAGCGCCTGGACGCCCTCAACATCATCAGCCGCGACGCTGCGGTACGCGACATCCTGCTGCGGCCGCTGTGCGCCAAAAAGCTCCCGCCGATCGCGGCCGAAACGTCCGGGCTGGTGGACCGGGACAAGCTCCACGCCATGGGCGGCCGCGGCCGCCGGGAACAGCTCGCCCTGGCGGCAAGCCTTCGGCATCACGGAAATCCCCACCCCGGCCGGAGGCTGTCTGCTGACGGAAAAGGAATCGGCCCGGCGCTACGCCCCGCTGTTCGCCCGCCTGCCGCGACGCACGGTCGCCGACTTCGCCCTGGCCAACCTCGGCCGCCAGTACTGGTCCGGCGCCCGCTGGCTGGCCATCGGCCGCAACGAATCGGACAACAAGCGGCTGCGGGCCCTGGCCCAGGAAGGCGATCTGATCTTCGCCGCCCGGGACTTTCCGGGACCGGTCTGCCTGGCCCGGCGCCACGAGGGCGCGGACTGGGACGCGGCCGCCGTGGCCGACGCGGCCGCCTTCGCCGCCTCGTTTCACCCCAAGGCCGTGGCGGCCGGCGGCGAGGTGGTGATGACGGTCACGGGCGTTGCGGCCTCGCCGCTTTGCGTGCGGCCGGAACGCCGCACGCCGCTGGACTGGCGTGAGACCACCTGGGACGAGGCCCGGGAAGACAAGCGGGAACGCTTCAAGACATGCGGGGCGGGGAAAAAGGCCTAACGGCACAGGCGGCGGTCCGCGGCGCACCGCATGTCGGACGCACGCCGCACGCCGGGAGACGTCGCACCTCCCGGCGTCCGAAAGACCGCCGCCGTTCGCGGCTCACATTAGGGCAGGCGCAGGAAGCGAGCGTCCATCCAGCCCCGGACACCCGAGCCGGAAACCACCACCCGAGCCCAACCGTTGTTGTATTCGTACACGATAACGGTCTGACCGAGATACAACACGGTGAGGATCTCGCATTGCGGGGACGGACACGCCCGCAAATTGACCGAATTGACCGTCACTACGCGGGCATAACCGGCCGGCGGCGGCGGCGTATACGGCGGCACCCCGACGGATACGGTGCAACCAAAGGCCAACAGAGCCAACAGCATTCCCATTCCAAGCAGGCCTGCCAATCGCTTTTTCATGGCTTCCCCCAGGCGATACAACATGCAAAGTTTCGTCAAGGATGCCTGACTTGAAGCATTTTGTCCAGAATCCCTTGACATTTTCCATCCCCCATGACCTTTCCTTCCCTGGGGCCTTCCATGAAACTCACCGTCCTGGTTGACAACAACACCCTGATCGACCGCTATCTCCTGGGGGAACCCGGGCTGGCCTTCCTGCTCCAGGAAGGCGACCGGCGGGTGCTGTTCGACTGCGGCTATTCCCGGGTCCTGTGCCACAACGCCGAACGGCTGGGCATCGATCTCTGCGACCTGGACACGGTGGTCCTCTCCCACGGCCACCTGGACCACACCTGGGGCCTGGCCCACCTGACGTCCCTCTACACCGAGCGGGCCACCGAAAACCGACCGACGCCCCATCCCGTCCTGGTGGCCCATCCCGAGGCCCTGGCCCCCAAGTGCACGGCGGCGGGCCTGCCCACCGGCACCCTGCTCTCCCGGGAGGTCCTGGCCGAATACATGACCGTGCGCCTGTCCGCCGCACCGGTGCCCCTGACCGACCGCCTGCTCTTCCTCGGCGAAATTCCCCGCGTCACCGATTTCGAGACCGTCCCGACCGAGGACCGCCGCCGGCAGACGCCGGCCGGCCTCGTGCCCGACACCCTGCCCGACGACACGGCCCTGGCCTACCGCGGCGCCGACGGCCTCGTCATCATCACGGGCTGCGCCCACGCCGGCATCGCCAACACCGTCATCCAGGCCCGCAAGTTGACCGGGGAAACGCGCGTGGCCGCCATCATCGGCGGGCTGCACCTGCTCGACCCGGCCCCGGCACGCCTGGCCGCCACCGTGGACTTCCTCCGCCAGGCCGGCGTCGCCGCCCTCTACCCCTGCCACTGCACGAGCCTGGCCGCCAAAATCGCCCTGGGGCAGGCCGCCCCGGTCCACGACGTCGGCGTCGGACTGGTCCTCCAACTGGACTAATGCCGCTCGCCGCGGTGCCGCATTGCCCAACTCGTCACAATCGCTTATCTTGTGCGGAGCTGCCGCGTTTTCGCCCGATCCAAGGAGCGCCTTCATGCAGGACGTGCTGTCCGTACGCTACGACATTTCCCCCATCACCGACCACGACGTTTTCCTCTTCAAGCAGGGCAACCACTTCGATCTGCCGGACAAACTCGGCTCCCACCCCATGTCCGTGAACGGGGAAGCCGGCGTCCATTTCGCGGTCTGGGCCCCCAACGCCCGGACCGTCTCCGTCATCGGCGACCACAACGACTGGGACCCCGACGTCCAGCCCCTGGCCCAGCGCCGGGACGGCTCGGGCATCTTCGAGGGCTTTCTGCCGGGCGTCGGCAAGGGCACCCGCTACAAGTACCACATCGTTTCCAACCAAAACGACTACCGGGTGGACAAGGGCGACCCCTACGCCCTCTACTGGGAGACCTCGCCCAAGACCGCCTCCATCGTCTGGGACCTGGACTACGCCTGGAACGACGCGGCCTGGATGGCCGACCGGCAGACCAAAAACGGCTTCTCCGCCCCGGTCGCCATCTACGAGGCCCACCTGGGCTCGTTTCGGCGCGTGCACGAGGACCGCTACCGCTCGCTCTCCTACCGCGAACTGGCCGACCACCTCACCGAGCACGTCTTGCGGGCGGGCTTTTCCCACGTGGAATTCCTGCCCATCATGGAGCACCCCTTCTTCGGCTCCTGGGGCTACCAGACCCTGGGCTACTTCGCCCCGACCAGCCGCTTCGGCACGCCCCAGGACTTCATGGCCCTGATCGATCGGCTCCACCAAAACGGCATCGGCGTCATCCTCGACTGGGTGCCCTCCCATTTCCCCACCGACGGCCACGGCCTGTCCTACTTCGACGGCACCCACCTCTACGAGCACGCCGATCCCAAAAAAGGCTACCACCCGGACTGGAACTGCTACATCTTCAACACCGGCCGCTACGAAGTCCGGGAATTCCTCATCTCCAGCGCGCATTTCTGGCTCAAAAACTACCACGTGGACGGCCTGCGCGTGGACGCCGTGGCCTCCATGCTCTACCTCGACTACTCCCGCCGCGAGGGCGAGTGGATTCCCAACAGCCACGGCGGCCGGGAAAATCTGGACAATATCGAGTTCCTGCGCCGCTTAAACGAAACGGTCTACACCCGCTTCCCCGGCGTCGAGACCATCGCCGAGGAATCCACTTCCTGGCCCATGGTCTCCCGGCCGCCCTACCTCGGCGGCCTGGGGTTCGGCATGAAGTGGAACATGGGCTGGATGCACGACACCCTGGACTATTTCGCCCGTGACCCGGTCTTCCGCAAATACCACCACGGCGAACTCACCTTCAGCATCTGGTACGCCTTCTCGGAAAACTTCGTGCTGGCCCTGTCCCACGACGAGGTCGTCTACGGCAAACGCAGCCTGCTCGCCAAAATGCCCGGCGACGACTGGCAGAAATTCGCCAACCTCCGGCTCCTCTACGGCCTGCTATACGGCCATCCCGGCAAGAAGCTGCTCTTTATGGGCGGAGAGTTCGGCCAGTGGCAGGAATGGAACCACGACGCCGAATTGCAGTGGGACCTGCTCCAACAGCCGCCCCACCAGGGCGTCCTGCACTGGGTCGCCGACCTCAACCGCCTCTACCGCACCGAACCCGCCCTGCACGAACGGGACTTCAGGGCCGAAGGCTTCGAATGGATCGATTTCTGCGACGCCGAAGCCAGCGTGCTGGTCTTCCTGCGCCGCGGCAAAAAAGCCGACGACATGGTGCTGGTGGCCCTCAACTTCACGCCCGTGCCCCGGGAAAACTACCGGATCGGTGTGCCCGTCCCCGGCCTGTGGAAGGAACTCCTCAACAGCGACGCCAGCCTCTACGGCGGCTCGGGCCTCGGCAACGCCGGCGCCGTCATGGCCGATCCCGTCCCCAGCTTCGACCGCCCCGCCTCCCTCAGCCTCACCCTCCCCCCCTTGGCCGCCGTTTTCCTGAAGCCGGCGGGGGAAAAATAAAATAAATAAAGATGCCTCCGGCGGCCGGGGGCATGATGCCCCCGGACCCCTCGATACGCGGCCGTTTTGCCGACAAGCGAAGACGCTTGTCGGCAAAACGGCCGCGAAGGGGGGGCCAGAACAGGGGGCCTGGGGGGAATGATTCCCCCCAGCAGGTCCAGGGCAGCGCCCTGGTGCGGTAGGTCCAGGGAGGGGCCACGCCCCTCCCTGGCCGCCGGAGGCCTCTTTCTCCCCTTGAGGCGCGCCCCGGGACATGGCATATCCTTATGAGAGTTTTTCGGGGAAGGAAGGGGCCCTGGGGGAGGGAACCCCCTTTTTGCAAAAAGGGGGTTCCCTCCCCCAGCTCCGTGCCTCTCCAAAGGAGTCCCCATGCCTCGCAGAGCCAGCGGCGTGTTACTCCACGCCACCTCGCTGCCGTCCCGGTACGGCATCGGCGATTTCGGTCCCGGCGCCCGGCAATTCGCCCGTTTTCTGGCCCAAGCCGCCCAGTCCTACTGGCAGATCCTGCCGCTCACGCCGACGTCGACCTTCATCGGCAACTCGCCCTACAGCAGCGATTCCGCCTTTGCCGTGAATCTGCTGTTCGTCAGTCCCGACAAGCTGGTGGAGGACGGCTGGCTGACCGCCGCCGAGGTCGGAGAGGACTGGCCGGAGCATCCGGGCCTCACGGACTACGCGGCGGCCGAGGCCGGCAAGGACCGGCTGGTGCGGCTGGCCTTCGACAAGGCCCGGCCCGGCCTGGCCGAGGACGCCGACTACCGCCGCTTCTGCCGGGACGAGGCCTCCTGGCTCGACGACTACGCCCTGTTTCGGGTCATCAAGGAGGAGCATGGCGGCGCGGGCTGGAATGCCTGGCCGATCGAGCTGCGCGACCGCCGGGCGGACGCCCTGGAAGCCGTGCGCCAGCGCCGGGCCGACGCCCTGGAGCTGGTGCGTTTCGGCCAATATCTCGTCTGCGGCCAATGGGCCGCCCTGCGCCGGGACCTGGACGCCCTGGGCCTCCAGGTGATCGGCGACCTGCCCATCTACGTCACCCAGGACAGCGCCGACGTCTGGGCCCATCCCGAACTCTTCAAGCTCGGCCCGGACAAAAAGCCCCTGTTCGTGGCCGGGGTGCCGCCGGACTATTTCAGCGAGACGGGCCAGCGCTGGGGCAATCCGGTCTACGACTGGAACGCGCACGTCAAAACCGATTTCGCCTGGTGGATACGGCGCCTGCGCCGCAACTTGCAGCTCTTCGACCGCATCCGGCTGGACCATTTCCGGGGCTTCGAGGCCTATTGGGAAATCGAGGCGTCCGAGAAGACCGCTGTGCGCGGCCGCTGGGTCAAGGCCCCGGGCGAGATCCTGTTCAAGGAGCTGCTGCGCCGCTTCCCGGTGCTGCCGCTCATCGCCGAGGATTTGGGCGTCATTACGGCCGAAGTGCGCGAACTCAAGGCCGCTTTCGGCTTCCCGGGCATGAAGATCCTCCAGTTCGCCTTCGGCCCGGACATCGCCGACAACCGGGACGCGCCCCACAACTACGAACGTAACTGCCTGGCCTACACCGGCACCCACGACAACAACACCACCCTGGGCTGGGCCCGGGGCGAGGCCGGCGAAGAGGGGCTGCGCCTGCTGTTCGCCTACCTCGGCCGGGAAATTCCCCTGGAGGAAGTGCCCTGGGCCATGATCCGGCTGTGCCTGCGCAGCACCGCCGATACCGTCATCACCCCCATGCAGGACCTGCTCTGCCTCGGCGAAGGCTCGCGCATGAACATGCCCTCCGTGGCCGACGGCAACTGGCGCTGGCGGGTCACGTCCGAACAGCTCGACCACGGCCTGGCCGAACGCCTGCGCGCCATGACCGCCATTTTCGGCAGGAATCACTAAGAGAAGAAATGCCTCCGGCGTCCAGGGAGGGGCGTGGCCCCTCCCTGGACCTACCGCACCAGGGCGCTGCCCTGGACCCGCTGGGGGGAATCATTCCCCCCAGGCCCCCTGTATTGGGGCCAGTACGCAAAGCACGTTTTGACATACCCTTCGCGGGCTCCCAGGCGGCAAGCGTCTTCGCTTGCCGGCAAAACGACCGCGCATTGAGGGGGCCGGGGGCATCATGCCTGCCAGCCGGGCGCCGGTCCCGGCCGCCGGAGGCCTCTTAAAATAACGGCGGCGTATCGCTGAACTGGCGGTCGGGGGTACGGGGGGAAGCCTTGGGGGCGGGCGCGGCCAGGGGGACGACGCGGCTGGGCGTGGTCTGGCCGGGCGAGGCCATGACCTGGTGCGACTCCTTGACCTTCCACACGTAATTGACGCGCTCGAGCTGGAAGGCGCAATCGAGCAGGATGTGGCGCGGCGTACCGCGATCGATCCAGGACAGGTCGGCCAGGGCCTGGACCGTAGCCCGTTCGCCCGAGGTGGTGACCGCGATGTCCATGGGCTCGCGCAACGCCAGCCGCATGTCGGCCTGGCGTTGCGCCCGGACGATGGACGGCAGGCGTTCCTGAAGGTCCTTTTTCGTCAGGACCCGTTTGTTTTCAACCAGATACGGCACCATGCGCGCCTTGTCGGCATACAGGTTCAGGATGGCCTTGGGGTTCTCGCCGGCGATCACCTGCTGGTAGCGCATCAGGAAATCGTGGACGTTTTTGGCGTCGGCCGAGGCGAAACCGGAGGGATGGCCCTTGGGGCGGACGGTCTTGTGCGGGGCGCAACCGGCCGCCAGCAGGGCAACGAGCAGAAAAAGGATCCACGAACGCATGGGCACCTCGTCAGCGCAGACCGGCGGCGGCTGCCGCTTCGGCCTCCGGAAACAGCGTGGCAAACAGGGCGGGCACGTTTTCCGCCAAAAAATCCGGTTCGGACCGGCCCAGTTCCGCCAATCCGACCCGACCGCTGGCCACGCCGGCGGTCAGGGTGCCGGCCGCCTTGCCCGTGACCAGGTCCATGGGGTGGTCGCCGACCATGAGCGACCGGCCCGGGGCCGCGGCCAAGGCGGTCAGCGCGGCCAGCAGATGGCGGGGATCGGGCTTGACGAAGGGCGTGTCGTCGCGGGTCAGGACCACGCCGACGGCCCGCTCGACGTCGGGGAACACCCGCAGCACCGCCGCCCGGCAGTTTCGGGTGATGATGCCGCACGGCACATGCTCCCGCGCCAAGGCGGCCAGGGTGGGCCGGGTGCCGGGAAAGAGCCGGGACCGGGCCGCCGCCTCGATTTCCACATCCCGTACGAGCCCGGCCACCTCGTCCAAAAAGCGGCGGGCCGTCCCATCGTCCGCCATGGTGCGGGCCAATCGGGCGGCATATTCGAGGGCCGGCAGACCGTCCGCCGGCGGCACCGTCGCCAGATAGGCCCCGGCCGCATCGGTAATGCGACGTTGCATCAGTTTGAAATCGATCACCAATTCGGCCAAGGTCCCGTCGAAATCAAAGATGACGGCCTCGAAAATTCTCCGGCGCGCGTTCACGCTGAGCCCTCCCGGCGCATTGCCCGCAACACCGGCTGCGCGTATGGTCTTCTCCGTTTTGTAGTCAGGGCGACGTTTCCTGGCAACCCGTCGCGGGGCAGGGTGCCAGGCCATCCCCCAACCGCCCCGGATGCGACCATGAGTGCAACGCATGACGCCATCATCGTGGGTTCCGGCCCGGCCGGCTCCACGGCCGCCTTGGTTCTGGCGCAACAGGGCGCCGATGTCCTGATCCTGGACAAGGCCGTCTTTCCCCGGGACAAGCTCTGTGCCGGGCTGCTCACCTGGAAGACCATGGACGCCCTGGAGCGGGTCTACGGCGAAACGCCGCAGGCCCTGCTCGACGCCGGCATCGTCAACGCCGTCGCCAAAGCCTACCGCATCCGTTTCCGGGACCGCGTGCTCTCCCAGCATGACATCTTCTACCCGTTCCACTTCACCCAACGCCGGGTCTTCGACGCCCATCTCCTGGAGCGGGCCATGCAGGCCGGCGCGGTCAGCCGCCAGGGCTGCCAGGCCACGGAAGTGGATCCGGTGGCAGGCACGGTCCGCCTGGCCGACGGCGAGGAACTCTCCGGCCGCTACATCATCGGCTGCGACGGCGTGACGAGCCTCGTCCGGCGCAGCTGCCACTTCGACGGCGCGACCTGGCGCGCGGGCCTGGGCGGGGCCCTGGAAATCCGACTGGACCGCGAGGACCCGCTGCTGTGCGGCGAGGTTCACACCGACCTCTACGCCGACAACCCCACCGTCTACGCCGGCTTTCTCCGGGCCGGCTACGGCTGGGTCTTCCCCCACCGGGACACCGTGGTCATCGGCATCGGCGGTCACTGTCTGGTCCATGGCCATGAATTCGTGGCCAAATTCAAGGAATTTCTGACCTTCCTCGGGCTGCCGCCCCACCTGGCCGAAACGGCCAAGGGCCACGGCCTGCCCTACGGCAATTATCTGCGCCACCCCTGGTACGGCCGGACACTCCTGGCCGGCGACGCGGCCGGATTGGTGGAAACCCTCTTCGGCGAGGGCATCTACTACGCCCTGCACAGCGGCGAACTGGCCGGCCTGGCCATCGCCGACGCCCTCGCCCAAGGCGACGCCCCCCAAACCAGCTACGGCCGGGGACTCTCCCGCGACATCCTCCCGGAACTCTCCTGGTCGCGCAAACTGCGCCGCTTCCTCTACGCCAGCCAAAAAATGGGCTGCCTGCCGCTGCTCTGCTTCCTGCATAGCGGCCGCCACCGCCTCGACGAACTCGTCCACGGCGTCCGCTCCTACCGCCTCCTCCGCCGCCGGGCCATAGGGCCATAAGGCCATAAGGGAAAAGAGGCCTCCGGCGGCCGGGGGCATGATGCCCCCGGACCCCTCCGTGCGCGGGCGCCCAGGCGGTAACCGAAGACGCTTGCCGCCTGGGCGCCCGCGAAGGGGGGGGACCAGAACAGGGGGCCTGGGGGAATGATTCCCCCCAGCGGGTCCAGGGCAGCGCCCTGGTGGGGTAGGTCCAGGGAGGCATCTCAGTATCCGTACCCGGACCCGGGCCAGGCCGGGTATCCGGGGCCGTAGAAGGGACGCGGCGGCTGGTCGTCCTCGATGATGGGGCGCGGCCGGCCGGTGGTCTTGGCGGGTGAGGCGGCTTTGGCGGGTGCGGCCTTGGTCTTGGCCAGGGCGTCGACCCGGCCGGACAGGGTTTTCATTTCGCTTGCCAGGCGCGCCACGGCCTTGGGGTCCGCCGCGGCGGCCAGGCCGTCCACCTTGGCCGTCAGGGCCGCCAAGCCGTCCTGGATGGCTTTCAGGTCGGCCGCGTCCTCGACGGCGGCCGGGACGGCCGGTTTTTCCCGAACCTGCCGGGCGAGCCGGGCGATATCGGTCCGCATCCGCTCCTGGGAGACCCCAAGCCAGAGCATACCGGTCACGTTAAGCAGCACGATGATCAGGGCCACGGCGGCAATGGGCCCCCATCCGATACTACTGGGTTGTTCCATGACGTTCCTCGTCCTTATCCGCGCCAGAACTCCGGCCACTTGGTGCGCAGTTCGGCCAGGGCCCGGCCCCGGTGGCTGCGGGCGTTCTTGGCCTCGGGACGGAGCCGGGCGGCGGTCGTACCGAGGTCCGGGTCGATGAAAAGCGGATCATAGCCGAAGCCGCCCGTACCGTCCGGGGCAAAGCCCAGCCGGCCTTCCCAGACGCCGGTGGCGGTCAGTTCCCGGCCGTCCGGGGTCACGGCCACCACCACGGAGACGAAGCGGCAGGTCCGGGCGGCTTCCGGCACATCGGCCATGGCGGCCAGAAGTTTGGCGTTGTTGGCGGTATCGGAGGCTTCCTCGCCGGCGTAGCGGGCCGAATGCACGCCCGGCGCGCCGTCGAGGGCATCCACGCACAGGCCGGAGTCGTCGGCCAGGCTGGTCAGCCCGGTGGCCCGGCACACGGCCAGGGCCTTTTGCCGGGCGTTTTCCAGAAAGGTGGCGCCGGTTTCGGGAATGAGGCCGATGGCCGGGAAATCGGCCAAGCCGAGCACTTCCGGACCGAGTCCGGCCAGAAGCGCCCGCAATTCGGCGATCTTGCCCGGATTGTGGGTGGCCAGCACCACCCGTGAGGCATCGTACGGCATCAGGTCTCCTCGTCGGGCAGGCCCAGGAGGGGCGGTAGGAGCAGGGTCACGGTGGTGCCCTGGCCGGGTTCGCTCTCGATCTCCACGGTGCCGCCCAGGTCTTCCAGGATCTTCTTGGTCATGGCCAGGCCCAGGCCGGCCCGCTTGTCCCGGGTGGTGAAAAAGGGATTGAACACCTGGGGCAGGACATCGGCGGCAATGCCCTGACCGTCGTCGGCCACGGCCAGATAGACCCGGTTGTCGCGCAGGCCCGTGGAGACGGTGATGACGCCGCCATGGGGCATGGCCTCCTGGGAGTTCTTCAGGCAGTTGAGCAGGCACTGGGCCAACATGTCCGGGTCGCCCCGGGCCATGGGCGTGGCCGGGTCCAATTCCAGGCGCAGGCTGATGTTCTGGCTTTCCAGGCCGAGGCGCATCAAGCCGATGGTGCGCCGGGCCACCTCGCCGAGATCGGCTTCGCCGGGCGTGGCGGCGATGGGCCGGGCGAAGTTGATGACGTCCTTGACGATATCGTCCAGCCGCCGGGATTCGACCAGGATGATGGAGGCCTTTTCCCGGCTGGCCTCGCCCAGGTCCTTGGCCCGCAAGAGCGCGTTGGCGAAGCCGGCGATGGCGAACAGGGGATTTCTGATCTCGTGGGAAATGAACATGGACAGTTCGCCGATGGCGGCCAGCCGCTCCGACTTTTGCAGACGCCGTTCCAGGAAGACGTCTTCCGTGATGTCCCGGCGCAGGACCACGAGTTGGGCCAACGCGCCCGTCACGTCCGGCACCGGGTAAAAGGCGGTGCGGAAATAGCGCAAACGACCGCCCTTTTCCAGCCGGGAGTTTTGCCGGGTGACCTTGCGGCCGCGGCCCAGGGTTTCCAGGATGGGCGGGCCGTCCTCGCCGGCGAGCGCCAGGTCCGGGAAATCGGGGAATACGGCGGTGGCGGCCAGACCGACCACCGCCTCCCGGGGCCGCTCCAAACGGCCGGCCAACCGGGCGTTGACGTCAAGGACGGTGCCGTCCGGCGCCAGCAGGGCGAGTTCGTCGTCCACCCGGTCGAGCACGGTGGCCAAAAGGCGCCGGGCCCGGGCCAGGTCCGGCTGGCAGGCGGCGCGGCTGGCCGCCCGGGCCAGCAGGGGGAAAATGCTGCGGGCGGCGGCCACCGGCAGGGTCTGGCAGCCCTCGGGCAGGCATTCCGGCAGGGTGGCCGCCGGTCCCAGAGGAAGGAGCAGACCGTTTCCCACCGCGCCCAGCAGGCTTTCCAGATCGTCGTACCAGTCGATGCCGAGCAATTCCGCTTCCAGGGCGGCGCCGGCATGGGGGCTGACCGGAGCGGCCGCCAGGCGCAGACCGGCAAAGACCTCCACGCCGGCCTCCCGGGCCAGTTCGAAACTATCCAGCAGTTCCGATCCGGTTCCGTAGAGGCACAGGCAGGGCTCGGCGTCGCGCGCCGTCTTCGACATGCCTCCTCCCGGGCCGGCCTGGCCGGCAATTTTGATCTTCGGGCTTTCCCATGGTAGCCCCTGCCGAAATCGCCCGCAAGGATGGAAGCGACCATGGCCAAGACATACGGCGTCTATGCGGTGAGCCTGGGCTGTCCCAAGAACCGCGTAGACACCGAAACGCTGTTGGGCCGACTGCCCTTCGCCACCCGGCTGGTGCCGGGGCCGGACGCGGCCGACCTGGTGCTCATCAACACCTGTGCCTTTATCGAACCGGCCGTGGAAGAGGCCGTGCGGACCGTGCTCGAAACGGCCGCGGCCATCCGGGAGCGTTCGCCCCGGCCGGTGCTGGCGGTGACGGGCTGCCTGCCGGCCCGGTTCGGCGAGGAGCTGCGCCAGGGGCTGCCCGAGGTGGATGTCTGGGGCCTGCCCGCCGAACCCGATCTCCTGGCCACCCGGTTGGCCGACGTCCTCGGGGCCGCGCCCAGGCCCCCCATCGGCCGGCTGGCCAGCACGCCGCCGTCCTACGCCTATCTGAAGATCGCCGAGGGCTGCGACCACGCCTGCCGCTACTGCACCATCCCGGCCATCCGGGGACCGCTGGCCAGCCGGCCGGCCGACGCCCTCACGGAGGAGGCGCAGCGCCTGCTCGACGCCGGCGCCTCGGAACTCATCCTGGTGGCCCAGGACTGTGGCGGCCTACGGCCGCGATCTGGGCCGGCCCGACGCCCTCAAGCACCTGCTGGAGCGGTTGCTGCCCCTGCCCGGCCTCAAATGGCTGCGCCTGCTCTATCTCTATCCGTCGGGCCTGACCGAGGACCTGCTCGCCTTCCTGGCCGGGGCCGGCCGGCCCTTCCTGCCGTATTTCGACATCCCGTTCCAGCACGTCCACCCCGAAATACTGGCGGCCATGGCCCGGCCCAAGGCGGCCGGCGCCGACGCCGTGGTGGAGCGGGTGCGCCGGTATTTTCCCGAGGCGGCCATCCGCTCCACCGTCATCGTGGGGCTGCCGGGCGAGCGCGCGAACCATTTCCAGGCCCTGCTCGATTTCGTGCGGCGGGCCCGACTCCAGCACCTGGGCGTCTTCCCCCTACAGCCCCGAGGCCGGCACCCCGGCCGCGACCATGCCCGGCCAGGTACGCCGAGGACGTCAAGGCGCGCCGGGCCGAGGCCGTCATGGCCGCCCAGCGGGAAGTGAGCGCCGATCTGCTGGAGGCCCATGTCGGCGAGACCATGGAGGTGCTGGTGGACGCGCCCCATCCCGAGTGGCCGGGGCTGCACGTGGGCCGCGTCTGGTTCCAGGCGCCGGAAATCGACGGTGTCACCTACGTCAGCGGCCCGGGAGTCGAACCGGGCGCCCTGGTCACGGCCTGCATCGAGGAGGCCAAGGACTACGATCTGGTGGCCCTGGCCTGACGGCGAAATCCCGCCGGATTTTAGTTGTGCCGGGGGGGGCTTTCTGCTACGACACTTAATCCTTCCTTTAGGGAATAGATCGTGTTGGAGGTCAACTCATGGAAAAAACCCCGGAAGTAAAAAACAACCCTAACTCGGAGATGGAAGTCAACTTCGAGGCCGCCCTGGAAAACTACCTCAATGAGGATTTCGGCGACCTGGAAGAAGGTTCCATCACCCCGGGCGTCGTGGTCCGCATCGGCAAGGAGCATGTCCTGGTGGACGTGAACTTCAAGTCCGAGGGCCAGATTCCCATCGCCGAATTTCTCGATGCGGCCGGCGAACTCGAAGTCGGTGTGGGCGACCAGATCGACGTCTACGTCGTGTCCAAGAACGAATCCGAAGGCACCATCTATTTGTCCCGCGAGCGGGCCAAACGGATGCAGCTTTTTGATAAGCTCGAGGAAATTCAGGAGAAAAACGACGTCATCAGCGGCAAGATCGTGCGCCGCATCAAGGGCGGCTATACGGTCGACCTGGGTGGCGTCGAGGCCTTCCTTCCCGGTTCCCACGTGGACCTGCGTCCCGTGCCGGACATGGATGCCCTGGTCGGCCAGGAATTCGAATTCCGTGTGCTGAAGATCAACCGTCGGCGCAGCAACGTCATCGTCTCCCGACGGGTGCTTCTGGAAGAACGACGCGATTCCATGCGCAAGGACCTCTTGAAGACCCTGGAAGAGGGCCAAGTGGTCAAGGGGCGCGTGAAAAACATCACCGAATACGGCGTGTTCGTGGATCTGGGCGGCCTCGACGGCCTGATGCACATCACGGACATGTCCTGGAAGCGCATCAAGCATCCCAAGGAGCTGGTGCACCTGGGTGACGAGCTGGAACTCAAGGTCCTCTCCTTCGACCAGGAAAAGCAGAAGGTCTCCCTCGGCATGAAGCAGCTGGTGGCCGATCCCTGGGAGAACATCGCCGGCAAGTACCCCGAAGGCACGCGCCTGAACGGCAAGGTCACCAATCTGGTGGACTACGGCGCCTTCGTGGAGCTGGAGCCCGGCGTCGAAGGCCTGGTCCACATTTCGGAAATGTCCTGGACCCGCAAGCTCCGTCATCCGAGCCAGATGGTCCATGTGGGCGACGACGTCGAAGTGGTGGTCCTGTCCGTCGATCCCGAGAAGAAGCGCATCTCGCTCGGCATGAAGCAGGTGCGGCCCAATCCCTGGGATATCGTGGCCGAGAAGTACCCCGAGGGCACCGTCCTTGAGGGCTCGGTGAAAAACATCACCGAATTCGGCATCTTCATCGGCATCGAGGACGGCATCGACGGCCTGATCCACGTGTCCGACATCTCCTGGACGAAAAAGATCCGCCACCCCGGCGAGCTCTACAAGACCGGGGATACGGTCATGGCCAAGGTCCTGACCGTGGACAAGGAAAACGAGAAGTTCACCCTTGGCATCAAGCAGCTCTCCGAGGATCCCTGGACCCGCGTGCCCGACACCTACCCGGTGGGTACCGTGGTCAAGGGCACGGTGACCAACATCACCGACTTCGGCCTGTTCGTTGAGGTCGAGGAAGGCATCGAGGGCTTGGTCCACGTCTCCGAGATCAGCCGCAAGAAGGTCAAGACCCCGGCCGAACTCTACAAGGAAGGCGACGAGATCGAGGCCAAGGTCATCCACGTGAGTGCCGACGAGCGCCGCCTGGGCCTGTCCATCCGGGCCATCAAGGACGAAGAGGACAAGCGGAAGGCTAAGGAGTTCCGGACGGCCGGACCTGCGGATACCGGAAGCAACCTCGGTGAACTGCTGCGCCAGAAGTTGGAAGAGGATGCCCAACGATAACCCATCCTTCGCCACCAGGCGCCCTGGCCTGTTCGGCGTTCTGATTGTCATGGCGGCCGTGATCCTGGTTTTCGGGATCATGGCCGCCTTCGGCTTGCAGCGTGGCGAGAACGACCGCCCCTTCTGGCACAGCGGGCCCCGACTGGGCCTGGTGCGCATCGAGGGTCCCATCGTCGATGCCGAAGAGGTGGTGACGTTCATCCGGAAGCTGCGCAAGGACGACGCCGTCAAAGGCGTCATCGTGCGCATCAATTCGCCCGGCGGCGCGTTCGGCCCCTCCCAGGAACTCTACATGGCCGTCAAGCGGCTGGCCCAGGTCAAGCCGGTGGTGGCCTCCCTGGCCGCCGTGGCCGCCAGCGGCGGCTATTACGCCGCCTGTCCGGCCACCAAAATCATGGCCAATCCCGGCACCCTGACCGGAAGCATCGGCGTGATGAGCCAAATCGCCAACGTCCAGGAGCTGCTCCAGAAGGTCGGCGTCACTTTCGAGTCCCTGACCACCGGCGCGCTCAAGGACGCCGGCAGCCCGTTCAAGCCGCTCACCCCCGAGCAACGGGCCTATTTGACGGCCCTCATGGCCGACCTCAACCACCAGTTCTCCGGAGCCGTGGCCAAGGAGCGCAAGCTCTCGCCGGCCGCCGTGGCCGCCATCGCCGACGGTCGGGCCATGACCGGCCAGCGCGCCAAGGAACTTGGCCTGGTGGACGTCCTGGGCGGCCAGGAAGAGGCCATCGACATGCTCAAGGCCATGACCCATCTTTCCGGCGAGGTGCCCATCACCAAGGGCCCCGTCAAAAAGACCTCGCTGCTGCACCGGCTGACATCCTCCCTGGACCTGAAGCCCGAAGGGCTGTCCCGGTTGGCGGCGGCCGTGCTCAGCATCGCCGCCCTCTACGACGCCCACTAGCCGGCAAGGCTTGACGCTCCGCGCGGCCAGCCCCTATGTGTGGTGCAGCATCGAACAAGGTGGTCTGCGCATGCGTCTCGTTACCTTTGCCCATGCGACCGGCCCCCGACTGGGGCTGCGCCAGGGTGACTGGCTCATCGATCTGGCCGCGGCCGTTCCGGAACTGCCGCGCGATCTGAAGGCCCTGCTGGCGCTCGGTCCGGACGGGCTGGCCCTGGCCGCCCAGGCTGCGGACGCGCCCCCGTCCTGCCGCATCCGCGCCCGATCCGTCCATTATCTGCCGCCGGTATGCTCCCCGGACAAAATCATCTGCGTCGGCTTCAATTACGTGGACCACGCCGCCGAGAATCAAACAGCGCGATCTGCCGCACTACCCCATCTTCTTCGGCCGGGTCGCCACCACCCTGGTGGGCCACGGCGCCCCCCTCATCCGGCCCGGACTGTCGCACCAGTTCGACTTCGAAGGCGAGCTGGCGGCCATCATCGGCCTGGGCGGCCGCCATATTCCCCGGGACGAGGCGTTGCGCCACGTGGCCGGCTACGCCCTCTTCAACGAGGGCTCGGTCCGCGATTACCAGTTCCGCAGCTCCCAGTGGTTCCTGGGCAAGAATTTCGACGCCTCCGGCGCCTTCGGCCCGGAACTGGCCACGGCCGAGGAATTGCCTCCCGGCGCGCGCGGCTTGCGCCTCACCACCCGGGTCAACGGCGAGCTCATGCAGGAGGCCTCCACCGCCGACATGCTCTTCGACGTGGCCACCCTGGTGTCCACACTCTCCGAGGCCATGACCTTGTCTCCCGGCGACGTCATCGTCACCGGCACGCCCGCCGGCGTGGGCATGGCCCAAACCCCGCCGCGCTTCCTTCAGGACGGCGACCTCTGCGAGATCGAGCTGGAAGGCTACGGCGTCCTGCGCAACCCGTCCACGACGAATCTGCCTCCCCGCAGGGGTAGGCGAAACCATGCCTCCGGCGGCCCAAAGGGCGATGCCCTTTGGAATCCCGTGCATTTCAGGACCCCAACGTACGTCCGTGTCCCCGGAACAGGGGGACCAGGGGGAATGATTCCCCCCGGCAGGTCCAGGGCAGCGCCCTGGTGCGGCGAAACCATGCCTCCGGCGGCCAAAGGGCGATGCCCTTGGAATCCCGTGCATTTCAGGCCCCCAACGTACGTCCGTGTCCCCGGAACAGGGGGACCGGGGGGAATGATTCCCCCGGCAGGTCCAGGGCAGCGCCCTGGTGCGGCGAAGCCACGCCTCCGGCGGCCAAAGGGCACAGCCCTTTGGAATCCCATGCATTCCGGGCTCCCGACGTACGTCCGTGTCCCGGAACAGGGGGACCGGGGGGAATGATTCCCCCCGGCGGGTCCAGGGCAGCGCCCTGGTGGGCGGCTGCGCCCCGGTCATGGCACAAAAAAAGCCCCCCGACCGGACGGTCGAAGGGCTTTGCTTCTGCTTCGTGGTGGCCGGCTTAGCGCCAGGCCTTCTTGTCACCGGAATAGCTGAAAATCTCGCGGATGTTCTCATCCTTCGTGGTGAAGGGCCCCTGCAGGGCCGCCTGCTTGGTCGGCGCCCGACAGGTGAACACGCGCTGCACGTAGGTGATGTGGCCCACGTACGGGGTGTGCACGTAATCGACCTTCTTGACCTCGGCGCCGATGGACTCCCGCAGGATCACCCGGTAGGTGGCCACCCAATCGTTGCCCTCCCGGCGGATTTTCTTGCTGTGGAACGTCCCACGCCGATGGTTTCCAGTTCATCCACCCATTTAAGGGCGTAGCGGTAAAATTCATCCCGAATGGCCTGCGGCACATCGGAATTGTTCGTGATGACACCGGTCTTCCCGAAGGTAGCCCGGGTCCTGGCGTCGATGGTGATGGTCGGCGGCGGCGCCGGCGGCTCCAGGAATTTGCCTTTCTTGCCCCGACGTCTCTTGACGGGGGCGTCCTCGACGACTCCCGGATCCAGGACCTGGCCCTTCCGGCTGAACCGGCGGGCCGTGGCATCGGCCTTTTCCTCGGCCGCGTGTCCCTGGCCGATGACCTGGGTGGTCACGCCGCCCTGGGCCGCAGCGACTGCGGGCGTCGGGGTTGCCGTCTTTGCCGCAACGGGAGCCGTAGTGCTGGCGGACTTCACGGCGGCGGCAGACGGAGCGGCAGACGCTTTGGCCACAGCAACGGGCGCCTTGGCCGGCGCGGTGACGCCGGGAATGGTAAGCGTCTTCCCGGCCCGCAGCTTCCGGGCATCGGTCATGCCGTTGGCGGCCATGAGCTTTTTCGTATCGACGGAAAATTTTTTGGCGATACCGGCGACGGTATCTCCCTTCTTGACGGTGTAGGTCACGGGCTTGGGCTGCTCAATCTGAATTTTCGGAGCGGGCCCGTCTGCCGGAAAGATATCGAGGCCGGCCAGGGCGACGCCCGGCACGGCCAGCGACAGGAAGAGCAGGGAGACGAGGGTGTTGGCTTTCAGCATCGGGGCAACTCCGTGCAAAGAAAGACAAGGCCAGACGCCCCCGAAGGGGCGTCTGGCCAGTGAGACGTCACCGTCCCCTGGTTACATATTCTTGAACTTGATCACGCAACGGCGGTTCAGAGCGCGGCCCTGAGCGGTCTTGTTGGTGGCAACAGGATCGGACTTGCCGAAGCTGATGGTCTCGATGCGGTTCGGGTCAATGCCCTTCTTCACGAAGAAGGCCTTGACGGAATCGGCGCGGCGCTGACCGAGCTTCATGTTGTACTGCACGGAACCGATGCTGTCGGTGTGGCCCTCAAGGATGACCTTGGTATTGGGCTTGGACTTGATGATGGCAGTGCCTTCCTCAAGAACCGGGATGAATTCGCGCTTGATGTTGTACTTGTTGAAGTTGAAGTAGATGCTCCGGAAGACGACGATCTCGTCCTCGATCCACTCGTAGAGCGAGCACTCGAGGAACCGCTCGCGGGCGGCCTCGTTGCGCAGCAGCTCTTCGCCGAGCTCCATGCAATTGCACTTGCCCAGGGCGGCGATGGCCTTCAGCACCTGCTGGCCATGCTTGCTGTCGGACAGATCGACGATGTAGAAGCACAGGTTGTCGCCGTACTTGGCCTTCAAAGACTGGGCCACGGCCACCGGATCGACACCGCAGTTGGAGTCGCCATCGGAGAAGATGAAGACGCCGGTCTTGCCGCTCAGGGCGGACAGGGGCAGGCGATCCAGGTCCTGGAGGCCCTTACCCATCGGGGTCATGCGACCGTAGATGGTGTAGTCCGTCTTGATCTTTTCAATGGCGGCAGCCATGGTGGCCTGCTTGTACGGGGCCATGGCGGCGTATTCCTTGTACGGCGCAAACGTGTACAGGCCGGCCTTGTAACCGAGCTCGGGGATCATCTTGTTGAGTTCCCGGGCCAGGGACTTGGCCATCATGATCTTGGAAACGCCACCGAACTGGACGTAGCGCTGACCCTTGTAGGAAAACGCCATGGAACTCGAATGGTCGACGAAAAATACGAAGTTGTCGACCTTCGGGACCTGCTTCTTCGCCATGGCCGGGCCGCTGACGCCGAGCAGCAGGACGACCAGGGCAATCACCAACATGTTGAACTTTCTGTTCATAACTCCCTCCTCGGAGCAGTGAATTGAAATGCACCCTTGCCTGAAAAAACCACCCTCTTGACGGTGAACGGGAAATCGCCGCCCAGGGGGCGGACGATTCCCACTTCCCGAGGGCCGTACAACGTTTTGAAAAAACAGGCCCTTGGGAAGATTCCCTCTGTTCTCCGGATCCAGATATAGTTCTTTTCACCAAGCTGTGCAAGAGGATGCGCGATATTTCCCCCGCCGGGACGGCCCGGATCCGCCGTCCGGACGGCGGTCGCGCTGGAAAAGACCGGGCACTCGTGGCACCATGCGGTCGGTGATCTTCCCGTCCGACCGCAACGCTAACGCATTGGAGATATGATGTCCCGTATCCACGGATTCGATGTCCTCCGGGACGAGCCCCTCGACGAATACGCCGCCCGGGCCGTCCTGTACCGTCACGCCCGCACCGGCGCCCAACTGCTCTCCCTGATCCAGGACGACGCCAACAAGGTCTTCGGCGTCACCTTCCGCACGCCGCCCAAAACCTCCACCGGCGTGCCCCACATCCTGGAGCATTCGGTGCTGTGCGGCTCGCGCAAGTACCCCGTCCGGGAGCCGTTCGTGGAGCTGCTGAAGGGCTCCCTGCACACCTTTCTCAACGCCTTCACCTATCCCGACAAGACCTGCTATCCGGTGGCCTCCACCAATCTCCGGGATTTCTACAACCTGATCGACGTCTATCTTGACGCCGTGTTCTTCCCCCGCATCTCCCGGGAGGTCTTTCTCCAGGAGGGGTGGCACTACGAACGGGACGCGGACGGCCAGCTTTCCCGCAGCGGCGTCGTCTACAACGAAATGAAGGGCGTCTATTCCTCGCCGGACAGCGTACTGGCCGAATTCTCCCAGCGGCTGCTCTTCCCGGACACCACCTACGGCGTGGATTCCGGCGGCGATCCCGACATCATCCCCACCCTGACCTACGAGGATTTCGTGGCCTTCCACCGGGACCACTACCATCCCGGCAACGCCCGGTTCTTCTTTTCCGGCGACGACGACCCGACCGAACGGCTGCGCCTGCTCGACGCCTATTGCAGCGCCTTCGAGGCCCGGACCGTGGATTCGGCCGTGCCGCTCCAGCCGGCCTTCGATTCGCCCCGCCACACCACCATGGCCTTCGCCGCCGCCCCGGGCCAGGCCGAACGCGGCTTCGTCACCGTCAACTGGCTGCTGCCCGAAGCGGCGGACACGGATCTGGTCCTGGTCCTCGACATCCTGGAGCACGTGCTGATCGGGCTGCCGACCTCCCCCCTGCGCAAGGCCTTGCTGGACAGCCGGCTGGGCGAGGACCTGGCCGGCGGCGGCCTGGAGGACGAACTGCGCCAGATGACCTTCTCCACCGGCCTCAAGGGCATCCGGCCCGAGGACGCCCGGGCCGTGGAGGACCTGATCTTCGCCACCCTGGGGGACCTGGTCCGCGACGGGCTGCCGGCCGACGCCGTGGAAGCCGGGGTCAACGCCGTGGAATTCGCCCTGCGCGAAAACAACACCGGCTCCTTCCCGCGCGGCCTGTCCCTGATGCTGCGGGCCCTGACCACCTGGCTGCACGACGGCGATCCCCTCGCCCCCCTGCGCTTCGCCGGGCCGCTGGCCCGGCTCAAGGCCCGGCTGGCCGCCGGCGAGCCGGTGTTCGAGGAAGCCATCCGCAAGTATTTTCTGGACAATCCCCACCGCGTCAGCCTGACCCTGGCCCCGGACACCCGGCTGGAGGAAAATCGCAACGCCGCCGAAAAGGCCGCCCTGGCCCAGGCGGCGGCCCGCATGGACGCGGCCGAGCGCCAGCGGGTGGCCGAGGATGCGACCGCCCTGCGCGTCTTCCAGGAGACGCCGGATTCCCCCGAGGCCCTGGCCACCATTCCCAGCCTGACCCTGGACGACCTGCCGGCCAGCGAAACGCCCATTCCCCAGCGGGAAGCGGACCACGGTCCGACCCGGCTGCTCACCCACGCCATCGAGACCAACGGTGTCTTCTACCTGGACCTGGCCTTTCCCCTGGACGGCGTGCCCGAGGCGCTGCTGCCGCTGGTGCCACTCTTCGGCCGGGCCGTCCTGGAACTCGGCTCCGACCGGCACGATCCGGTGGCCCTGACCCGGCGCATCGCCGCCAAGACCGGCGGCATCTTCCGGGAGGCCATGGTCGCCTCCTTAGCCGACGGCGACCGCGACGCCCTGGCGGCCCGGCTGCTCTTCCGGGGCAAGGCCACCCTGGACAAGACGGCCGACCTTCTCGACATCCTCGAGGAAGTGCTGACCGCCGCGGATTTCGGGCAACGGCGAACGCTTCGCCCAGATGGCCCTGGAGGCCAAGTCCCGGGTGGAGCGCCAGCTCGTGCCGTCCGGCCACGCCACGGCCGCCGCCCGGCTGCGGGCCCGCTACACCAAGGCCGGCTACGCCGCCGAGCGCCTGCGCGGCCTGTCCCAGCTCGAATACCTGCGCGGCCTGGTGGAGCGGGCCACGAACGACTATCCGAGCGTGCGCCGCGACCTGGAAGCCTTGCGGGAGCACATCCTGACCCGGCGGGGCCTGGTCGCCAGCCTGACCGCCGGCCAAAGCGCCCTGGACGCGACCGCGCCGGCCGTGGCGGCCTTCCTGGACCGGCTGCCGGACGCCGCCCCGGGCCGCAGCGCCTGGGGCCCGATTACCCTCCCCGCCTACGAGGGCATCGCCGTGCCCTCCCTGGTCCACTACGTGGGCATGGGCCTCGACCTGGCCAAGGCCGGGTGGACCTTCGACGGCGCCGACCTGGTGGCGGTGCGCTACCTGCGCATGGCCTACCTGTGGGACCGGGTGCGGGTGCGCGGCGGGGCCTACGGGGCCTTCCTCCAGCTCGACCGCTTCTCGGGCGTGGCCATCTTCGGCTCCTACCGCGACCCCAATGCCGGGGCCACGGTGGACGTCTTCCGGGAGACCGGCCGCTTCCTCAAGGAGGCGAACCTGTCCGACGAGGCCATGACCCGGGCCATCATCGGGGCCATCGGCGACATCGACAGCCACCTGCTCCCCGACGCCAAGGGCTATGTGGCCATGATCCGCCGGCTGGTCGGCGACACGGCCGAGGCGCGCCACGCCATGCGGCAGCAGGTGCTGCACGCCTCCGTCGCCCGCTTCCGGGAACTGGGGGCCATGATGGAGGAGGCGGCCCGGGACGCCAGCGTGGTGGTGGTCGGTCCCGGCGCCTCCATGGACGCCCTGGCCATGAAACTGGCCGGCCTGGTCCGCGTGGATGCGTTATAGAAAAGAGAAAAGATGCCTCCGGCGGCCGGGGGGATAATCCCCCCGGACCCCTTGGCCGAAAATTTGATGATCATGGCCCCCGCGCGGAGGATGGCCCTGGGTTTTGAACGAAAAACAAGGAGGAGAGACGTGACGCTTCCCAAAAAACTCGGCATCGGCGGAGGTCTGCTCGTACTCCTGTTGGTTCTCGGCGCCTTGGCCATGCATCTGGCCGTCAATCCCGAGGTTTTCAAACCGCAAATCGAACAGGCGGTGCTGCGCAGCACCGGCCTGACCCTGCACATGGAGGGGCCCATCCGGCTGAGCTACTTCCCCTGGCTCGGCATCGAAATGGGCCGGGCCAGCCTGGGCGGGCTCAAGGGTTTCGAGAAGGACCCGTTTCTGACGGTCCAGGGGGCATCCATCAAGGTGCGGCTGGCCGCCCTGCTGCGGGGTGACCTCGAAGCCGGGGCCGTCCGCCTCGACGCCCCCGAGCTCACCCTCATCAAGGCCGCCGACGGCCGCACCAACTGGCAGGCCCTACCCATCCGGGAGGTCCGGTTGGAGAAGGACCAGGTGGTGGTGCGCTCCGACGCCGGCCAGACGGCCTTCAACTATTTGTTGGAGAGCTTTTCCCTGATCGGCGGCAACCTGACCTTCGAGGACCGGGCCGCCAAGCGCACGGTGCGCCTGACCGACCTGACGGTCAAAACCGGCCGCATCGCCAGCGGCAAGACCAGCGACGTGTCCCTGCGCTGCAAGCTGACCACGGACAAGCCGCAGGTGGAGGTGGTCACGGCCCTGACCGGCAAGCTGACCGTGGACCCCGGCGATCTGGTCTTCGCCTTCGACAAGGCCGACCTGGACCTCAAGGCCACGGCCGCCGGCCTGCCCTTTACCCGGCTGGCCGGCTTGGGCAAGGCCGACGTGACCGTGCATGGCCAGGACGGCCGGGTGTCGGTGCGCAACCTCAACCTGGCGGCCACCGCCTTCGGCGGCATGTTCCCGGCCAAGGGCGAAACCGTGCAACTGGCCGGCAATTTCAGGCCGACGGCCCGGCCGGCAAACTCATCTTTTCGGACATGCGGCTGACGGGGCTGGGGCTGACGGCCACCGGCCGCATCGACGGCGACCTGGGCAAGCCCGGCAGCGAACCGCGCTTCGTCTGGCAGTTCGCCACCAACGCCTTCAGCCCCAAGGCCCTGCTGGCCTCGCTGGGCATCCACCTGCCCGGCCTGCCCGAGGGGGCCCTGTCCTCGCTGGAAACCAAGGGCGAGGCGGTCTTTTCCCCGTCGGCCCTGGGCCTCAAGGCCACCAGCCTGCGCCTGGACGGCCAGAATCTCGCCTTTTCGGCCTCGGTGACGGATTTCAAGCAGCCGGCCATGACCTTCGATCTGACGGCCGACGCCATCAATGTCGACAAATACCTGCCCGCCACAAAGGCGACGCCGCAAAAAGGCGCGGCCAAGGAGAGCCCGATCGTCTCGCAGCAGGGCTCCCTGGCCACCTCGACGGCCCGGCTCCGGGGGCATCTCAAGGTGGGCCGGCTGACCGCGCGCGGCCTGGTCTTCACCAACCTCGACGTGGCGGTGGCCACGGCCGACGGCATGGTCACGGTCAGTCCGGTGTCCTTCGGCCTGTCGGGCGGCAGCGTGCACGGCGGTGCGACCGTGGCCCTGGCCCGGAAGGTGCCGGCCTGGACGTTAAACGCCGCCGTCTCGGGCGTGGAGGTCAAACCCGTGCTCCAGGCCCTGACGGGCAAGGGCACGCTCTCGGGGAGCTTCTCGGCCAAGGCCGCCGTGGCCACCACCGGCAGCCACGGGCCGGGAGCTGCTGGCCGGGCTGTCCGGCCCCGTGTCCGTACGCCTGCAAAACGGCCAGGTGGAAGGCTTTTCCATCTCGCCGCAACTCCTGGCCAGCCTCAAGGGCCTGGCCGGGGTGGTGACGCTCGATCCCCAAGGCCTGGTCCAGGCCGTCAGCGGCTTCGGTCAGGCCGTGTCCGCCTCCCGGCAGGGGAGCACGGTCATCAGCCTGGCCTCAGCCAGTTTCCAGAACAAGGGCGGCGTGGGCACGACCCGGGACCTTCTGGTCCGGGCGCCCCAGGGACAAGTCGCCGGCGCGGGGAACGTGGACTTCGCCCGGGAACAGCTCGACCTGGCCCTGACGGTCGACGTGACGGGCGTGGGCAAGGTACCGCTCCTGGTCTCGGGCCCGTTCGCCTCGCCGAACGTCTCGGTCAATAAGGAAGCCCTGGCCAAGCAGGCCATCAAGGCCGTTCCCAAACTGCTGGAAAAATCCGGCAAAAGCGTGCTGGATTCGGTCAAGGGCTTTTTCCAATAGCCCAGGCAGATACGGGGGAGTCCGGCCGTCCCGGCTCCCCGAACGGCCGCCCAGGCGGACAAGAGCGCGGGAGGCGCGTCGCCTGCGGCATTGCGCCTGCCGCGAAAGCGTACCAACAGCGTACCAAAAATGAAGCCCCCGGAGGGGATACTCTCCGGGGGCTTGGAAGGACTTAAAATCCTTTTGGAATCTGGCGGGGCCGGCGGGACTTGAACCCGCGCCCTCCGACGTGACAGGCCGGCGTTATAACCAACTTAACTACGACCCCGCAGTGGTCGTTGGTAGGCGGAACAGGACTCGAACCTGTGACCCTCGGCTTGTAAGGCCGACGCTCTCCCAGCTGAGCTACCCGCCCGCCTGGCGAGGCACGATATCTACGCATCCCGGCTAACCTCGTCAATCTTTTTTTTCGCTCATCGCCGTTTCGTGAGGCCGGTGGCGGCTTCCGGCCCGACGGACCTCGACGGCCGCTCAGTCGTTTTGCGCCGGATCGCCGGTATTTTCCGGCAACCAAATGGAGGCGGCGGTGGCCGGCGCGCACCGCAACGGACAGCCAGCCACGTCGCAGCCGGCGCAATGCTCGTCCCGGCAGGGGTCGGCGTGGATCATGATGTCGGCCTCCGGCCCGAGCCGGGCCTCCAGCAGCGCCTCCATGGTCACGGTCTGCTCGTGGGCGGCGCCCAGGCGCATGTCGCGCGGCAAAATGAGGTGCAGGTCCACGTGCACGGCCCGGCCGGACTTGATGACGCGCAGCCGGTGGATGTTGATCCAGGAGGGGTGGCGGTGCTGTTCGAGCAGGTCGCAGATGTCCCGCAACAGGACCGGATCGGACTCGTTCATGAAGCCTGCCACCGAGCGGCGCACCAGCCGGCCACCGGTCCAGGCGATGTTGGCCCCGACCAGGCAGGCCACCGCGCCGTCCAGCCACAGCCAGCCCGTGATCCAGGCCAGGGTCAGGCCCAGGCAGACGCCGGCCGAGGTGTAGACGTCGGTCAGCACGTGCTGGCCGTCGGCCGTCAGGGTGAGGGAGCCGGAAATCCGGCCCTGACGCACCAGCCGCAGCCCCAGCCAGAGGTTGACCAGGCCGGCCCCGGTCAGCAGGGCCAGGCCCAGGCCCAGGTGCGGCATGGGCTCGGGATGGAAGATCTTGCCCCAGGACTCCCAAAAGATGCCCACCGAGGCCAGGAAAATGAGCAGCCCTTCCAGCAGGGCGGCATAGTATTCGATATTGCCGTGGCCGTAGGGATGACTGGCGTCGGGCGGCGTTTCGGCCACGGACACGCTGAGGACGGCGAACCCGGCCGCGACCACGTTGATAATGGTCTCCAGGGCGTCGGACAAAATGGCCGCCGACCCGGTCAGCCACCAGGCCGCCGTCTTGACCGCCAACAATACCACGGCCACGCCCAGGGAGACCTGGGCGGCCCGGACTTCCGCCGATGTCGGCGTTTTGGCTTTTCCCCGCATGCGCCAAGCTCCTAGCCCGAGGCGGACGGCTTGTAAATGGCCCCCGTCGGACGTCGTCTGTAACCCGAAGCGAGGGCCATACGACCCATCGACAAAACGCGCAGCCGGGCTGCCGGCGCAAACCCGCGCCGGACACGACGAACAGATGTTTCCATGTACAGAATAGCCATTACCATGCTGCTGGGCGACAAGGGCAAGTACCTCGGCATCGTTTCCGGTATCGCCCTGGCCTCGCTGCTGATGATCCAGCAGCCGAGCATTCTTTTCACCATGCTGTCGCAGACCTACAGCCTGATTACCGACATCAGCCTGCCCGACATCTGGGTCATGGACCCGCAAGTCAATTCCACCGAGGATTCGCGGCCCCTGATGGACACCGCCGTCTACCGGGTGCGCGGCGTCCAGGGCGTGGAATGGGCCGTGCCCCTGCACAAGGGCAGCCAGACCGTCCGGCTGGCCGACGGCGAGCTGGCCGGGGCCATGATCCTGGGCCTCGACGACGCCACCCTGATCGGCGGGCCGGGGCAGGTGCTCTCGGGCAAGCTCGGCGACCTGCGCCTGCCCGACGCCGTCATCGTGGACGAGAACAGCGCCATGAGCCGGCTGGCCCGCCACGTGCGGGGGCAGCCGCCCGTGCCCCTCAAGGTCGGCGACACCCTGGAGATCAACGAAAAGCGGGCCACCGTGGTGGGCATCGCCCGGGCCACCCCGACCTTCCGCTCGGACCCCATCATCTACACGACCTACAGCAAGGCCAAGAACTTCAACACGAGCGACCGCAAAATGGTGACCTTCATCCTGGCCAAGGCCAAGCCCGGTGAGGACCCGGCGCTGGTGGCCAAGCGGATCAGCAAGGCCACGGACCTGCTCGCCCTGACCGCCGCCCAGTTCAAGCAGCGCTGCCTCGACTTTTCTCTTCCAGCACACCGGCATGCTGATCAACTTCGGCTTCGTGGTGGTGGTGGGCTTTGTCGTGGGCACGGCCGTGACCGGCCAGATCTTCTACAACTTCACCCTGGACAATCTCCGGTATTTCGGCGTGTTCAAGGCCATGGGCACCAGCAACCGCACCCTGCTCGGCATGATCCTGCTCCAGGCGCTCATGGTCGGCGTGCTCGGTTACGGCATCGGGGCGGGGCTGTCGGCCCTGTTCGCCCTGTCCACCCATAGCGGCGAAAACATCAAGCTGGAACTGGGTCTGCCGCTGCTCTGCGGCAGCGGCGTCGCCGTGCTGCTGATCGTCCTGTTCGCGGCCGTCATCAGCGCCCGCAAGGTACTCAAGCTCGAACCGGCCGTGGTCTTCAAGAGCTGATCCGCCACGCCCGCGCACACCCTATGAACGCATCCGCCCCCAACATGGCCGGCCATATCCCGGCCCCGGTGGTCGTCTGCCACGGCCTGACCAAGAGCTACGGCTCGGGCGAAGCCCGGACCCTGGCCCTGCGCGGCATCAACCTGACCGTCAACCCCGGCGAACTGCTCATGCTCGTCGGCCCCTCGGGCTGCGGCAAGACCACGCTCATTTCCGTCATCGCCGGCATCCTCGACCAGGACGACGGCGTATGCGAGCTGTTCGGCCGCGACATCGCCAAAATGTCTCCCCGCGAGCGGGTGCTCTTCCGGGGCAAGAACATCGGCTTCGTGTTCCAGGCCTTCAACCTGGTGCCCACCCTGACCGTGGCGGAAAACGTGGCCATCCCCCTGATGATCAACGGCATCAAGCGCAGGGACGCCCTGGCGCGCGCCCTCTGGCAGCTTGAACAGGTCGGCCTGGGCGACCGGGGGAACGATCTGCCCACCCAATTTTCCGGCGGCCAGCAGCAGCGCGTGGCCATCGCCCGGGCCCTGGTCCACGATCCCCGGCTGGTGGTCTGCGACGAGCCGACCAGCGCCCTGGACCACAAGACCGGCATCCGGGTGATCGAGATGCTCAAGTCGCTGGCCGTGTCCGACAACCGCGCCCTCATCGTGGTCACCCACGACCAGCGGATTTTCTCCTATGCCGACCGGATCGCCCAGATGGATGACGGCGTCATCCAGGCAACCGAGGAAAACCATCACGAAACCCGGCAAGGATAGCCAACCATGCACATCAAAAACAAGATCCTTCCCGCCTTGGCCATACTCGGCCTGGCCACGGCGATGGTGGTGGCCAAGGTCACCCACACCGAGCCGCCCAAGCCCGTCCCCCTGGCCCAGCCGGCCCAGGCGCCCTTCACCTACTACATCGGCGGCGGCGGCGTGGTCGAGTCCAGCTCCCGCAACATCGACATCGGCACGGCCATCGCCGGCATCGTCAAGGACGTGCCGGTCACGATCGGCGACCAGGTGAAGGCCGGCGACCCGCTCTTCGTCATCGACGAACGGGCCCAGAAGGCCACGGTCCAGGAAAAGGAAGCCAGCCTGACCAAGGCCAAGGCGTCCCTGGAGGAAGCCAAGGCCGCCTGGAAGAACTACGCCTGCCAGTACGACCTGGTGAAAAAACGTCGCCGACCGCCGGGCGGTCAGCCGGGACGACGTGGAGCAGCGGCGCAACCAGGAGCTGCTCTACCGGAGCAAGATCGAGACGGCCAAGTCCGACGTGGCCGTGGCCGAAGCCGACCTGACCGCCGCCAAGACCGACCTGGCCCGGCTGACGGTGCGGGCGCCGGTGGACGGCGAGGTGTTGCAGGTCAACATCCGCACGGGCGAATACGCGGCCACCGGGGCGCTCGACACGCCGCTGATGCGCTTCGGCGCCACCAAGACCCTGCACGTCCGGGTGGACATCGACGAGAACGACGCCTGGCGCTTTACGCCCGGCACCAAGGCCATCGCCTTCATCCGGGGCAACCGCGACCTCAAGACGCCGCTCACCTTCGTCCGGACGGAGCCCTACGTGGTGCCGAAAAGCCAGCTCACCAACTCCACCACCGAGCGGGTGGACACCCGCGTCCTCCAGGTGATCTTCAGCTTTCCCCGCGCGGCCCTGCCGGCCTACGTGGGCCAGCAGCTGGACGTGTTTATCGAGACCGGCAACCCTGACGACGTGCTGCATGCCCAAAACGCCGCGGTGGCCGGCCAGGGAGCAGGCAAATGAGTCTCGGCGAGCGCCTCCGTCAGGGGCTTTGCGGCTTCCTCGCCCTGAGCCTGACCGGCTGCTGGGCCGTCGGGCCGGACTATCGCCGCCCGGCCCTGGACGCGCCGGCGTCCTGGGCCCAGGATCCGGCCACGGCGGGCCGGCCCGACCGGCTGGAGGAAACGGCCTGGTGGAAGGCCTTCGGCGATCCCACCCTGGACGAACTCATCGCCCGGGGGCTGACCGGCAACCTGGACATCGCCCAGGCCCGGGCCCGGGTGCGTCAGGCCAGGGCCGACATCACCACGGCCCGGGCCGGCTTCTTCCCGACCATCGACGTGACCGGGTCCAGCACTTCCAGCGGCAGCGGCGCGGTCCAGGGCGACGGAGCCTCGACCACGGGCTTCTCCAACGCGAGCAGCGACACGGTGTCCGTCTCCAACAAGGACCACCTTCACGGCCGGCTTCGACGCCAGCTGGGAGCTGGATTTCTTCGGTGGTCAACGCCGTTCCCTCGAATCGGCCAAGGCCACCTACCAGGCCGACATCGAGGCCCTGCACGACGCCCGGCTGACCCTGATCGGCGACGTGGCCACCAACTACGTGTCCCTGCGCGCCACCCAGGAGCAGCTCGACATCGCCCGCAAGAGCGTCGCCGCCCAGAAGCAGAACGCCGACGTCACCCGGGAACGCTACCGGCTGGGGCTCATCAGCGCCGTGGACGTGGCCCAGGCCGAGGGGCAGGCCGCCTCGACGGCGGCGGACATCCCGACCCTGGAGAGCAGCATCAAGCAGTCCATCCACCGGCTGGGCATCCTGCTGGGCCTGCCGCCGGAAAGCCTGCTGCCGCTCCTTTCCGCGCCCAAGCCCCTGCCCGAGCTGCCCACGCCGCTGCTGGCCACGGGCCTGCCGTCCGACCTGCTCTACCGCCGGCCCGACGTGCGCCAGGCCGAACGGAAGCTGGCCGCCGCCTCGGCCGACATCGGCGTGGCCACGGCCGACCTCTACCCCAAGTTCGACCTGACGGCCGGCCTGGGATTGCAGGGCTCCATGCCCTCCAAGATCGTCGGCTTTTCCACCTGGTACTGGTCGGTCATTCCGGGCCTGACCTGGCCGATGTTCGATGCGGGCAAGATCCGGGCCACGGTGGAGAAGAAAAAGGCCCTCTACGAGGAGTCGCTCGCCAGCTACAAGGCCACCTTCCACACCGCCCTGGAGGACGTGGAAAACGCCCTGGCCGCCTATTATGCGGAGCGGGAGCGGGAACACCACCTCGTCCTGTCCGTGGCCGCCTACCAGGAGGCCCTGGACGTGGACAACGAGCGCTACACCCGGGGCCTGACCACGTTCTTGACCGTGTTGACCGACCAGGCCGCGCTCTACAGCGCCCAGACGGCCCTTTCCAAGTCCCGGGCCAATCTGCGCACGGATCTGGTCAGCCTCTACAAGGCCCTGGGCGGCGGCTGGAAGGTCGCGACCGCCAAGGCCGCGTCCTAGCCCGAAAAAACGCCGCCGGCGCCCAAAGGGTTCCACCCGCCCCCTCGGGGCGGCTGCCAACGCGCCGTTGCCGTCCGGCAACGCGCGTCGCGGCCAGCCGCCCGTGCGGGGGCAAACGGGCATCGCCCCTTGGCCGCCGGCGACGTTTCGCCTGCGGCTATTCCATAAAAGCCGACTCGGACCGGGCCGGCAGCAGGATGCCTTGGCCGGTCGCCTCCAGCATGGCCTTGCAGTGCACGCACAGGGTGGCCGTCGGCTGGGCCCGGAGCCGGGCCGGGCTGATGGCCTCGCCGCACTCCCGGCAAATGCCGTATTCGCCGTCCTGTACCCGATCCAGGGCGGCCTGGATCTCCCCGAGCAACAGGCGGTCGCGTTCCCGCATGAGCAGGGTCATCTGCCGGTCGGTCTCCACCGTGGCCCGGTCCGTGGCGTCCGGGCAGGCGACGGTCTCCTGCGACATGGCGAACAGGGTTTCCTTGGAGTGCCCGATGAGGCTGTCCCGCAGCGCGGTCAGACGGATTTTCACGGTATCGACGTCAAGCTGTCCCATGGCGTTCTCCCGATAGCGGGCCGCTGCCGGCCATCGGCGGGGAGGTCGTCGGCGCCTCGCCGCCGCGGCGTAGGCATCGGCCTCGGTGTGCACGAGGCTGCGCGCCCCCGCCCGGGCCGTCCCGAACGAGGACTACGGCCTATCCCTTTGCCCGGAGCGTGTGCACGTCAGGCGACGACCATGTGAAAACCCGGTGACGGACGATTTTGTCGGGGAAAACGGACAGAAGTGTCGGCCGGCGCGGCGGCGACGACCGGGAATCCAGGATCGGCGCGGTTCCGGGACTTGGCTCGATATTTGCTGCCGAGACGGTATGGAGACGATAACCACTGCCTACGGCGACCTGCCCGTGACCGGGCAGGTCGAGCGCTTCGCGGACGGGCAGGCGCGGGCGGTCTTTCCCGCCGGCCCCGCCCACCTGGCCACCCCGGCCGGCGAGCTCTGCCCCCAATACACCATCGACGATAGCCGACGGCAGGACCTGATTCCGCTGCTGTTCCACCCGAACGGCCGCATCCGCTCCATGTCCCTGGAGCAACGCAGCCTGGTGACCACGCCGATCGGGCCCCTGCCGGCCGAACTGGTCACGTTTCACCCCAACGGGGCCCTGGCCCGGGTGTTTCCCTTGAACGGCAAGCTGTCCGGCTATTGGAGCGAGGAGGACGAGGCCAGGCTGGCCGAACCGCTCACCGTGCCCCTGGCCCAGGGACCGCTGACGGCCCGGTTCGTGTCCGTGGCCTTCGATACGGCGGGCAGGCTGCGCAGCCTCACCCTGTGGCCGGGCGAGGAAGTGACCATCGCAAGTCCCCTCGGGCCGCTGCCGACCCGGCTGGGCATCAGCTTCCACCCCGATGGCAGCCTGCGCTCCCTGGAGCCGGCCAAGCCGGTGGCGGTGCCGACGCCGGTCGGACCGATCCGCGCCTTCGACCCGGACGCCATCGGCGTCTGCGGCGACAGCAATTCCCTGGTCTTTTCCCCGGACGGGGCGGTGACGGCCGTCGCCACCGTACGCACCTCGGTCACGGCCACGCTCCCGGACGGCCAACGCCGGACGCTGGCCCCGAGCCTGCGCGAATGCCTGTGCGGCGGCGAGGAGAAGGAGGTCGCGGCCCTGCGCCTCACGTTCCGTGCGGACCGCATCGAGGTGACCACCGCCCCGGGACGGCCGCCCACCGTCCTGCCCACCACCGGCACGACCTTCACCACCAGCCCCTACCTGGCCGCCTTCGCCATCCCCTTGGCGCCCAAGCGCTGCGCGGGCTAGGTCACAAAGATGCCTCCGGCGGCCAGGGCGCTGCCCTGGACCTGCTGGGGGGAATCATTCCCCCCAGGCCCCCTGTTCCGGGGACAGACTGGCCACCGTGAAACGACAAAAGCCCCCATCGGGGATGGGGGCTTGCACGCAGGGGGCCGGGGAAGAGGTCCCCTGGCCGCAGAAGCGAACCTACTTCGTCGCCTTTTCCTGTTCGGCGTTCTGCGCGGTGACGGCGGCATCGATCTTGGCGATGATGCCCTGGAAGGCCTCGGCCGCCGGACCCTTGCCGGTCACGGCCAGGGAGACGTCGCCGGCGTCGCCCGAGCGGGCCACTTCCGGATCGATGGGAATGCGGCCCAGGAAGGGCACGTACATTTCGTCGGCCATGCGCTCGCCGCCGCCGGAACGGAAGATGTCGTGCACGGCGCCGCAGTTGGGGCAGACGAAACCGCTCAGGTTCTCGATGACCCCGATGATGGGATTATTGAGCTGACGGCAGAAGGACACGGACCGGCGCACGTCGTCCACGGCCACGTCCTGGGGCGAGGTCACGATGACAGCCATGGCCTTGGGGCCGAAAATCTGCATGACGGACAGGGGCTCGTCGCCGGTGCCGGGAGGGCAGTCCACGATCAGCACGTCGCGGTCGCCCCAGGCCACGTCCTCGGCCAGCTGCTTGATGACGCCGGCCTTGGCCGGACCGCGCCAGATCACGGCGTCGTCCTGGTTCGGCAACAGAAAGCCCAGGGACATGACGGCCAGGTTCCAGTCCCACTCCACGGGCAACAGCTTGTCGCCCTCGCCGACGGGATGGCTGCCGGTGAGATTGAGGAGCCTGGGGATGCTCGGGCCGTGGACGTCCACGTCGAGCAGGCCCACCTGCCGGCCTTCCTTGGCCAGACCGGCGGCCAGGTTGGCCGCGACCGTGGATTTGCCGACGCCGCCCTTGCCGGACAGCACGACCACCACGGACTTGACGCCGGCGAGGCCCGTTTGGGGTTTCGGTTTGATGACCTCGTTCAAGTCCTTCAATTCGTTCTCGCTCATGATGCTCGTCTCTCCAATCGGGTAAGTGTGCCTTCCCTGGCCCGTTCCTCGGCCGGCGACCAGGCGTCGCCGGGACGGGCAGGATTTCCAGACGGTGTTGCCGCCACGCGGCAACCTCAGGTGCAATATCGCCGCCGGCACGGCGACGCGCCGAAGGGCACGCCGGAACCGGGCCGGGCGCGAGGACCGGCAAGACCGGATGCGGACCGCGACAGTGCCGGAAAACGCGGAAGGAAACAGCACGGCCGAAGGGTATGGCGGGACCTCGGCCCCTCCATAAAGCAGATTTTATGCCACGGCCAGCGAAACGACGCGGCCGGCCCCGGCCGGCCCTTTCCCGGCCCGTCGCCGGGCCGTCCGGGAAGAAAAATCCGTCGTCCAGACAGACACCGGACGAATTTTTTTCCCGAAAAATCCTCTTCCGCCGGCCGACCGGTGTCGGCCGGCTGTCCAAGGGACACTACCGGCGGGAAGTTTCTTTGACAACCGCCCGTTCCCAATCGGGCTGATTTTTCGCCCTAGCGGAGCGTCCCCCGGGGATGCCGGGGGACGCTGGTAGGCGGCGGGGGCTCCCTGCCCGCTCTCGCGCTTAGAACTCCCGCGCCACGTCCTGGGCGAAATCGTCGATCCAGTAGATGCGGTCGGCCCGGCATTGCAGGTCCGTGGAGACCCCGTTCTTAAAAACCACCAGTTCGAAACGCTTGTTTTTTTCCGTAACGAATTCGATGGCGTCGAGCAAATCGCTATCGCCGGAGGAGAGGAGGAGCGTATCGTAGTTCTCGATATGGGTCAGGGCCAGGGTGGCCAGCCCCACATCGACGCCCTTCTGCTGCTCCCGGCTGAGGCGATGGCCGCGGTCGTTGGGACAGGTCACGGTCACCTTGCGATGGCACTGCTCACAGTAGAGTTCGTTGATTTCACTGCTGCGCAATTCATAGAGTTTGGTGATGATCTTGGGCCCCAGGGGCGGGGCGCTGCGCATCCAATTGTAAAAGGCCGCCTGGGAATCGGGGATGGGCGAGGGTACGGAGTTCAGATAATAGGCACGCCACAGCAATTCCGTTTCTTCCAATTTATTCCGCAATTTAATGTAATCAATACTGTAGTCTCGATTGAAATTGATTTGTCCTCGATACATGTAACCAGCGTCAATAAGCCACAAACGACGATTTTCCATACACAACATCCTTATGATTCGTTTCCTAGGTCACCATCCGACGGTCATAGGCAGATGTCCACCCGGGCCTGCATCGAAGCCGGTGCCTTCGGAGCCGACAAGCCGCAACGCTTCCGGCCGTGCATGCGTGCGCCAAAACCAGGGGGAACTGTCGGGAGGCACGTATTCCGACACACGATGTGGGCGTCATGAAGATACTACCGAAAAACGTCTCAGGGAAAGGCTAAAATTTCTGCTCGTTTATTCAACGAAATCGGCATGTAAAAGGAAAGCCTTCCCCTCCGTGCCGCCATCTCCGGCCCAACATGCAAAAGGCCGGAACCCAAGGGCCCCGGCCTTTTGACAAAGCCCGGCAAACGGCGGCCATCACGGCGCGCCGCGCGCCAGCACTTCTCCAGCGATGAATTCTACCAGCGGTTGCCGCCACCGCGGCGGGCACCACCACCACCACCGGAACGGGGCTTTTCCTGGGCTTCATTGACCTTCAGGGTACGGCCGCCCAATTCCTTGCCATCCAGGGCCTGGACGGCCGCGTTGGCTCCCTCGTCGTCCATCTCGACGAAACCGAAGCCACGCAGCCGGCCGGTTTCCCGGTCGGTAATGAGGTTGACGCTGATCACCTCACCGTAGGGGGCGAAATGGTTGCGGACATCGTCTTCCGTAGAAGAGAAGGACAGGTTGCCAACATAAAGTTTCTTCGACATGTTCAAATTGCTCCGGTCGTTGACGGGTCGGTTTTACGGTTTGGCGAACAGCTTCCACACAGGTCCATCATCCACGGCACACGGGCGTGAATATCAGTATCATATTGTACACGGACCTGTTACAAACTCAACAACTATATGCGTCCGCCGGAAGATTTTGCACATTTTTTTTTGCAACGGGGGCGCCGCGCGGCAACCGGCGTCAGGAAAGGGCATTCTGCACCTAGGGGGCCAGCTTGTAACGGCCCGAATCCACGATGAGCATGATGAGGGAATCGGCGTCCAGGCCGTTATGGTCCTGGGAGGAAAAATCGTAGATCCCCGAGACACCGACAACCTTATGCAGATTTTCCAAGGCATTGCGTAAGGCGGCGGCATCGGCCTTGCCGGCCTTTTCCAGTCCGGCCCGCAGCAACAACATGGCGTCATAGGCATAGCCGGCCTGGATGTTGCGGGGGCCCCGCGTGTGCTGGCCGTCCTGCTCGTAGGCCTTGAGAAAGGTTTCGATGACCAGTTTCTGGGGGTCCTCGTCGGGCAGGCATTCGGGCGCCATGAGCTTGGTGCCCGGCAGGACCGTCCCGCTGGCGGCCTCGCCGGCCTGCTGGAGATATTCCGGCCCGGCCTGGGCGGGACATTGGACGAGCAAGGGCCGGCTGCCGGGCAAGGCGGCGAGGTTTCTGGCCATGGTCGCCCCGTCCGGCCCGAGGGCCCAGACCACGGCGGCCTGCGGCCCGGCGGCCTGCAACGTGGCGGCCTGGGCCGAAAAATCGGTTTCCCGGGGCGGGCAGGCCTCGGCGGCCACCACCTCGATGCCGTATTTGCCGGCGCTTTCCCGGAAGGCGTCCAGGCCGTCCTGGCCGAACGCGTCCTTGGCATACAGCACGCCTATTTTCTTGATATTTTTCCCGCGCAGATACTCGCAGATCTTTTCCACGGCCGCCGCGGTGCGCGGCGCGATCGTAAACGTCCAGGCGGAGGAGCCGGCGCGACCGCCGGCCAGGACCGCGTCGTCGGCCGTGGTCATGATGACCGGCACCTGCCGTTTTTCCGTATAGGCTTTCACGGCCAAGCCGGCCGCCGTGGCGGAAGGTCCGATGAGGGCCAGGGCATGGTCGTTTTCGACGAGCTGCCGGGCCTGGCGCAGGGCGACGCTCGGGGAGGATTCGGTATCGCCGGTGATGAGCTTGACCGGCCGACCGAGGATGCCGCCCATGCTGTTGATCTGCCGGACGGCGAGTTCGGCCGCCAGCTTGCCCGCCTTGCCGATCTTGGCCTCGGGCCCGGACTGGGCGAACAGACCGCCGACGACAAGGGGGGCGGCATGTTCGGCGGCCTGGGCGCCGGGAATGGGAACGGCAAAAAGGAATGCAAGACACAAGACAATGGCAGCCATGGAACGCCTCCGGGGCGAAGCTCCTCCGTAAAGGGGCAGAGCATGTTTACCGCAACAGGAGGCGATGTAAATCATTTTTGCAAGGTTACAACGCCGGCTCAGGGCTTTTTGCAAAAGGAATCCGGCAGGTTCGATAGGCCGGCGCTCCGTGAGTGGCCGGGGTCAAAAAAGGGGACCGCGCCAGGCGCGATCCCCTTCGACATAGCGTTTGCAAGCGGCGTGGAACTATTCCCCGCTCTTATCGATCCCGAATTCGCCGGGTTGGCTCATGTTGGAGGTGTCCAGCTTGTAGGCCAGGATGATGGTCCGGCGCGGGGCCGTTCCGGTGGCGCCCGGCCAGGTGTTGAGGCAGACCACCAATTCCTTGTGGCCGTCGTTGTCGATATCAGCCAGGGCATAGCCGGTGATGGTGCCCTTGATGCGCCGGGTCTTCCACAGCAGATTCAGGCCCACGCCGTCCCAGGCCAGGGAATGGATCTCACCCTGGGAGAAGGTACGGAAGGTCTCGAAAAACTGGGCGGCCAGGGAGATGTTCTTGCTGACCAGGACCTCATAGCGCCCGTCCTTGTTCAGATCGGTCACCAGGATGGGCAGAGGAATGTAGTAGTAATTCCAGAGATAATCCTGGGTCGGCTTGTCCATCGGGGCCATCAGGGCATCGAATTCCAGGCCGATGGCCGAACCGCAGTACTGCTCCTCGGTGGCGGCCACGCGTTCGCCCTTGGCGGTGTAGACCACCAGATGGTCCCGGTCGTCGTTCAGAATGACCTTGTAGCCGCTTCTTTCCGGCAGATAGGCGAAGTTGAAGGGGTTGGCCTTGGACGGCAGGTTCAACCGGGTGGACAGCTGGGGCTGGCCGCCCGAAAAAATGATGTTGTGGACGCCGGGGGCGAACAGGTTCTTGGCCTCGCCCTTGCTGCCCACGAGCTGCCGGCGGAAATCAGGCGGCGCCGTGGCCACGCTCAGATACAGCCGCACATCCTTGCAGATTTCCCGCACCTGATTCCCGTCCAGGGCCAGGATGAAGGAGCGGGGTTCCTTCAGATAATTGGTCGAGACGATGATCTCGGCCTTACCGTCCCCGTTGACGTCCAGGGAGCTGATCCGAAGGCCCTTGAGGTTGGGCGAGAAGGCATACCGGGCCAGGGGCAACAGCTGGCGATCCTTGTACTGGAAGATTTCCACCGAGGATTTGGCCAGGATGGCCACCTGATTCTGGCCGCTGCCGTTGAAGTCGCCGATGGTGATGCCCGCGGAAACGATGGGCAGGGACTGGCTGCGCCAGACGCCGGGCGATTCCACCGGTCCGGCATAGCGGAAGCTCGGATTGAGGTAGACCTTCTGGTTCTGGTTGGTCTGGTTGACCACGAAATCCGGGTTGAGCTGGTTGATGGCCTGGGTGGCGCCTTTGGCGCCGGTGTTGGCCGACGACCGCTGGAAGACCTCTTGGTTGATGCTCTGGGCCGTGCGTTCCATGGCCGGAATCAGGTCGTTCAGCTTCGTGCTGACCGTCCTCGGCCACTTGGTGCCGTCCTGGCCCAGGACCATGACGTCAATGCTGGCCTGATCGCCGGAAATGGTCATGGACCCGTAGGCCAGATAGGCGAGACCGAGATCGGTCATGGCCCGACGGGCCTCGGCCTCGGAGGCGGGAGCCTTGGACAGGCGGCTGGAAACCTTGGCCTTATCCATGAGGGACAAATGCCCCGGCCAAGTCAGGCGCGACTCCAACATGCTTTGCACGCCCTGCCCGAGATACTGGTATTTTTCCGGGCCATGCACGGTAAAGGGGGCCACGGCAAAATATTTGCCGTTGGCGGCAACAGCCATGGCCGGCAGGCTCACGATAGCCACGACCAGAAGGACGAGGCGACGAAGAAGCGTCATACGGGTTCCTCCGGGTCCCTTGCGAGGACCGTTTTTTCCGGGAATGCGGCGTCACGGCAATGCCGAAAGCCGCGCGACCTTGCATTACTATCAAGGGAACGCCGATGCAAGGCCTGCCTGGCATTCCCCGCGCGGGCGCAGGTCCGCGCGGCGGGGGACATCTCCCCCGCTTGCGGCTGTAAAGTCGCCCGAAATCGGGACCGGTTACGAGCGGGACGGCCGGGCGGCGGCGGCAAGGGACGACAGCGCGTTACAGATCATTCATTCCCGGCCCGGGCGGCGGCCCGGCGCTGGCGCAGATACTCGACCACGCCCGGCAGGATGGAAATGACGATGACCGCGATGATGGTCAAACTGAAATTTTTCTTGATAAACGGCAGGTTGCCGAAAAAATAGCCGGTATAGACGAAGACCGACACCCACAAACCGGCCCCGCCCAGGCTGTAGGCCAAGAACCGGGGATAGGCCATGCGGGCGATGCCGGCCACGAAGGGCGAAAACGTGCGCACGATGGGCACGAACCGGGCCAGGATGACGGTCTTGCCGCCGTGGTGCTCGTAGAAGGCGTGGGCCTTGAGCAGATATTCCTTTTGAAGAACCGGGTGTGCTCCCGCTCGAACACGGCCGGCCCCACCCGGCG